>JACXTT010005006.1_pt1 | contig 19407 bp, 17 predicted proteins | sample 9270951 | NCBI WGS metagenome assembly JACXTT01 (sample SAMN15532306, study PRJNA645909) | rock metagenome | isolation source: weathered quartz diorite | place: Puerto Rico | collected 2017-06-21 | reverse complement strand
TACCGGTTCGCGCAAAGGGTGCCATTGGAACGCCCCCGCGACTTCACCATCTTCAACGCCAGCTTGAACACGGTGCGCTGCACCGATGCTCACTGGTCTGTGGAGCGCTGGGGAGACATATCGCACCTCACGCGCGACGCGACGCTGGACGACTTCTGATGCTCGCGCCGGGCGAACTCGAGAGCGATTCAGTCCAGTCGAGGTGGAGGCAGGCGTAACTCCGGCTCGGAGGCAGGCGGCGCCGGATTTGGCTTCGGCGCAGGGTCAACTATCTTGTCAGGTGTGGCCCCGGCTGATGGGGACGTGAGCGGCTGAGGCTCGACCTTAATTGGCGCCTTTTTCGAGCGCCGTTTGCCCTGGGTTTTTGGCTGCACAGGTGCGGGGGCGTCAGACGTTTCGAGACTCGAGGCCTGGTGTTGCGCTGATCCTGCCTTGGCCTTTTGAGCCTGCTCACGTCTGGCGATCGGGGAGGTGCGCCCCACCAGAGCGTCGAGCATGATCAGCTCGACGTCGGTATGGTCCTTCACGACTGTTGCCGTCAGCATCCGGCCATCGACCGCGCGCGCGTAGATGATGTTTGGCGTGTGATATCCCGCAACCACGAGCTTGCGCGCTGTTCCGATCTTGTCGCGCAGTTCGACCTCTCCGTAACAGGTGCAGAAATAGGTCTGATCTGCGCTCGCCTCCAGATACACGCCGGTGCCGCGGATCGTAGCTGTAGCGGTGGCGGTTTCGATCAGGCGGCGGCCTTTGCCGAATACCGCCACCAAGGCTCCTGTCTCGAGTCGAATGCCCGCCATCGCCACCTTGCTGCTGGATGTAGGCGTCTCCAGTCTGAGACTGGAACGCTCGCGCAACAGGAAGGCGTCCTGCCCGACGACGAACACCAGCTTGCTGTCGGGCCCGGTCTCGACGAGATCCCCGCTACGCACCCGGGTCTCGCGCGTAGCGGGCATTCCATTGACAGTCACGTTGCCTTCAAGCTCGCGCCTCGAGCTGCGCGCGGCAGCAACAGCGCGGCCCCAAGGGCGGCTGACGCGACCAGAAATCCCCTGCGGTGCAGGGAATCAGTTCGTTCCGCCTCGTGATCTACGACCATCGCGCTTCCTCCTGGTCCGATCGCAACGCCGCGCGTATTCTCGCTCCCCCGCGGCCTCGGCGCACCTCTTTCGTGCGGGCAGCCCCGTACCTGCCTGGCGACAACTCTTTGAAATCTCCTTGGTAGCGGGGTAGACTCTCTGCCGCCGGGACCTGTGCGCTCCGGTAGTGCTCGAGAACAACGTCGGATGTCTGCCAAGCATGTCCTGATTCACGTCCTGCTGGCTTTCGCCCTGCTGTCGGGCCAGCAGGCGATGCTTGCACACGCGGCCACGCACCTGGGCAAAGCGCCGGCGAGTCAAGACAAGCAGGTTCCTCAACACAAGGTCTGCGAGCAATGCTCGCTGTCGGCTCAACTCGGCAGCGGGCTGGTCGGCAAACTCCCTTGGTTCGCGCCAGCGTGCAGCGCCGTCCATCCCGCGTTGCATTGCCCGCAGGTTCTTTACACCGCAACTCCGCGCGCATTCCGCTCGCGGGCACCGCCCGTCTCTCTCTGAACTTTTCGTGCAGTCGTCGCGCCCGCCTGAACCCGCGGGCGCATATGGCTTTTCAACGAATCGGACGGAGACGATCCCATGGGCGACGACATTGGCACAGGAAGCAGCTTCCAGTACATCATGACCCGCGGCTCCCACGGCGCCCACAAGTTCTGATCATGGCGAGGACGACGATGACAACGACCAGACCGATAAAGCTGTCCAAGCAGCTCCTTGCGCTGACTGCGGCTTTCGCCTTCAGCCATTCTGCCCACGCGGCGATCGACGTGTTCGCATGCGAGCCTGAATGGGCTGCATTATCGAAGGAGGTCGGCGGCGAGAAGGTATCCGTTTATCAGGCGACGACTGCGATGCAGGACCCGCACCGCGTCGAGGCGCGCCCGAGCCTGATTGCACACACTCGCGCCGCCGATCTCCTCGTATGCACTGGCGCCGATCTCGAAGTGGGGTGGCTCCCGGTTCTGCTGCAGACCTCGGGCAATAGCAAGGTACAGGTCAGCCAGCCCGGTTATTTCATGGCTTCCGACTTCGTTACAAAGCTCGAAGTCCCAAAGGTACTGGACCGCTCGCAGGGCGACGTGCATCCATACGGAAACCCCCACATTCAACTCGACCCGGGGAACATTGCGCGCGTCGCGAAGGCGTTGACCGAAAGACTCGTGCAGATCGATCGGGGCAACGCGGGCTATTACCAGGCACGCTTGAAAGACTTCGAGTACCGCTGGCAGAAGGCCACCGCCGACTGGGAAGCTCGCGCCGCACCCCTGAAGGGTATGCGCTTGGTCCCCTATCATAAAGACAGCGCCTATCTCATCCACTGGCTGGGAATGGAAGAGGTAATAGACGTCGAGCCCAAGCCCGGGATACCGCCGAGCGCAGGATACTTGTCCGAGCTGCTCACAAAGCTGCAGGCGCAGCCGGCCGATGCCATCACGCGCAGCGCCTACCAGGATCCAAAGGCGGTGGAATGGCTGAGCGAGCGCACCAAGCTCCCTGCCGTGACGCTGCCCTACACCGTCGGCGGAACACCACAGGCGAAGGATCTGTTCGCGCTGTTCGACGATACGATCAATCGGCTGTTGAAGGCGAGGAAACCCGGATGAACGAGGTGGGCTTGACTATTGTCTTGCCGGCGCTGCTGGCGGGCCTGCTGGTTGCTGCGACACACGTGCCACTCGGCATTCAGGTACTCGCTCGCGGGATCGTCTTCATCGACATCGCCATCGCCCAGATCGCAGGCGTCGGCGTGATGCTAGCGGATTTCCTCGGTTATGAACCCGAGGGCATTGCGGTGCAGGTTTGGGCGCTGTCGGCCGCGCTGCTGGGCGCTCTCCTGCTCACCTGGACCGAGCGGAAGTGGCCGGACGTCCAGGAAGCGGTCATCGGCGTTGTGTTCGTGCTGGCCGCCACGGCGGATATCCTCTTGCTGGCCGGCAATCCACAAGCGGGTGAGCACCTGAAGGACATGCTGGTGGGTCAGATCCTTTGGGTCGGCAGCAAGCAGATCATCACTGTGGCCATCCTCACAGGGGTTGTGCTCGTCGCTTGGTTCGGATGGGCTCACAAGCTCGGACGCATTGGCTTCTACCTGTTATTCGGGCTGAGCGTGACCGCATCAGTCCAGCTGGTCGGCGTGTATTTGGTTTTTGCAACTCTCATCATTCCAGCGCTCGCGACGCGCAATGCAGCGCACCGACGCCTGCCAAAAGCTTATGCTGTTGCCGCGCTGGGATACGGAGTCGGTCTGTTCGCGTCTGCTTGGCTCGATCTTCCGTCCGGCGCCGTGGTGGTCTGGACCTTGGCTGTCACGGGTGTCGCATTCTTCGCTCTCGAACGGACGACGCCTGTTACCACTAGCGCCGCCGACTAAGTCAGGTTCCCGGAACGCCCAAAACTCTTTCGCTCACCCGTCGGAGAGCACCAGAAGCGCCCCCGCGAGCAAGAATAAGGGCACTGCAATCATTCGAGCATCCGGGTAGAGACGCTTCTCCAGACCCCCACGGGACACCTGAGGGAACCGCATCCAACGATGGCACCCCCCAACGTGCGGGGCATCGGTTACCTGCCCGGGACGGCTCGTGTAGGCATCAATATCCAGCAAACTCAAGCCGCTATCGCCGCAGCCGATAATGGTCCTAGATTTCAGCGCCCAAGCCCAATTCCTGTTTCCGGCGCATCGCGAAGCCATGAAATTATCCAGCATTTCCAGGCCCCACCCGATTTCCCACAACCTCCCCGCGGTGCAGGAAGCCGCCGTGCTCTACGCTAACGGGCGCGAAGCGGACGCCGCCGCGTTCCTGCGCAGCACCCTCGACGCGGGCGAACGAGAATCGGACAGCCCCGAACTGTGGTACATGCTGTTCGATCTGCTGCGCGCGCGCGGAGACTGGAAATCGTTCGAAGCACTGACGCGGCGTTTCGAGACCACGTTCAGAATACCCGCGCCGCAGTGGTTGAACGAGGAAGAAACAGCCCGTTTGCCGGCCGAGGTGCGACCTGGCGGCGCGGGCTATTTCGAGCTCCCAGGCGCGCTCGATGCAAGCCGCGGGATGGAGCTGGATCGGGTGCGGTCGGCGGCACGCAAGCTCGCCTCGGTGCATCTCGACGTCAGCCGGCTGGCGACGCTCGATGCGGAAGGCTGCGCGGGACTCCTGGAGCTACTGGAGGCGCTCCCGCAAAGCGGCAACACAGTGCTGCTCACCGGCGCCGATCACCTCTCGGACCTGCTCCGCGATGCGGCCGCAGGCAACCCTTGGGTACAGGCGTATTGGTCGCTTCTGCTGGAGATCTACCGCTTGCGCGGCCAGCAGAAAGACTTCGAGCGCACCGCGCTGGAATACGCTTTGGCGGCCGGGACTTCCCCTCCTCCCTGGCAACGGGTGATGATGCCTTTGGCGCCAAGCGGCCCACAGGAAAAGCGCGATGAACCGCGTTACCAGCCCGGGCCAGAGGCGTTCTACCTTACGGGCGTGATGCTGGGCGCGACCGATCCGCAGCTGCCGGAGCTTCGCTCTTTCGGCGACGAGCACCAGTATGTCAATATCAACCTGGCGCAGGTCCGGCGCATGGACTTCAGCTGCGGGACCGCCTTCGCCAACCTGGTCAATCGCCTGGCTTGGAACAGCAAGACGGTGCGGTTGATCCGTCCCAACAGTCTGGTGGCGGCGTTCTTGTCCACCCTGAGCCTGGACCCCACCGTCGAAGTCGTTCCGATGCGCCGGCCCGGCTGATCCTTTCGCCGCGGCCGACCGGTAGGTCGCGATTGTCTCGAGCGCATACGCCAGTGCGCAGCTTGAACCGCGCGGTATGATCCCCATCTGCGCCCAATCCTGTCGGCCCAAACTCCACCATGGACATTTATCACGGCACCACCATCCTTTCCGTACGCCGCGGCGCGGCCGTGGCCCTGGGCGGGGATGGTCAGGTCACGCTGGGCAACGTCGTGATCAAGCAGACCGCGCGTAAAGTTCGCCGCCTGTTTCACGAGAAGATCCTCGCGGGGTTCGCCGGCGGCACCGCCGACGCGTTCACGTTGTTCGAGCGCTTCGAAGCCAAGCTGGAAAAGCATCAGGGCCACCTGTTGCGCTCGGCCGTCGAGCTGGCCAAGGACTGGCGCACCGACCGGATCCTGCGCCGGCTGGAGGCGATGCTCGCGGTGGCCGACCGCGAGACTTCGCTGGTGATTACGGGCAACGGCGACGTGCTCGAGCCCGAGCAGGGGCTGGTAGCCATCGGCAGCGGCGGACCTTACGCGCAGGCAGCCGCCAAGGCTTTGCTGGACAATACCGAGCTTGCGCCGCCAGAGATCGTGAAGAAGGCGCTCACGATCGCTGGCGATCTATGCATCTATACTAACCAGCAGCACGTGATCGAAGTCCTGGAGTGAAAGAAGCCCTGGAGGCGAAGGCGATGTAACGGCTCGACTTCACCGCGCAGCAACGCTACCGGCGCTGCTCGGCTTCGCCCGTTCACCCGCTTGCTTCACTCTTCCACCCGAATGTACATGACCCCCCAAGAAATCGTCCACGAGCTCGACAAGCACATCGTAGGTCAAGATCGGGCCAAGCGGGCGGTGGCGATCGCGCTGCGCAACCGCTGGCGCAGGCAGCAGGTAGCTGAACCGCTGCGCCAGGAAATCACGCCCAAGAACATCCTCATGATCGGTCCCACCGGGGTGGGCAAGACGGAGATCGCCCGGCGCCTGTCGCGGCTCGCCGATGCCCCGTTCATCAAGGTCGAAGCTACCAAATTCACCGAGGTCGGCTACGTCGGCCGCGACGTGGATACCATCGTCCGCGACCTGGTGGAGACGGCGATCAAGCAGGCGCGCGAAGAGGAGACGCGCAAGGTGCAGACGCGTGCCGTGGACCTGGCCGAGGAGCGCGTCCTCGACGCGTTGCTGCCGCCGGCCCGCAGTGTCGGTTTCGGCACGACGGTCGAGGAGCCAGAGAGCAGCACGCGCCAGAAGTTCCGCAAGAGACTGCGCGAGGGCGAGCTGAACGACAAAGAGATCGAAGTCGAGATTGCCGCCGTGCAGCCGCAGATGGAGATCCTTGCCCCGCCCGGCATGGAGGACCTGACGTCCCAGATCCAGAGCATGTTTCAGAACCTCGGCGGCGGGCGCCGCAAGCTGCGCAAGCTGCGCGTGCTGGAGGCGATGAAGCTGCTGACCGAGGAAGAGGCCGCGAAGCTGATCAACGACGAAGATCTCAAGTCGCGCGCGCTGCGCAACGTGGAGCAGAACGGCATCGTGTTCCTCGACGAGATGGACAAGATCGCCAGCCGCTCCGAGGTAGCCGGCGCCGACGTTTCGCGCCAGGGCGTGCAACGCGACCTGTTGCCGCTGGTGGAAGGCACGACTGTGTCGACCAAGTACGGCATGATCAAGACCGATCACATTCTGTTCATCGGCAGCGGCGCGTTTCATTTCGCCAAGCCCTCGGACCTGATCCCCGAGCTGCAGGGCCGCTTTCCGATCCGGGTCGAGCTCGACTCGCTGTCGGTATCGGACTTCGAGCAGATCCTGACCAGCACCGACGCCTGCCTTACGGCGCAGTATGAAGCACTGCTCGCCACCGAGGGCGTGACGCTCGAGTTCCGCCCGGACGCGATCAAGCGTCTGGCGGAGATCGCCTGGCAGGTCAACGAAAAGACCGAGAACATCGGTGCGCGCCGCCTGTACACGGTCATGGAGAAACTGCTGGAGGACATTTCTTTCGAAGCCGGCAGAGCAAGCGGCCAGTCGGTTGTGATCGATGCAGCCTACGTCGACGACCGGCTCAAGGATCTTGCGCAAAGCGAAGACCTGGCGCGCTACGTGCTCTGAGGCGCGTCAGATCACTACAATGGCTGCCGGCCCAATCGAGGCGGGCCGCCCGACAACGACAAACGCCATGCGCTGACCATGGAAAGCCGCACGAGCTTCAGCCTGGAGGTCAATCCTAGGATTCCACGCCGCCTCGCGCGGCTCGAAGAACTCGCCTCCAATCTGTGGTACAGCTGGGACCGTCCCGCCCGCACCCTGTTTTCCCGTCTGCACACGGGGCTATGGGACGCTGTCGGACACAATCCCAAAGCCTTCCTCAAGCGCGTCGACGAGCAAAAGCTGCTCGACGCGGCCGACGACCCGGTTTTCCTCGGCAACTTCAACCGGGTTCTGTCGAACTACGACACCTACCACAACGAACCTTTGCGCCGCAACGGCTCCGAGTGGCTGCGCTCCTCGGACCTGGTGGCGTACTTCTGCGCGGAGTTCGGCTTCCACGAGAGCTTCCCTATCTACTCCGGCGGTCTGGGCATCCTCGCCGGAGACCACTGCAAGGCGGCGAGCGATATGCGGCTCCCGTTCATCGGCGTCGGTCTGCTCTATCGCCAGGGTTATTTTTCCCAGACCATCGACGCGGAGGGCAACCAGCACGCCGAGTACACCGATTCCGACTTCGAGAGCCTGCCGGTGAGCCCGGTGCTGCGGGCGGACGGCAGCGAGTTGCACGTGCGTGTAGATCTGCCAGGACGTCCGGTGAGCTGCAAGGTCTGGCACGCCCGCTGCGGGCACGTCGGCCTCTACTTGCTGGACACCGACTTGCCCGAAAACGACGAGCACGCGCGTGACATCACCCATCAGCTCTACGGCGGCGATCGCAGGACGCGCATCGAGCAAGAGATCGTGCTGGGCATTGGCGGCGTGCGTGCACTCGACGCGCTGGAGCTCAAGCCCACGGTGTGGCACATCAACGAGGGGCACGCAGCGTTTCTGGCGCTCGAGCGCATGCGGGCCCTGGTCAAACAGGGGCTGGACTACTCTGCGGCGCTGGAGGCGGTGGCGGCCAACACGGTGTTCACCACTCACACTCCGGTCCCCGCCGGCCATGACCACTTCGGCGAAGACGTGATGTGGAGCTACTTCGAGCCCCTCTGCAAGGAGCTCAAGCTCGGCCGCGACGAATTCCTCGCGCTGGGCCGGGTTAACGACAGCCGCGACTTCAACATGACCGCGCTGGCGATCCGCACGTCGCGCTTCCAGAACGGCGTCAGCCGCATCCATGGCGGGGTGTCATCGCGCATTTGCGCTCCCCTGTGGCCGCACATCGACCCCCCGGAGAACGGCATCGGCTACATCACCAACGGCGTCCACGTTCCCACCTTCCTGGCGCAGGAATGGGCCGACCTGTTCGAGAAGTATCTCGGGTTCGACTGGTCGCAGCGCCTGACTGACGCGGGGTTCTGGAAACGCATCGACGACATACCGGACCATTTGTTCTGGAGCGTGCGCCAGTCGCTCAAGTCGCAAATGCTGCATTTGCTTCGTCATCGCTTCGCGCGTCAACACTTCCGCAACGGCGGTTCGCAGGCGCATCTGGACCGGCTGCTGAAGTTCACCGACCCGGTCAATCCCAATGTCCTCACCATCGGTTTCGCGCGCCGTTTTGCGACATACAAGCGCGCAACGCTGCTGTTCCAGGACCTGGCCTGGCTGCGCGAGATCGTCTGTGACGAGCAGCGGCCGGTGCTGTTGTTGTTTGCCGGCAAAGCCCACCCGGCGGACATTCCCGGGCAGGACCTGATCCGGCGCGTGGTAGAGGTCGGGCGCATGCCGGAGTTCGAGGGGCGGGTTCTGATGGTAGAGGACTACGACCTGCGCCTGGCCCGCAGACTGGTGTCGGGCGTGGACGTGTGGTTGAACAACCCGGTGTATCCGCTGGAGGCGAGCGGCACCTCGGGCATGAAGACCGGCATCAACGGCGTGCTGAATCTTTCCGTTCTGGACGGCTGGTGGGACGAAGGCTACGACGGCCGCAACGGCTGGGCCATCAAGCCGGTGGGCGAGAACATGGACGATGCGCGCCGCGACCACGACGAGGCAAGGACGCTCTACGAACTGCTCCAGGATCAGGTCAGCCCGCTGTTCTATCGACGCGGAGACATGGGCTATTCTCCGGAATGGTTGGCCATGGCGAAGCATTCCATCGCCAGCCTGCTACCGCGCTTCAGCTCCACGCGTATGGTGGGAGAATACCTGAGCAAGTTCTATTTGCCGGCCACGCGGCAGGGACGGCGCTATGCTGAGAGTGGCTACGAGAACGCCAGCAAGCTGGCGATCTGGAAAGCGCAGGTACGGCGCAACTGGGACAATGCTCGGTTGCGGAGGTTGGACACGCCCAGCAAGAGCATCGCCTTCGGCGAGGGCGTGAAAGTCGAGCTGGGGGTCCAGCTCAACGGACTGAAGCCGGAGGACGTCGTGGTGGAGCTGCTGATCGGGCGGCAACGAGAAAAGCGGGAGCTGCGCGATGCACGGCATTACCGCTTCGAGTGGGAAGGCGTGATGACCGACCAGGGGGAGCACCGTTTCGCACTGCAGATCACGCCGGAGATGTGCGGCAAGCTCGAGTACCGCATTCGCGCTTATCCGTATCACCACCTTCTGACCCATCCCTTCGAGATGGGAATGATGCGTTGGTTGTAACGCTCCTGCTGCTCGCGGGAGCGCCAGCCCCCAGCCCGCGAGGGCTGCTGCTGTGTGGTCATCGGCGCGAACCTTCTGGGGATTAGTCGACCGCTCGGGCGTGGTACAGTCGCCTGCCCCTGCTTTGTGCGCTCTTCACCCACTCTTCAGCGCTCCCAGCCATGCTCCTGCGTTCTGCTGTCGCCCGGCTTACCGCCTTCTTGCTCGCTGCCGGTTTCCTCTCGGCACCCGCCGCGGTCGCCGCCGAGCTGAGCTCCGGTCCTTGCTCCGAGGGCATACCCGAGCTGTTCAAACGCGTTTCTCCGGCCGTGGTCATGATCACCGGACAGTCGATCAATCCCTACCGGCTGCAGGGTCGCGTGACGCGCGTGCTCGGCTCCGGCTTCTTGATAGAGGCCAACGGGTTGATCCTGACCAATTCGCACGTGGTATATGGGCTGCAGTCGTTGACCGCAACCATGGATGACGGGTCGATCGTACCCGCCAAGCTGGTCGGGGCGGACCCGATCTTCGACCTCGCGGTCGTTCAGATCCCCAAACCCCGCACCGGAACGCTGCCCACCGTCAAGCTGGGCGATTCAGACCGTTTGCGGCCCGGTGAAGAGGTGATCGCGATCGGGAATCCGCTGGGCCTCGACCAGACTGTGACACGCGGCATCATCAGCGGCATCAACCGAATCCTGCCGGAGACGCCGTTGTCGTTGACCGAGCCGCTGATTCAGACCGACACCGCGATCAACCCCGGAAACTCGGGCGGGCCGCTCCTTAATCGCTGCGGAGAGGTGATCGGCATCAACACCGCTATCGTCCCCGAGGCTCAGAGCATCGGGTTCTCCGTTCCGATCAATCTCGCGAAGACCGTGCTGCCTGCGCTGATCAAAGAGGGGCGTGTCATCCGGCCTTGGATCGGCTTCCACGGCCAGCTGATCGGCCCCGAGCTGCGCAAGCTTTTGCAGGTACCGCTGGTCGACGGCCTGCTGGTAGAGGTGGTGGAGCCGGGGAGCCCTGCAGACAAGGCCGGCATTCGCGGCGGCGTGATGGAGCTATCCGTCGGCGGCTCGTCTTTTCTGCTGGGAGGCGACATCGTCGTCAGCCTCAACGGTGCGCCCATGAACGAGCCGGAGAAACTGAGCGGGATCATGCGTGGGGTCAAGGTTGGCAGCCGCCTTAAGCTCAAGCTGTTCCGCGAGGGTAAGTATCTCGAGCTGGAGTACACGCTTCCCGAGCGTCCTTTGCTGCCCGGAGACCTGCCCGACGCCGGCATACTCGCGCCTGGGCCGCCCGCCGAAAGCAAGTCCGATATTTCCCGACGGCTGCGCCGGTGATCCAAACCAACCTCGTCGCGGATGCGCTGGCCGAAGACGGCTGGGTATGCATACCCCAGTTCGTTCCGGCGACAACCTGGCGCGCCCTGGCCGTGGAGGTACAGGCCAGGCACGCGAGTGGCGGCTTGCGCGCGGCCGGCGTCGGCAGCGGCGAACGCCGGCGTACGGCGCCCGCTGTGCGCGGAGACCAGATCTACTGGCTGGAGCCGACCTCGGCAAACGCGGCGCAGGAGGATGCGCTGTCGCGTCTCGAGGATCTTCGGCGAACTTTGAACTGCGAGCTGCAGCTCGGACTGTTCGAGTTCGAAGGCCATTTCGCGCTCTATCCGTCCGGCGCTGGTTACCGCCGCCACCAAGATCAGCATCGTGGGTCGCGCGCGCGCGTGCTGTCGTGCGTGCTGTATTTGAACTCCGACTGGAGAGCGGAAGACGGAGGCCAGTTGCGGCTATACCTGGACCCGGCCTGCGGGGACAACCGCGACGTGCTGCCCGAAGGCGGCACCTTGGTGTGCTTTCTGAGCGACCGCTTCTGGCACGAAGTGCTCCCAGCGCGTCGCGAGCGCCTCAGCTTGACCGGCTGGTTCCGTCACCGGAGCTGAACGGCCGACGCTTGTACCCTTACGCGAGGCACGCGCGGGGGCACGCTGCTAGCGTGCAACGCTGGGAGCGCTTTGCCGGGTCTTGTCGAGCACGCTCATGGCCGAGGCGACCAGCCCGGCGATGTCGGACACGTTGCTGGGAATGATGAGCGTGTTGTTGGTCCTGGCGAGGTTGCCAAAAGCCGAGATATACAGTTCGGCGACTTTGAGGTTGGCCGCCGCCATGCCGCCTTCCTTGCCGATCGCTTCCGCCACCATCTGAATCCCCGCGGCGGTCGCTTCCGCGACCAGGCGAATGGCGGTGGCCTCGCCCTGCGCCTTGTTGATTGCCGCCTGCTTCTCACCTTCCGAATTGAGGATGTCGGACTGCTTGGAGCCCTCGGCCAGGTTGATCTCCTTTTGCTTTTCGCCCTCCGAGGTAGCGATCACCGCACGCTTCTCGCGCTCGGCCGTGATCTGCGCCTGCATCGCCCGCAGGATCGCGTCGGGCGGCGTAAGGTTCTTGATCTCGTAGCGCAGCACCTTCACGCCCCAGGAGCGGCCGGCTTCGTCCAGCACCTGTACCACCTGGCGGTTGATCTCGTCGCGGCTCTCGAACGTCTTGTCCAGCTCCATCTTCCCGATCTCGGAGCGCAGCGTGGTCTGCGACAGTTGAGTGATGGCAGCGATGTAGTCCGAAGTTCCATAACTCGCAAGCCGAGGGTCGGTGACCTGGAAATAGAGGATGCCGTCGACTCCAAGCTGCGTATTGTCCCGCGTGATGCAGACCTGCTCTGGAACGTCCTGCGGCACTTCCTTGAGCGAGTGCTTGTACGCAACGCGGTCGATGAAGGGAACGATGATGTTCAGGCCCGGCTGCAGCGTGCTGTGGTATCGCCCCCAGCGCTCCACCACCCAGGCGCTCTGCTGCGGTACGACGCGCACGCCCTCGATCACAAACACCGCCGCCAGCCCGATGACGAAAAACGGGATTGCATAAGCGTGACTGGGCGGGTAGGCCCAGATCGCCACGGCGAGAATGATGACAGCGAAGATTTTGGGCAGCATCGGAATCTCCCTGACAGGATGAACCGGCACCGCCGACGGCAACGCGCGCAGGAGCTCTGCGGGCTTAGGCGGGGCGGGTCTTGACGACTTCGAGGGTGTTGCCATTGACGGCGCTGATGTACAGCATGTCTCCCGGCTGGACCCCCCCTTCGTCCGCAACGCGTGACTCCCACCAAGCACCCCCGTAGCACCCCCACCACAGCCGAACCCAGCTCTTGCACCAGGACTCCCAGGTCACCGGTTGACCGAGGTCGGGCGAGGACATCGCGGGCGACTCCATGCGGCTGCGGCGCTGGTGAATCCAGACTACCCCGACGACGGCGATCGCCGCCGACACGATGGCTTGACCCCAGAAGCCAAGCCCGAAGAACGCGACGACCGCCCCTGCCAGGGCCGCGATCCCCAGTACCAAGAGGTAGAAGGTGCCGGTGACCAGCTCCGCGATCACCAGAATGAGGCCGGCAGCGGCCCACGGGATGTAGTCGGCCATGAGCTCGGGAGGTTGAAAAGCGCGCTCATGTTACCCGAAAAATTTCAGGCGCATGCGCTGTGCGCGACGGCCGCAACCAGGCCTGGAATTCGGTCCGAAAACGGTTAAAATGCCGCGCTCGCATGCGCTGCCGGCCTTCTCGCAATCCGGCAGCGCTGCCGTTTTCTGAACCCCTTTGCGATCGATCGGACATGCCTGAAGACAAGAAACACATCGCCTTCAAGGGAAGGATCCTGATACTGGGCTTCGGCGCAGTGGGGCAAGGCACCTTGCCGCTGATGCTGCGTCACATCGACATGCCCAAAGAAAACCTGTCGATCGTCACGGCCGAAGACTGGGGTCGCGAGATCGCGCAGGAGTACGGCGTCTCGTTCCGGGTCGAGCCCGTGACGCGCGACAACTATTTCCGCATCCTGGACCGAGAGCTCAAAGCGGGGGATTTTCTGTTCAATGCCTCGTTCGACGTCTCCAGCCTCGCGCTCATCGAATACTGCAGCGAGCGCGGGATCATGTACCTGGACGCCTGCATCGAGCCCTGGGCCGGAGGCCACCGAGACACTTCGATCCCGGCCTCGCGCCGCACGAACTACGCTTTCCGCGAGGCGGCGCTGGCGATGCGCGCCAAGTATCCGGGTGGGCCCGCGGTGGTGCTCATGCACGGCGCCAATCCCGGCCTGGTTTCGCACTTCGTCAAGCAGGGGCTGCTCAACGTCGCGCGCGACACCGGACACGGCACGGATATCCCCGCAGACAAGACGGGGTGGGCGCGGCTAGCACGGGACGTCGGCGTCAAAGTGGTCCAGATCGCGGAGCGGGATCGGCAGGTGGCGGCCGTCCGCAAACGATGGGGCGAGTTCGTCAATACCTGGTCGAGCGGTGCCTTCGTAGGCGAATCGCTCCAGCCCGCCGAACTGGGCTGGGGCACGCACGAAGCGCACTGGCCGCACGAGGGCATGGAGTTCGGCTTCGGTTGCGGCTCTTCCATCTACCTCAACCGGCCGGGCTGCAGCACGCGCGTGCGCTCATGGGTCCCCAAGGAAGGGCCGTTCCATGGCTGGCTCATCTCTCACGGCGAGTCGCATTCCATCCCGGACTACTTCACGCTGCGGGAGAACGGCAAAGTCGTGTACCGGCCGACTTGCTACTACGCCTACCATCCCTGCGACGAAGCCGTATTGAGCCTGCACGAAATGGTGGGTCACAATTACACCATGCAGGAACGGACGCGCTTGCTGCGCGAAGATATTGCGGATGGCTTCGACGAGCTCGGCGTGCTGCTGCTGGGGCACGCCAGGGGCGCCTACTGGTACGGCTCCCAACTCACCATCCAAGAGGCGCGCCGGCTGTGTCCGCACAACAACGCCACCAGCTTGCAGGTCAACGCGCCTGCGCTGGGCGCGGTGATCTGGGCGATGCGCAACCCGACCGCGGGTATCGTGGAACCGGACGACATCGACTTTCGCGTGGTGCTCGACGTGGCCATGCCCTACCTCGGCCCGGTGGTCGGGGTGTACAGCGACTGGACACCGCTCGTCGGCCGCGGCACGCTGTATCCGGAGGACGTGGACGTGGACGACCCCTGGCAGTTCAAGAATTTTCGGGTGAGCTAGCATGAACCACCGCTTCTCCAGAGCCCGTTGGCAAACGGCGATGCAACACAGATAGCGAACGAACCCGATGACCGCTCTGCTGAGACAGATCATCCGGCGGCTCGGTAACGCGACCCAGGTGTGCTTCCGGGTGACCTATGCCGACGGCTCCTCCTTTCAGAACCGCGAAGGCGAGCCGCTGGTCCACTTCCGCTTCAAGACCGCGGGCGCGCAGTGGAACGCTGCCTGCCTCGGCCACATCGGGATCCTGGAATCCTACTTCGATCAGTCGGTCGACATCGACGGCGACCTCGGTCACGCATTCGCGCTCGCGTTCGAGAGCGGCTTCGACCGCGCACCCGGGGCGCTGGTGTGGTTGCGCAATCAGTGGCACGAGTTCCGCCTTGGCAACCGGACGATCGAGCAGGCCAAGGCCAACGCGCGTTTCCACTACGGCCTCGGCGCGGATTTCTACGGCTACTGGCTGGACAACCCGCTGATGATGTACACGTGCGGCTACTGGAAGCCGGGCACGCGCACGGTGGAGGAAGCTCAGCGCAACAAGATCGATCACGTCTGCGGCAAGATCCGGCTCAAGCCCGGTGAGAGCGTAGTCGACATCGGCTGCGGCTTCGGCGGGTTCATGTTCCGGGCCTGGGAGCAATGTGGCGTCCGGGTGTGCGGCGTAAACACGACCTCGGAACAGGTCGAGTGGCTGCGCGGCCAGATCGAGCGCAAAGGGCTGGCGGACAAGCTCGAGGTCCGCGAGGCCGATTTCCGCGAGGTCCACGCCCAGTTCGATAAAGTTGTCTCCATCGGCGTGCTCGAGCATGCCGGCCGCGACCAGCTGCGCGCAGTGGTCAAGGCCCACGCCGATTTTCTGAAGCCCGGCGGGCTCGGCATGCTGCACTATATCGGCCATGTCGGCGTGCGCGACACCGAGTTCTATATTCGCAAACACGTGTTCCCCGGCGGCTGGATCCCGAGCCTCGCTCAGACCATCACCGCGATGGAGGACTGCGGTCTCGAGATCGTGGACATCGAGAATCTGCGCCGGCACTATGCCTTTACCCTGGACGCCTGGACCGAACGTTTCGACCGCAACTGGGACAAGATCCACGCGCTCGACCCGAAGCGATTTGACGAGCGTTTCCGGCGCATCTGGCGTACTTACCTCGTATCCTGCGCCGAGATGTTCCGCTCGGCACACGCCCGTACGCACCTGTTCCAGATCGTGTTCAGCAAAGGCAACATCAGCAAGGACAACTACCCGATGAGCCGCGCCTTCCTCTACGCGGACGACGGCCAGCAGGTCTCGGAAGAGCGTGCGCCGTCGGACCGCGTCCCCGCCTGAGCCCGCGGCGCGGGCTGCGGCCAACGCACCGGCCGGCCAGTCGCCCGACGATCCTACGAGATATCCTTCACCGCCGGGGTCGCCCTGCATGAGCATCCCCTTCGACACCGCCGATTTCGCCGCCAAGAAGAAGTGGCTCGCTGCCGAGCTGCTGCGGGATCCGAGCGCGCCGCGGCTGAACAAGAGCACGGTCTCGAATCTTTTCCGCTACCGGCCCGCCACGGCACGCCGACGCAGCGGGGTTTCGCTGGCCGGTTTCAATCGCGTGCTCGAAGTCGACGCCGAGCGCTCCATCTTGGATGTGGAAGGCCTGGCGACCTTCGAGACGATTGTGGACGCCACGCTGGCCCGTGGCCTGCTCCCGCTGGTGTCGCCCGAGCTCAAGCACATCACCATCGGCGGGGCTACCGTGGGGATTGGGATAGAGTCCAGTTGCTTCCGACACGGCTTCGTTCACGACGCCCTCATCGAAGCCGAAGTGCTGCTGCCCGACGGGCGCATGGTGCTGGCTCGCCACGATAACGAGCATGCCGACCTGTTTCGCGCTCTTCCCAACTCGTACGGCACGCTCGGCTACATCCTGCGGGCCAAGATCCGGCTCATGCCGGCGCGGCCGTGGGTCCACCTGCGCACAACCCGTTTCGATGATCTCGCGCCATTCCTGGAAGCCATGCGCGCCGCAACGAGCGATCCGGGCGTGGACTTCACCGAGGGGTTGTTTTTCACCGGCGGACCGTTCTATCTGACCAACACGCACTTTGCAGCACAGGTGCCGCGGGTCGACGACATCGTACGCGACCACATCTTCTACAAGCTGATACAGCAGCAGCCGGATATGTACCTCACAGCGCGGGACTACATTTTCCGCTACGACCCCGAGTGGTTCTGGAATCTGCCCGAGACCTGGCCCTATCGGCTATTTCGGCGCTATGCACCGCTGGCCCTGCGCAATTCGGGGTTCTACACGCGCTACACGCGGTTTAAGCGGGTGCTGCTCCAGCAACTGCCCTGGAGCACCGAAGACAATGTGGAGCCGCTGATCCAGGATTGGGAGGTTCCGTGGGAACATGCAGCGGAACTGATCGAGTTTGGCATGCGTGAAACCGATCTCGAGGGCAAGCCCTGGGTCGTCACACCCATCCGCACCCCGGCCAAACCCACCCTGTATCCGGTGGAAGCGAATCGGCTGTATCTCAACCTCGGCTGCTACTGCCAGGTCAAGAAAGTGCGGGGCAAAGCCGATTACTGGTACACGCGCATCGTCGATGACAAATGCTTCGCGTTGGGCGGCATCAAGATGCTCTACTCCTCGACACTGCTTACCGCTGAGCAGTTCTGGGCCCGCTACAACGGTGAGGCATATCGAGCGCTCAAGCAGCGCTACGACCCCGGCGGGCGGGCGCAGGATCTGTACGCGAAGTGCGCCCTGCGCACGTAGCACGAGATGAGCTTGCAACAAATCACGCAAAGACTCCTATGTTGAAGCGCGTTGCCCCGCCCCCCGCACGAGCCGCCGACACATCGGCGAATGCCACGCACCGGCAACAGCACCACTACTTCGGGTGGGCCGGACTTGCCTTTGGCGTGCTGGCGCTCGCTCTGGCGCTGCTGCCCGCCTGGGTGGCGCCGCTCTACGATCCGCCGTCGAAACCGATCCCGCAGCAAGCCGCCGACTGGCTCGGCGAGCTGAAGGACAAGACCGTGGCGGTAATCCGGATGGAGTCTGTTCCGCAGCCGGCACCGGAGTTTCACAACCCCTGGCGCGACCCACGCATTGCCATGGGCTCTTCGTTTCTCGCCTTCGCTGCGCTGGTACTCGGCATCGTTGCGTTCGTGCGGCACGAGGATCAGCGGATGGTCGCGTGCGCCGTCGCTTTGGCCGCTGGCGCGATCGCCGGCGCTCATTTCCTCACCGCAGTCATGGTGCTCGCGTTCGCGGTGCTGGTCGGCGTGATACTGGCGCGGCACGGCTGAGCAAACAGCGGGAACGGGACAAGCTAGCGCCGTGCGCCTTCTCCGCATGCTCCGGCGTCCGCTCAGGTCAGCGACCCCCGTCGCCCGCTGCGTCGGGCTGATGCTTCTGGCCAGCGGCCTGTGTCGCGCCGAGCTGGCCGCGGGCGACTACAGCTTCACGCTGAAGCACCAAAACCGCAGCCGCAGCTACGTCCTGCACGTGCCCGCCGCGCGGCCGGCCGCGGACTGGCCCGTCGTCATCAACTTCCACGGCGGTGGCGGCCACGCAAAGGCTCAGCAGCGCTACTCGCATATGGATATGGTTGCCGACCGCGAGCGATTCCTGGTGGTGTATCCCAACGGCACCGGGGCTTTCGGCAATCGGCTGCTGACCTGGAACGCCGGCAGTTGCTGCGGCTGGGCGCGGAAGAACGATGTCGACGACGTTGGTTTCACCCGGGCGCTGGTCGAAGACCTGGCCCGCCGGACACCGATCGACCGTGCGCGCATTTATGCCACCGGATTGTCCAACGGCGCCATGATGTCCTACCGCCTCGCAGTGGAGGCGCCAGACCTGGTCGCGGCCATCGCACCGGTCGCCGGCGCCATGGTGTGCGTGCCTTTCAAGGCCGGTCGACCGATATCGATACTGCACATCCACAGCATCGACGACCCGCGCGCGCTGTACGCGGGAGGGCTCGGTCCACCTTTCCCTTTCACCAACGCCCGGGTGCTGCACCCCTCGGTCGAGGACACCATCTCGCACTGGGTCGAGTTCGACGGATGCGCGCCGCAACCCAGGGTGGAGCCGCCGCGGCAGGGCAGCGGGCGCAGTGTCAAACACGCAGCCACTCTCATCGCTTATGCCCCGTGCAAAGACGGCACCGAGGTTGCGCTGTGGAAGCTCGCCGGCTCCGGGCACGTCTGGCCCGGCGGCGAGATAGACTACCTCACGTGGGCGCTCGGACCCGGCACCGACGTCATCGACGCCAACGCACAAATCTGGCAGTTCTTTTCGCGCTTCCGCCTCGACCGATGAACGAGCTCGAGCTGACTGGGAAATCACGCACACACATCGAGCAGCTCGAAGAGCCGCGCGTGGCGCTGCATCGAGAAGTCGTGAAACCGTTTCGGTCGCTGCGCGCAGCGGCCGCAAAGCAAGGGCTCGACGTGATGCCGTTCAGCGCGTTCCGCGACTTTCAGCAGCAGGTCGAGATCTGGAACCGCAAGTTCCGCGGCGAGCGCCCGCTGTACGACCGCGACGGCAATGAGCGCGACCACGCTCGTCTGAGCGAGCCTGAAATCGTCGAAGCGATCCTGGTCTGGTCTGCAATCCCCGGCGCCAGCCGGCATCACTGGGGCAGCGAGATCGACGTCTACGATCGCGCCGGCTTACCCGAAGGCTATCGCGTCAAGCTGCTGCCCGAGGAGTATTTGCCTGGTGGCGTGTTCGAGCGCCTGGCCGACTGGTTGAACGACAATCTCGAGCGCT
>JACXTT010005005.1_pt1 | contig 19408 bp, 21 predicted proteins | sample 9270951 | NCBI WGS metagenome assembly JACXTT01 (sample SAMN15532306, study PRJNA645909) | rock metagenome | isolation source: weathered quartz diorite | place: Puerto Rico | collected 2017-06-21 | reverse complement strand
GGGTAAGGCTTCTTCCCAACCAGGACGTTCATTGGATTTCTTAGCGTCGAGAAACGCTTCATGACTATCCGGCCTCCAGTACCAGTCTCCACGATAACCTCTTCGCCAACCCTCAGCCCCTAACTTCTCACGAACATCCTTGGGAATTGTAACCTGGAACTTATCGCTCACCTTGGAAACACCCAACCCCAGACCCCTAACAGAACGATAGGACCCCGTTACAAAGGCATCCCGGATATCGCATCCCGCAGGCTTTGTTGGAATACATTCGGTTCGATGTCATCTATACATTGAGCCCGTGACTATATTCTAGTACAGGGCCGGCGTAGGCAGCGTATGTTTTGGGGAGATTTTTCCAGCTTACGTGAGTTGACGCATCGAGGCCCGCAAGAACACAGGTGAGATCGGAGTAAATGGAAAGCGGGAGGGATAGTGGTGAGGCGCCGGCTCGTTTCTTGGCTAGTATTGAGCGTTTCATTGGCATGTTGCTGGACCGGTTGGAGGAGAGTCCTCGTGGGAAGATGCTGGATGAGAAGGAGAATCGGATGTGGGGCAGCGTCGTCATGAAATCCTATGGGATCTGGATGAGGGCTCTCCTGATGCAGACAGGAGATCCGGTCGTGCTGGTGGAGAAGTTTCGCAGACTGTCAAGACGGGTCTCGGAGACCGTTGCTAAAGAGGAGAAGGAGTGACGGTCGACAGTGATTCGAACAAGATCCGGGACACGGAGATTCAGAGACTGAGAGAGTCGGCTGACATGGCCTACACGAACATGAGAGATCAGAGCTTGCCGATGAAGATGCGGGAGACCTGGCACCGCCAGTACACGTACACTGTTCTGGCCTTGAACCAGTTGCTGAAAGATTCCCAGTACAAGGAATACGAAGAACGGATGCGCGTGATAGAAGATCAAGAGAAGGAGTAGGAATAGAACCGATGGCAGGGTCTGTTTGGAGGAAGATCGATGACAGATTTGGGAGAATAAAGAGAGCCAGGAAGAGGAAGAAGATCGGCAAAGAGCCTCTGATCTCGAACGATATTCTAGGGTTCTTTGGTAGGGTGACGGCGTATAGTCCGACGGAATATCAGGTGAGATTTCTGCTTGATCAGGAGCAGTTTGTGGTGGCGCGGTGGGCGCGCCAGACAGGTAAGTCGCTGAGTCTCGCGGTTCTCTGTCTCTTCACCGCTTTGTCCGAGCCGAATCGTGGAGTGGCGATTCTAGCTCCAAGCCTTCGTCAGGGTCAATTGTTGATCAGTAAGATTGCCGGTTTTCTTCCGAGATTGCCGAGAGAGTGGGTTGAGGGGAGGGTCTTGAAGAGAAAGCTGACATTTGTCAACGGGTCCAGTATCGAGGCGTTTCCGAACAGTCCGGAGACCGTTCGGGGTCTGACGTTGGGCTTGTTGATTGTGGACGAGGCGAACTATATCGAGGATGACAAGGCTCTCTACGATGCTGTCGTCTATGCTCTAGCGACGACGAATGGCCGGTTTATCGCGACCAGCACTCCCGGGACCCGTGACAGTCTCTTCCACGAAATGTGCACAAACGACGAGGAGTACGGCGACTTCTCACGCCATCACGTCAGCTTCCACGACGCGCTGGAGCCGAAGGGTCCCCTGAAACTGGCAATCGTCGAGAAGTTGAGAGAACAGACGCGCGAGGACCCAGCACGATGGGACCGAGAGATGCTTGCAGAGTTCTCTTCTGATGAAGAGGCTTGGCTGTCTCACGCTTTGATTGAGAGCTGCGTGGACGATCAGCTGCAGTACATTCCAGATCTGAATCTTCCTAGTAAAGAGGAGAAGAAAGAATGATCTTTGATCCTAGAAATCTTGTGAAGAAAGAGAAGCGAGATTTCTACGTGGGCGTTGATCTTGGCCAGAAACGGGACCATACGGTTGTCGCTGTTGTCGAGAAGAAGAATCGACAGTTAACACTCGTTCATCTGAAACAGTTTGCTCTCAAGACCGAGTACGATGCGATTGTTGAGTATTTGAAACAGGTTGATCAGAAGTTCACTAGCATTCGTGGGTTCTGGATTGACCGAACTGGAGTGGGGGAGGTCTTTGTCGAAAACACGATCAAGCATGGTCTGAAGAACGTGCAGGGTATCGTCCTGACGTTGCCTGAGAAACAGGAAGTTATGACTTCCCTCAAACAGACAATGCTCGAAAAGAGACTGCACTTTCCAAGAGACCCTGATCTAGAGAACCAGATGAATGACCAGATCGCGGAGATCACTTCAACCGGAAAGACAAAATTTCATCATCGGACTGGGGTGCATGATGACAAGCTGTGGGCTTTGGGACTCGCCGTGTACGGGGCCAGGCATGATATTGAGCCGTATCGTCCTGTTGGAGCATTGGGCAGCCGGAAAGATCCCTGGGGACGACCGAGAAAGCCCTCCTGGACAGACTGGCTGGACAAGCTGAGAGGAGAAACCATGCAGGAGAGATATGATCAATCACTGACTCCTGTGAATCTGAGCACTCGTATTCTGAGGAAGGATCCAAGAGCGATTCTTGGAACGGATCTGCCACCGATCATTGGCCTAGGAGATGTCGGGCCAAGTGGGGTTCCGAAACGGGTCTGTATGATCTGCGGTAGCACCTACGTGTTCGACTCGGAAAAAGATAGCCCATGCGGACACACGAAAAAGGACGGGACAATAGTACCATGAAAGAATCCTCGGACCTCACCTTTCGCGAGACGGTTAAGAAGCTCCTCGAAAATCACCATCCGCGCAAAGTTTTCCAGATCCTCGCGGAGAACGAGCTGCAACCCAATCGCCCGGTTGAGACGCAATCCGCTCCCTCCGAGGTAAAGACCCAATCTCACAAAATCATGATTTCAAGGGAGAAGCTCAGACAGCTCCGAAACGAACGTGCCGAGCTCGTAAGGATTCCCGCCAATGAGGACGAAGTTCGTAGCCTGGTCCAAAAATGGAAAAGGGGTGAACCAGTAAGAAACGAAGACCTGGTCGGCATGATTCTCTATTCAAGTCTCTCCCATAGAGAGAACAATCGTGGGAACTAGACTACGGGGCGTTGTAATCTGACAAAATCCTCGACATTGCGAGTATTGAGAAATAATAACAAGGTCCCACCTAAGCGGTCCTTCTGAGGGTTAAACTGGTCCATGTCATCGATGAGTATTAGGAAAATTCTTGAGCGTCTGGGAAAAGATCATTTCTATCTAATGGAATTAAGATATGGAGGGGACCCTAGCGAGTTAAGCCACAAGGCGTTATGGGAATTCGCGAAAGAGAAGAATCTCGTTGGCATCGATCATCCTCATGACCCCGATGTCAACAGGGATTGGGCCGATTTTCCGTCGCATTTGAAGGCACAGGTGTCGCCTTGGTGGAATCATCAATTCGATCTCTTCTACTCTATTCGAGAAGGCGATGCCATTCTAGTACCGGATGGACAGACACGACTACTAGGAGTCGCTAAGGCGCAGGGAGAACCAGATTTTAGGCTTAGCCTAAGGGCCGGCTTCTTTAGACACGTCCAAAGGGTAAAGTGGCTGAAGGCGTTTGAATGGGACGCTCGTCCAGAATTTCCATTGGGGCTTTGGCTTTCAGGATTTCGCAATACAATTCAACGCATCGACAAGGAATCCGGTTACTGGAAAATTATTGATCTTAAGCTCGAACTGGACAGAGAGCATCAGCTCACTAGCCAGGTTGATACTGAGGAACCCCTGCCAAGGAAGTATGGACCTGGAGGAGAAGGTATCAACCATAGGAGATTGAAAGAATGGATTCTAAACAACCCCGAATCTATTGGACTGGTCGATGTGATAAAGAAGCACCAAGAATACGAATTCATAACGGGAGACAGGGCTGATCTGGTGTTTGACTTAACTGGCCGACGGCATGCCGTTGTCGAAATCGAGACTGACAATCCCAAGTCGATCGCAGTCGGTGCTTTTCAAGCTCTAAAGTACAAAGTCCTGAAATGTGCTGAGGAAAATGTCGACATAACTTCCGACAAAGTCTCTTCTATTCTTGTGGCATGGAATGAGCCCGATGACCTCCGGTTTTGTCGTGAATATGGGATACGGTTTGTGAAAAAGAAACGATAGACGACAAGTGGACGTCAAAATCCTCTTAGGATGGTTTTCAGGATTTTCAATCCGTTAAACAAAACATCTTCAATCGATGATGCCCTTACATTGGGCTCTTCTTCGGCCCACTCGGCTAACATTATGACAAACAGCCGAGTTGAAGATTTCCCGGGCCCATAGGAACCACCTCTTGTCCTAAGATGGTGGAGTGGCATTTTCCAAAACTGATCGAAGGAGACTCGATAACGAAAGAGCGTTCACCTTCAAAGCTCCAAAAGGAGCCTTTGGATTTCGCATGATAAATGAGAGCCCTGCCCCCTCAAACGTGACCTTCAAGATCGACGTTATGGAGAAAAAGGAGCGATTTCCCGGATTCTATGGTATCGGAACGCAGATACTTGTCGTGGGTACACTTCTTGTTATCGCTTCTTTCTTCGCTTGAGATCTCGCGTTGAATCTTAGATCAGGTTTGAATGGTCACAAGACACTATTTCTACGAGAGATGTATTGTCGGTATTCTTTCCAAGCCAGACAGTCGGCTTGCCAGTTTATGTCGCCGCTGATCTTGCAATATTCAATCTCGGGGAACAGGGACGCTAGTTTCTTTGCTTCAAAGTATCTGCTTTGATACGATCCTGTCCCGATCTCTTTCTTGCCCTTCAGTTCTAGAATCAATTGCTCATTGTCATTTTGAACTTCCAGTGGCTCTTGGGTCCGGTTTTCCTCCAACAAGAAACGAAGTGCGTGGAGGACGGCTTCGTATTCCGCAACCATATGGTCTATCCCTTCACCTTCACCAACGACACCTGAACCCTTGCCAATCGGTCGCCCATCTTGGTCGGAAACGATGAATCCGTATGTTGCCACTCCTCGTGGATTCATTGGTCCCCCCTCATACGCGGCTTCGCACAGCCCGTCAACCCTGCAGATGAGTCTCAAGCTGCAGATCCCTGCCTCACGTGCGTTACAAGGGATTCCCTGCAGGGCGGTTTTTTCGAGGTTTCAGTCATGCGGGATCATGGGCACTACTACTAGTTGACCTGGCACATTCCCTAACCTCTTAGGTTGAAAGTGGATTCTACAATGAGGCGAAGGTACCTTCGGGCTTCGGTTTTTCCTGCATGTGTAGTGTAATACGGCCAATGACTCGAGCAGAACTGCTCAAAGATGCCTCTCGATTGGAATAGAACTATGACCCACCCTCTCGTAAGGGTGGAGGTGTAACTTCCTAACCTGACTTTGTTCGTTCCGAATCTCGATCTTATCCGACTCATCTCTGATTCAAGATGGTGTGCTCGGGCGAAATCATATGCAGCTGTTAGAGGGAGCCTGCTCATAGAGACCACTTCCTGAGTGGACAAGCGATAGTTAAACCGCATTTGGGGCACTTATGTTCCTTGTTCGAGACCAAGATCTGCTCAAATAGCTGAAACAAATTGGTCTCGGGGTGAAGGTTTTCGCGATGAGTGGGGAGAAGCGGATGGGCATTTGGCCCCTTCCAGGAGGGGTCGACAAATACGCCGAGACACTTGAAAAATGTCTCTCCTACGTGTCGAATGAGGCACCAAGATTCGATGACCTCATGAAATGGTTTGTAGGCACCTTTCCAGGTGTTAAGGGGGGTCGATCCACCGAGGGATATGTCTACACGGTGACCGACTTGTTGGCCCTCGCCGAAGAAAGTGCAGACGAGAGGATTCGACTAACAAAAGAGGGGTTGGAGTATGTTCGAACCAGAGATCGAGATTACTTGTTCAAGATCCTCGACTCAAGGGTCGCTGGGATTAGCGAGATACTCGAATTTCTAAGATCTGGTCCCCTTCAACTTAGCGAACTAAATCTCCAGCTGAAATCACGCCTCAAGAAGGACTGGGCAACGGACAACCAGACTTTCTTTAGGGTCGCTTGGCTGATGAGTCTTGGCAAGGTAAAGCGAGTAGGTCACACCTATGTGTTGAGCTCTTCCTCAACAGAAACCTCCCCACCACCGCTCGTCGAGGAAGGAGTGCGTGAGGCTCAGGAGATGGATCCCTTGCTAAGCAAGTTGACTAGGGGACTTACTGCGAGAGAGAAGGACACTCTGAATCCCGATAAATTTGAAGAAATAGTCGCGCAATGTTTCAATTTTCTGGGTTACGATGCGAAGCATATTGGAGGTGCTGGTAAAGCCGACGTACTGCTCACTGCCAATTTGGGCGCATCATCCTACAAGGTGGTCATAGACGCCAAAACATCCACGTCTGGTTCGATTGACGACGCGCGTATAGATTGGATGACCCTGGACGAGCATCGCAAGAAGAACGACGCGAAATACGCGGTCGTGGTTGGGTCGAATTTTGAAAGTGGACGCGTTAAAGAACGTGCTGCACGAACGGGGGCGACTCTCATTCCAACCCACATTTTGCAAGAAATCATGAAGTTGCACCAGGCCACTCCTTTTGATCTGATCCAGCTTGAAGACATTTTCAAGGAAAAAGGGGTCCTGGCGAATTGGCGTGATTTCCTCGAACAACATGCGAGTGACTCGGAGGCTAATTGTAATCTTCTGTCCTCTATAGTAGAATTGCTAGGCTCTGGCGGGAGAGAACTCAACGTGGACCAGATTGAAGCTCTCCTCAATGACAAAGGAGTGCAATGTACTGACCAACAAGTTCGACTCATGATGAATTTCCTTAGTGCCCCCCCAATTTCCGCAGCAAAAGAGAATGAGAAGGCAAAATACGTGTTGCTAGCGAAGCCAGTTACTATTGGAAGGAAACTGCAGATGATTCGGGATCGATTGCTCTCGTAACAACTGAAGAGAGAAAAGATGCCTCGTGAGTCAGATGCTCAGCTCTCTCGATCCCTTGTTTCGAGGTCTTTACGGTCTAACGAGAAACCAAAATGTAAACCCTGTCGATGAGTCCCGAATCAAGGCGGGACACTCTTTCGAGGACGCTACTGCCCGTTTGGTGTATTCTCATGAGAAACAATGTGGGCTAAAGGCGTTCCCGCCAAGGCAAATCATGAACATACCAACGCGTTCCGGCAATTCCTATCAATTCGACGCTTCGTTTTCGCACGGTGATACCACATATGTTGTAGAATGCAAGAGGCGACAGCTTTCGGCTGCAGAACATGTTCCATATTTTGTGTCCAAAGTTCTCGACCACAGCTTTGCGATTCGAGGGAGGGGTGCTCGAATCAGAGGCATCTTCCTGTCTTCCGTAGAAGTAGGGCGGAACGCCCTCCAGTTCGGATTCGCCTTTGGATTGCGAATCATTACTCCGTCTGACCCTCCGTTGGAAGAGGTATACCCGCTTTGTAAGAATAACGAAGCTATGAAGCGAGCCGTCAAGCAACTTTGGATGCAACTCGACTCGGTTGATCCTCTCATCGATGTAACGGGCCCGAATCCTCAAACCCTTCTGAGGTCGTACGAATTCCTGAAAAGGCGAGTTTCCAATATTTAGTCCACCATTTCTTTCAATACCTCTAGTGAGGCGGCTCGAGTATCTCGACGAGTTCCTGTTGGGTGTGAGCGAGGGTGGGGGCCTGAAGCACGTCGAAGAGCGCCTCGTTGCAAAGAAGAAGTTTTTCGAGCTTGAAAAGAGCAGGGCAGTCGGACGAGGTCGACTGTTCATGAGGAAGTTGGAGGAGGCTCAGCGACTGTCAGAACTCTGCCAGACGATGGCCCGCCAGTTGAAGCTTGTCGAGGGAGAAGGTTCGCTATCACTGTCTTCGTCAGCAAGAGAATATCTCGAATCTAGCGGCGAAGCTAGGACCCGACTGCTTGTCCGGGGAATGTTGCAAACTTACACGCGATTCCGGCGACTGATAATAGGACTCACGTTGCTTAACAAGAATGAACTTGAGGTGCCCATGGGAGAAGACACCACAGAATTTACCAAGATCTTGAACACGTTGGGACTTCCCCACTTCAGTAGAATATACTTCGAGACAGTTGTTGAACTGGCAACACAATTGGGACTCACTAATTGGCACACTGGCGAATTGGGACCGAGAAGTTGGATTGTCTATCTTACGTGTAAAGTCTCTACAAATGAGACAAATGAAAAACAGGAGGGCTTTAGTGTGGACCTTGATTCTGAAAGCTGGACAATCATTTTCAATTCAACATCAAGCGATTCATTTCGAGAACAACTCTGGAGAGACTATCTTACCTTAACAAGGTATGTAGCACGAAAGCCTGTCCTCTACTCGGAATTGAGAAGTCGAGTGTGTTATTCGCTTCGGATTAACGACCGGATCTTCGACAACATAACCAGAAGAATAATGCAAGTGGATTCGAAGTACCTCCTAGTGGGTGCCGGGGGTACGCTTTCCTTTCGAAGGGACTCTGCCAGCCAGATAAAGAGCCTTCCTCCTAAGACTGATCGGGGCGAATATATGGTCTACTTGAAGATGGACAAGAAAAACTAGGGGCATCAATTGGAGGAGAACTACGAGCAATACGATCTCGAAGACAATCCGTTTCCCGAAGTTGCTACACTTGATACGAGCTCTCACGACAAGAGAACCAACGGTGAGATATTTTGCGAGGAAATTGCAAGGGAAGAGATCAGAGCAATCTCTGAGAAGATCGACAAGCGGGTCAATGTGGTCTATGTTGCGGGTCTGCAGTTTGACAAAGGGGTCGGAAAATCTGCATTAGTTGCTCATGAGTGGCGACGATTGAAGGGACGCGAAATGATAACGACACCCTTCCTTCGCTGCAAGAGTAAAGAAAAACCCGCCGACTTCTGCGCCAGACTGGTTAAGACATGGTGCGATGAGGGGCATGTCTGGAGAGCCTTTGGGACACTACTTCTGCAGTATACAGAGGAAAAAACAAACCTATCCCTGTCTAAACAATCAGTCGACTTGATGCTTCGAGCCTTTCCTAATCCGCCACACATCCTCCCTTACACTCGATACCTCCACATCATGAAAACAGAAAGGGTTGCTCGGGACATTGGGGAATGGATGCATGAGAAGGAGTCGCGGATCGACCCCAAGTTCGGAAGTTTTTTCATTGAACAGTCTCTTGATCGTCCAAGCAATTTCCATGAGGGGTACATGAAACTCCGGATTCCGGGACTAGATCGAATCGACCTGCACAAGCAGATCATGCTCTCTCTTTGCCTTGGGGGATACAAGTACCATTATCTTTTCCTTGATCAATTTGAGGACGCTATCATGCCAGTGTCTTCAGGGCAATTGGCTGACTTTTGTTTGGGAATGAGGCGGCTTATCGAGGCTAACCAAGGTTTGGGAATGATGCTGGTCACCTTGCATCCAGACTCTGAGACCAAGCTGGGACTTCCGGGGGCGACGGATCTTGTGAAGATTGCTCCTGTGGACAACTATCGAAGAGTTGACGTGATGGCCCTGAGAACCGAAGGAGATGATGCAATTTCTCTCGCTGTGGCTTACATGGGTGCATACAGGTCGAGTTTGCCGAGATACTTGACTTACCCCCTGAGCGAGGATGTCATCCGCTACGCTTGCTTTCTGGAAGAAGGCAATGTTCGTAGAACGTTGCAGAAGCTCCATGTATGTCTAAAGGTTGCTTCCTTGAGGTCAGTGGCTGAGATAACGATGGATTTTGTAAAAGCGAACCATAGAGACCTTATGGGAACAGAGTTACAGGATGATCTTCTAACAAAGTTCGAAGCTTCTATACACGCTAGGAGCAAACCTTAACCGCTACGACAATTTTTCTCATCGAGGGCAACTCATTGCCCGACAAATTTGATATGATATACGAGGACCTGAGCGGCCAGTTACCAAGTAAGCAAGACAAAGAACTCCTCAAGACTCTCCTCGTCGCTTTGCGAGAAGGAGGCAAGGATCTCGTTGCAGAGAAATTAGAGGAGATTATAGCGGATCTAACAGAGGATCAGTGAGATGGCAGTCTGGATTTCGAGAGTCAGGATCAAAGGGGTTCGAGGGTTTAACGAAGAAGCAATCGTGGATCTCGGGCCAACACTGAATCTTCTCGTAGGAAAAAACGGTGCGGGAAAAACGAGTTTTCTCCAAGCCATTGAATGGTGTCTGACGGGGAAAATGAAGTATTTGGAGGGAGATGAATTTTCCAGGGAAGACGCGATCATCAATCTGTTTAATCAGTCAGGCTCTGGGAGAGTGACGCTCACTCTACAGACTCCAAACGGAGAGTTGGAACTTTCCAGGACTAGGAAGAGAGGTAAATCCACAACAAGAGGGTCATCACCAGTCCAACTCAAGATAGGGAGCAGAGTCTTAGAAGATGTAGAGGCCGAAGATTACCTCGAAAAGACTCTTGGTTTACCTCTCGACGACTTGTCCAACTCGGTCTATCTTCATCAAGCTGCACTAAGGGCAATTCTCTCAGACGATCCCAAGGAGAGAAGTCGTAGCATCGACAAGATGCTGGGCATGGAGGAAATCCGCACCTTTGCTGAAGCACTATCGACAAAGAGGAACCTAACGAAGGCGGAAAGGGAACTTCAAACTCGAATTGAGACACTTAGGCGCGACAAAGTACAGTTTGCTCTAATGACAAAGGAAACCGTTGAGAAAGCAAGGGAAGCTCTCATTAGCAAAGGCTTCTCCGAAAACGATTTTGACGTTATCAGTCAAGTTGCGTTCGCTTCAACCATCGCTGAGAAGTCCGGCTCGCTTAAGACAAAGTATGGTTTCTCAGGAGCTATACCCGATCGACCTCGTGCTGACGTTGTTAGCGTCAGCCGATTCGTGAAGGAGATGGTTGAAACCCTCAGAATGATAGACCGCCGAAGAACAGAGTCGATCCAAGCAGTCTACAAGGTTAGAATTAGATTCGAGAGTCTCAAGCAAAAACTCATTCAGGATTCTGAAGAGGTAAGAATGCTAAGCGAGAACTCCGCTAGCAATCTTGAGAAAGAGAAGAGGCTCAGTGAGGAGGAGGCAAAACTGGCCCTTTCTCTGGCAGAAAAGACAAAGACAGTATCTCGACTCAACTCGCATGTCTCAGTGCTACTAAGAGCTCAAGACAGAGTCAGGTCGATTCGGGCGTCCCGATTACGGATTCAGGATGGAATATCCAAAGTCCAACAAGCCGTGGGAGATGAAGTGAGTCACGATCGGATAATCGCTGAACAAAGAGCAAAGGTGTCGAATGTAGAGAGTAAGCTCGAATCTCTAGGTTCGCTTGAGAAGATCCTCGATTCAGCCCTAGACTATCTCGAAGGATCCAAGGCCACGAAGTGCCCAGTTTGCGAACAGTCGATCTCTGCCGAGGCTGTTATCATCGAAATAAGGAAAAAAATGAACAAAAGCGTAAGAGGAGAAATTGAAGGGCTCAAGACCGACAAAAAGGCGGCGTTGTCCCAGATTCATGTTTTGGAGTCGAGTCTGAAGGAACTGAAGAACCTGCACGGACAGCTTCAAGATGAAACGAGCAGAGAGATGGATGCAATTCGAGACGCAGAGAAGGAGTTGGAAATCTCACTGAAGGATAACTTGGATCTTATGACGGAATCGAAGAAGGAGGAACTCCAAGCAGCGGATCGAGAGGCCATCGACACGAGAGAAAGAATGGAGAAGGCAGGTTCTCAGCTTCGCGAACTCAGGGCGGAGCTTGACCGTCTAAGCAACGCAAAGAGCCGGCTAGAAACAACTGTAGCGCAGGCACAGAAAGAATTGAATTCAAAGTCCCAAGAGAGTGCTATTATCGAGATACTGAAGGATAGAATTGCCCAAACAGTCGAAGAAGAGAATGATTTCAATGACGCTGGAGAATTGGACTCGCTCAATCGTGATCTCGACAAGCTCTTGGAGCTCAACGAATTCGCGAAGTCAGAAGTAGAGCTCGACCGAATCGAGAAAGAGGTTCCTAACGCAACTCTGCTAATAGAGGGTCTCGAGGCCCGACTCACATCTTTGAAGGATCTCGAAGCGTCCCTCGCATCGATCAAGGAGGTTCTTGCGGTACTTGAGCAGAGAAAGGCCGGAGGCGTCATTGAATCCCTAGAAAACTCATTCAACCAGTATTTCAAGAGCCTTGATCCTCATGAGCATTTCAAGAGAGTACAGGTTGAGGTTGAAGAAGGTCAGCCTCCATTGTACTCTATCAGAGCTATTGGGAAGGAGCAGTCAACTTACATAACAACCCGATTCAGCAGTGCGCAGATGAATGCAGCGGCACTTGCCCTTTTCTTGGCGAAGAATGAAAAGATTGCCGGCGAAACCAAAGTCATTTTGCTAGACGATCCAACCCAGAGCATGGATGAGAGCCACAAAAATGCCGTCTGCAAGTCCGTCACAAGTCTATTGAGAGATCGACAGGTGATCCTTGCAACCCAGGACGAACAAATCAAATCCCTGACAAAGGAGTCTACGAAGACTGCACGATTCTTTGACTTCTCTGACTGGACCATCAAAGGTCCCACAATTAGCTGAACAAGCCTGATGTCCGAGCCTCAACTTCTGAGACTGAGAGAGGAGTTTAGGAAAACCGAGAAGAAAAAGCTCGAAATCGAATCACTGATCATAGACCGCGAAAATCGGCTTCGGCTAATTGAGGAAGTTTTGGTCGCAATGGAAAAGGGTCAACCCACAACAAACGAGCTCCTCAACGCCTTGAATATTACATCAAAGTCGCCCATCGCTCTCAGGTTCAAGGTTCTCGGGCTTAAAGCGCAAGCTGAGACCTCCATGACACAACTCAAAGCAGACCGAACTAATCTCCTCAATACATTGTCAACCCTAGAAGTCTGCCCTAGGTGTTCAGGTGTGGGGCGTACCTCTAGCGCAACCAAGTATGAGCGACTGCAAGAGGGGCCGATCATACCCATCCCCTTACTTCGAGAGTGTGATCTATGCGGAGGCTCAGGTAAGTTGGTGCTGGCCGATCGAGGGTTCCATGCCTGTTGATCCATCCCACGGGCAATCATTGACCCCGTTGACTACCCATTTCTTGTTGAAATGCAAGTGACGGTTCTTCTCAAAGCTCGTGACAATACTTGCAAACAATGCTGAGGAGTCTTTTTGACCTCATGTTCCCAGAACCGCATGACCAACCAACCTCGCGACGTAAGCCTGCGCTCCACGTCCTTGTCCCTAGCATGATTTAGCATAACTTTCTTGTCCCAGTAGTCAGTGCGTGATGTTGGGCGTCGGTAGCAGGCAGGACATCCATGCCAGAAGCAACCGTCGACGAACACGGCCACATGCTGTCCGCTAAAGGCGAAGTCTGGCCGGCCAGGCAGATTTTCATCGTTAAGATGCCACCCCTCAATTCCATTTTGAACGATTATGGCCCTAAATCGCCTCTCCGTAGAGCGATTGTTCGAGCTCCTCACTGCTTTCATTATGCGTGATCTCGTTTGTCGATTGAAAGTATCTGCCACTAGGCAACAACCTTCATCAGCAATTCTCCGAGATGCTCCGCTAGGGCTCGAGCAAGCAGAGGAGGCACCGCGTTTCCGACTAGTCTTTGCTGAGTTTGAGATGGGCCATGAAAGACAAAGTCGTCGTCGAATGACTGGAACCTTGCCGCCTCTCTCACTGTAATTGATCTCAAGTCTCGATAGTGTGTAAAACGTCCGGATCCAGGATTTAGGAAGTGCGCAGTTATCGTTTGGGCTATTCCTCTTCGATGAAGGCGACCGTATGCCTGGCTAAGATACTTGATTTCTCTTCCTCTATCAAATCGTTTTCTACCATCAAGGTCCTTGTTGCTCCCTCCCTCTTCGATCTTCGATAGCTTCTGGAGAAATTCTTTGTCGTGGTTTCTCGCAACATGATTTGCAAGGATCGCGTTTCCCTTTCGGCGAGCTGCCTGATAGTTGGTGAAAGGCTCTTTTGAATAGAACCCGGCTTCCTCACCGGCCCGGAGAGGAGGCAAGTCTCCTATTGCTTCCTCAGTCGTAATGACAGGCCGGATAATCGGCAGAAACTCTTCATCATCATGCATCGGTATGATACTCTTTGCGGAAATCTTCTTGGTCTGGGACTCTTCTGGAAGTGAGAAATCATCCATGCTTGTGCCCTTACGGATGCCAACAATGAATGATCTCTTTCTCCATTGCGGAACGCCGAAGTCACAAGCGTTGAGGACAGCGGCTTTGGTTACGTATTCGCCCTGAGTGAAAGCCTGAATTTCATTCCAGAACTTCCCTTTTGCTGCGGATAGTAGGTTCGGGACATTTTCCATTGCGAAGATTCTCGGCTTGAGTTGAATGACTCTGGCAAGAAACACCTGAACTAACAAGTTCCTAGGGTCATCGAGTGCGCGATTTCGCATCAGGACTGAGAAGCCCTGACACGGGGGACCACCTATAACCAGGTCGACACCCTCTCTGCTGGTGAGGCCAGATGCCGACAGCAATTGGTCGGCGGAGATGTTCGAGATGTCCCCGACCATATAGGGGATGTTAGCTCTGTTGTGCCGGTAGGTGAAGGCGGCTTCAGGATCTTTGTCTACAAGAAGTTTGACTGAATAGAGCTGCCTTCCGTCAATTCTGCCCGACGCGAAACCCTCAGAAAAACCACCAATTCCAGCAAAGAGGTCAATGACAGAAAACATCAGCCCGATTCAGCTTGGCTCGTGACATTTGACCCACTACTTAATTGCTCTTGGAAAAGGAAGTCGTATAATTCTTCCGCGGCTGCACTGTAAACTCTACGACCAATATCGTCAAGAAGCAGGTCAACACTGTATGGTGTTAATTGAGGCTCTTTCTTTGCCTTTTCGAAGACCGCTTGCTTTGTGATTATGTCGACATACCTCTGAAACAGATATTCTCTCCAACGAGGGGAATCTGCCCCGTACTGTGCCAGGATCTTTTCAGCAAACGGAGCCTGCGTGTTAATCCAGTAGATTCCTTCAGAGACGTCATCTAGTCGTTGGTAAACAGGTGGATGTCTCGCGTTGCAATCCACCTTCTGGCTCGGATTCAAAGGATCGGGATCCTTGTTGGAGAGAAGCACTCTCGGGAATCGTGCCGCACGACTCTTCTCTTCCCCTTCTCCACCTCCTCCTTCCCCTTCTCCAGCTCTTCCGCGGTCTCCCTTCCCTTTTCCGCCTGCAGGGGAACCACCACCTCCCGTTCCACCCACGCCCGGACCGGACCCTGGTCCGGCAAATATCTCCGCGTAGAGTTTGACCATGAATTTGTTCTTCCAACCATTCAGAAACTGATTGAATAGAGATGATTGCTTGAGGTCATAGTCGCTTTTTTCGCTTCTGCTCTTTGCAGCCATCTTTTCAGCTACCTCATCAATCTTGACGCGAATCCAGTCCAGCAATGCCCTAGTTCTGTCATTGTCGACAAGTTTCTCCCTGTCGTTCGATACACTGTCCTCGTCGGGGTCTTCGAGGATTGGGCATGTGCATTCACCATAGAGGAACTCAGTTTCTGGTTGAAATTTGAATGGACCCAATTCGTTCACTCGATACGAAGCTACGCATCCTATGCCAGCTAGAATGTCCACGCAGTTAAGCAGCGATTTTTCACCATGTCTTGCAAAAGGCTCCTCAGAACTGCGAATAGTGAGTTTTCCCCCCCCGTAGAATGTGCTGGTCATTTCAATTTCAGTCGAACCGATCACGAGCTTGTCCGGAATCGTGAATTCGAAAGGTTGCTCGAAACCCAGGTGCGGTCTTATCTTGTCCGGTTTGAGCCTGCGAGGGTCAGTATCATCAATAGAAGCGAGAATTGGCTTGCGCTCGATGATCTTCCGGGATTGCGGGTGAATCGCTAGTCTGGATAAGATGTAAGAAATCGTGTTTCGCCCACGCATCTTCTTTGGGCCTTCGCCAATAACCAAGGTGAATCTCACATCCCCTTCCGAAAATCGTTTCCGGATTACATCCGAGAAATCGAAACGAGAGATCTCAGCGAGTTCCAGAGCTTTTCGGGGTGGCATAGGGACATCTTCGAAACCCTTTGCAAACCCATACTGTTTTTTCTCATTGAACCCAAAGACGTTAAGCCGGCCTCCCCGATAAGTAACGAAGCGAGATGTCGAGAACATCTGTCGCATGTAGAATTTTCCTCCGTTCCCGTGCCCTCCGTAGGTTTCCTTTTTGGTGCCGCGACTTGCCGCGTCCGGGTCGCCCCACCGACGAAATGCATCGACTATGTCCTTATGCGTCATCCCGACAAAATCGATGCACTGGAAGGCTACGGGGGTCTCTCTTGTCTTGGATAGGAATCTGAGGTACACAAGTTGTCGATCGTCGGGGAAATCCTCTCTGATGTAAGCGTCGATGGAGTTTTTCAGCCATTCCGCTAAGCCTTTTGCATGATCGAATCGGAAGGATGTACCGATTCTGTCTAGCCAGCGCTCATCAATTACTGCTTTCTGAGCCTTGATCTGAACGTTGGTCATTTTCTGGTCCGAATCCTTTCCAGGAGAGAGGAAAACTTGCCAAGTAAGAACGTGTGTAATTCGAGTGTCTTTCTCATCATGGGATCTTCAGAAATTGCCGAGGCCTCTTTTACAGCTCCCTCCACGGTGTTCAGCCTTCCAAGGAATTCATTTCGTCCTATGCGAACTGTGACTCCTAAATAGTCGTAAAAATCCGTGTCAAGTATCTTATCTGCCTGGCCAGCGACGAACAGCTGGAAAGCTTCGGTTTTGAGAATCCTTTCCACTTCCACTTCCTTGTCTCGAGTCAGTCTCATTCCCGAGGCCAGCTTCCTCTGTTGGGACGGTCTCCCAAGTTCCTTGGCACGTTCTATCCCTTTTTGAGTGAGTCGAAACTGTTTGTTTCCCGTTAGAACAAGGCCCGCTATCTTGAGGGGACCGTAGAGGGGCTTGTGAATGTCGGATGAGTCAGGGAATTGTGGGTATCCTCTCAAGGCAAAATCGTCTGGGAACATATTGAATGCTGTGACCACAATGTCCTCATACTTGAGTGGTTTATCTGTCCCTTCGGAAAGGGTGTTCATTGCCAGAATAATTTTGTCAGGTCTCTGAAGCTGTGTGTACCCCAAGTCCCGGACTGAATCCTTTCTATTCCATATACGTCAAGCTGTAATTCTTACCGGGGTCCACGGCTCGTATCCGGACACGGCCCTGAGCAGTAGAATTGTGTTCAACGAAAAAGGGTTTGAGACCTCCCACTATCTGAGTTCCTTCAGACGGGTCTCCCGTGTGAGCATCTTGTGATCCTCCTGTCACATGGACAGAATATTCTCTGTCACCATCTCTCAGAGTGAAGGGAACTTTGAACCCGGGGAAGAAGCGTCTATTTTCTCGTGAAGTGCTGATATAACCATACATGAGGGCAGCCGGCGTAAGGGGCAGTTCGACTTCGTCCTTAGGGGTGTAAAACTCTGCGTCCGATTCGATGTCTGCTGTCTTCAACGAGATTGCGCTCAAAAATCCATTATCATCAAGGGTTCGGTCGATAGAGGTGATAGTTAGTCGAAGTCCTTGAGCTTGAAGCTTGCTGTATGGGACCTTTTCCTCATGGACCGTTTCACCGACAAGAGGTGCTCTTATCCGCGTTCGTATTGTAACTTCATCCTTCCCAAAAATGAGTTCAGACATTGGGGTACGCTAGGGCCGAGAATCGAGCTCAGATTTTAGCATTTCTTGGCTTGCCGAGAGCGAATCCCTTGAATTTGCAGCTTTTCTCGCTTCAATCTTCGGATATATTGGAGGGAACCCCCCCAATCTTTACATTTCCACGCAAGTCGGACTCCTGAATTTCATACGCCTCCTCAATGGTCATCACATGGATCTTCACACGGGCAATTCACCGAAGCCAAAAGGGAGGGTTGAATTGATCCGATCAAAGTTGTTTGATGAAGACCAAATGTGCCATCTGGGAAGAATTAAGGGAGTGGAATCTGAAATTTGGGGAATATGATGATACAAAGACCCTGAGGCGCCAAAAAGCACACTTGCACGTGCGCGAACTGCCAGACACAGATTAATTCGGGAGAGTATCACTACTGAGAGAATCCTAGGCCATCAACGAACCACCAGGAATCGAGCTAAGGCCCTTCTGCAATGACTGCTATGTGAGAGAAGGAGATGCTCTCATGACGAAACGATTTCGGGTGCCCACATGTGCCGATTTCAAAAGGGGGCCCGAGAAGATCAATCAGGGTCAATGTTTCGAATGACCTGAAGTGCTGAGTTGTGCAAGCTAAGATTTCTTCTGCTTTTGTCAGTCTTTGTTGAGTTATGATCCAGGTTACGACGACATCTCTTGAGTTCTACCCTTTGGTCGATTGAACCCGAGTTTATTTAGACTCGCAGACATCGGCCCGCTTCCATGTATTTGCAGATCGGGAACTCGAAGGTATACTATGATGTCTCGGGCAAGGGTGAGCCTCTTCTTCTCCTGCATGGAGGGCTAGGATCTGTCCGGGATTTCGCTTCACAGACCCCGGAACTGAGCAAGTTTTTCCGAGTGTTCGCGTTCGAACGGCCTGGCCACGGTCGTACAAGTGATGCTCCGGATCCTTTCAATTTCGATGCCATGGCCGGGCTTACTGTCAAGTTCATTGAAACCCTAAAGCTAGGATCCATGAACCTTGTAGGGTGGAGTGATGGCGCGATTATCGGTCTCCTCGTCGCAATATCCAGACCTGATCTCGTCAAGCGTCTCGTCAGTGTAGGCGGGCTCTTCAACGCTGACGCTCAGTCTCCGCAAGCTCTAGACTGGATCAGATCTCTCACCCCTGAGTCTTTCAGTAAGGCTGAGTCACATTTGGTGAAGCGTTACCAGGAGCTTTCCCCTGACGGTCCCGCCCATTTCCCGATCGTTTTAGAGAAAACCAAGAGATTGTGGCTTAACGAGCCGAAGCTTTCCAGGGAGGACCTGGCCAGGATCACTTCTCCAACGTTAGTGATGGACGGGGACAGGGATTCGACGCCCCTGGAGCACACTCTCGATATGTTCAGGTCGATCAAGGATGCACAGTTATGCATCATACCCGGCACCACACACTTCCTCCTATCCGAGAAACCGGAAACAGCCAACAAAGCCATCCTAGACTTCCTAACAACCCCACAAAAATAACCCCCCAAACTACACAATCTATTCCAGAAGCTGACAATCCTTTTCCCGCAAGGAAGAGGCGAGCTAGCTCCTTGTTTCCAAAACCGAACAGCCCGTTCTAACCTGTAGACTTAACCGTCCTCAGCACACTTTTCGACTGGGGAAACGTCGCTGCTCGTCTCGAAAAGCTTAGCCCTCATCATCGCGACCCTGCTCTTAACCGGAATATCAACCGCAGCCGGCTTCATGGTATCGCCAAGTGGATACCTCTCTAACATCGCAAGTCCCGGTCTGCTAGGCGCCACTGGAGGGATAACCGGCAGTGTCTCGATCAGAAATACCTACTCGCTCTGCACATTCAAGGCCCC
>JACXTT010005004.1_pt1 | contig 19410 bp, 17 predicted proteins | sample 9270951 | NCBI WGS metagenome assembly JACXTT01 (sample SAMN15532306, study PRJNA645909) | rock metagenome | isolation source: weathered quartz diorite | place: Puerto Rico | collected 2017-06-21 | reverse complement strand
ACAACGCTAGTTCCTTCGCAGCGAGCAGGACCCCCTCCCCGACCGGCGCTTGAATCAATAGCTTCAAAGCTCCGCTCTCCTTGTCCGAAGAAGCCAGACGAATGGCGATGAAAGGAAGAAGCAGCGTTACCGCCAGATCATAACCACCGAAGGTTGGTACCAGGATGCCATCCAGCGCCGATAGCCCTTGTGGCAATGCCGCCGGCCGGCCGTCGATCCCGCTCGCCTCAGCATATAGGTCCACAGCGGAAATGAAGCCATGACCGATCAGGGGACCGATGATCAACAGCAGCAGCCAATACGCACGCGAGACCGCCAATTCGTGAATCTCATTTGCCAGCAGCCAGCGGAACTCACGTGAGGGCAAGGAACACCTCCTCCAGCCCGCCCCCGCCCAGCAGCCCCGCCTTTGCCTCCAACTCAGCCAGTGTGCCTTCCCCCACGACTCGACCCGCGCTCAAGAGCACGAGGCGATCGCAGACGCGCGCGGCATCGGACAGTTGGTGTATTGCGAGAAAGAGTGTTTGGGCTTTATCCACGCGGTTGCGCAAGAGCACCATCACATCTCTTGTCTGCCGCAAATCCAGGCCATCGAAGGGTTCGTCCAGGAGCAGCAGTGGTCGAGGCGCGATCAATCCCACGGCCAACAGGAATCGCTTGCGCTCGCCTTTGGAGAGCGAGCCCACGCGAGCCGTCAGTAAGCCTTCGAGATTCAAGGCAGACACTAACTCTGACACGGCCGCCTCCTCGCGAGCATACAAACCGGCAAGGAAAGTGATAACCCATCCGGCCCGCTGATCGGCCCACGGTTGAATGTTGTCCGGGAGATAAAATAGCACGTCCTTGCGTCGCGCCGGCACCAGCGTACGATCGAGAGACCTCACCTCCCCCGCATCGGTTGGAACAAGTGCCGCTAGGCATTCGAAGAGTGTGGTCTTCCCCGCGCCATTCGGTCCGATCAAGCCCAAAATCTCGCCCGCGTTCACCGAAAAGGAGACTTCCCGCAAAGCCCAGCTGCGCCCAAATCGTTTGGAGATACCCTTGACGTCTAACAGCACTGCGGGTCCTGAATGGATGGATGACAAATACCGGAGGGTTTCAAGTAGGTCGTCAAATTGGAAATCCAGGCTGAGGCGGCTTCCGCCGTGTCGCACAGTGGTTTCGGGCCGGCTACCTAATCGCGCCTGCCCGGCCGAGTCCCCATTTACCTCCGCGGGAGATATACACCAACCCCGTTCCGGCGACCAAGCCAATGATATAGCCGTAGGGCAACCCGACTGCTGCTAGACCCACTAAAATGGCGATAGGCAAATCCGTCTTAGATTCAGTGATGTCACGAATCAATACGATCAGCGCCAGTCCCTCGAATAACAAGAGTACGCCCAATATAGGCTTGGGAAAGACCTCAATGAGGGTAGCGAAACCCGAACTAAAGAATAATCCCATGAGCAGGTAGATGGCGCCATAAATAATAACCGAGCCTCCCGTGCGCCCCCCGAACGTATAGTGGCCTACCATGCCGCCGGAGCCATGGCAGGTCGGAACACCCCCAAAGAACGGGTTTATAAGGTTCATGAATGAATACGTCAAACTGATGCCGCGGACCGTCAAGGATCGCTCAGGAAACAGGTCTTGAGCGATTTGCCGGGTCGCCAAGATGGAATTACCCAAAGAGAGCGGGATCTGCGGGAGTGCGAGCAGGACAAATCCGGTCAGCGCGTCCTGCAGCGTCGGCACGTGAAATTGTGGAAGACGGAATCCAAGGCTATGCCAGATATCACTTCCACTCAGCTTAAACAGCAATGCGAACGCCACTCCGAGGGCGATGACGTATAGGGCCGGTGGATGCCGACGATTTCCCATCAGAGCCACAGTAACCAGGAAGGCAATAATCGCAAGCAAATAACCCTTCCCACCTTCCGTCTGAATGTAGTCACCGAGTGCGAGGATGGACAGTTGGAGACCAAGACCACATTGGATTCCGCGCACCACCGTCTTGGGCACGATTCTAGCGAGCAAGCCAATCAGCCCCGTCACGGTCAGCACGAGCATGACGACGCCGATGGCGAGGCCTCCCGCGAAGAGAATGGTTCCACTAATCTTTCGAGTTATAACCAGGGCGGCTACCGCCTTCAGCGGTTGCACGGGCATCGGCATTCTGTACCACAGTGCGGTGAGTACCTGCATCACGCCGAACATGATCAGAGCGCTGGCACTGTCCAGTTTTGCCACGAGTATCATGCCGGCGAGTAGGGGCAGATCGGTTCCGATATCACCGAAGGCGCCGGCCAGCTCGTTCCGATCGAATCGTATCGAGCCGTTGCTGCCACGTTGAAGAATACCCATGGTGTAAGACGGATTTTCCCGGGCGGCCTAAGCTTCAGACACCCTCTTCACAACCTGACGTCTATGGTACGACCAACCTGGGAACGCGCTGACCGATCCCGCAAACTATCTCATACGATATTGTGCCTGCCTGGTTTGCCAATTCCTCGGCGAGAATCTCGTCGTCATTGTCACGGCCAATCAGCGTGACCTGGTCTCCTACCCGCGCTCCCTCTATTTCGGTAACGTCCACTAAGGTCAGGTCCATACTCACCCGTCCGACAATCGGGGCGCGCTGGCCATGCACGAGCACCGTTCCACGGTTGGAGAGGGCGCGAGAATAGCCATCGTGGTAACCGATCGGCAGAGTCGCGATCCTGCTCGGACGCCGTGTTCGGAAGGTTACTCCGTAGCCTAGAGCTGTGCCCGTAGGGGCAGCTTTCATATACATGATCCTCGTCCTCAGGGAGAGGACGGGTTTCAGTCCTATGTCCGGCGCGTCGGGAGGGAGCACATCCCGCTTCAGCCCGTATAGGGCTGCACCGGGACGGACCATCTCCATCCTGGAATCCGGATAAGCAAGCATGGCCGCACTGTTGGCCAGATGCCGGTACCTCGGATTGAAGCCCGCCCCGCGCACTTGCTTCATTAACTCATTGAATAGCTCTAGTTGTTCGCTGGTGAACGCCCGACCGTTCTCGTTACCGGCGCAAGCGAAGTGCGACAGCACACCGTCCAAATGCACATGCGCGAAGTCTCGAGCTCGTGCCAAGAATGCCGAGAGCGAGTCAGCGGGAACTCCGAGTCTGCCCATCCCGGTGTCGACTTTCAGGTGGTAATCAACCCGCTGCTCGCGGCGACGCGCTTCGGCATTCAACTTTTCAAGCGTATCCAGCTCAAAAACCGCGGGTGTCAGGTTATTCTCCACCACCAGTTCGGCCTGCCCCTCCCAGAACCCGCCCAGGCAAAGAATTGGCTTCGTGATCTCGGCTCGACGCAATTCTTCCCCCTCTTCCGGCAGGGCGACAGCGAACCAATCTACGCCAAGTTTTTCCAGGTGATGGGCAATTGGTATCGCTCCATGACCGTAAGCATCCGCCTTCACTACCGCCATAATCCGAACATCTTGGCCGAGGTGACTGCGAATGATTTGGTAGTTGTGTGCCAGATGGTCGAGATGAATCTCAGCCCAGGTCGGGCGCTGGTCCGTGAGGATCGCACGCGCTGATTCTTTCGAGTGAATCACGGAATCCATGGACTGAGCCCGGCTAGGAAGAGCGGCTGAGATCGCCTTGGGGCAGGTTGCCTCGGGCGTAAAGCCCGAAGGAAGATTACTCTCGCCAGAGATTTTCGAATCGACTGAATTCCCTAAGGAACGCCAACTGGACCGTGGCAGGGGAGGGTCCATTGCGCTGCTTCCCGATGATTACCTCAGCGATCCCACTGTTCTCCTCCGTCGCCGTATACATTTCTTCGCGATAAATGAAAACCACGACGTCGGCATCCTGTTCGATTTGTCCCGATTCCCGGAGATCGGACAATTGTGGTCGGTGATCCTGTCTCATCTCTGGCGCGCGGGAGAGTTGCGAAACGACGAGCACGGGAATCTTCAGCTCCTTCGCGATTCCCTTCAAGTCTCGCGATAACTGCGAGACCTCTTGTGTGCGGCTTTCCGGCCGGCCCCGTCCGCTCATTAATTGGAGATAATCGACGACCAGGAGATCGAGCCCTCGTTCGAGCTGCAGGCGCCGGGCCTTGGCCCTCAACTCGAGCGTATTGATGGCCGGCGTGTCATCCAGAAAAATATTGCACTGCGTGAGCGTCCGAAGCCCTCCGGCCAACCGTTTCCATTCCTCTTGATTGAGAAAGCCCGCACGATAACGATGCAGGTTGACCCGAGACTGAGAGCACAACATTCGCATGACCAGTTGCTCTTTACTCATCTCCAACGAATTGACGGCCACCGTGAAGCCCCGCGTAGCGACATTTTGTGCGATCGAGAGAACCAGCGAGGTCTTTCCTGCGCTAGGTCGCGCCGCCACCACGATCAAATCGCTCGGTTGCAGGCCCGAGGTCAACTGATCAAACTCCGCATAGCCGGTAGGGAGCCCCGTTATCGTATGCGGCCGGCCAGCTAACTGCTCAATTTCCTCCAGTTGCCGCCGGGCAACTTCGGCCACCGGAGTGAAGCCGGCTGTCCGCCGATCCTCCGCGATCAGCATCACCGCGTGTTGGGCCCGGCTCAGGACCTCAGCCGGCTCCTCCTCCAATTCAAAGCACTCGCTCATGATCTGATTCGAAGCCACAATCAGCCGTCTGAGCATAGCTTTCTCGCGAACAATCTTTGCGTAGTGCTCCAGATTCCGAAGTTGGGGCACACCGTCGATCAGGTGAGCGAGGTAACTGGCTCCTCCCACTTGTTCGAGCTCCCCGGCCCGGATCAGCTCTTCGCGGAGGGTCACCGGATCGACCGGCTGACCTTTCTCGAAAAGGCCGGTCATCTTGTCCAGGATTCTTCGATGGGCATCCACGGAGAAGTCTTCCTTGCGAAGGTATTCGAGAACCTGAGGGAGCGTGTTGTTGTCGAGGAGGACAGCGCCCAGAATCGACCGTTCCGTATCCATGCTGCTAGGCAACGATCGATCGGCGGCGACTTCAGCTCTCGCTTTGGACATTACCTGCTCAATTGGAATCGATTTGGGTCCGCTGGCAAGCGAATCTACGTGCCCCACTTGTCCAAGTCAAGAACAATCGAATCATCGATCCGGAGGCGTCGGTAACTTTTAAGAACTTTCCCTCGCGCGCCCATTTCATTTAAGCTTCAGCCGAGATGAGAACATGGTCGGCGGCTGGTTGAGAGCAAGCGCAAAGGGGCAGAGATTGAACCACGTTGCGAAACCAACATTGCCTTGTACCGGGAGGGGACTCGATGCTTCTGGTAATTGACGTCGGTAATACCAATACGGCTCTTGGTGTCTACGATCGAAGCGAATTGCGCGCCACTTGGCGGCTGACCACCGCGCAAGAGCGAACGGTGGATGAGCTGGGGATCCTCTTCAGAAATCTTTTCGTCCTGGAGGGCCTCGAATTCCGTGAAATCGATGCGATCGCGATCGCCTCGGTAGTCCCGCCCCTCGATTTTCCCCTCCGAAAAATGGCGAGCATATACTTCGGCATGGAACCCCTGTTCGTAGATGCCCGATCGGCGGGAATCGCCATCGAATACGAGAAGCCCGGCGATGTGGGCGCGGACCGCATCGCGGACGCGGTGGCGGCGTTCGAAAAATACGGGGGACCTTGCATCATAGTAGACTTTGGCACAGCGACAACGTTCGACGCGGTATCGCTAGACGGCGCATATCTCGGCGGGGTCATCGCTCCCGGGATAGCGATTTCGGCTGAGGCGCTTTTCCGGCACACGGCGAAGCTTCCTCGCGTGGACATTCGGCGACCCAGAACGGTAATCGGGCGATCCACCGTTGGCAGCATCCAGTCGGGCTTGTATTACGGCTATGTCGGGATGGTGGATGGTCTGGTGAGAGGATTGGTGGCTGAACTCGGCGAAAACGCGCGGGTGATCGCGACCGGCGGCCTTTCCCATCTCATCGGCCGTGCTGTCCCGCTCATCCAACACATCGACGACCATCTGACATTGGACGGTATTCGGATCATTTTTCAGCGAAAGACGATGCAATCCGACGCTATCGAGTTGGGGCGAGGTGAGGTGCGTGGCTGAGTCCGACGGTAACCTGCGAGTCAATTACTTCAACTACTTTACCGAAATCGAGGAGCATTTCGTTCGCCGGCGAGGCAAATATCTCTTGGTCTCGCCATTGGATTGGGCGGCGCTGGATGGCTGGAAGGAGCTGCGTATACCCTTGCATGTGGTCTTAAAAGGCATCGATCGGGTCTTCGATGCCTACGAAAGGCGTTCTCAGCGCACGAAGTTGATCAATTCCATTCTCTACTGCCAGCAGGAAGTATTGAACTGCTTCGAGGAGTATAAGCAGGCACACATCGGGAAAAACCCTGACGACGAGGACCCGGCGCAAGCTGGCGCGCATGGCAGCGCAGGACAGTTTTCCCGAGATGTCCTTAGAAGGCACATCGAGGATCGGGAGCGTGACTTGGAACGTCTGGCTTCCACTGCTCCCTCGGACCAATCGGGCTACGCAGAAGTGCTCGATCGGTGCTGCCAGCGGCTCCAGGAGCTGTCCCGCGAGATCGCCGAGAGCGGTCCGATGGACTTGGAGTCGCTCGAGATGGAGCTCACGCGGCTCGAAAACTTAATGCTCGATCGGCTCAAGTCGGAGTTGAGCCAAGAGGAGATTGCGAAGATGCGGGAGGATGGTGAGAGCCAATTGCGAGGCTATCGCAAAGGGATGACCAAGCAGTTGTATGAACAGACGCTCGACAATTTCGTAAGCAAACAGCTCCGCGAGCGTTACCGGCTCCCCCGCCTGAGTCTTTTTTATCTGTGAGGCCTCTCCTAAGCATTTCTACGAATGACCCCCAACTTGATGAACAAGCTTCTTCGCGGCGAGCACCTCGGCCAAGAGGAAGGAGCAGAATTGTTGGAGGCTATGCTCGCCCCGGAGGCGACGGATGCCCAGATTGCCGCGGCGCTGACGGCGCTGGCGATGAAGGGTGAGACCTGGGAGGAACTGGTCGGATTCGCTGAGGTCATGCGGGCCCGCGCCGAACCGATCATCGCGATAGACGAACGCACGCTGGATACGGCCGGGACTGGTGGAAGTGGTCGTTCAATTTTCAATGTGAGCACCGCGGCCGCTTTGGTCGTGGCCGCTTGCGGCGTGCCCGTCGCCAAGCATGGGAATCGGGCGGCCACCGGCCGCAGCGGAAGCGCTGACGTTTTGGAGGCCCTTAACGTCCGCATCGAGATTCCGATCGCCCGGGTACAAGAGTGCCTGACCGAAGTGGGCATCTGCTTCATGTTCGCCCCCGCTCACCATCGGGCGACCCATCGGGTGGCGGCGGTGCGCAAGCGTCTGAGCCGTCGTACCATCTTCAACTGGCTTGGACCGCTCACTAACCCGGCCGGAGTGCGGAGGCAATTAATCGGAGTGTCCGATTGGAAGATGGGCCGGAAATTGGCCCGGGCGATAATGCAATTGGGTTGCGATTTCGTCTGGGTGGTGCGCGGTGAGGATGGCTTGGACGAGCTGACGCTCAACGGAAGAACACAGGTTCTCGAGGTAACCAGCGCCGGCGTGCGAGAGTTTGAGCTCACTCCGGAGGATGCCGGCCTCTCCCTGGCGGCCCTGGAGACCGTGAGGATCGATTCGGCAGAAGCGAGTGCACGAATGATTCGTGGACTCTTCGCGGCAGAGTTGAGCGGGGCTGCGCTCGATCTGGTAATGATGAATGCCGGTGCTGCCTTGGTGGTCGCTGGGGCCGCGGAAGATCTCCGGCAAGGTGCGCAGCGTGCTGCGGCAGCTATTGAGTCCGGGGAGGTCACGAATTTGCTCGACCGATTCTCGAGATTCACATCCGGAGCCGTGGATCATCCTTGAAGGCCTGACAGGCTTCAGGAATGATGGAGAGCGTGAGGGAGCAGCATGCGGCGACGCAAGCATGGAACGACCACTGAAACGAAGATCAGGAGAGCTAGTCGCATGCTTGGATCTTCGCGCCCTGGCGTTGGATCTCTAAGGCGATGTCTCGAAATATTCTGAAAGAGTTGTTCGACCGGAAAGCGGAGCAACTCCTAGATGCAAAGCGGCGCGTTCCGTTCCAAATCATGCGCGCGAATGCTGAGGCCAGGGGCTCCGAGGTCGAGCGCTCGCTTAGCGGCGCCTGCCGGCAAGCGGGCCGGCTCAATGTGATCGCCGAGATCAAGTATGCTTCGCCTTCGCAGGGAACGATTCGTGCCATGGAATCTCCTGAGGCGATTGCTTCACAATACGAACGAGCGGGCGCCGCGGCGGTGTCGGTACTCACGGAAGAGGATCATTTCCACGGCTCGCTCATTGAGCTAACGAAAGTTCGGGAGACGATCAGGCTTCCTGTTCTGCGAAAGGATTTCATTTTCGATCCCTACCAGATTTACGAATCAAAGTCCGCCGGAGCAGATGCGATCCTGCTCATAGCGGCCATGCTCGATGAACATAACTTGAGAGACCTCATCCAGCTTGGGTCCAGCGTGGGATTGGAGGTCCTGGTGGAAATTCATCATCAAGCGGAAATGGATGTTGCGGCGCGGGTGGGAGCCCGGCTGATTGGTGTGAATAACCGAAACCTGGTGAGTTTCCAAGTAGATCTGAATGTGAGTCGCCACTTGGCATCGGTTGCGCCGCAGGGCGTGACCCTGGTCAGCGAGAGCGGCCTGCGGCGTCATGCCGAGCTCTTGGAATTGCAAGCACTCGGGTATCATGCCTTCTTGATCGGAGAGCACCTCATGCGTTCGGAGGATCCTGGCTCGGCGCTCCGGCAACTGATCGACGATGGTGCGAATTAAGATTTGCGGAATAACCCGCTCCGAGGACGCCATCTGGGCCACGGAATGCGGGGCGGATGCACTCGGGTTCAATTTCTGGCCGGATAGCCCGAGGTACATTTCACCGGAGGCTGCGCAAGGAATTATTGACCGCCTTCCCCCGTTCATCGTGCCGGTCGGGATTTTCGTGAACGAGCTTCGACTGGACGGTCTGGAAAAGGCGGTGGCGGCCTCGGGCGTACAAGCAGTGCAACTACATGGAGACGAACCGCCCGAATTCTGTCGGCTCGTGGGTACTCGATGGCCAACCATCCGTGCTATTCGAGTGGACGCCGAATTTGAACCCGTTCAACTCACACTCTACCAGGTGAGCGCGGTGCTGCTGGATGCGAAGGTGGCCACCCACTATGGCGGGACCGGTCAACTTTTCGATTGGAAGCTGGCAGTTCGGGCGAAACAGTTCGTAAATCACCTAATTCTGGCCGGTGGCCTGACAGTGGACAATGTTGGCGAAGCCATTCGTATCGTGAAACCTTACGGTATTGACGTCTGCACCTCAGTTGAAGTATCGCCCGGCAGGAAGGATTCAACCAAGTTGCGTGAGTTCATTCGCGAAGCCCGCTCAGCCAGCGCCTAGCCCGACCTAATCAGCCGCATGAGGCCCGGCTGCGACAACCCGTACGGGCGGTCCGGAACGGATCCGCGCCCCGGACATCGATGGCCGCCCGATTTCCGGGGGGCGGAAATGCTAGCGGCAAGAGAACGCGATAATTTACATCGCGCCGGCACAGGTTCCGGTCCGTACGGGTGGCGACCGTTCTCCCGTCGTCCGTCTATTGGTCGGTGGCCCTGAGGGCCTATAATGGGGCTTCGCGATGGCAGGAGGGGTCAGCAGACCTCGAAAGCGCCGGATAGCGCGATTGGGTCGGCCTGCGAGAGAGGCCTGCTACAGTGACTTGGATGAAAACTGAAGAATCACTTCCGACCAGCGGAACGCTCAAGCGCGATCCGGATGAACTCGGTCACTTCGGCGAATACGGCGGGAGGTTTGTCCCTGAAACTCTGATGCATCCCTTGGAGGAGCTTACGGCGCACTTCTTGGCCGCCCGTGGGGACGAAAACTTTCAGCGCGAGTTCAATCTGCTGCTCGAGCAATATTCCGGACGTCCAACACCGCTCTTCTTCGCACGCCGGCTGACCGAAAACTTGGGCGGCGCGAAAATCTATCTTAAACGAGAGGATCTTAATCATACCGGAGCGCACAAGATAAATAACGCGGTGGGACAGATCCTCTTGGCCCGGCGCATGGGGAAACGGCGGATCATTGCCGAGACCGGCGCGGGCCAGCACGGCGTGGCGACCGCCACGGTGTGCGCATTGATGGGAATGGAGTGCGTAGTTTACATGGGCTTGGAGGACATGCATCGCCAGGCGCTCAATGTGTTCCGGATGCGTTTGCTGGGAGCCGAAGTGCGGGGAGTCGATGCCGGCAGCAGAACACTGAAAGATGCCATCAATGAAGCGTTGCGCGATTGGGTGACGAGTGTGGAAACGACCTACTATCTGCTCGGCTCGGCACTCGGTCCGCATCCCTATCCCATGATCGTTCGCGATTTTCAATCCATCATCGGTCGAGAGACCCGCCGGCAGATCCAAGAAGCGGAAGGAAGACTCCCGGATTACCTGGTAGCGTGCGTGGGAGGAGGCAGCAACGCCATCGGCCTATTCCACGAATTCCTCGACGAGCCCTCGATTCGGATGATCGGGGTAGAGGCTGGGGGCGTGGGCGCCGCGATTGGTGAGCATGCAGCTCGGTTCGATGGCGGGCGTGTGGGTGTGCTGCAGGGCACCCGCAGTTACATTTTGCAGGACGCGTATGGACAAATCGCCAGAACGCATTCGATATCGGCCGGGCTCGATTACGCTGCGGTCGGGCCGGAACACGCTCTGCTCCGTGAACTCGGTAGAGTTGAATACACGAGGGCGAGCGACGACGAGGCCCTCCTGGCCTTTCAGTGGCTCAGCCAGTGGGAGGGAATTATTCCTGCGCTCGAATCCGCACACGCGATCGCTCACGTAATGAAGATCGCACCCGAGATCTCGCGCAATAGAATCATGGTGGTAAATCTGTCCGGCAGGGGCGACAAGGATGTCGTGACGGTGGCTGAGAGGCTCGCGGCAGATTCCAAGCGCGGGACATCGTGAAGAGGACAGGAGTGTCCGCGAGGCTAGGCGAACGTGGCGCGAAATCTGCACGAGCGCTCATCCCATTTATCACCGCCGGTGATCCGGATCTGGACACCACCGCCGAGTTGATCCTTGCCTTCGATAAAGCAGGCGCCGCAATCCTTGAACTTGGCATCCCTTTTTCCGATCCGATGGCTGACGGTCCTGTAATTCAACGCGCCTCGGAACGTGCATTGGCTAACGGAGTGACCATTGGTGGTTGTTTGACGCTAGTTAGCCAAGTGAGGAAGAAGACTAACCTGCCGATCGTCCTCTTCAGCTACCTGAATCCCCTTCTCAGTTTTGGATTGGATCGCTTAGCGGAGCAAATGGAGCGCAGCGGCGCCGACGGTCTGCTCATCACGGACCTGACTCCCGAGGAGGCAGGAACCATCCCGCACACACTTGGGCGGCGCGGCCTCGATCTGATCTTTCTGGTCGCCCCAACCAGCACCGACGATAGGCTCGCCCGGATTTGCAGAGAGGCCTCGGGGTTCATTTATGCCGTGTCGCGCACGGGTGTGACCGGCATTCAGGAGAATTTGTCTACGGCGGCGGCCCGCTTGGTGGGCCGGGTCAGACGATTCACGAGCCTTCCGGTTGCGGTGGGTTTTGGCATCTCACGGCCTGAGCAGGTGCAAGAGGTGTGGGGATTCGCCGATGCCGTCGTGGTGGGTAGCGCACTGGTGAGTGAAATCGAACGATGTCGAGGAAGTACGGATCTGGTCGAGCGCGTCACCAACCATTTCAGGTGGCTCCAGGGTTGAGCCAATCTCGAGAGCCCGAGCAGGAGAGGAGCGCCGAGCAGAGGCGAATTGCAAGTCTTGGACGCAGTAGCAGGGGAGGGAATTACCCATGGACATCGATGATTGGCGCGAGAGGATCGATGAGATGGACGTGCAACTGGTGTTACTGCTGAACCAGCGTTCGAAATACGCCGTCGAGATTGGAAAGATCAAGCAGGAGCGGGGCCTGGACATTTACTCTCCCGACCGCGAGGCTCAGGTGATCGAGAATGTCACCCGCTGCAATCCCGGACCGCTTGATAATGACGCGATCCGTAGACTGTTCGAGAGAATCATCGACGAAGCACGCCGCCTAGAGAGGGTCACGATAGCGGGCGATGAAGGAAACGTGTCTCCCTTGGACCACAATCCCGAATCCGAGCCCGGAGTGAGGTAGTTCTATGATCGTAGTGATGGAAGAAAAGGCCACCGAAGAACAGATCAGCCATGTGATCGACAGACTCACGCGTCTGGGGTTCGACATTCATCGCAGTACCGGGGTTACCCGGACGATTTTGGGGGCCGTCGGCAACAGATTGGTAGATACGCGAGAGCTGGAACTCATGGATGCCGTCGCGGAAGTGGTGCGGATTAGTACACCGTACAAGCTCTCTTCCAAGGCCTTCAAGCCAGAGGGGTTCGAAATCTCCATGGGTGATCTCCAGATCGGCGGTCCCAGTGTGATCATCATGGCAGGACCCTGCGCCGTAGAGAGCCGAGATCAGGTGGATACGATCGCGGGCCTCGTGAAGGAGAACGGAGCCAAGATTTTGCGCGGAGGAGCGTTCAAGCCTCGGACTTCTCCGTACAGTTTTCAGGGCTTGGGTGAGGAAGGACTTCGGTATCTTCGGGAAGCGGCCGACCATCATCGTATGTACGTAATCTCCGAAGTCATGGAGATTTCCCAAATTCCAATGATGTTGGAATATGTCGACATTCTGCAGGTCGGCGCACGCAATATGCAGAACTACAATCTCCTCCGCGAGCTCGGTAAGCAGCCAAAGCCCGTGATGCTGAAACGCGGCCCGGCCGCCACCATCGAGGAGACCCTGCTTTCCACGGAGTACATTCTCTCGGGCGGCAATCACAATGTCATGATCTGCGAGCGGGGAATCCGGACTTTCGAGACCTCCTTGCGCTATACGCTCGATATTTCTGCCATCCCGGTGATTAATAAGCTCTCTTATCTGCCCGTGATCGCCGATCCGAGCCACGGTACGGGACGTCGAGACAAGGTCCCCCCCATGGCGAGGGCGGCTGTCGCTGCCGGAGCCGATGGCCTGATCCTGGAGGTACACCACGATCCGGATTCGGCTCTGTGCGACGGTCCACAGGCCCTGCTGCCCGATCAGTTTGCAAGATTGATGGTGGAATTGCGCGGCATTGTTGCCGCGATGGGACGAACGATCTAGGCTATTTTGGTTTCAGGTCATCAGCTGACTTGAAGACGGATTCATCCAGTGTGACCCCATAGGCGACCTCAGTGAATTGAATCTCCTGCGTTCGCCGGTCATTCTCGTAGTGTTCGATTCTGAACGGCACCAGCGTATTCTGGACTTCGCGAAAGTCAAAGAAGGAGTCGCGCAATTGTAACGGCTTCTCCATCCTCGGTATGGCAATCTCGTACTCAAGGTGGAGGATGCGCAGGGATTTCGTGCTCACCAGGTACCGAACCTGTTCCGCATTCGGAAGTAGAAGGTCGATCAGGTCGAATTCTATACCCGAGCGCTTTTCCCGGCCGGAATATTTCAGCTCATGAACCAATTCCCGATTTCGTATGAGCGTCTCGTAATTCTTGGACAGCTCGGCTTGAAATATCTTCTCCGCGCGAAGCCGCAACACAATCGGCTGGCCGTTCTCGGCCCCCCAGATCCTTTCCCCGTCGAAGCCAATGCTCAACATCGGTGCATCGGGCATATCGAGGTCGACCCGCCTCAGGTCCTCGGGCCTGCTCAGTCGGCGCATGAATCTGATCGTGATGCTTCCTTCCCTGACCGAGCCATCATCGTTGAAGATCTTGATTAGACCACGCAGTTGTCCCTTCTGCCTGAAGAGTGCCAATGCAACGATGCCGCCGTAGGCGTCAGAGGTGTGGTCAGCGGCTTCGATGGCCTTCTTATCGCCCTTCCGCTGCACTTTTCTTGGCGCCGGCGCGGTCTGCTGCGCGTTCTGTTCCTTTGGTTTCTCTTGTGCCGGCTTCTCTTGGCGAGGGATGAGAGCGAGCGACAATGCCAGTGGAGCGATCAATTGGGAAACGACGGTTCGGTGAAACATTATGGGGTCACCTCGGGTCATCCGCGGTCATACAACCGGCCGGTGGGGAAGCCGTAACCCCCACCACCGGGAGATTCGACGCGGATCCGGTCTCCGGCTTTAAGCCATATGCTGAATTTACCCGGTAACGAACGGGCAGTACCGCCCGAAATCAGTTGCGTCCGCCCAGGACGTCCTGGGCGACCTCCTCGAAGCCCGTAAGGAGCGAAACGCCTGCGGTCCGACAGCATTGAAACTCTGGCATCCGTGAGGAACTCGATCTCCCTTACAATCCCCTCACCACCGGCAAATCTGCCTTTACCGCCTGAACCACTGCGCAGCGAGTATCGACGAATTCTGACGGGGAAAGAGAATTCCAGAGCCTCCGTCGGTGTGTTGAGCGAGTTAGTCATGTGCGTGTGGATACCGCTCAGTCCTGCGGCCTGCGGCCGCGCCCCCATTCCGCCGGCGATAGTTTCGTAGTAAGCAAAATTCTCGCCCGTACCCGGGTCGATTCCTCCGAAAGAGAGATTGTTCATTGTCCCTTGACTCGCGGCGGGAATTAAGTCGGGCGCCGCTCGCTGGAGCGCAGCCAGCAACACATCAACGATGCGCTGGGAGGTTTCCACGTTGCCCCCCGCCACGGGCGCCGGCGGCGTGGCATTGACGATCGTTCCTTGAGGCGCGTTGATCTCCAGCGGTTGGAGGATGCCGGCGCTGGCCGGGACTTCATCCGCCACTAGGCAGCGAAATACATAGTAAACGGCGGAAACGGTGATCGCCTCGACTGCATTGACCGCTCCCCGGACTTGTGGGCTGCTTCCGGTAAAATCGATTCGCGCCCGGGACCCGCGGATCTTGATGCGCACAGCAATTCGAACCGGTTTATCGGACTCCCCATCATCGTCTAAGAAGTCCTCCGCCGTGTATACACCGTCAGGTATCTTGTCGAGCGTTCGACGCATCGTCTCTGCTGCGTATTCCACCAGAGCGCGTGCGTAGAAGTCGGCCCGGGCAAATCCGTAGCGTGCCACGATCTCACGCAGTCGCCTCTCGCCGACGCGCATGGCGCCCAGTTGCGCGGTTAAATCACCTTCCCGTTCGGTCGGCGATCGGACGTTTTGGACGATGAGTCGCAGAACATCGCGGTCGATCTCTCCCGCACGCATCAGCCGTATCGGCGGGATGCGCAGGCCTTCCTGATAGATCTCCGTGCTCGCCCCCATTGAGCCCGCGTGAGCTCCCCCGATGTCGCTGTGATGAGCGCGATTGGCGACGTAAAACATTGGAACCGGAGAATGGATGAAACGGCGAACCGGGGTCCGTTTTCTCGTGCTCTTTCTCCGGTTCTCCGGTTCTCCGGTTCTCCGATTCGATTCTGACTCAAACACTCCACTCACCATCGTGGCATCGGGCAGATGGGTGCCACCCGCGTATGGATCGTTCAGCACGACGACGTCCCCGGGCACTATCGGCGTGGCTTCCAGAGCGGCCCGAACGGACATGGGCATCGATCCCAGATGGACAGGCATATGGTCGCCTTGCGCGATTAAGACCCCGTGCCGATCGAAAACTGCGCAGGAATAATCTCTACGCTCTTTAATATTTACTGAGAATGCGCTCCGCCGTAACACCACTCCCATTTCGTCGGCCACGGAGGAATAGAGCGACTTGAAGATCGCCAATTCCACGGGATCTACCTTCCTGTCATTGGCCATGGCGTTTGAATGTCGCAGAATATGGTGGCGTGCCGGTCGGAATCAAATGGATTCAACCAGGGAGACTAGCCGCTTTCTTGACGCGTCGGCGGTGCGGAAATAGACTTCGAATTCCTCTGCCGGTTCCTCGCACATGAAGAAATCCTACGGTCTCGCTATCGGGGTTTTCTTGTGGATTTCCCACTTTGCCTGCAGCCAAGTGGTCCGGGAGGCCAAAGTAGACGCCGCTGTCATCAGCAGCGATTCGGCCCCGGTCAGAAGCTCGACCGCTCAGCTAGCCCTCGAGGTGGCGACGCTGAAGAAGGGCGATGAGGTAGAGGTTCTGGAGCACCGAGGGAACGACTGGTCTAAGATTCGAACCCAGGGCGGAGTCGTGGGATGGACCCAGACTCGCTATCTGGTCAGCCGGACGATTGTCGATCGCGGGAAAGAATTGTCCGACCGAGCGAGCGCGATTCCTGCGCAAGCATTAGGGCGATTGACGGGACAGGCGGCGCTCCGCGTCTCCCCGGGACGGGCTTCCGACCGCAACATCGCGTTCTACTTGCCCGGTGCTGTGAATGTGGAAATCTTGACGCGTGGACGCACGCTGCGGATGAACGATGAGCTTATTCCACCACAGTTCACGGCCAAGTCCGCGAGAGAGGCTCGCGCTCGAAGATCCAATGATGCTTCCGTGCAGTACGACTACTGGTATCAGGTGCGCCTTCCCGGCACCAATCTTTTCCGAGTCGGCTGGGTCTATTCGCCTTTGGTCGAGATCCGCGTTCCCCCGCGCCTCCAGAATTTGCAGGGAGACAAGCTGATCATTGGTTGGTTTGAAATCGGTGAGCTTAACGATGAAGAGTCAGGACCCACGCATCATTACTTAACTATGGAGCGAGACCGGTACCGCCCGACCGTCGGAATCGATTTTGACCGGATCAAGTTATTCGTCTGGGACCTGCAGAGGCACCAATACGGGAGTACCTGGCAGCGAGTCTACGGCTTGCTGCCCGTGCGCCGCACTGTGCAGGATAATCTCCATGCCTTCGAGCTGCAGGCATTCAACGAGAAGACTGGGGCTCCAGAGAAGGCGGTCTTCACAGTCGATGTGCGTGAGGGACGTCGCCTGCAACTGACGCGGGTGAAGGAGAAGCAAAATGCGACGCGCCGTTGAGTTTGCCCGGGAGCTCGTTATTTTTCTGCGGTAGCCTTCTTCTGGGTTCCGAAAGGTTGGCTCAGGTATCCCTGTGCGATCTGGACCGCGTTGTTGTAAGTCTCGTTCGTCTCGACCGCCTTCTGATATTCCGAGACCGCTCGCTCGCGGTTTTCTGGCCCCAAGGAGTCCCAGCAATTGCCTCGGTAGATGTGACTCCAAGCCTTAGTCCACGACGGACGTCCGTTCCCATTGAGCGTATCGCTGAAAGCGTCTAAGGCTCGCACGTAGTTTCGTTGTTCAAAAAAGAGTATGCCCAAATTGTAGTGGGCCCACGAACTCTGGGGATCCAGTTCGATGGCCGCGCGGAACTGCTGTTCTGCTTCGGGATACTCTCGCACTCGGAAATGTTCAATTCCCCGACGCACCACGACGTTGATGCGCAGCTCCTCCGAGTTATGAAGTATGTGGTTGTCGGGATCCACGACCACGTCCTGAGGCGCGGTGTCGGACGTGAATTCAAAAGGCGCTTCCGTGCCTTTCATGGGAACCGTCGATCGCGATGAGTTGCCTTCCGAATGAAGCATCAATTCGACCGACATATTGAACAGCTCGAGGTTTTGCTTAATCGTGCCGCGGACCTTGAACTTTCCGTCGCGTGTTCGGAGGACCAGGTACTCGACCCTGAATTCCGGCACCCCGGTTGAGTCCACCCATTGGCCGAAGAACGACCGGAGATTTTGTCCGTAGACCTGTGAGGCCAAGGCCTCAAAATCGCGGATGGCGGCGCCCTTCCCCTTGTAGGTCTGGTAGTATCGTTGCAGTAGATTGAAGAACTTCTCATCGCCCATCAGATAACGGAGCATGTGAAAGACGAACGCGCCCTTGTAGTAAACAACCGATTCGTAGCTGGGCGACAGATCGTAGAGTTCGGTGGGCGCGCGACTAATCGATGCGCTCGACTCAAATGTGAGAGCCCGCTCGAGCAGCTCTTGCGTGTCTTGACTGAATTCAGTTTGACTCTTCGTCTCTTGGCGATAGAGGAGAGAGCCGTACTGTGCCAGACCCTGCGAAAGCCATGCTTCGTCGAAGCTCTTCAGTCCCACGGTCTGGCCCCACCATTGATAGGCCAGTTCCCTAGCCAGGCGGTTGAGGTCGATCGGCAAATCGCCTGCAAATGTGCGGGGCGCCATGCAAATCATGCCGGGTCCGACGGCGTAATCGAGCGAGTCATTGTCGATCTCCGCGATCAGAAGCCGATCCCCAAAAGCATATTTCCCGAACCGGGAGGAATAGACATTCATCATTCGCGACAGCGGCTCAACCATCTGCTCGAATTTGCTTTCATCACCGGGCTTGGCGAAGAATTGAAGGGTCAATCCACCGCCTGTCTTGACTTCCCGTGCAATATATTTCGCCGCCACGAGGCTGGCGGATAAGACTGGATCGGGGGCTGTCAGGGAATAGATTTGCTTGCCCGCGCGAGCCGGTTTAGCAATTACCGGCTGGCTGCTGAAACCGGCAACAAGATACCCGGCGGGCAGCGTAAGGTTGATTTCATATGTGGAGAGGTCGCCGGCATAGTTGTGGAACGGTAGCCAGCGCGAGGCGTAAAACAGGTAGCAGCCTTCGGTCCCGATATACGCGAGTCGTCGATCTGCAATCGGGCCGCCTTCCGGGCTTCTCAGCGCTCCCGCGTACTCGAAGGTGAGCGTAATTTCCTTGCCTGCCTCCACGACCTCCGACAAGTCGACTCTCACGTTGAGTTGATCCAAACGGTCCTGAACAAATTGCAACGACTTGTTCGAGGCATCCAGAACTTTCGACACCGTCAGAGAACCATTCAACTCCAAGACTACTGACCGAGTCGGAGCAAGCATGGTGATGCTCACCGCGGTTCGAGCTTTTAGGGTGAATTCCGAAGGATCTATCTCGGCATCGACCTTGTAGTGCTTCAGATCGATGACGTCCGCGCCTGAGGCCTTCTGTTGAACGCCCTGACCGATATGTGTCGCTGTGCCGAACAATCTTGTCGGTGTGATCGACAACAAGGCAGCGGCTATTAAGCTGCCCAGTTTCTTGTTGATTTCTCGAGGGATAATCACTTTCGCATGACATTGTATCATCCGTCTTCAGGGCACCGAAAGACGATGCAGACGCCAACACAGCATCAAGGTCAGGCGCGCAGGGTGAAGCACTGGTATTACATCTCCAGAACCCGCAGTCCGCACTGGTAAGGGAAGAGATTCCTTGGTGACCCTCAAGCCGCGACCGTTGAAAGCGGTCCTAAGTGATCCGAGGCAAAATCGCCATCGATGAGTTCATCGGAAATGCCGCGGTGACGTGAAGAGTGTGCAACGGTGCCGGGGCGCGGAGGTTTGCGCAAGATGTGTCGCAGCTTGGCGCGGGCCTTGTGGAGCTGCGACTTCGTTGTGCCTCCAGTAACACCCAATCGGCGGCCGATTTCCTCGTGCTCATAGCCCTGGACATCGTGCAGGAGGAGAACCG
>JACXTT010005003.1_pt1 | contig 19412 bp, 20 predicted proteins | sample 9270951 | NCBI WGS metagenome assembly JACXTT01 (sample SAMN15532306, study PRJNA645909) | rock metagenome | isolation source: weathered quartz diorite | place: Puerto Rico | collected 2017-06-21 | reverse complement strand
CCGGGGGTTTCAATTTCTTCGGCCATGCAGGTGATGGGGAGCTCGCCATACACTTCCGGCGCGCCACTGACGCGTGCATGGTGGCGTCCAGTTGTGACGCCTTTGCCGATGCCAGGCTTGCCGGCCGTGTTGGCGGCAAAGGCCGCCGACTTGGTAAACAGCACGCCACCGGGTGCGTCCATATTGCCGGTCAGCACGTTCAAGACGTCGACCAGCCAGCTGGCCAAGGTGCCATATTCCTGGGTACAGGTGCCAATGCGGGCATAGACCGCAGCACGTGGGGCGGCAGCCAGATCTCGGGTCAGCGCGCGTATGGTGTCGGCAGCCATGCCGCATCGCTTGGCCACGGCGTCCGGTGTGAACGCTGCAACAGCGCTTTGCACCTCAGCCACGCCGTTGACCCATTGCGCCACACGGCCTAGCTTGACCAGGTTTTCGGCAAACAGTGTGTGGACCATGGCGGCCAACAGGAAGACGTCAGACCCCGGGCGCAGGAAGTGGTGGGTGTTGGCAACGGCCGCGGTTTCGGTTCGGCGTGGGTCTATGACCACCATCTTGCCGCCACGCGCCTGCAGGGCCTTGGCCTTGCCACGGAAATCGGGCACCGTCCACATGCTGCCGTTGCTGACCAGGGGGTTGGCGCCCAGCACCAGCAGGTAGTCGGTGCGCGAGATATCGGGCAACGCTACTGACAGCCAGTGGCCAAACATGAGCCCGCTGGACAACTGCTTGGGCATCTGGTCCAGGGTAGAGGCGGAAAACACGTTTTGCGTGCCCAGGGCGCGTGCCAGCTTGCCGAAATAGGTCAGCAGCCCGATCTTGTGGGCCGATGGGTTGCCGACCACGATGCCGGTAGCGTTGCGACCGTGGGCGGCGATCAGCGGGGGCAGACGCCGCTCGATTTCGGCAAAGGCTTCGTCCCAGGTCGCCGCCTCAAACCGGCCGTTGCGTTTGATCAGCGGCGTGCGCAGGCGGTCCGGGTCTTCGTGCAGGTCTTTCAGTGCGATGGCCTTGGGGCAGATGTAGCCCTGGCTGAGCACATCGGCCTCATGGCCGCGGATGCTCACCACTTTTTTGTCCTGTACCTTGATCTCCAGGCCACAGCAGGCCTCGCACAGCGGGCAAATGCGATGGTGGGTGGTGGTGGTGGTGTCGGTCATGCGGTCCTCGTGCGGCAAATTGGCGAATGTTGTATTTACGCATGCTTGACGGGCAGCGTCTAGAACACAGGTGACTGCCCGGACGGTGGGAGTTGTCGTATGTCGATAATGGCCCATGCCCCGTTGGGGAAACCCAAACTTCCACTCTAATGCGCCTGCACCCCGACATTCTGAAACTTGGCCTGGTGAGCTTCTTGACGGACCTGAGTTCGGAGATGATTTTCTCGGTATTTGCCATTTTCTTCACGACCATCGCCGGCGCGTCTACTGCCTTGCTGGGTCTGATTGAAGGCTTGGCGGATTTTTCGGCATCTTCCTTGAATTACCTGGCTGGCTGGTTGTCCGACCGCGGTGGTCGGCGCAAGGTCTTTGTTCTGGCGGGGTATGGCTTTTCAACCTTGGCCAAGACCATACTGCTGGTGTCCAGCTCGGTGTTGGGTTCCAGCCTGTTTCGTGTGCTAGAGCGCTTGGGCAAGGGCTTTCGCGGTCCGCCACGCGATGCCTGGCTATCGGCCATGGCGCCCCGCGGTTCGCGTGGCTTTGCGTTTGGCGTGCACAAGGCCCTGGACAAGGCTGGGGCCGTCGCCGGGCCTTTGCTGGCCTATGCTTTGCTGTCCTGGCTGGGTGAAACACAACAGGCCTACCGCTACCTGTTTTGGGTGGCCTGTGTACCGGCCGTACTCAGTATCGTGGTCTTGACGTTGATTGCCGACCAACCAACGGAGCACCACGTGCGTGAAAGTGTGGGCGACAACTGGCGTTTGCTGAGTCCCAGTTTCAAGCGGTTCTTGGTTCCAGCCGGTATTTTTGCGCTAGCGTACTTTAGCCTGGGCTTTTTCCTGCTGAGGGCGCACGCACTGGGTTTCAGCGCCACCCACATCATCTTGCTCTATGCCCTGTTCAACACCAGTTGTGTGGTGGCGGCCCCCCTGGTGGGCATGTTGGGCGATCGCATAGGGCGCAGCAGGATTGTGTTGTTGGGCTATTCGCTGTATGCCGCGCTCAATCTGGCCATGGTCTTTGCCACCCAGCGGTGGGAAGTCATTGCGGTGTTTGCCGTCTATGGTATTTTTTATGCGGTGGAGGACTCGCAGAGCAAGGCGTTCATTGCGGACATGGAGAAGGACCGTCGCGCATCAGCCATGGGGGTCTACAACTTTCTGACCGGCCTGTTATACCTGCCAGCCTCGTTGATCGCAGGCGCCATGTGGAACCTGTCTCCCGCCTGGGCATTTGCATTGGCGGCTGGCCTGTCACTGGCTGCGATGCTGGCCCTCGCCGTAGTGCGGCCGATCAAGGGCGCACCCCGGCCCATCCAGTAGTTCGATCAGTTGGCCGTGACACGGATCTGGATCAGCCGGCGCCCATCCATGGCGCCATTGCTGCTGTAGCTGCCTGGCTTGGCCGTGCTGCCCGTGGTGGCAATGGTGACCCACTGGCGCAAGGGCGCGCTGACGGTGGAGGTCAGGTGTTGACGCTGGGTTGCCGGCAGGTCGGAGCTGGTGCGTTCCTCTACGGCGGACGACTGCACATCAATGTCCAACTTTGCCGCTTGCTTGCCACCGGGCCAGTGGGGCGTGACCGTCATGCTCTGGCCGGCTTCCATCCAGGTGACGGCCTGGGTGACGCCGCCTGCCGTGCTGCTGGCCGAAGCGCCGGGTGCACTGAGCGTGGCATTTTGGGACTCAATCTTTTGCACCCATTGCAGCGGCATGGACTGGTTGAGGTGCAGGCTGGCCTTCTCGCCATTGCGCACCCGTACCTGTTGCGGGGCAAAATCCACCGCCCTGGGCGCCGTACTGACGGCAAAGCCGCTGTTGGCGGCTGCAGGCGTGTCGGCATCGGCCTGGCTTTCCAGCACCTGACGCAATTCAATGGTGAGGTCATTGCCGGGTGGCGCCGCCAAGGCCCCCATGGTCAGCGTGCCCAGTAGCGTCAAACAGACGATGTATCGGTGAACGGGGTTTGGCATAGTGATGGCCTGTGCTTTGGATCAAAGGGTACTCGCATCAGACGCTGATATCAACCGGCCCGCTGCCATTTGGTCCTATGATTGCGCAAACAGGAGCCCGTCATGCATGCCCAGGTCAGCATCAGTTTTGCCAACATAGCGCCGATTCGGATCGAGGTCGCTCAAGACTCCGCCATGGAGCGTGAGGCCGCCCGCCAGTGGCTGGACGAACAATTCATACAAATGGAGTGTGAGCCCTTGCGTCCCACCGGCAAGCTCCTGATGGCCGACCGCGTCGTGGTGGTCGCCCAGGCGGCCGGCGCCACCAAGTTTGCGGACCCCCAATGGGCCCAGGCCTTTGCCCGAGCGGCGAGTGCGGTACTGGGTAAGCCCAGCATCCATGTGGACGCCGATACACTGAGCATTACCTACTGAGCATATGGCCTTTGGCCTTATGCCTTGAATGCACAGACAATACGGCCATGAAAAAGAAGATTCTGATTGCCGGTGGCGGCATTGGGGGGATGGCGGCGGCCCTAGGGGCTTCGCGCGCAGGGTGGAGCGTGCAGTTGATGGAAGGCGCCCGCGCGTTTGGCGAAGTGGGTGCTGGCATTCAGATGGGCCCCAATGTCACCCGCGTCTTGCACGGCTGGGGACTGGAGCAGGAGTTGCGCCAGGTAGCGGCCTACCCCGAGATGCTGCTGGTGCGATCGGCCATCAATGGGCAGGAACTGGGTCGTCTGCGCCTGGGCGATAGGGCCCGTAAGCGCTATGGCGCCCCCTACGCGACGATCCACCGAGCGGACATCCACAAATTGCTGCTCAAGGCCGTCGAGCGCTGCGGCGATGTCGAGCTTTTATTGGGTCAGTGGCTGGAGTCCTTTGTGGATACGGGCGACGGCGTGCAGACACGCACGCAACTAGGGCTGGAAGTGCAGGCCCAGGCCCTGATCGGTGCAGACGGCCTGTGGAGCGCCGTGCGGCAGCACCTGCTGAAGGATGCCGAGCCTCGCGTGACCGGGCATTTGGCCTACCGCGCCCTGATACCGCAGCGCGACTTGCCGGCCTTTCTGCGTAGCCAGAAGGTGACCGTCTGGCTGGGGCCGGACTTGCACATCGTGCAGTACCCGGTGCGCCGTGGCCATTGGCTGAACGTGGTGGTTATTGCAAAAGGCTATGTTAAAGGCGAAGTCGATGACTGGGATCAATCAACTGTCTCTGGCGAATTGCAGGCTGCCGTGGGCAGCACCTGCAACCGATTGCAGGATCTGATCAGCGCCATTGAAAACTGGCGCTTGTGGGTACTGTGCGACCGCCCACCCATGGCTGGTGCCCACGAACATGCGCAAGGCAGCGTGGCGCTACTGGGCGATGCGGCCCACCCCATGCGGCCCTATATGGCCCAGGGTGCCGGCATGGCCATCGAAGATGCGGCGTGCCTGCAGCGGGTGCTGGCGTTGCCACAGATGAACGTGGCTGATCGCTTCAAGCAATACGCCAATGAACGCTGGAAGCGCAACGCCCAGGTGCAGGCCCGTTCCATTCGCAATGGCGAGATTTTTCATGCCAAGGGTTTCATGCGCTGGGGACGCGACCTTGGCATGAGTTTGCTGGGGGAGCGCATTCTGGATGTGCCCTGGCTGTACCGCAAGTGATCGAGCGCCGGTTGCAATGACGACTTTCCTGACAACACGGCGCCACTGGATGGCGCTGGCGGGCACTGCCAGCGCCTCAGCCTGCCTGTCCTGGTCCCATGCCTGGGCGCAATCCGCCGCACAGCCGGTCGCTTGGCCGACCCGGCCGCTGCGTTTGCTGATCGGTTTTCCGGCGGGTTCCAGCCCGGACCTCACGGCACGTGCCTTGGCCGAGCCGCTGAGCAAAGCATTGGGCCAGCCTGTCATCGTGGATAACCGCCCTGGTGCCAGCGGCAATATTGCGGCCGACATGGTGGTGCGCGCGACGGACGGCCATACCTTGGGCCTGATGATCAACGGCAATCTGACCATTGCCCGCATGCTGAACCCCAAGACGCCTTACGACCCTTTGAAAGACCTGGCGCCGGTGTCCTTGATTGGAACGGCACCCTTGGTATTGACCGTGCCGGCCAGCTATCGGGGCTCGCCCGCGGACTTTGTCAAGACAGGTCTGCGCGCGGGCGATACCTGGAGCTATGGCACACCGGGCCTGGGTACGGTGGCCCATCTGGGCATGGAGCTGCTCAAAGCCAAAACGGGGTTGGCGCCGGTTCATGTGCCGTACCCGGGCAATCCGCAGGTCATCAATGCACTGCTTTCGGGCCAGATCCAGTTGGCCTTGCTGCCCCCCGGTTTGGCCATGGCGCATGTGACCGCAGGCCGGCTAACGGCGATTGGCTTGACCTCGGCCGGGCGCAGTACCTTGGTGCCAGAGTTGCCCAGCTTGGCCGAATTGGGGATCACGGGCATGGCCCTGGAAATCTGGAACGCGATTGCTGCGCCGCGCACGCTGGCACCGGCCGTGCTGAACCGCATGGCCACGCTGGTTGGCGACATCGTGCGCAGCCCGGACATGCGACAGCGGCTGTTTGACCAAGGCTGGAAGGCCGTGGGCTCGTCGCCGCAGGGCTTGGCCAACCGGATGCAACAGGATGCGGCCTTGTTGGGCGCTGTCATCACACGCCAGCGCATACGCAACGAGTAGGGGGATTGCAGTGGCTTGATATTTTCGGTGGGCGTCGCGATACTGAGCGACATTCAAAGGAAGCCATCATGCCCAGTGTTTGCATCCGACCGGCCTTTGCCGCGTATTACGGATGAGCTTGCCATGGCTCGGCGGCGTCACATGCGGCGCGGTCTCTTAGGCTGGCTGTTGGTTGCCACAGCCTGTTGCATGTGCGCGGCCCACGCAGCTGTCGTACATATCGGCATTGGAGAGTACCCACCGTTCAAAGACCAAGGCCAGCCCAATGGCGGACCACTAACCGAAATCGTGGTGGAGGCCTTCAAGGCACGTCACATTGACACGGTTGTGGAGTGGGTACCCAACAATCGCGCCATCATTGGCGTAATGTCCGGTCGGTTCGACGGAAGTTTTGGCTGGGCACACAGCCCCGAACGCGATGAGGCCTTGTTGTTTTCCAGCAAGCCCATCTACACCTACCGGATGGTGTTTGTGCAACGTAGCGCAGAGATGCACAACTGGGCGACATTGGAAGACTTGGCCCATTTGCGCATTGGTATCACGCGTGGAAATTTCTATTCCCAGGCTTTCGCGCAATTGCAGGCAGATAAGGTGCTGACCACAGAGGAAGCCGTGGGGGACAGCAATAACCTGATGAAGTTGCTAAAAAACCGCATCGACCTGTTCCCGTTGGAGGCTTCGGTGGCCCGGCATTTGATCGCCAAGACGTTGGCCGTCGACGAGCAACCGCAGTTGCTGGTTCAGGACAAGTCATTTTGGACCGTTCCCATTTATTTTGTCATCTCCAAAAAGGCCAGCCACGCGCGGGAACTGATGAATGAGTTTGATGCCGGGTATGACGTACTACTGCATACCAGGCGTATCGAGATTCTGGAAAAAAAGCTGCACCATTAGCCTGGGCATGGCACCTGGCAGGGTAAAGACGCACGCTATGGGCTGCAACTGGTTAATATGCGGTGCTTACCCACCATCCCGGCCCCGAAGGTCCCGCCATGAAGCCTGTCAAAGCTGATGCCAGCCAAAGCCTGCCACAGCGGCAGCCAGCAAACCGTGCCGCCATCGTTTGGCTATTGTTATGTTTGGCCGCCAGCGCGCAAGCCCACACGGGCGAGGCCAGCGCCAACGGGTTTCTGGCCGGTGTGATGCACCCACTGACGGGGTTTGACCACTTGCTGGCCATGGTGGCGGTTGGTATCTGGGGTGCCACCTTGGGTATGCCACTGATATGGGCGCTGCCAGTTGCGTTCCCCATGCTGATGGTGGTTGGTGGCATGCTGGGCATCACCGGGGTGCCACTGCCGTTTATCGAATCCGGCATAGCCGCTTCGGTGGTGGTGCTGGGCCTGGCCATAGCCTTTGCCTGGCGTGCGCCCATGGCGGTGGCACTGGCCATTGTGGCGGCCTTTGGTGTCTTTCACGGTTATGCGCACGGGGCCGAGCTACCCAAGTCCGCATCACCGGCTGCCTATGTGGCGGGCTTTGTACTGTGCACCGGTGCTTTGCATTTAACGGGCGTGGCCATTGGTACCGTGAAGAGCCTGCGGCACGGAGCCCTGGTGTTGCGTGGCAGTGGTGGCTTGATTGCCATCGCCGGCCTGTGGATCTTTGCGGGGATGCCCGGTGTTGCCTAGGCCGCTCAAAATCGTTGTCATTGTGGCCTCGGTGCTGTTGTGGGCGCCATCGGCCTGGGCGCACGGTGGCTTGACCGGCAGCAAGTCACTGTGGGGCGGCATTTCTCACTTTTTGACATCACCCCTGTCATTGGCAGCCATGGTCGGCCTGTTGGTCGCGCTGTTTGCCGTGTCGCAGCGCATCAACCTGTTGGCGACCACGGTGGCGGGCGTGGCCGCCGGTATTGCCAGCGCATTCTCGGGCGATCTGCCCACCTACCTTGCGCCTGGTGCTGTAACCCTGATCGGTTTGTGCGCGTTGGCAGGCTTGCGGTTACCTGCGCCCGCTGCAGTGTTCCTGTCTTTGTTGGCAGGGTTTGCTGGTGGCCTGGCGGCCGACTTGGACGCGCCCAGCCTGCCAGGGGGGATTGGGGTTGGCGCAGTCGAGGTGATGGTTGTCGGGTGTCTGCTGGCTGCCGCCCAGGACATTGCAGGGGTGGCCCGCTTGCAAACGGTACTGCCTATTGCACGGCGCGTGGTGGGCTCCTGGGTTGCCGCCATGGGGCTACTGATGACCACGCTGGCTTTGCATGTGACCAAAACGTAAATTTTCACCCCCACAATCGCCCACTGCATGTGGCTCTTTGCCCCCCATGGGGGCCATCGTCGCCTTGGGGCGGCCCTGCGGTGACTAACGCTTCATGCGCAGCGGCGAATCGTGGGAGATGCCCCATTTGTCAGATTCTGGCGGGGCATTGCCCGCGTCGGTCTCCATGCGCTGGGCAAACCACAAAGCAAGGCCCACACCACCGATCATGACGGCCAACAGCAGAACCAATTTCAATGCCGTGAGCCACAGTGGCGGCTCGTCGTCAGAATATTTTTTCTTGGCCATGCGCTTTCCCCCGTTGCCATGTCGCCCAATCTAGTCGAAGCGACCCAACAGCAAGTATTCCATCAAGGCTTTCTGCACGTGCATGCGGTTTTCGGCTTCGTCCCATACGACGGATTGTGGACCATCTATGACGTCTGCGTGCACTTCTTCGCCACGGTGTGCCGGCAAGCAGTGCATGAACAGGGCGTCGGGCTTGGCCGCCTGCATCATGGTGGTGTCCACACACCAGGCTGAAAAGGCCTTGCGACGCGCCTCGTTTTCGGCTTCATAGCCCATGCTGGTCCAGACATCGGTGGTCACCAGGTCGGCGCCAGCGCAGGCTTCCAGTGGGTTGCTATATATTTTGTAGCTACCGGCGCCCATGCCGTTAGGCGTGGTTGCAATGCGCTGGTCCAGCTCGTAGCCGCTGGGGGTGCTCACCCGCAGGTGAAAACCCAAGGTTGCCGCGGCTTGCAGCCAGGTGTTGGCCATGTTGTTGCCATCGCCCACCCAGGCAACCGTCTTGCCAGCAATGCTGCCACGATGCTCGATGTAGGTGAAGATGTCAGCCAGGATCTGGCAGGGGTGAAACTCGTTGGTCAGCCCGTTGATGACGGGCACCCGCGAGTGCGCAGCAAAACGCTCCAGCTTGGATTGCTCATAGGTCCGGATCATCACGATGTCGGTCATGCGGCTGATGACCTTGGCGCTGTCCTCGATGGGCTCGGCACGGCCCAGTTGGCTGTCGCCGGTGGTCAGGTGCACCACGCTACCGCCCAATTGGTACATGCCGGCCTCGAAGCTGACACGCGTGCGTGTCGAGGCCTTCTCGAAGATCATGGCCAGGGTGCGGTCCACCAGGGGTTGGTGGCGTACAAAGGTCTTGAATTTGTGCTTGATGAAGGCCGCGCGGTCCAGCAGGTAGTGGTATTCCGCGGTACTGAGGTCGGAAAATTGCAGGTAATGCCGAACTGGGGGTGCGCCTTTGGGCACCGTGCTGGGGATGCCAGTGTGCAGGGGATTCATGCCGTTTCTTTCAGGAGCGTAGCGATCAAAGGACACAGTATGGCGGAAATCTGGTCCGCCTCGGCCGTGGTGAGAATCAGCGATGGCACCAGGCGCACCACGGATTCGGCGGTCACGCTGATCAGCAGGCCGGCGTCGGCCGCGCGCTGCACCAGCGCACCGCAGGGCTTGGAAAGGTCGATGCCCAGCATCAGGCCCTGGCCGCGGATCTCCTTGACCGCACCGCTGGCCAGTTCATTTGCCAGACCCTTGGTCAACGCCGCCTTGAGGTGTGCGCCCACCGTGACCGCATTGGCCAGCAGGTCCTGCGCTTCCATGATGCGAATGGTTTCCACGCCGGCGCGCATGGCCAGCGGGTTGCCACCAAAAGTGCTGCCATGGTTGCCGGGTGCAAAAATCTTGGCGGCCTTGGGGCCGGTTACCACGGCACCCACCGGCACGCCAGAGCCCAGGCCCTTGGCCAACGGCATCACGTCGGGCTGAATGCCAGCCCACTGGTGGGCGAACCACTTGCCGGTGCGGCCCATCCCGCACTGCACTTCATCGATCATCAGCAGCCAGTCGCGTTCGTTGCACAGGGCACGTACGTCGCGCAGATAGTCCATGTGCATGGGGTTGACACCGCCTTCTCCCTGTATGGCCTCAAAGAACACGGCCACGACATTGGGGTTGTTGGCGGTAGCTGCCTTCAGCGACTCGATGTTGTTGATGGGGACCCGGATAAAGCCCTCCACCAAGGGACCAAAGCCGGCCTGGACCTTGGGGTTGCCGGTTGCGCTGAGCGTGGCAATGGAGCGGCCGTGGAAGGCCTTTTCATAGACCACAATTTCGGGCCGCTCAATGCCCTTGTCGTGGCCGAACTTGCGCGCCAGCTTCAAAGCCGCCTCATTGGCTTCCAGCCCGGTCGAGCAAAAAAACACATTGGTCATGCCGGAGCGCTCCACCAGCAGCTTGGCCAGTTCCTCCTGCAGCGGCACATGGTAATAGTTGGACGTGTGGATCAGCTTGGTCACCTGGTCCTGCAAGGCAGCCACCAGCTGGGGGTGGTTGTGACCCACGGTGTTGACCGCAATGCCGCCCAGCGCGTCCAGGTACTCCTTGCCGTTCACATCCCACACGCGGCAGCCCTGACCGTGCGACAGTGCTATGGGGACGCGCCCATAGGTGTTCATCACGTGGGGCGAAGTGGGGGCGGCTGGCGTAGCAACGGTCATGGGATCTCCAGAGGCAAGGTGATGTTGGAAGAAAAGGCCCGCAACGGTGGCAATGGCAGAGGACTTGCCATGGGGATGGTGTAGGGCCGGTGTCCAATGATTCTAGGCTTTGCCAGGCGGCCATTATTTGACAATTTCGCATCACTGCAATGCGCGCTCAGGCTGTCAGCAAAGTGTGGTGCGGCCTCAGATAAAATCGTGTGGCGTCGCAACATTTTTTGCGTACTGCAACTTGTTGCCGACCACACCATGTCCCACGCTTCTGCTAAAAAAATCTACATCCTGGGGGTTACACGCAGCGGAAAAACGTTTCGCCCCAGCGATTGGGCCGAGCGCCTGGCTGGGGTCATGAGCCAGTTCCGCCCCGGCGGGCCGCAGCCGGGTAGCCATCTGGCCTATTCGCCGTGGTGTGTGCCAACCTCCAGCGGGCAGGTGAAGTGCGTCATCGTGCACAGTGACCTGCGCGACTACGAGGTCATGGCCTGGGACTTTTGCATGAATTTCGCCAAGGACAACGAGCTCCAGGTCAGCGATGTGATGCCAGAGCTCGCGCCGCCAACGTCCAAGGGGTGATCTGTTTGCCCCTTGAGGCTATGCGTAGTTGTTGAAGACCCTACGCACGACTGGGCTGGCAAGGTATCAGGCTGCCTGATACCCGCGATGCTTGGTTGGCGTATCTGCAAAAGAAATACGAAACTCGGCAAGCGAAATGCGACGTCCAAAACTCAGCGCGCGCTACAGTGCCGTTCGTAGCAGCAGGGTCGGGGCGCACGCCGCAGTGAGGTCAAGGAGGAGCCCGCTGGAGCGGGCGGGGGACACGAACGGCTGTGTGGGCTCCTACCCTGCTGCGGGTTCAGTACATTGCAGTGAGCCTGGCACAGAAGGCCGCATGCCATCCATCCGGGCAACAAAAAAGCCGTTCAAAGAACGGCTTTTTTGCTTTGCTGGTAGCGCACCCGTTACAAACGGCGATTTCCTGGGTTTTGTGGGTACGAAACCCAGGAATTCGTGCGAATGCCTGACGAATCAGGCGGTTGCGACGGCCAAGGCTTTCACCTTGGAAGACAGACGGCTCTTGTCGCGTGCGGCCTTGTTCTTGTGGAAGATGCCCTTGTCGGCCACGGTGTCAACCACGGCTTGCATCTTGGCAAACAGTTCCGTGGCCTTGGACTTGTCGCCGGCCAGGACTGCCTTCTCTACGTTCTTGACCGCGGTGCGGTACTTGGAACGCAGGGAAGTGTTTGCTGCATTGATCTTGGTGTCCTGACGGACGCGTTTACGGCCCGACGCCAGGCGCGGATTCTTTTTCTTGGGTTTTCCAGATGCCATAGTAAATATTCCTTGTGTCTGAGGATGATGCCAGCAAAGCCCGCAATTATAGCGCGCGGCGCTCAAACTGCCAAATGGCCCTGGTTTTTGCAAAAAAGCACCGCCCTGGGCGGCCCATGGCTGCGGGCTACACTTGACCGGTGAGCCTTACCAAATCTGCTTCTACCGTTTCCTTGCTGACCCTGGCGTCGCGTATCACCGGGTTGGTGCGCGACCTGCTGATGGCATCCACGTTTGGCGTCAGCGCCATGACCGATGCCTTCTGGGTGGCCTTCCGTATTCCTAACATGCTGCGCCGCATGTTCGCCGAAGGCGCCTTCAGCCAGGCCTTTGTGCCGGTTTTAGCCGCCAGCAAGGCGCAGGACGGCGACGCGGCGACCCATGCCCTGATCGATTCTGTCGCCACTTTGCTGACCATGGTCCTGATCGTGACCAGTATCGTCGGCATTGTGGGCGCACCGGCGCTGGTGTACATCCTGGCCAGCGGCCTGAAGCAGACACCGGCCGGTTTTGACGCCGCCGTGTTGATGACGCGCTGGATGTTTCCCTACATCGCTTGCATGTCGCTGGTCGCGCTGGGGGCAGGGGTGCTGAACACCTGGAAGAATTTCTCCGTGCCCGCCGCGACCCCCGTCCTGTTGAATGTGGCCATGATTTCCGCGGCCTGGCTGGGCGCGCCGTGGTTTCAATCCATGGGCCTGGAGCCCATTTATGCGATGGCAGTGGGTGTCATGCTGGGTGGCGTGCTGCAATTGGGCGCCATCTGGAGGGCCATGCAGCGCCGGGGGCTGGCACCTCGGCTGCGTTTCAGCTGGGCTGCGGCCCGTGCCGCCTGGGCGCAGCCGGACACCCGAAAAATTGTGCACCTGATGGGGCCGGCGCTCTTGGGCGTCAGCGTTGCCCAGATTTCTTTGTTGATCAACACGCAAATTGCCTCGCATTTGGCCACTGGTTCGGTCACCTGGCTGAACAATGCGGGTTTGTTGATGGAGTTTCCCACCGCAATGCTGGGCGTGGCCCTGGGCGTGGTGCTGATGCCCCAGCTGGCGGCTGCCAGGGCGGCCGGCGACACGCAGCAGTTCTCCCACATGATTGACTGGGGTTTACGTCTGGTGGTTTTGTTGGCCGTGCCCAGCGCAGTTGCGCTGATCACCTTTGCACAACCCCTGGTTTCGGTGATTTTCCACAACGGTCGCTATGCGGATAGTGATGTTGCACAGACCTCCCTGGCACTGATGGGCTATGGTGCTGGCTTGCTGGGCATGGTGGCCATCAAGGTCTTGACGCCGGGCTATTTCGCCAGCCAAAATATTCGAACGCCGGCGTTGATCGGCATCGCGGTGCTGGTTGTGACGCAAGTGTTGAACCTGATGCTGGTGCCGTGGATGTCCCAATCCGGCTATGGCCATGCAGGCTTGGCCTTGTCGATTGGATTGGGTTCCCTGGTCAATGCACTGTGGTTGCTGGTTGGGCTGATTCGCCGCGGCACCTATGTTCCGGTGCCGGGGTGGTGGCGTTTTTGCCTGCAGGTATTGGCGGCAAGCGCCTTGTTGGCGGTTTTTTTGATGTGGGCGAGCCATGCGGTGCCCTGGTTGGGCCTGAAATCTGACAAACTCAGGCGCATGGGGATGTTGACCGTATTTGTAGGGGGCGCTATGGCCATCTATTTCGCCGCAATCTGGGCGGCGGGGCTGAATGTGCGACAGCTGTTGCGGCGTTGACCGCAGAAAGTCAGGCACCATGCAACTGTCATTTGAACTGCCGACGCCGCTGGAGTATTTTGCGTCGCTGGTGGAGAGCGATGGCGAGTTCGCACTGTTTGAAGCGGCTGTCAGCCTGGCCCACGACGAATATCCGGAGCTGGATGTGCAAACGGTACTCGGTGAAGTGGACCAATTGCAGGCCCGGCTGCGCCGGCGCCTGGCGGCTGACACCGGCCCGGTGCAAAAGCTGCGCATGCTTAACCACTTCTTTTTCCAGGATTTGGGCTTTGCCGGCAACGCCAATGACTATTACGATCCGGACAACAGCTTCATCCACCGCCTGTTACAGACCCGCAGGGGCATACCGATCGCCCTGGCGGTGCTGTGGATGGAGTTGGCACAGGGCCTGGGGCTGGCAGTTCGCGGCGTAGGCTTCCCCGGCCATTTTCTGGTCAAGGTGAACCTGCCCATGGGCCAGGTGGTAATAGACCCGCTCAATGGCAAGTCGCTGAGCCGCGAAGAACTGTCCGAGCGGCTGGAACCCTTTCGCAAACGCAACGGCCTGTTGGACGAGTTGGAGTCGCCTTTGGGGCTGTACCTGCAAACGGCACCGTCGCGCGACATCATTGCGCGCATGCTGCGCAATCTGAAGGAGATCCACAAGTCCCAAAACGATTGGGCGCGCCTGTTGGCGGTGCAGGAGCGCTTGATCATCTTGCTGCCGCAATCCTGGCCGGAATATCGCGACCGTGGCCTGGCCCATGCCGAAATGGGGCATATTGAACAGGCTCTGTCCGATCTGGAGTGCTACCTGGTGCACGCCGATGACGGTGTCAATCTGGACGCCATCGCCGATTGGGTCGACGCGTTGCGTCGCTCCTAGGTATAACCCTGCTGCGGCGCGGCAATTTTGGGTTGCTGCCCTGCCTATAATCCCGCAGCCCGTACGCCCAGAAAGCGGTCGCGGCTGAGCCGGACTGTTCCGGTCAATCCATTCTCAACCCGATACCAGGATTGCCATGAAGCTTCAAACCACGGTGCTTGCGGCCCTTGCCGCTTGTTTCTTGTCCCCTGCCATGGCCGCCGCCCCGCTTGGCGCCATTGCGCAACCCTCGGCCGCTGACATTCCCAAGCAATGCGATGCCGCCATCGCCGTGGCGCGCAGCCGTATTGAAAAGATCAAAACGCTGCCACTGCAAAAGGTCAATGCCAAGACCGTGCTGCACGCCTGGAACGTGCTGGACATGGGTCTGCAGGACATGGGTGGCCCGGTCGGGCTGCTGGCCGAGACCAGCCCGGACCCCGAAGTGCGCAAGGCCGCCGAGGCCTGCGACCTGAAGCTGTCGGCACTGCCCAACGAATACCTGCAGAGCGAAGCGCTGTTCCAACGCGTCAAGGCGCTCAAGGTCAGCGACCCCATCGACGTCATGGCCCGCCAGAGCATTCTGGACGACTTTGAGGAGCGTGGCGTGAATCTGAGCGCCGACAAGCGCGAGCGGGCCAAGGCCATCTTCGAGCGGCTGGACAAGTTGTCGCAGGACTTCGCGCGCGCCGTGCGCGATGTGGACACCAAGCTGGCCTACCCGGAAGCCGCGCTGCAAGGCATTCCACCGGGAGCGTTGGCCAACCGTGTCAAGGACGCGAAGGGCAACTACATTTTCAGCCTGGACTACCCCGAGTACGAGGCCATCATGTCCAACGTGCAGGTGGAAAGCACCCGCAAGGAATACTGGACGGCCTTCCAGCGCCGTGGCGGCCAGGACAATCTGGCTCTGATGCAAGAGGCCATCAAGCTGCGCCTGGAACTGGCGCAGCTGATGGGGCAAACCAATTTTGCCGACTGGACCATCAAGCGTCGCATGGCCGGCTCGGCCCAGGCGGTGACACGCTTTCTGGACGAAGTGCAGGGCAAGGTCGAGGCGCTGGAGCGCAAAGAGCTGGATGAACTGCGCGTCGAGAAGGTCGCCTTCACCGGCGACAAGGACGCCCAACTCAAGCGCTGGGACGTGCAGTTCTACCAGCAGCGCCTGAAAAAGTCCCGCTACAGCGTGGACCAAAACGTGGTGCGTGCGCAGTTCCCGACCGACCCCACGATTGCCTGGATGATGAAAGTCACCAGCACGCTGTACGGTGTGCAGTTCAAGGAAAACAAGTCGCTGCCGGTGTGGCAGTCCGACGTGCGGGCCTACGACGTGTTTGATAGTGCAGACGGCAAGTACATTTCCAGCTTCTACCTGGACCTGTTCCCGCGCGATGGCAAGTACAAGCATGCTGCGGCCTTCCCGGTGCGCGGTGTGTCCACGCTGGCGGGCCGCACACCGGCCTCGGTGCTGGTGACCAATTTCAGCCGCGAGGGCTTTGACCAGCGCGAGCTGGAGACACTGTTCCACGAGTTCGGCCACGTCATGCATGGCGTGCTGTCCAAGACCCGCTATACGTTGAATGCCGGCACCGGCGTCAAACGCGATTTTGTCGAAGCGCCATCGCAGATGTACGAAGACTGGTCGCGCCGCCCCGAGTCCCTGGCGCTGTTCGCACAGGTCTGCCCCACGTGCAAGCCCATCGACCCGCAGCTGATCGAACGCATGAATGCCTCGCGCGCCTTTGGCAAGGGCATCCAATATGCACGCCAGCGCCTGTATGCCGCCTTTGACATGGCCCTGCACACGCCGAAGGTGGTGGACCCTATGCAGGCCTGGATAGACCTGGAAGCCAAGACCCCGCTGGGCTACGAGGCCACGACCATGGTGCCCGCGTCCTTCGGCCACCTGATGGGTGGTTACCAGGCCGGCTACTACGGTTATATGTGGTCCGAAGTGCTGGCACTGGATATGCGCTCGGCCTTTGCCAAGAACGCCATGGATACCCATGTGGGTACCCGCTACCGCAAGCTGATTCTGGAGCGTGGTGGTGAGCGCCCGCCGGCGGAACTGGTGGAGGCCTTCCTGCAACGCAAATCCTCGTCCGAGGCGTTCTTCAAGGAAATCTCGGGCCTATAAGTCCATGCAACACGCCACGCAGCGCATTCCGGGCATGGTCCTGCGGGACCATAACTTCAACCTGCCCTTGGACTATGCCAAGCCGGGCCGCACGATAGCGGTCTACGCCCGCGAGGTCATAGCGGCTGGCAAGGAAGATGCCAACCAGCCCTACCTGGTCTACTTTCAGGGCGGGCCGGGGTCCGGCTCGCCACGGCCCACGGCGGACTCGGGCTGGATCAAGCGTGCGTTGCAGGACTTTCGGGTCTTGTTGCTGGACCAGCGTGGCACCGGCCGCTCCACACCAGTTTCAGTGCAAACACTGGGTCAGATCGGCAACGCCCAGGCCCAGGCCGACTACCTGATGCATTTCCGTGCGGACAACATCGTGCGGGATGCCGAGGCCATCCGCGCGCAGCTCAATGGCGGGCGACCCTGGAGCATCCTGGGGCAAAGCTACGGCGGCTTTTGCGCCATGCATTACTTGAGTGCGGCACCCCAGGGGCTGCAGGAAGTGCTGATCACCGGCGGCATTCCCAGCCTCACCCGCCCAGCCGATGATGTCTACCGTGCCACCTGCCAACGGGTGTTGGACAAGAACCGTCTGTATTACCAGCGCTACCCTGACGATGTGCCGCTGGTGCGGCGCATTGTTGACCGTCTGCTGCAGGAGGACGTGCGCCTGCCCAGCGGTGGGCGGCTGACGGCTCAGCGCTTTTTGCAACTGGGCCTGCAATTCGGCATGAGTGGCGGCTTCGAATCCGTGCACTACCTGTTGGAAGACGCCTTTGTTACCGGCGCCGATGGGCGTGAGATGTTCAACTGGAACTTCCTATTCCATCTGGAACACATGCAGAGCTTTGACACCAACCCGATTTACTCCTTGCTGCACGAAGCCTGTTACACACAGGGAACGGCCAGCCGGTGGGCGGCAGAGCGCGTGCAGTCCGAGTTATCGGCTTTTGCATTGACCGGTACTGACGGCCCGGTGCAATTCACGGGTGAAATGATCTATTCGTGGATGTTTGACGTCTACACGCAACTGCAACCCTTGAAAGAGGTGGCAGAGCTGTTGGCCGCCACCAAGGCCTGGCCCCCGCTGTACAACGTGGAGCAGTTGCGCCGCAACACCGTTCCGGTTGCGGCCGCCGTGTATTACGACGACATGTATGTGCACCGGGAGTTCTCACAAGAGACTGCCGACGTTGTGCCCAACATGAAGTTGTGGGTCACCAACGAGTACGAGCACAATGGCTTGCGTGCCGACGGCGACGCCGTGGTCAGCCGTTTGCTGGGGATGGTGCGGGGCGCCCTCTGAGGTTTGTCTCAGGCCGGAGGCACGGGGCCCAACTGGCGCACGCGTCCGGAGCCCACGATGGACTTGCCCTTCAGATTGCCCTCGCCGTAGTAGCGCACATCACCCGAGCCTGAAATGCTGACGGACACGCTGTTGCGTGCCCAGACGGTGGCGTTGCCTGAGCCAGAAATACTGACGCTGACGTCCTGTGCCGACAGATGAGAAGTCAAAACGTCCCCTGACCCGGCAATGCTGACATCCATGACTTTGGCAGCGCCGCGAACTTCGAATCGGCCAGTGCCTGCAATAGACACGGATACCTTGTCACACTGCAGATCCTGAATGGTGATGCTTCCGGCACCGGCAATATCGCTACTCAGTTTGGGCGATTGCAGGCGCGCGGATGTGAGGTCGATGGAACCGGCCAACGACAGGCTGTCTACCGAGCGAACCGTCAACAGAATGCGGAACTTGGTCCCATGGGCGAAGCCAACGCCCTTCACCGGGCGGATGCTCAGCGTGCCGAACTTCACCACCGTTTCGACCAGTGGCAGCAGGTTGTCGTCGGCATCGATAATGACATTCTCGCTATTGCCTTGCACCACTTCGACCGTGCCTGCCAGGTTGATGGCCAGCTCGTGAAACGGAGCCAGTTCCCGCTTGACGCTTGCGGGGTGACCGGAACCGGCAACACTTTTGGTGCCAAAAAATTCCAAAGCCTGGGCGGGTGCGCTGCTAAAAGCCAGAACACTGGCAAACAACACCATGAAAGAGACGATTCGGGCGCGGAACTGTGTTTGCATCGTGTCGGACTATTAGAGTGGAAGCTTTGGCGCCGCGTTGCCATCAAGTGGGGCAGGCCCGCTCTTCGGGCAGCGCGGCGGCTGGCGCACGTTGTGTGCGAAGACTGTGCATTCGCCTTAGGTTTGGTGCGCGTGAACCGTGACGGTCGGCAGCACGACCTGATCCATGGCGGCCTGCGCCATGGCGTCAAAGCGCATCAGCAATGAACCGTTGACAGCCAAGCTCATCACGACGGCGAACGCAAATGCGACCAACTTGAACTGCGTATGGTAGTTGTGCAACATGGTCTTCTCCGGTTACGGGCCACGGCGGCCCGATGCGATGAACTTTAGGCAGGTTTCGGACAAGTTTCATGCGTTTTGCGACGAACGGCAGATGGCTGTGAAGACCCGCGGTTTTTGCCAGATGAGCGGCGCTGCGCCAGGCAGCATTGCCGTCATTGCCGCAGCAAAAAACGCGGCGTGTCCAGGCCCTGCAATTCGCGCGCAGGCTTCACGGCAGGCGACTCTGTCGCGGTGCCGCCATGACCCGACGAAAAGACCGACAGCCGACTGCCGTGCACCAGTGACTCCTGTGCCGGCATCAGGCTAGCCGCACGCGTGGCGGCAATGCGCTCACCACCAACCGCCGGGCCCAGGGGCTCGTTGGCAGCCGGCTTGGGCGGCATGCGTTGGCTGATGGCGAGGTCCAGGTTTTCGTTGGAAGAAGTTTCCATGGGTATGGCCGGCAGGCCGGTAGTCGGTTGGATCTAGCGCAAAATGGGCGCCCACCGGTCGAACAGCGGGTT
>JACXTT010005002.1_pt1 | contig 19418 bp, 27 predicted proteins | sample 9270951 | NCBI WGS metagenome assembly JACXTT01 (sample SAMN15532306, study PRJNA645909) | rock metagenome | isolation source: weathered quartz diorite | place: Puerto Rico | collected 2017-06-21 | reverse complement strand
GATAAAAAGAAATGGGCTAGAAAATACAATGATAGTGGAATATCTAAGAAATATTGATTTTCCCAATATTGACAAATGAGCTTTTATCCGTAATTATTAAATACAAATAGCCGATCTTAGTTGCATGACTGGATATAAAATAACAGGTGTCTTACTTGTCTTTATTCTAATTGCAGGTTTAACGGGAGTTGCATTTGCCGAATATGATAATGACAAAAACACAAAGCAATTACAACAGAATGTAAACGAAACATCAAAAGATAACTCATCTGATGAGAGTCAAAACTATACCACGTCACAAGATCAAAACAAGACTGAAGAATCCCAGTCTGAATACAAGTCATCAAATGAAAATAACCAAACAAACCAGGATGAAAATTATCAGATAAACCAAGAAGAGGAGAACAAGACTAACCACCAGGATGAAAACCAAACCAGTCAAGAGGACACGGAGGAGCTTGACAATGAACACAATAATGAGAAAGCCACCCACCAGGAAGATCAGCAGATTAACAACGATGTAAGCGATGCAATTGAAAACAAGACTGTATCAACCATTGTAAACATTGGCGAGAAAAACGAGGAAACCAAGTCGATAGATGACAACATTGAATCACATACAGACAATTCCACAGCCGACTCAGTAAGCGTTACAGTTGACTCCAAGATAGAATCAGGCCCCAAAGTAATAATCTTCAATCTGAACAGCACTACAATAGATGCATCAAGTGTCAAGTATTTGCATATCACATATGATGGACAGTCAATAGCTCCAGCTGCTGATCTCAATTCAGTGTTACATGCAAAAAGCACTGACAATCCAAGCTATGCTATTATAATAACACAAAATGGTGCACAGGTGCTAGTATCAATTCCGCACTTTTCCACTCATACCATAACACTTTCCTCTATTTCCAAAGTAATGTCTCCAGTACCACCAGTCCCAGAGTTTCCACTAGCAGTTCCAGTTTTGTTAGTTGGCATTGTATCAGTAATTGGATTTTACCGGATGAAATTCAATAGATAGAAATTTGTATCAAAAAATAAGATTCGATCCATTTTTAGAATAGCAAAATAAAGATAGATAACATTAGAAAATTAGATGCTCTTACGTAAACATGTAAAGTGAGATAAAGTGGGCCGGGAGAGATTTGAACTCTCGACCACCTCCGTGTCAGGGAGGTATCCTAACCAGACTAGACTACCGGCCCAATAGGATTCGACCTTACTTTAGACGTTATTAACGTTTAAGAAAATAGATACTTGCATTTTATGGCAAAAATCACAAAGTAATAGAACCTAGAAAACAAGAATAATATGCAATGCATCAGGTGACTATCATATGATTGGTGATTTTTCACCAGAAGAAAAGGATGGCTTTTACAAGGCAGTATTTTCAAGACGTGATGTTAGATCTCACTTTACTTCAGATCCAATTGACGAGCAGATACTTACAAAAATACTCAATGCTGCTCATCATGCTCCTTCTGTAGGATTTTCACAGCCTTGGAACTTTATTCTAGTCAAAAACAAAGAGACACGAAAACAAGTTAAAGATTCATTTGATAAAGAGCGAATCCGTTCTTCAACTCTTGTAGAGGATCCAAAGAGATCAAAATATTTGTCACTTAGGCTTCAAGGAATTTTAGATTGCGATGTAAACATATGTGTTACATATGATCCAACAAAGTTTGGTCCATTTGTAATAGGAAGATCTAGCATTCCGGAGACTGGAATCTATAGTGTTTGTTGTGCAATACAAAATCTTTGGCTTGCTGCAAGAGCAGAAGGGATAGGAGTTGGCTGGGTCAGCATACTTTCAAATGATGATCTCAAGAAAATTCTTGAAATTCCAGATCATGTAGTTCCTGTAGCATATCTTTGTCTTGGACATGTTTCAAATTTTGCAGACAAACCAGACTTGGAAAACGCCGGCTGGCTTCCTCGTCTTGGTCTGAAAGATGTCATATTTTATGAAAAATGGAATAATTCTGATGATCCCAATTGGCAACAGATTCGTCAAATGATCATCTCAAATCTTGATTACGCTTAAATGCATACCAAGTGTGATTTTTTTCGGGCTTGTGGCGCAGAGTCTTATAGACGCGAAACTTGGATAGCGCGGTAGCCTCCTAAGTTACAGGTCGAGGGATCGAAGCCCTCCGAGCCCGTTCTTATTTTCAAAAATTTATGTTGATGTCGTACCAGTTGCAGACTTTAACACAGCCTTGTAGACGTTTACTGTGTAATCGCCTTCAAAGATGTGAATCACCTTGTTATTGTCAACAGATGTAACTCGGAAATATTTCTCATAGGAACCATCATTTTTTACATCAGTTTGTGCAAAGTAAACTGGTTTTCCATCTTTGTATATCTGAATTACAACAGGATATCCTGGTGCAGCATTTTGTACTGTTCCCCAGACTGCAGCAAATGGCAATTTGCTATCTCCTGGAATATGCATTGAAATTATGTTCTTTTGTAACACAACTTTATCCTCAGGAACTAGCTTTTGGTCCCACTCTGCACCCTGTGACGCAGAAAGTGTAATGCTTGGAAGCAAAAGTAAAAAGAATCCAAATATTGCTCCAATTAACAACTTCTTCATGCCAAAAATTATGTATTGTTAAATATTAAGTTGACGTATCATTTACTCATACCAATTGATATCAGAAGAAAAACTAAACGATGGATGTAGATGTGATTGCCATTATGGCGGAGCAATAAGCTGTCCATCATGTAAAGAAAATCATGGAAAACATTCTTGTCCGCATTGCAAGTAGTTACTTTTTCTTTTTCGCGCTTTCTTTTGCTGCCAAAGTCTTTAGGTTGGCAAGGTCTACCTTTAATTTCTCAATTTCTACAAGCGTATGAAGACTAGATATCTCAGATTTTAGATTTTCAATTTCTTCATCCTTATTCTTAAGTGAGCTTTTCAGTGAATCAAGTTCTGCGTTAAGCTCAGACTTTGCCTGGCTTATTTGGTTTGATGTCATCTGTAGTGTTTGACCGCTGCTATGGCTAGTTAGCTTTTTTTTTTCTTCGTGGCCGTGTCCTTCAAGTCTGTGCATATACTGTGTGCTCTTCAGGGCCAGCCAACATATGGCTACTAGGAACCATGAGATAGCTGCAAATACTAGGAATATCTGTTTTGTAGCTTCTGGCATTACAAAATAACTGATAGTCATTGCAATAGAAAGGCAAGTCGTCATAATTGTTGGTAGGTCATATTGACGCTCCATGAATTTACCTCTTTGGTAGTTGAATATAAATAGTAATGCAGATTGTCAGCGTAAAAAAGTACTTTGTAAAAATGAAAAAGGGGTAAAAAGCTATTCTGCGCTTTGAGTAGTCTTACCTTGAGCAATCTCCATTTCTGGAACTTCGGACTGTAGAATCTTTATTTTTTGTAGAAGTTCATTTCGAAGATCTCTTGCTACTCGTCTTACTGTTGGTCTTGGAACCCCAAGTTCTTCTACTACTTTGGAGTAGATATCTTGTTTATCTGTAAAGCCTTTGTCAAGCAATTCATTAATTGCTTGTTTGATGCTTGTGCTTTGAGTAGTACGATTCACGAATTTTAATTTCAAGATGTTCTATATAAGACTGTTACTATGTTTTTGGTAATAATTTTTGATATTTGAAAATTTAACTTTGTGACACAAAAATAAGATTACATGTTTGTATCACAAGATTGTGATTTTTGAAGAAATTTTACAAACTAAAATTTGTTATCTAAAATGTTTTTATTTTACTAATTGTTGTTACATTCAGAATTGTTATTCACTTAACCTACTGATGAAGTAAGTGGAGAAAAGTTCTTATGATTAAAAACCAGATGTCAAGAGGTGTCCAAGGCAACCATTGAAACAAATTTTGGTAGCATAACCTTAGAATTATTTCCAAATATTGCCCCAGAAACTGTGAGAAATTTTGTCAAACTAGCAAAAAGCAACTTTTATGATGGGACATTGTTTCATCGTGTGATTCCTGGTTTCATGATTCAAGGAGGAGATCCAAATACAAAGAAACCAGACAAGAGCAATTGGGGCATGGGCGGACCTGGATATACCATAAAGGCAGAATTTAACCCCCGTTCTCATCTCAGAGGCATAGTATCCATGGCAAGAGCGATGGACCCAAACAGTGCAGGTTCCCAGTTTTTCATAGTAACAACAGATAGTACATTTCTAGACAGGCAATACACAGTTTTTGGTCAAGTCCTGCAAGGAATGGATGTGGCAGACAAGATTGTCAAGCTTCCAAGAGACAAAAATGACTGTCCAAACCAAGAAGCAAAGATTATTCGCGTAAGTGTATCAGAGTAGGGAATAAAATTGAAGATTTTACTTAGCCTCCTTGTCATACCGATACTACTGGCTCTTTCAGGCTCTCAAGCATTTGGTCAGGTATCCATGGGAGTAGCCCCACATGAAATCATAAAATCTACCATAGATGAAAATGGAACTGCACACATGTCACACATAATAAACAACACTCTTACTGGTTTTACCCCAATTCAAGTTGATCTGGTAAATGGCAAAATATCAAACCTTACTGTGACAGATAACAGTGGCAAGTCTGTTGAATATGCTACAATCCAAAAGTCACCATTATCAATAATTTTGAGTGCTTCACAGAGAAACATGACCATAATCAAGTATGATCTCATCAATGTTGTAACAAACACAGGCGGAGTTTGGAAATGGAATTATTATGAACCACAAGATACAGACTTTACTGCATTTTATTTCCCAAAAGGTGTTGATATGATCTGGGCAAACAATCGACCAGTATATCTTGGAGAACGTGGACTAGGTCAACACGGAAATGGATTTACACTAGAATATGTCGTAAATGAGCAAATAACCATTCAGAATGTTCAGGCAGCAGGAAAGAGTTACGCAGTTGAAGTAAGAACTGTTTCAGGACTTGGAAAGTATATCTTTGATCAATCATTGAACACATATTCATTTGATGTAGACAAGGCAAATGTGCCAATTACAGTGATAATGCCATTAGGCTTGTTATCTAATCCATACACCGTTACAATAAATGGCAATGCAACCTTGCATCAAGAATTCCATAACAATGCAACACATGCATGGATAGGATTCAAGCCTATCAAGAGCGGAACTATCCAAATTAAGAGTACCACACCAGGAGAAGGCCCACAATCTGGTTCTGCCACAATATCAAGTGGAGGCCCATCAGGAAGTTCTGGAGTATCAGGGGCAGGGCTTAACCCATCTGACAGCACCACGATTTATTTTGTAATTGGAGGAATCATTGCAGCAGGAATAGCTTGGCTTGTAATTACAAGGAAAAGGGCCAAGTCATCTGGACCTAGTTCTCAGGCCTAGTTTTCAAATTAGATTATTAATGGTACAAAGTCAGAAAATTATATGCAATGTGGATGTCATTGTATAAAATGCGGAAGTATGGAACTTTCATCCAAACGTGTTGGAGAGGTTGAAAAAGATGGTTATTACGACATGCATCACACATGCCTCAAGTGCAAAGCACACTTTGACCACCTAGAGGGCGATGTGTTTGATTCGTGTGAAAAATGCGGATTTAATATTAATTGACTTGAAGTAATTTTACTACAGAATAGTAGCTTCGTTTTTCTTTCAAGTCCTTTTGAATCTCATGTGTAAATGCCATGTTTGTAAGCACCTTGGATACATCCAAGGGTACTGCAGACCATCCATATTCTCTTAGTTGTGCAACAACCTCAGAGACTGTTCTTGGCTGATCAAAGAATGCATCACGAATCAATACTTCTAACTTGCTTTTGATCTGGTCTTTTCCAACGTACGTGGGTTTTACAAACTCTGGTTCATGAACTTCTGCATCATCAAGGGTATGAAGTATGCCAGTTGTTTGTGGTGCCTGGTCATAGGAATATTCGTATTGAACAGTATTGTTTGTAGAATCTTTCACAAATGAAGCAAGATTGCATATTACTTGCTCTATGCTCTCATTGTCTATATAGAAGTCCTTTGATTCTATTTCAATTTCATTTTGACCGTATTTTATCTTGATTCGAGCCATTTTGTAACTTTCAATCTAATTATCTTGATTTATTTTATTGGCTCTAAGTAGCTTAGAAAACTGATCAAAAAGATTACACAACTTATTTGGATTTTTTTTCTGCATAGTACTAAAAGGGAATTCTCTGGGTTATTGTTGTGGAAAGACGCTCAAAGGTAATCATAATAGTAGTGTGTGTTATAGCCGTAATAGGAATATTTGCTTATTCTCAATATCTTTCTGCCACTCATCTTAGTATTTCTATACTTCAAAGCAAGATAATGCAGAGAAATGACAACAATTCACTGTACAACATGACACTTCAGTTCCAAAATCCCTCATTGTTGCCCATTAATGTAGGACAGACAGATTTTGTCATATCAATTAACGATGAGAATTTGGGGACTGGTACCTTGCAACCACTTGTAATACCATCAATGGGAAAGATTTCGTCATTGGCTCCATTTACTGCTGACAATACAGTTCTTGACAAGTATAACAAGAGTGATGCCATTCCAAAAGTCAAGTTGAGTGGAACAAGCAAGTATGGAATTTCCATCATATCAGTAAATGTACCATTCACATATTATCCGACAGAACAAGAAGCTAGAGAATTTATACACGGTTCCTAAAAGCAGCAGAGTATATGCTTACAGTATTTGGATCAATAGCATATGATACCATAAGAACTCCAAGAAAAGTCATCAAGAATGCACTAGGAGGAGCTGCAACATATGCTGCAATATCTGCAAGCTTCTTTGTCAAGCCTGGACTAATAGGAGTTGTAGGCCAAGACTTTCCAAAAAACTATCAAAAAATATTGAATGATTTTGTAGATACCAAGGGAGTAGTACACGCAAAAGGCAAGACGTTTCATTATGATGGAAGTTATGATTCTACTTTGAGTCGACGAACAACCAACAAGACAGAGCTAAATGTGTTAAAGGACTTTGAACCAGTTGTGCCAGAAGAATATCGCAAGTCAGAATTTGTGTATCTTGCAAACAATGATCCTATCCAAAATACTAAAATCTTGAAAGAATTTGACAGGGCCAAGTTCTCAATGTGCGATACAATAGAATTTTGGATATCAAGTAAGAGAAATGACGTTATCAAGATGATGGGAGTGGTTGATTCCGTAGTAATCAACGACGAGGAGGCAAAATTGCTCACAAAGACACACAACTTGATCAAGGCAGCAAAAAAGATCATGGAATGGGGCACAAAATATGTAATAATAAAAAAAGGTGAACATGGTTCTTTACTGTTCTATGACGATGTCATATTTTCATCCCCCGCATTTTCGATGGAGGATATTGTAGACCCAACAGGAGCAGGAGATTCGTTTGCTGGAGGAATGATAGGACACCTTGCAAGCAAAAACAGCACAAAAATATCAACTATCAGAGAAGCGGCAGTCTATGGAAATATCATGGGTTCATTTGCTGTAGAAAAATACGGAGTATACGGAATAACAAGACTGGATAAAACAGACATCAAAAAAAGACTTGACAAATACAAGACAATGGTCCGTTTCTGACAAAGGTTATAGATATCCAAATTAAAAAATAAATCAATGGATGACAAGCTAGATACAATTTTCAATATGCAAAAAAATCTTGAAAAAATGATGAATCTTGATCGTTATCCAAAAGATGCCCAGGGAAAGATCTCTGCATTATGTACAGCAATAATTCATGAAGCGGTAGAACTTCAAATGAATACAAACTGGAAGTGGTGGAAAAAACCAACACCATTTGATGAGGCGGCAGCCCGTGAAGAATTGATAGATATCTGGCACTTTGTAGTTCAAGCGTCACTTGAGCTCAAGATGACCCCAGAGGATATTCTAAAGGAATATCAAAAAAAGAATCAGATAAACAGACAACGACAACTAGATGGTTATTGAATTTGTTTAAAGGACTCAACTATATCTGCAAGTTTTGAAATATTAGTTTCGCTGATTTTATTGATGATTTTTACTTGGTCTTGAAATTCTAATGCTTGTTTTTTTGTAATTGTCAAAATTGGATGCGGACTAGAGGAACCAATGATTCTGTGATTTTCATCAATTCCATTTTTGTGCAGGCAGATAAGCGAGTCGCCAGACTTGTGTCCCCATACATCTTTGCCACAAAGTATTATGGTGTCAATTTTTTTGTTCGATATTACAGATTGCACAAGAGAATCAATTCCCTTATTTTCAGATAAGAGTCTTCCAGCTATTGCAATGTTTTTTATCATATCAGATTTAGAAATGTCTCGTAATAGATTCATACTTGATAAAGTACACACTGCAACGTTGGAACCGGAATCTCCGAAAAACACTTCTTCCTCTATAGGAAGTATGATTTTGCATATCTCTCCTGCAATCTCTTCAATCAGATTCATTTGATTGATTTATGCAGTATCTTAGATATATGATGCAAGTCATTTTCTGTGACCAGAGGATTAACTGGGATGCTAAGTACAGATTTGGCGGCCCATTCAGTAAGAGGAAGTTTGGTGCTACTTTTGTAGAAGGGAGTCTTGTGTACCGGGATTGGATAATATGCAGTTGCCCCTATTCCTTGTGAGTTTAGCTGCTTCATCAGTTTATTACGATTTTGTGTTGCAATTGTATACAGATACCAGTTTACGTCAACACCACTTCTCTCTTGAGGTAGAATTATGTTCAGATCAGATAAGAGTTCATTGAGAATGGTTGCATTTCTTTTTCTTTTTTCCAAGAATTTTGTCAGCTTTTTCATTTGGATTTTAGCCATCGCAGCACAAATTTCTGGCAGTCTTAGATTCAATCCCAACATTCTAGTGTCATAGCCATGGAGCATTCCATGATTTCGTATCTTGCGTAATTTTTCAAAGATGTTTTTATCGTCTGTAACTATGGCCCCACCTTCTCCAGAAGTTACAACTTTGGCTGCATACATGCTAAAGCAACCCATTTTTGAGAATGTCCCTGATTGTTTCTTCTTATATGTAGTTCCTAGTGATTGGCATGCGTCTTCTATTATCTCAAGATTATGTTTGTCTGCAATTTCAGAAATTTCATCCATGTATGAAAAGTTACCATACAAATGTACAGGCATTATTACTTTGGATTTTTTAGTGATCTTCTTTTTTAGATCAATTGGATCCATAGTATAATTTTCTGGACGAATATCAACAAACACAGGCTTTGCACCAACGGATAAAACTGAATTGGCAGTTGCTACAAAGGTAAAAGATGGTATCAAGACCTCATCGCCTTGTTTGATATCAAGAGCATAAAGTGAAGCCTGTAATGCAGCAGTTCCAGAATTTACTGCAACTGCATATTTTGATTTTACATATGAAGCCAAAAGTTGTTCAAATTCTTGAACTCGCTTTCCTCCCGTATTTGCTGCAGTTGTAAGCGATTTATCAGTTAATACAGAATGCACTTCATTTATCTCATCTTTTTCTATAATTGGTGCATTTATTGGAATTCTCAATAATACAATAGAAAATTTTATACTATAATTAAACTTCCTGAATTAAAACCAATTCTTATATTTTAGAGCTATGCACCGGTGATCAAATGAAGGTCCATCTGCAAGAAAACGATCCAAGTTACAAGATATTCTTGTATGTTTTCTATGTTAGTGCATTCATAATGTGCTCTATTACCATATTTGGATTCTATTCCATGATCCAAGAATGGTCCACCAAGGGCACATATGTTATGGGCGAAGTATTGGTCAAGACAGAATTTCCTACACCACACTTTGCCAAATTGATAACATGGTTATTCTTTTCAGCAATTGTTAGTTGGTATTGTGTTTCGCGAATAGGCTGGAAGAGAACAGTCACGGTATCAAAATGGAAGCTTGCTACAGTCCAACTCATGTTATTAGGGCTTGCCATAATCACGCTTTATGAAACAATTTACAATTTCATTTTGCTTAGTTCACAAATTACTGCAGGACTAGTCAATGGAGGAACCCCAGACATTGACTCACTTACAATTGCATATCCAGACTCACATAGACCATGGAATTTGGTGTTTGCTGCAAAGATATTCCTTGCTGCATTTTTAATAAGTGCACACGCATTCTATCTTAGTACACGTCCCAGAAAATCGATTCAAGAGCTGGATGCTTAAATTTATAGGAATACATGTTGGAATCTGACTGGAATGGATGTTACAGAAAAAATTAGACTTGTAACTAGAGAGCCTACAGAAGAGGTTGTAACCCAGGAAGAGTTGCTAAATCTATTTAATACAAATTCTCATCCAAGACACTACATTGGGCTTGAGATTTCTGGTTTCATGCATCTTGGCAGCCTCATATTAACAGGGTTTAAGATAAATGACTTTATCAAAGCTGGAGTACACTGCATCATATTCCTAGCAGATTGGCACACATACCTAAACAACAAACTAGGAGGAGATTGGGAAAAAATTCGAATGGTATCCAAGTACTATGCCGATGCATTTAGAATGTTTTGCCCGGGAGTGGAGATCATAGAAGGTTCACAGCTTTACGAATCAAAAAAAGACTATTGGTTGAATCTTGTTAAATTTTCAAAGAACATGTCACTTGAAAGAACAATGCGCTCACTTACAATAATGGGTAGAAGTACAGATAAGGACAAGATTGATCTCGGGCAGCTTTTCTATCCACCAATGCAGGCTGTAGATATACATACAATGGATTTGGATATAGTGCATGCAGGAATGGATCAGAGAAAGATCCACATGCTTGTAAGAGAAATCTTTCCAAAGATGAAGTGGAAGGTTCCAGTTGCAGTTCATCATCACATTCTTGCAGGTCTTGGAGAACCAGAACCTGCTTCAAGCTCAGATTCTAGTTCTGGCTCAGATTCTGATTTTGTATCAAGCAAGATGAGCAAGTCAAAATCTGCCTCTGGAATATTCGTACATGATACAGATGATGAAATCAATTCAAAATTCAAGAAAGCATGGTGTCCGGAGGGAATTGTGGACAAAAATCCAGTGCTTGAGATCTCAAAATATATTGTATTTCATGAATTCAACGAAATGACAGTAGAGCGTCCAGCTAAATTTGGTGGTAACATTACTTATACAAGTTACCAAGATTTAGAAAATGATTTTGCACAGAAAAAATTACACCCGTCAGATCTAAAGTCAACTGTTTCCAGGTATGTCACTGACATAATCAGGCCTATCAGACAAAAAATTGTGTTAACCGAAGATCTGTCAGAGGCAATAAAAAGAACTACTTGAGAGCAGGTCTTACTTTTTTAGAAAACAAATGTAGCATATCAAATGATTTTGATATTCCTATAAAGTTGACAATGAAATAGCTTATTCCAATCTTCATGTATTGTTGGAGATAATGGCTTACTTCGTCACTAGTGCCCAATGCAATGCTATCCTTTGAGCGAACGATAAAATCTGCAATTGATTCATTTTTCTTTTTCAGTCCAGATACAATATCTTTGACATCGTCTTTGTCTTTTCCAACCAAGACTCGCAACAGTACAGAATTTTCTATTTCCTCAGGATTTCTTTTGATCAGTTTACAGTTTTCTTTTAAAAGATTGATTTTTTCTTCTAAGATATCAGGCGTGCCAAAAGGATGATTATATCGTGTGGCATGTTTTGCTGCTACTTTCATGAGTCTTTTTCCTGCTCCACCCACCATAATTGGAGGAGTAGGTTTCTGAATTGGTTTTGGCTGACAGATTGCATTTTTTATAGAATAATGTTTTCCTTGAAAGCTTGATTTTTGGTTCTGCCACATTTTTTTGATTATAGTCAGGGATTCATCTAGTTGTTCAATTCTTGCAACTGGATCATCAAAATCATATCCATATGATTTGTATTCATATTCAAACCAGCCTGCACCAATACCAAACTCTAGCCTGCCATTACTTATTGCATCAAGTGTAGATGTCATTTTTCCTAACAATGATGGATGTCTGTATGAATTACATGTAACCACTTGTCCTATCCTGAGTTTTGATGTTACAGATGAGATTGCTGAAAGAAGTGTATAGGCCTCAAAGAAAGTCTCCGTACGGTTGTCTACAGGATGAGGTACAAAGTGATCGTAGACATATCCTGCATCAAATCCAAGTTTTTCTGCAGCAAGTGCAACATTTTTTGAAAATACAAATTGTTCATGAGGATTGTTAGTAGGAAATTCATCTAGCCATCCTTGTGGCAGTGTGAGTCCTATCTGGACTGATGTCATGTTATTTTCTTGTTTGTTGTGGCTCTACAATATTGTATTTTGATGTATAACCACGTGGGTTTATCATCAGATCTTTATATCTAAAAGTAGAGGAATTTCCAATTATTACTGTAGTTATCATACCAAGCTTGTCATTGTGTTTTTCCATATTTTCAAGATCTGTCAGAACAATTTCTTCAGATTCTCGAAATGCACCCTTGACAATTGCAACTGGAGTATTTGGCGATCTGTACTTTAGAAGAAGTTTTCTTGTGTCTTGTAACTGATGAATTCTCTTCTTACTTGCAGGATTGTAAATGACAATAACAAAATCTCCTTGGGCTGCAGCTTCTACTCTTTTTGTTATAATTTCCCAAGGAACAAGAAGATCACTCATACTTACTACTGCAAAGTCTGTCATAAGTGGTGAGCCAACTAGTGCTGCACAAGAATTAAGCGATGAAACTCCAGGAACTATCTCCACATGCAGACCAGCCTTTCTATCCCATCCTTCTTCTGCTAGAATTTCATAGATGAGTCCTGCCATTCCATAGATTCCAGGATCTCCACTTGATACAAGAGAGACTATCTTTCCAGATTTGGCAAGATCGATGCACTGATGTGCTCTTTCTACTTCTTGAGTCATTGCATATCTGTGAACTTCTTTTCCTTCTATTAGATCTTCAACTAAATTGACATATGTCTCATATCCAACAATTGTATTACTTTCCTCAATTGCCTGTTTTGCCCTAAAAGTCATATGATCATGGTGTCCCGGTCCTACACCTACGATAAACAGCTTGCCGGTCATTCACACTAGGAGACTTTCAAAGTAAATTTATCCCTTTTGATGATTTTATTGATTTTCTACAATTGGGCAATCAAGAATGTAACTTTTGCCAGAGACTGTTGCCTCTTGGATATCAATTGCGCCACTTGTTTTTTCAAATTCAATGTCATTTTTTGTTTCTAGAACTTGGGCAGCTTGTGGATCTTTCCAGGATATTATTGAAATTTTGCATATAGGGCTGTAGCTGGAATCTCCTGGTTGTGCACTCGATATTCCTTCTTGATACCCAAATGGTCCTGCACCCTGTACACCATTTGTAAAGTGAAAGACGTCTCTTGCAGAAGAACCAAGAAGAGAGAGCAATGGAACATTTTGAATCTTCATTGTTTGTGCAGGCCCTTGCGGAGTTCCAGAAGTAATGATATAGTACATGGTTTTTCCGTCAGGCCCCCATCCTCGGTGTCCTACAAAAGTTGCAGTCATGTTGTTTTTATTGAGATCAAGTAATTGTCCTCCAACATATGCTACCTGATCTGATAATATCTTGTTGGGCCTCACACCCAGAGTTCCACCGTTCCAAGATATGGTAGGGGTATTAAGAATTGTATCAGTTACAGTCAGTTTTACTTTTCCTGTCATATTTGCATCAAGAATTGCCTTGGTGGAATTCAGAACAAAGGGTCCACGTCCTACATTCCATGATACCTCAATTACTTTGTTCAATGGGCTGTATTGCTGGTCAGATGGAATAAATGACAATACATCGTCTTGGTATCCACGTGTTCCGTTTCCAGTTATTCCATTTGTAAATATGAAAATGTTACCATATGACATGGTTGGGATGTGTGCAAGTACAGGAGATAGCTGAACTTTCCAATTTTGTTTATCCGAGATTTTATTTGCTACAAGACTATTGCTTGAATCAGTTATGATATAGTACATGATTTTTCCATTAACTATTCCTTCATGCATAGGTATCTGTATTGGAATTGTACTTTTTGCTAGATTGAGAGTATAATTTGCAGTTGGTGGCACTGTTGAGACTGGAACAACATCAGGAGTTGTTGTTCGTATCCATCCATCTATACTTGCAGTTGCTGTAAACTGGCTAGAATTTACAGAATGAAGACCAATTGCAGATCCTGTAAAATCTAAACTGCCTCCGTTTGAATTTTGATCAATCGTAGTGACAGCATAAAGTGTATTTCCATTTACTGTCCAAGTTGGTTGACCTGCAGCATCAGCCTTGTTGATTTGGTGTAAAATTACAACCTGTACCGGAATACTGGAACTGTATGTAATGGAGCCATGATAGATAGAACCGCTGTTTGGAGGCAAGATTATTGCCATTTGCTCATTTCCATGGCCTATTCCAGAGTCTTGTGAAGATGTGATTGTTTTTGTAAACTGGATTTTTTTTGTAGAACCAGCGTTTGCAAGCTGATCATTGAATAATGATACTGAGGCTATCAGGCCCCCAACTATAACAATAATAGCTAAAAGTAAAAGGCGATTCACAAGCTATGGGTATCTGGTTTAGATAAATATGCTTTTAGAAATGATTCTGTCTATTTCCCAAGATTGAATTCATCGTGCAATGCTTGTACTGCAGTATTACAATCAGAGTCTTTTACTACAAAGGCAATATTCAGCTCAGAAGAGCCTTGGGCAATCATTATTACATTCACACCTTTTTTTGCTACTGCTGTAAAGACTTTGGACGCAACTCCTGCAATTCCTCTCATTCCAGAACCTATGAGAGCAATTATGGAGACATCTACGGTGACATCTACTTTTTTGATAATTTTCCCTAACAGATTCATTTCAAGTGAATTTACTGCCTTGTCCAAATCATTTTTCTTTACTATTATAGATATTGAGGACTCGGAGGGGCTTTGAGATATCATCATTATGTTGACTCCCTCTTTTGCAAGTATTGAAAATATTGTGGCTGCAGTTCCTGGTGCACCAACCATGCTTCCTCCCCTGACATCAATCAATCCAGTATGCCTTATCGTACTGACGCATTTTACTGTCTTTTGGGTATCAGCTTGTGGAGTTGCAGTTACTAGTGTACCTTGGTTATCAACATTAAACGTATTTCTTATACGCAAAGGAATTTTTTTTGCAACAAGAGGCTCAAGTGCTCTTGGATGAATGTATTTTGCACCAAATAATGCCATTTCCATAGCTTCAATGTATGATACTTCTTTGATCAGTTTTGCATTCTTTACAATTTTGGGATCTGTTGTCATTAATCCATCTACGTCGCTCATCAACCAAACTTCGTCTGCCTTTATGCTTGATGCAATGATTGTAGCGGTGTAATCTGAACCACCTCTACCGAATGTCGTTATGTTACCATGTTGATCCGCACCAGCAAATCCTCCTATTACTGCCATGACTTTTTTTTGCAGTAGATCATCTATTGTATGAGATACGTGTAATCTGGTAGTATCCATGAGTGGCTTTGCGCCTCCAAAGTGAGAATCTGTAACTATACCAACATCTTTTCCTGTAAGTGGAACTGCCTTTACTCCAATTTCGTTTAAGGCAAAGGCCACCAAATTGATGGATAGTCTTTCACCAAATGATATCATGTAATCAGAAGAACGTGGAGTGACTTCGCCAAGCAATAACATTCCATGTAATAGATCTTGGAATTCATCCAGATCTGTTTTCATTTTATTCATCAGATCTTTTTTTATTTTCGAGTTCTTGATACATTGGTCTGCAACATCATAATGTATTTTGATAATTTTCTTTGCCAGTGAATTTGCAGCTTCTTTGTTTCTGTTTTGAATTAGATTAGTAATCCGGATTAGATCGTCAGTAACTCCACTGATGGCAGAAAAGACTGGAATAATTTTGTGTTCTTTTGTTAGTTTTTTTATTAGATTTGCAACATTTCGGATGTTTTGTGCAGAAGAGACAGAAGTTCCGCCAAATTTTAAAACGAGTTTCAAATCAGTATAACCTCGACTCATTATCCTTAAAATCTTTTAACTTTCTACTCTGGGAGCAAGGTAAAAGTGAATCCTTCCTATGTTTGCTACCTTAAATTCTAACCTAAGTGGCATTTTACTTGAAAATTCACAAACTACTGTGCCCGCAACTGTGCCCACTGCTTTTACTATACTATTTAGATATTCCAAGCTATACGTAGCGTTGCTGTCCTCTTTTACTTCGATCTCCGGCATCTCAGGCATTCCTTTTTCAAGAGTTATTATTGCCTCACCAGAATCGCCACGTCCTGAAAACTCTGTCTTTGTCTGACTTGCATTAATGGATAAATATTCTGAGACAACCTGGACATCTCCAAGTATTTTATCAAATTCAGTAGCAGTTACACCCACTTTGGCATTGTAAGTAATTTTTGGAAGTGGAGTATCAGTTGCAGAACTTTCAATCAGTCTCATTTTGTATTTTTTATTTTTACCAATTGCAACAAGTAAAAGATTATCTTCAGATATGCTGATTTCTATATTGTCTTTTTTATCAGCTCTTTTGATGAGTTTTGAAAATTCATCGATTCTTACTCCAAACTTGACATCACTATCACAGACATATTTTTCAAAAGCAGAATTAGGCCAAGCAATATCAATTAATGCTACATGTGATGGATCCATTCCTCTAAATGCAATACCTTCTCCAGTAGCTTCGAATGTAGCTTCCTCAACTAGTGTAGATATAGCAGATATGACCGCTTTCCACTCTTCAGAACCCCCAGTCTTTGCAGAAAATACCAAACTTAATCACATCTGAAGAATGTTCAAGTTAAACCTTATGCGTAATTGCGCCAAGTATAACTACATTTGATACATCGATAAAATTGCGTGGTAGGTTCATCAGCACTTCTTGTCTGAAGCATCCACCAGACAGCTTCATTGTTTCCACATTTTTCACAATCAATCTTAATTGTTGGCAATGCTTCTGTTTTTTCTTTCTCGTCCAAAACATTGATAGTTGACGCGCTTTCATTTTTTACTGCCTTTGTGGTCTTGCTTCCTTTCTCACTGTATCCACATTTAGGACATACAAATTCAGAGTCAGAACTATCTATCTTTAATCTAGCCTCACACTTGGGACAGAATTTCATCTAATCACCTTTGATTTTAGAAAAAATTGCTTTTTTTAATTCTTCAGTATATTCCATGGCAGTCTTTGTTGCTTTTTCAATCTCCTTGATTGGATTGCCTTTTGAGGTATTCACTCTCATTGCAAGTTGCTTGGTCAAGGGGTGTTTCAACACTACACCTGCAAACTCTACAGTAGGATCCTTGAGCATCTCATATTGTACTATATAGAGAGTGCTAATGTCGGATTTTCTTATGTCCAATTGAACCTCCTTTGGAGAAGATTTTTTCAGTTGAACATCCATGTAAGTCAAAAAAATACTTATTGAGGATATAAACCATCCCCAATAGTTGACTAGCGATAAGAATGCAATAGGAGAAGTTTCTCTGGCAAAGTCGTCGGAGAAGCCAAGAATAGATGACAGTGTTACAGTTAATGTCAAATTTTCTGTAACAGGGGCACTCAGAGAAGCCTTTACTGAAAAAAATTGGGAAAAAGCATACAATAATCATGACAACACCTTCAAGCTAAGATATGGTGTAAAGCTCTACGCAGGCGGGCTTAGAAAGAAAGAAGTGGGAAAACCATTAGACACATACAAGAAAGTTGCCCTCTTTTGGACACGTAATCCAAAGCTTACTCAGATGGGAGAAAAGAAAATTTGGGTGCAGATATCCAAAAATTTTGAACCACTAATTCCAAGTAGCCAATCTGAAGCTCAGCAGATGTTTCTCGACTTTGATGAAAAGATACAATTTAACGCATCAGAGCTTGGAGCAGGCAAGCACAAGATCGGAGCAGAAGTGTATGTATCTTGGTTCAAACATGATTATGCAGAACCATTTGATCAGTCTGCACATTCTAAAGAGATCGAGATAGAAGTTATCAAGTAAAAATCAAGGAATTGAATTTCTTATATTGTAATATAGGAAACAAGTATCTTTCCTACTTGATGTATAAATGCTACCTAGGCTACTCTAGACTCAAATGGTGACAATGAGATGCTGCTAAAAGTATTGGCATTTGTGTTTGTAGCCTTGGTATTTTTGGGCCTAGGTACAAGTGAAACCATTAATGCTGCATTCTCAGGCTATCACAAAGTAGAACAAAATCCAACAATTCAACAAGTGCAAAACAAGGTATTAAACATAGAAAACTCGATTCAAACACAATTTGAAAATGCGATCAAGCAGATCTAGTCAACAATCATGATACGAAGTCCTGATTCTTTGTAAATATTCTATTATTCGTATTTTTAAGAGATATAAATGGAAAATTATGAGGGTATCAACATGACAAAATTTGACGGAATTAGAGGACAAGAATTACTTGAAGTTGAAGACAAATCAGAGAAAGAAAACGAGATAACCTTGATTTTCAAAGACAACAGGTATCTTTTCATAAAACTAGAAAACGGCAAAATGGTAACTACATCAATTCCAGAGTAAATTTACTTTTTTAGGAATTTGTAGTATAGACCAATTGCTATTTCTTGAGATTCAGATTGAATTGAACCTGGTCTTTCTTTTCGTACTTTTTGTATAGCATCTTTTGCAGAGATTTTTTCATATTTTACAAGATAGCAAGCAAGAATTGTTCCAGTTCTTCCTATTCCCGCTGCACAATGAACCATTACGGGTTCATTGTTTGCAATTCTTTTTTGAATAAATTCAACTGCCTCATCAATTTGTTGCATATCAGGTGCCGAGAAATCTTCTGTTGGCACATGTAGGTATTTTACATTCTTGACCCAAGACTCAGGAAGTGAGTCTTCAGTCATTGTAATAATGGAACGCACTCCTTGTTTTAGTAGCCAGTCTATTTCAGAAGGAGATGTAGGCATTCCACTTCCAGCAAGTTTGTCGTCGATTAACCAGCTAAAGTTAGTTGGCTTTTTGGTAATTTTGCCGTGTACTTTTCTCCATAGGTTTCCTGGCTTGCTCACGGCGTGTTATTGTGTCATACCATATATGTAGAAAACGGAATTTAGAATTAAAAATAATAAAAAGAGAAAATTTTATGCGGACTTAATCGATTAGCTCAGTCCAGCCCTTTACGAATACAGAGTTTCTGTAGAGCGGTACTGGTTGACCTGGAGTAAAGTCCATTGGTCTCATCCAGAAGATTGCCTTTGTTGGGCACACACCAATGCATGCACCGTCTGAAATGCATCTTTCTGGATAAAATACAAATGCTTTACCTCTCTTCCAGCCTTCTACTGGTTTTACTCTTAATACGTCTGGGCCTAGTGATGTACAAATCTCTACACAGAGTGCACATCCTATGCACATTTGTTCGCCTATATCTGGAATAATTCCAACTGGCATGTGAGT
>JACXTT010005001.1_pt1 | contig 19419 bp, 12 predicted proteins | sample 9270951 | NCBI WGS metagenome assembly JACXTT01 (sample SAMN15532306, study PRJNA645909) | rock metagenome | isolation source: weathered quartz diorite | place: Puerto Rico | collected 2017-06-21 | reverse complement strand
CGACACGGCCTCGCCGCCACTGCTCGCAACGTTGCGCTATCACGGAGAGGACGTTCCAGTCGTTATCCAGGGCAACAAGACTGGATTTCTCTACGTGCTCAATCGCGATACAGGGAAGCCGGTTTTTCCTGTGGAGGAGCGACGCGTTCCGCAGAGCGACGTACCCGGTGAGACCGCTTCTCCCACGCAACCCTTCCCGGTTGCTCCGCCGCCACTCGCTCCGCAGAGAATGTCGGCGGAGGATGCATGGGGCCCGACGCCCCAGGATCGCGAGACCTGCCGCAACTGGATTCGCGGGCTTCACAACGAGGGTATCTTCACCCCACCAAGTCTTCAGGGTACTCTGGATATCCCGGGGAACCTGGGAGGCATGACGTGGAGCGGCTATGCTTTTGATCCGCAGCACAGCCTGCTGGTCGCGAACACGAACAATTTCGTTGCCAAAGTAAAACTCATTCCCCGCGCTGATTTCTGGAGAGACGATGCCCGCACTGAAGACGGCGAGTATTCCCCTCAGGCCGGAGCACCCTACGGTTTGTTTCGGCGGTTCCTGCAGTCGCCATCAGACTTGCCGTGTACTGCACCGCCGTGGGGCTTGCTCACCGCGGTAGATATGACCGATGGAAAGATTCGGTGGCAAGTTCCACTCGGCTCCATGCAGGACTTCGGCGGTAGGCAAACTCCAGTCCCGCCGGGATCGATCAATTTGGGCGGTCCGATCGCCACAGCTGGAGGATTGGTTTTTATCGCCGGTACTTTCGATCCGTTCATCCGCGCCTTTGACGTTGAGACCGGAAAGGAATTGTGGAAAGCACAGCTGCCAGACAGCGGACATGCTACCCCAATGACCTACCGTCTCAGTGCGAGCGGCAAACAATATGTAGTGATCGCGGCCGGCGGCCATCCCAAGATCACAGAGGAGTCGCTGAGCGACGTGCTCGTCGCCTTTACCCTACCCTGACTAGCAACAGCGCCTGAAGCTGTCAGGGATGGGGTTCGGCGACTCGGTAGCGGACGAATCTTCCAAAGACTTGTTCTACTGCTTCAGGTTGGCCGGGGGCTCGGGCTTTTTCTGGGCCTTTTGAGCGTCTTCGGTCCACGGAGGAACGATACCGACAGAGCGGGCATAGGCGATGGACTGGCCCAAATGTTCGGCGGCATGGCGGACGATGAACAGCAGAATGCCGCGTTGGGTGTTCTTGCCGCCGAACCAATCCAGACTCTTTTCGAGATTGGCGTCGGGCATGTCGGTGATGGCCTTGCGGGCGTGGGCGAAGGAGTCTTTCAGGGTGGCGACAACCTTGGCTTTGTCGGTGGTGGACTTCTCCAGATTCTTGATGTCCACGGTGGAAGGCGGGGGCGTGCCGACGAGCTTGTAGAGATTATAGTTGGCCGCCGACACGTGGAGGAAGACCTCAGCGAAGGAACGCACGTCGGGCGCGGGACGCCACGCAAATTTGCCGGCAGGAACGGCATCAGCGAGACGGAGGAATTTGTCCTCCTGGATCATTACTTCAGCTAAGACTTCGGAGCGGTAGCCGGTGACGCCGGGCGTGCCGTCTTTGTAGGGATTGGCTTGGGCAGTCAGATTGGTAGCAAGGGCGACGAAGGCAAGCAGACAGAGACAGATAATGCGTTTCATTGGACCCTTTCTTTCGCCCCTTTGGGGCTCCGTTGTTTCGTGCTGGTACCCACGGCTTGCGTCGTGGGCTGTAATCTTACGCCGCTTCGCGGCTGAGAGCTTTGTCCTTTGAGCGCGCAGAGCGCACGATCCCGTAAATCAGATCACAGTGCTCGTCGTCTTTGCTTGCTACAATGCCCCCGAAGGGCTGCTGCATCCTCATCTTCGTCTTTGACGATGCTCATGGCCAAACGTTACACGGCGGATCTATGAGCGCGCTTTACGGAACCGAGCCGATCCTCGACGCGGAAGAAACGTTTGAGGGGTTTGACCGGCTGATGCCGTTCCGTGTGCAGGACATCCTGCTCGTTTCCAATCTCTACGATTCCTTCATTCTTCGCGAAGACGGGCGGCTCAACGAACTGCTGATTGGCGAATCGCGCGAACTCAACCTTCACCAGATTCCAGGCATTACCCACGTTTCCAATTGTTCACAGGCGCTCGACTTGGCCCGCTCGCAGCCGCGGTTCAACCTGATCGTGACGAACCTGGCGGTGGGCGAGATGAACGCTACACAGTTGGCGCGGGAGATCCGGAAATCGGGACTGGATGTTCCGGTGGTAGTGCTGGCGTATGACTACCGAGAAGTAAAGAATTTCGTGGCGCGCAACCCGGTGACGGAGATTGATCGCATCTTTTTGTGGCAGGGGAATGCCCGCATCCTGATTGCGATCGTGAAGTACATCGAGGATAAGCGGAACGCCTTTCACGACACGCGCGCGGTGGGTGTACCGATTCTGCTGGTCGTCGAAGACAACATTCGTTATTACTCTTCGATCCTGCCGGTGATCTACACGGAATTGATCAGCCAGTCACGGCGGGTGATCCGAGAGGGGATCAACGTGGCGCACAAGCTAGTGCGACAGCGGGCGCGTCCGAAGATTCTGCTGTGCTCCGACTATGAGGATGCGGAAGAGCAGATCAAACAGTATCGCGAAAACCTGCTGGCGGTGGTTTCCGATGTGCAGTTTCCGCGAGGCGGCGTGCACAGCCCCGAGGCGGGGTTCGAGCTGGCACACCTGATCCGGGATTTGTTGCCCGATGTCCCCACGGTCTTGCATTCCAGCCATACGGAGTTCCGGTCGCGGGCGCATGCCGAAGGATTTGCGTTTCTGCAGAAGCGTTCTCCCACCTTCCTGCGCGACTTTCGGCGTCTTCTGACTCAGCAATGCGCGTTTGGCGATTTCGTCTTTCGTCTTCCGGATGGAACCGAGGTCGCGCGGGCCAGCGACATGAACGCGCTGGAGGCACAGTTGCACAAGGTGCCGGCCGAGAGTATTGGCTATCACAGCCAGCGGAACCATTTTTCGCGCTGGCTGACGGCGCGGACAGAATTTGCCGTCGCGCAGAAACTGCGGCCCCGCAAGGTTTCCGACTTCGCCAGCCTGGAACATCTCCGCCACGACCTGATTGAGTCTATTAACGATCACCGGCGGGAGCAGAGCGAGTACTTGATTGGAGACTTCGATGCGGCGACCTTCAAGTCGGGGGACGCATTCTTCCTGCGAATCGGGGCGGGATCACTGGGAGGCAAGGCGCGCGGGCTGGCTTTCGTGCGGCACATTCTTCACAAACAGCACTTGTCGCGCCGTTTTGGGGGAGTGAAAGTCCGTGTCCCTCCCGCAGTGGTGGTGAGTACGGACCTGTTTGATCGCTTCCTGGCCGAGAACAACCTGCTCGATTTCGCGATTCACTGCGATGACGATGCCGAGATTCAGCGCCGGTTTCTGGCGGCGCCGTTGCCGGCTCATCTGCGGGACGATTTGCTGGCCTTTCTGACCGAGGTGAAGTATCCATTGGCGGCGCGGTCGTCGAGTCTGCTGGAAGACTCTCACTATCAGCCGTTCACGGGCGTATACGAGACGTTCATGCTGGGCAATCAGCAGGATGATGTGCAGGTGCGTCTGGAGCGGCTGACCGAGGCGATCAAGCGCATCTACGCGTCTACCTTCAGCCAGCACGCCAAGGGGTACGTGCGCGCTACTCCATACCGGCTGGAAGAAGAAAAAATGGCGGTCATTCTTCAGCAGGTGGTCGGAACGATTCATGGCGAGCGATTTTATCCAGACTTTGCCGGAGTGGTGCGGTCGCGAAACTTCTATCCGGTGCCGCCGATGGCTTCGGAAGACGGCATTGCGGCGGTGGCTTTGGGCATGGGGCGCGCCGTGGTGGAGGGAGGGAAGTGCCTCTCGTTTTGCCCAAAGTATCCACGGAACCTGATTCAGTTCTCGGCGGTGAAAGACATTCTGGCGAACTCGCAATCGGAATTCTGGGCGCTGGAGTTGAATCACCTGCGCCACGACGATCCCATGGCGGAGTTGCGCGAGGCGAGCTTTGGGCTGGAGGCCGCTGAGACCGATGGCACGCTGTTGGCCGTGGGTTCGACCTACAGCCGCGACAACGACGCGGTATACGACGGACTGAGCCGGGCGGGAGTACGGATCGTGAGTTTCGCGCCAATCTTGAAGCAAGAGGTGTTTCCGCTGGCGGCGATCCTGGAACAGCTTTCGCACGTGGGGGAAGACGCGCTGGGTCAGCCCGTGGAGATCGAATTTGCCGTACGCCTGCCGCGGCGGGCGGGCCAGTTGGCGGAGTTTGGCTTCTTGCAGATTCGGCCGCTGGTGCTGTCCCGCGAAGGTGAAGAGCTGCGGATGGGAGATGTAGACCCACGCGAGTTGGTGTGCCGGAGCACGCAGGTGTTGGGGAATGGGCGCATCCAGAATCTGTGCGACATCGTCGTGGTGGACTTCCACCGCTTCGAACGAGGACGCAGCCAGGAAGTGGCGGCAGCGGTGGCGCATTTTAACGCTCACCTTGCGCTGGAGAATCGGCCGTATCTTTTGATCGGCGTGGGGCGGTGGGGATCGAACGATCCCTGGCTCGGAATTCCTGTGGAATGGGACGAGATTTCAGGGGCACGCGTGATCGTCGAGGCAGGATTCAAGGATTTGCGCGTCATCCCGTCGCAGGGTAGCCACTTTTTTCAGAACCTCATGGCGTTTCAAGTGGGCTACTTCACGGTCAATCCGGATGCCGGGGAAGGGTCCGTGGATTGGCCGTGGCTGGAGTCCCAGGAGGCTCTGGCAGAGCGGGGATGCGTGCGGCATTTACGCTGCGCCGAGCCGCTGTTGGTCGTGATGAATGGGAAGTCTCGCGAAGGGATGATTTTTAAGCAGGGAGCGCGAGGTCAGAGCGAACGTTAGCTCTAACTGCGAGTCTCGGTTGACGGTCCCAATCGGTGATGCTTTCCGCTATAATCTTCAGAGCATTTTCCGCAAATCGGCGCCCTTAGCTCAGTTGGATAGAGCGTCTGGCTACGAACCAGAAGGTCGGGAGTTCGAATCTCTCAGGGCGCGCCATTTCAACGTTATGTACTTCTTCTACGTGTTGCGGAGCCGCACTACGGGCCGGCACTACACGGGGTTTACTCAGGCCTCGGCTCGCGTTCGGAACTCCTCTTGATGCACTGCCGACTGCTCAACCCTAACCAGTTTGGTCCGATTCCCAATTCCATTCTTGACATGCTTCGGACGCAGGGATAGCGTGGCGCCTGGTTACGCGCACGGTACCGGGTTTGCCTCAGGAGGAGTGCCATGTCGTTCAAGCCGTTCTGGTTTGTCGTACCAGTTCTGTTTGTTTTCGCGGTGGCCTTCGCACAAGACCCCACGAAGGTTGAGCCGTCGCATTACAAATTGGCCTTCGAGAATGAATCGGTGCAGGTCGTGAACGTCCACTATGGCCCGCATGAGAAGTCGGGAATGCACGACCATCCCGGCGGAGTGGTCGTTGTGATTACGGGCGGACATCTCCGGTTCACAGATCAGCATGGGAAAGTTCAGGAAGTTACAGCCAACGCGGGCGAGTCCAGGTGGTTCCCACCTTTCAAGCACAGGGTGGAGAACCTGGGCGACACTTCCTACAACGCGGTGTACATTGGCATCAAGCGGTCCGCATCCAGGACTTCTTTGACTAACCGTGAACCGGAGATCGATTCCCAGACCAGAGAAATCCTGGCAGAATACATTTTGGCGTCGAAGAGCGGCGAGCAACCAACTGAACGTTCCTCGCGCAGCACGACTGCGGACGACTCCATCCGGCCTTAGTGGCCATCGTTCAGCGGCGCAGGCTCCAGAGTGTTTACCAGCCAGGGAATAATGACCTGCTTGAATATGGCAGGGTCGGGCCAAACCTTGACCTGCCGCCCGAGATGACCGCCTTGCGGGTTGATCCACGCTGTCTTCGGAACATCGCCTTGACTCAGCAGCAGGTAAATATCTTTGATCGGGACTTGGGTGTCGAGTACTCCCGCCATCACCAGCATTGGCGCCATCGGCTTACCCAACAGGCCTTGGTGAACGAGCGACATCTTGGGCAGGGTTTCTGCCATTTCGTCGAGCGTTTTCACATTGTCGAAAATTGCCATGAGCGCGGGAATCTGATCGAAGAGATACTCGCGATTGCCCAGCAGGGAATTCATCAGAAAATCTTTTTGGAAGAAGGCATCGACTGGCGGCGACTGCGCGCTGGCCCCCCGTAGGCGTGAGCGTTCGACGATCGCCATTTTGGTTGCCCAGTAAGCGCCCCAACTGACGCCGTGGATGGCAATGCGGGTCTTGTCCACTTCTGGACGGGTCTGGAGATAGTCGAGGACGCGCGACAGTGCGCGTTCCGCCCTCTCGCTCACTTTGATGGGTGATTGGCCGGTGCCGGGACCATCCACTGCGAGGAATCCGATGCCGTACGGAAGGATGGCCGCAAAGCTCTCGGTCAGATCTTCTTTACGGCTGTCCAATCCATTCACTGCGATCACGAGCGGCACCGAGCCTTTGGCATTTTTCGGCAGGCGCATGTAGCCGATGATTTCCTTTCCCTCAAAGGGAATGCGGACGACTTCCAGCGGCGGATCCCAGAAGCGGGCGTGAGCGAGAAACGCCTCGATTGCTTTCTCGTAGGAGCGCTGCTTACCGGGCGATGCGGGGATCGGCCAACGTCCGAAGGAGTAGAGACGCCAGGCGCGGATGTAGTCGGCATTCGCTTTCGCTGGATCGGTTTTCTCGAGCGACTTCGCCTCATTCATGTAGCGATCGGCCACAGACATGAATGCCGCGGCCCACTCATCTTTGTCGGTGGTGTGGATGGATGCGAACGCCTCGCGCACGTCGGCTGGGTCCAAACCGATGAGCGGATACATCCCGTTCTCCGCGCGATGGATGGCCTCAGTTTTTATTTCCTCGAGCGTTCGTTCGCGCTTCTCCTGCGCGAGAGCGAAGCCGTGGAGCGCGAGGATCAAAATTAATAAAGTGGATATTCGGACGCGATGCGGTTGTTGCCTCACTGTTGGCACGGATTGTTGTTGTGTAGTTTGCATGACTTTGCCTTGGGTTCAGACTGCGTTGATGGGTCTCTCGCGATGTCGATTGGACGACAAGATGAAGAGCAGGAGCCAGGAAGATCGGGGCTGGCTCCAGGTCCAGCCCCGCCGTGTGGGAGACACGGGCATCGCCTAAAAAGTGAGCTTCAAGCCGAACTGAACGGCACGGCTGCCTCCCGAACCGATGACCGGATTGGAGGCGGCCACATCAGGTGTTGCACACCCACAACCGAAGAAGCCGCCGCCGCCGGAAGGATCGTTGTGTGCATAGCCGTTCTGCCCTCCAAATGGGTTGGCGAAGTTGGGATGGTTGAAGATATTGAAAAACTCCGCACGGAATTGTGCTCCGAACCGCTCGCCAAATTTCCAATTTTTGGCGATCGTGAAGTCTACGTTGCGAAATCCAGTGTCGCGGAAAATGTTGCGGCCCATGGTGCCGAAGGTACCGAATGCGGGAGGAATCATGATGGACTTGCCGTTGGCGTAACAACCAAAGCTTGCGAGTGCAGCGGTCGCCGGGCCTGTATTGTTTCCGCCGTCCAAAACTAAAGCCTGGGCGTTGCATGCAGCATTAGACGTGGGATTGGTCGGATCACCGGTCCCCGCAAAGAAGGGAATCCCAACGCGTGTGGACTTGAAGTCCTTCGGGTTCCCGAAGAAATCCCAGCGATCGTTCAATTCACCGGTCAGGCTGACGTCAGTTCCGGCATCCATGACTCCCCAGGGCTGCGCTCCGTACAGGCTGATAATGGAGTTGATCTGCCAGCCCTCGAGCAACTGCGCGAAGCTCTTCTTACCGGGCAACAGGTAGGTGAGGGAGAGCGTAAAGCGATGGCGGATGTCAAAGTCGCTGCTGGCATATTCGCGTTCCGGGTGGGTGCTGTCGCTGGGCAGACCCAATCCAGCACCGAAGTCCCAGTTGGCGCCGACCTGGTCGAGCGAGTGCGAATAAGTGTAGCCTGCGATCATGCTCAGGCCGTGATAGTTGCGGCTCGTGAGCGTCACTTGCAGGCCATCATAGTTAGAACGGTAGATGTTGGCCATCTGAAAAATCTGGGCGAGATAGGGAAACTGGGCATTGAAGGGACGGCCCAACTGCTCGCTGCCGTCGTCCTTAGTCGGGTCCACCTGGTTGATATCTCGAATGCCCGCCAACTTTGAACCGTGATTCCCGACATAACCTACTTCCAGAGAGAGGTTGGGCGTGAAGGCGTGCTGTACGTTAAGGGACCAGTTCCAGACGTAGGGCGTCTTGAGATTCGGATTCACGCCCATAATGCTGCAGGGATTCGCGAAGCAATTGAGTGGCGTGGTGGGGAAAACAGTTCCGGGGACCCCCGTCACGGCAGGATCCCAGTTGATACCGCCGTTGTTGGGATCGAAGCCCGTAAAGCCGATCGTTCCGACCGCAATCGAGCCGCCGGGGGTATTGCCGCTCCCATCGATAATGGCTCCGGTCGGGATGGTGGAGAGACCCAGCGAGTTGTTCAGGGCTAGAAACGATTCCCAATTGAGAGTCTCGTACATGAGACTGGCGCCCCCACGAACCACCGTCCGGCCGTTGCCGGTCGCGTCCCAGGCAAAACCGAGTCGCGGCGCAAAGTCGTGGTGGTCGCCGTGGTAGGGGTTGCTGAGGCCCTTACCAACCTGGAGCAGTCCCTTCGCCGGGTCGAAGTTCCCCAAGAGGTCGTGGTCTTCCTTGATGACGGTATTCACCTCGTAACGCAAACCGAGGTTGAGAGTGAAAGTGCGGCTGATGCGCCAGTCATCCTGGACAAATCCGGCAAATCCCCAGTTATGAATGTTTCGCGTCGGATCGCCGACTAGCAGGCTGGCGTGCGACGAGAGACCGGCAAAGAAATCTTCGATGCCGTTGGGGAATGTTCCGCCGCCCAAGCCGAACTTGATTCTGCCGCGGGCGCCGCCGTACCCCGCACCCGAGAAACCGTCGCGGTGGAGTTCACCGCCAAACCGGATGGCGTGACTACCACGGGTATAAGAGACGTGGTCGACAAACTGGAAACGCGTGTCCGGTCCCTGAACTTTCGGCCAGTTAAAACCTCCCAGCTCCTGGGGGAAGATGTAAAAGGGCGCAATGTTGATGCGGGGAAGTCCGCCGTAGAGCGGTTTGGTGACGCCGGTGTCGAGTCCATATTGCGACGCGGGAATGTTGTGGTCACTCGTAAAGGTGGGTTGGTACAGGCGGTTGTAACCGAAGCGGGCTTCGTTTACCCAGCGGTCACTAGGGAACCAGGTCCAGTTTTCGCCGAATACTTGAGCGCGGGTGTGGATAGCGGTCAGCCACTGCGGTTGGACCTGAAGCGCATCGGCAACCGTCCCCGAGTTGTCGCCGAAAAAGTACAAGCTGCTGAAGGTGTTGCGGTCGTTCAGGTGAAAGTCGACCTTGCCGACGGCGTTGTCGACGCTCACGGTGTTGGGGAGACCGTAATTAATAGAAGTGGCGCCCGCCGCATTGGTGCCGTCGTTGGCGGGAAAGCCTTTCCCATTGCAACTGACAGTACTCGGCGGAGTGAAGGTACAGCCCGCGACCTGTAAGCTGACTGCGCTTACGTCGCCGGGAATCGCCCCCGCCAGGAAGGCGGCATGCACATCGGCAATCGCGTCGGGGATGCTGTTGGCACAATCTCCCGTTACAAACGTACAGGTCCCGGCGTCGGGAAGCGGAACTGTCGCCCAAGTGTTAAGTATGCCGGTGTTGCCCACCGTATAGCGCTGTCCCTCATATCCCCCAAAGTAGAAGACCTTGTTCTTGATGATGGCACCACCCGCGGTGCCACCGAATTGCTCGAGGTCGCGCGGGTTCTTCGGTCCTCCGGCGACCGGGTTGAAGAAGTTGCGGGCGTCAAACGGCGTATCACGTCCGAAGGCGTACGCGGTGCCGTGAAGTTGGTTGGTGCCAGACTTCAAGCCGACGTTCACGACGGCGCCCGGCTTCCAACCGTACTCGGCGGGAGGATTCTGCTGCAGGTTGAATTCCTGTATGGAGTCCACGGGAAGAATCGTCGCGGAGTCGCCCGCGATTCCGGCTCCGTTGATAATGCTCTGGCCGGAAAAGGGCTCGCTGTTGAACAAACCGTCGACCAGGTAGGCGTTGTCCTCGGCGCGCAGGCCGTTGGCACTGGTGGTCGAGAATCCGCCTCCTGGATAACGGACGACGCCGGGACGCAGTTGCAGGAGGTTCTCGTAGTTGCGCCCGTTCAGCGGGAGATCGTTGATCTCCTTGTTGCTCAGCGTCCCACCCAGGGTGGACGATGTCGTATTGACCAGCGGAACCTCGCCGGTGACGATCACGGTCTCCTTGACATCGCCCGGTGGAAGGGCCATGTCGACGTTGACATCGGTGGCGACTTCAACCTGAACATTGGGGCGCTCCACCTTCTTGAACCCCGTGGCTTCGGCGCGCACCGCGTAAATACCCGGAATCAGGTTGGAGACGACATAGTTCCCGGATTCGTCTGCGGTGACTGTTCGGGTGGTAGCCCGTTCGACGTCAGTCACGGTCACGGTTGCGCCCGCCAAGCCGGCGCCGGTTTGGTCGTGGATACTGCCGAGAATACGACCAGTGATGGTTTGCGAAAGAACAGAGTTGGCGGTCAGGAGCAGGCAGACGAGGCCCAGTACCCGGATTCCTTTCATCAAGGAACGCATTGCAGACCTCCACATTGAGGATGGAACTAGTGGTCCGACAGCTATACCAACGGACTGGTATATTGTCAAGACCAAAGGCTGGTTCGGGTTGACGTGGACCACCCGCCAAGGAGTATGGTAGGTCCGAATCGATGCCGCCCCGTTCTCCGTGAACCGGGTCATTTTGAAACCAGTCCGAGGAACAATCGGAAGGAAAAGCCGACCATGGCAATCGCGACCACAAATCCCGCGACCGGTGAGCTGCTGAAGAGCTTCGAGCCTCTCTCTCCGGCGCAGATCGAGAACAAGATCCAACTGGCAGCGTCCGCCTTTCAGACCTACCGGCGAACTTCGTTCGCCGTTCGCGCCAAGATGATGCTGCGCGCCGCCGATATTCTGGAAAAGGAAAAGGACGAATGTGCCCGTCTGATGACTCTGGAGATGGGAAAGACTCTCCGTTCAGCTGTCGCCGAAGCTGCCAAGTGTGCGACCGGCTGCCGCTACTATGCCGAGAATGCGGAACGCTTTTTGGCGGATGAGGTGGTCGAAACGGGAGCCAAACGCAGCTTCATCCGCTACCTGCCGTTGGGCCCGATCCTTGCAGTGATGCCCTGGAATTTTCCATTCTGGCAGGTGTTTCGCTTTGTTGCTCCGGCACTCATGGCGGGTAATGTCGGTCTCCTCAAACATGCCTCGAATGTTCCGCAGTGCGCGCTGAAGATTGAAGAGATCATCCACCAGGCAGGATTTCCGGAAGGAGTATTTCAGACGTTGCTGATCGGAGCGGGCCCGGTGGACGGCATTCTGAACGACCCGCGGGTGGCCGCGGCAACTCTTACCGGAAGTGAGCAAGCAGGCATCCAGGTTGGGGTTTCAGCGGCCAAGTGCATCAAGAAGGTGGTGCTCGAACTGGGGGGCAGCGATCCATTTATTGTGATGCCGAGCGCGGATCTGGACACCGCGGTCGCGACCGCGGTCGAAGCCCGCGTGCAGAATAACGGGCAGTCGTGCATTGCCGCCAAGCGCTTCATTGTGGCCGAGTCGATCGCCGACGAGTTTGAACGCAAGTTCGTCAGCCGCATGCAGGGGTTGCAGATCGGCGATCCGTTCGACGAGAAAACCCAGCTCGGCCCTCTGGCAAACGCGGAGGCGGTTACCTCGCTGGACGCGGATGTGAAGAAGAGTGTAGCCGCGGGAGCGCGCCTCCTCACTGGTGGTCATCCCGTGAAGCGTCCTGGAAATTTCTATGCTCCTACCGTGCTGACGGACATTCCGAAGGAATCGCCCGCCTATCGCGAGGAATTCTTTGGTCCGGTAGCTTCGATCTTTCGCGTGAAGTCGGTCGATCAAGCCATTCAGCTTGCCAACGACAGCCGTTTCGGCCTGGGCGCAAGTGCGTGGACCAACGATCCGTCGGAAACCGAACGCTTCATCAACGAACTCGAGGCCGGGATGGTCTTCCTGAATAAGATGGTGGCCTCGGACCCAAGAGTCCCGTTCGGAGGCGTGAAGCACTCCGGTCACGGACGTGAGCTCTCGGCGCACGGGATCCGAGAATTCGTGAATATTAAGACGGTTTGGCAGCAATAAGGTCCGAACCCTATCTCGTCTACGCGACATCGCGGTTTGATGGCTAAAAGCCGTGTGGTATAGTGGTCGGACCATTGGTCCGCAATGCAGCAAGGATCATGAGGCTTACCGAATGACCAATGAGACGGTGGATTTCGTGGCTCCCAAGATTCTGTACCGTGCAGTCAAGACTTCACGTCTTTACGAGCAGATCGTCCAGCAGGTGGAAGAGTCAATCCTGAAGGGCCAACTGAAGCTTGGCGACCAACTTCCAGCCGAGCGAGATCTGGCGCAGCGGTTCGGCGTAAGTCGAACAGCGGTTCGCGAAGCCGTCAAGGCCCTGCGGGAGAAAGGATTGGTGGAAGCCTATACCGGGCGGGGCACGTTTGTGACGAACGGGACGTCGCAGGCGATGCGTCAGTCGCTCAACCTGATCATCAAGATCAGCCAGCAGGAAGGGTCGCTGCACCTGGCGGAGTTGCGCCGAATTCTGGAGCCTGAAATCGCCGCGTTAGCGGCGCCACGGATTGAAGAGCAACTCCTGACCACCATGCGAGAAGCGGTGGCTGCCATGGATCGCAGCGTGCACGAGCGCGAGGCTTATATCGAGGCCGATCTCGACTTTCATCTGGCGCTGGCAGAGGCCGCCGACAATCCCCTGATTCTCGCTTTGATTGACTCGATCGTGGGGCTGCTGCGCGAACAGCGCAGCCGGATCTTCGAAGTCGGCGGAGGGCCCGAGCGCGGACAATTCCATCACAAGCGCATTCTGGAAGCGATCGAGCGGCGGGATGCGGATGCGGCACGGGAAGCCATGCGAGCTCATCTGGAGCAGGTTCGCGAGGACTCTTCCGCCTCCCTGAGCCAAAGCGCTCGCTCCAAGCCGAGTTTTTAGGCAAGACGGAGACATCGATGGCGAATCTCGGGTTTGTCGGCTTGGGCGTGATGGGCGGAAACATGGTGGCCCGCCTTCTGGAAAAAGGCCACACCCTTACCGGATATAACCGGACGAAATCCAAAGCGCAGCGGCTCATTGATCGTGGCATGAAGTGGGCGGATTCTCCGCGGGCGGTTGCGGTGGCGTCCGATGTGATGTTCACGATGGTCACGAATGCGGCGGCGCTGGCCGCGATCCACGACGGTCCGGAAGGACTGCTGGCCGGACTTTCTGCCGGAAAGTTTCTGATCGACATGAGCACCGTGAGCCCTGAAGTCAGCCGCGCGCTGGCGGAGAAGGTGCGCGCGAAGGGCGCGGACATGATTGACGCGCCGGTCTCCGGCAGCGTCATTACTTTGCAGCAGGGCAAGCTTTCGGTCATGGTCGGCGGACGCAAAGAAACCTTCGAGCGTTTGAAGCCCTTGCTGCTCGATATCGGACCGAAGGTGACTCATGTCGGTGACAACGGCGTGGCCTTGGCCATGAAGATCGCGGTGAACCTGAGCCTGGCCGTACAGATGTTGGCATTCTCGGAAGGCGTACTGCTGGCGGAAAAGAGCGGCATCGCTCGCGAGGTCGCGGTGGACGTTCTGGTGAACAGCGCCGTCGCTTCCCCCATGATTCAGTACCGTGGCCCATTCGTCTTGCAGCAGCCGGAAGAGGCCTGGTTCGATGTCAACATGATGCAGAAGGACATGGTGCTCGCCATGGAACTGGGCCGCAAGCTCAACGTGCCTGTTCCTACCACGGCAGTCACCAATGAATTCTTAACCGCTGCGAGGGGCATGGGCTGGGAGAAGCTGGATTTTGCCGTGGTGTTCGACGTTCTCGCGCGCATGGCAGGAGTTCAGAAATGACAACCGCCGCGCAGCCCAGGGAGATCTCAGAAAAGGTTGATCTATGTCTCCGGATGTACCGGCAAATGCTGGCGATCCGCCTGTTCGAGACGCAGGTTAACGAACTCTATACGCGAGCCCTGATGCCTGGTCTGGCGCATCTTTACATTGGGGAAGAGGCGGTGGCGGTCGGCGTCTGCGAGGCGCTGCGACGGACCGACTACATCACCAGCACGCATCGTGGTCATGGACATTGTTTGGCGAAAGGCGCCTCCCCCGATCGAATGTTCGCCGAACTGCTGGGAAAAGAAGCCGGGTACTGCAAGGGCAAGGGTGGTTCCATGCACATTGCAGACCCGGCCACCGGCAACCTGGGGGCGAACGCCATTGTGTGCGGCAGCGCCGGGATCGGAACCGGAGCGGCGTTTGCGGCCCGACGTCTGGGTACTGGCCAGGTGGCGGTCTGCTTTTTTGGAGAAGGAGCTCTGGGGCAGGGTGTCCTGTATGAGGTGATGAACCTCGCCCAACTTTTCAAACTGCCGGTGATCTACGTCTGCGAAAACAATCTTTACACCGAATATACGCACTACACGGAAACGACCGCTGGCGACATCCTGACGCGCGCCAAAGCATTTGGCCTGGAAGCCGCTGATGTCGATGGACAAGATGTGCGGGCGGTGCACGACATCGCGCAGCATATGGTGGACCGCGCCCGCCGTGGCGACGGCCCGGCGTTCCTTCTCTGCAACACGTACCGCTACCACGGCCATCACGTGGGCGACATCAACCGCGAATACTATCGCTCTAAACAGGAAGAACAGACTTGGAAGACGCAGCGGGATCCGATCCTCAATCTGAAGAATTGGTTGATCGAGCAGAAGCTCGCCGATGCCGGCACGCTCGATCGGTGGCAGGACGAACTGGAATCGGAAATGAAGAAGGCGATGGAGTTCGCCATCGCTACGCCCTATCCGAGTCCCGATCAGGTGGAGCACGACGTCTATGCCTGAAACCGTTGATCGCAAACTGACCTTCGCGCAAGCCATCCGTGAAGCTCTGACCGAGGAGATGCGTCGTGATCCTACCGTCTGCATCATGGGCGAAGACGTCGCCGAGGCGGGCACTCCTTTCAAAGTGCTCTCCGGTCTGGTGGAAGAATTCGGCAAGGACAGAGTGCTGGATACGCCGATCTCGGAGGCTGGCTTCACCGGACTTGCAGTGGGAGCGGCGATGACAGGCCTGCGCCCAGTCGTTGACATCATGTTCGGCGACTTCATCACCTTGACGATGGATCAGATGGTGAACCAGGCTGCCAAGGTTCATTACATGTCGGGCGGAAAGTGGAAAGTACCCATGGTCATGCGTACGACTCTGGGAGCGACGCGCCGTTCTGCCGCTCAGCACTCGCAATCGCTGCACGCGTGGTTCTGTCACGTTCCCGGATTGAAAGTAGTCCTGCCCTCGACGCCCTACGACGCCAAGGGACTCTTGAAGGCAGCGATTCGCGATGAGAATCCCGTCGTATTCTTCGAAGACAAGATGATGTACAAGCTCAAAGGTACGGTCCCGGCGGAGGAGTACACGGTCCCGCTGGGCGTGGCGGACGTGAAACGGGAGGGTGATGACATCACCCTGGTCGCCACCAGCAGCATGGTGCAAGTGGCGCTGGGAGCGGCGACGTTGCTGGCGGAGATCGGGATCAGCGCCGAAGTTGTGGATCCGCGAACCATGTGGCCACTGGACGAAAAGACTCTGGTCGAATCAGTGAAAAAAACATCACGCGTGATCGTGCTTGACGAAGGCTATGAAAGATACGGGGTCACCGCAGAACTGGCCTCGGTGATTGCGGCAGGAGCGTTCTACAATTTGGACGCGCCAGTGAAGCGCATGGGGGCGAGGCACGTTCCGATCCCGTTCTCGCCGCCACTGGAAGATGTGACCGTCCCGACCGAGCAGGCCGTGTTTGAGGCTGCCCGGACGCTTTGCGGCCGATCGTAGCGCCGGCGCAAACGCCGCAAGTACCGTGACTGGAAGGAGAAACGTTTATGGCTCTGCCAACCTACGGAACGATGGCGGTGGATTGGGAAAATCGAGTGGACTTCGACCGTCTGCGGCACGAACGCCTGGCGCGAGCGAAAGATCTTCTCGCCAAATCTGAGATGGGCGCCCTGCTTTGCTTCGACATGAACAATGTGCGCTACCTGACTGCGACGCACATTGGCACTTGGGCACAAGACAAAGCCAATCGGTTCACGCTTCTGCCGCAGAACGACGAACCGATCCTGTGGGACTTCGGCTCTGCTGCCCGGCATCATCAGCTGCACTGCCCGTGGCTGGGAGATCGGTCGCGTCCGGGAATTTCCATGCTCCGTGGCGCCATGACTCCGGAGATGGGGCGGGCGGAAGACGTGGCCAAAAAAATCCGTGTAGAGCTTGAAATGCGGGGCCTGCACAAGGAACCGGTCGGCATCGACATCATCGAGCTGCCTGTTCTGTTTGCTTTGCAGAAAGAAGGTATCAAGGTAGTGGATGGACAGGCTCTGATGTCCGAGGCGCGGCTGATCAAGACGCGCGACGAGATCACCCTCCTGAATACTTCAGCAATGATGGTCGACGCCGCATATGACGAACTCTATCGCGCTATGAAGCCCGGCATGAGCGAGAACGAAGCCGTCGGCCTGGTAAGCAAGGTGCTCTACGATCTGGGTTCGGAATACGTGGAAGCGGTCAACGCAATTTCGGGGGAGAGGTGCAGTCCACATCCGCATGTGTTTTCCGACCGGGTGCTGCGTCCGGGTGATCCGGTGTACTACGACATTCTCCATTCCTACATGGGATACCGCACCTGCTACTACCGCTGCTTCACGATCGGCTACGCCTCGCATGCGATGAACGACGCGTACAAGCGGTGCCGTGAGTATCTCGACGCGGCGATCGAGCTGGTGCGTCCGGGACGAACCACAGCGGAGATCGCGGCCGTCTGGCCCAGAGCGGAGGAGTTCGGATTTCCCAACGAAGAATCATGCTTCGCTTTGCAGTACGGGCACGGCATCGGCTTGGCGATCTGGGAAAAGCCGGTGATCAGCCGGCTGGTATCGTTTGAGCATCCTTGCGAGATCAAGCCGGGCATGGTGTTCGCGCTGGAAACTTTCTGGCCCTCGACCGATGGCTGGAGCGCAGCACGCATCGAAGAAGAAATCGTGGTCACGGAAACCGGGCACGAGGTCATTACGCGTTTCCCGGCCGAAGAGCTGCTGGTCGCCGGAAGGCACTATTTCACGGTGAACGGGCCGCTGCCGGCGGTGCGGGAAACGGAATCGGAACCGAGCCGGCGTGTGCGCGAGTTGATCGAAACCAGTTCCAAGCAAGAACGAGTTGGAGTGGGCGACTGAGAGGCCGAGATCGATCTTTCCCCAAATCAAGTTATGGCGATTAGTGTGGTCATGCCCGCTCTCGAAATGGCCCAGGAAACTGGCAAGCTGATTTCCTGGCGGAAAAAAGAAGGCGAGACCGTCGCCAAAGGCGAACCTCTCCTCGAGATCGAAACCGACAAGGCGGTGATGGAAATCGAATCGCCCGGGGACGGCGTTCTGGCCGGGGTCAAAGCACAGGCTGGAGCGGACGTCCCAGTCGGTCAAACGATCGCGTGGATTGTGCGTCCGGGAGAGACTCCGCCGGCCGACGAGGTCCAGCTCACGTCGGGAAGGAAAACTTCTGCTGCCGCTTCCTCCCCAGCGGCAGCGTCTGCGACAGTTGCAACTCAGCCAGCCTCGGCTGACATCCGGATTTCTCCGAAAGCACGCCGTCTTGCTACCGAGCGCGGCGTGGATCTTGGCCAGGTGCGCGGATCGGGGCCTGGAGGGGAGATTCTCGCATCCGACATTCTCGCGGCCGCGGAATCCAAAGCGAGCATTCCGGTGGTTGACAAAGGCAGCCAGATTTCCCGATTGATGGCGGAGCGCACCACCCAGAGTTGGACGACCGTTCCGCATTTCTTCGTCGTGCGCGAAGTGGACGCCGGAGCCTTGAACGAAACACGCCAGAAGCTGGCGCCCGAGATTGAAAAGTCGCGGGCAGTGAAACTTACGCACACCGACTTACTCGTGGCACTGGTCGCACGGGTACTCTCGAAGCACCCGCGAATGAACGCAAGCTGGACCGGCGACGGAGTGCGGGCCAACGGAGACGTCAACATGGGTGTAGCCATGGCTGTCAACGACGGCGTGGTGGCGCCGGTGATTCAACAGGCTCACAAAACCGACCTCGGGGAAATTGCCGTGCAGAGGCGGGATCTCACCGAGCGGACCCGCACTGGCAAACTTCGACCGCAAGATATCGCTGGCGGAACGTTCACTATCAGTAATCTCGGCATGTTCGGCGTGGACGCATTCAACGCGATCATTAGTCCGCCCCAGGCCGCGATTCTTGCCGTCGGGCGGATTACAGACCGAGTCGTGCCGGTGGACGGCCGCCCCGGCATTCGTCCTATGATGACCTTGACACTTTCGAGCGACCATCGCGTCGTGGACGGCGTCCGGGCGGCCGAATTTCTTCGGGATGTTAAAGAAGCGATCGGCAACCCGCAGAAGTGGCTCGGCTAAAGCCGTCCTCCACCCGCTGCGTTTGCTCGTAATTTCTTGTGGGAGATTCCTATGCCTCGTTGGTCTGTGGAAGTGCTCTTGGACTTTTTCGTCGGAGCAGCGCGCGTTGTTTTGATGGCAGGCCTGATGGTGCTGCCGCTTGTCGGCCAGGGTCAACCGACGGAAGAGAAAGGACAGAATGCTGCTGCGGCCGCGCCCTCCGACCCCAAAGCGCCGCTGGTCGTAACTCTTCAGGACGCTCTTGCGCGGGCCAAGAGCCTCAATCCACAGTTTCGGGCCGCGGTTACCGATGCTGGGATCTCACGAGAAGATAAGGTGCAGGCCCGCGCGGCTCTACTGCCGGGAGCAACGTACACCGCGGGCGCTATTTATACACAGCCCAATCAGAAGGGGGACATTAAATTCATCGCCGCCAACGGTGTGCGCGAGTACATCAGCCAGGGGATAGCCCAGGAGAATCTCAGTTTTACTTCGGTAGCGGAGTATCGTCGCGCTCGCGCCGCCGAAACGGTGGCGCGCACGCGCACTCAAATTGCAGCGCGTGGGCTGAACGCAGTTGTCGTGCAGGCTTACTACGGCGCGATCGTCGCCACCCGGAAGACTTCGAACGCGCAACAAGCCGCTGCTGAGGCGGAACATTTCCTGACCATCACTCGTAGCCTCGAAAGTGGCGGCGAAGTTGCGCACTCCGATGCTATTAAGGCGCAACTCCAGGCCAACGACCGCGCCCGGGATCTGGCGGAAGCAAAGCTTGGCGAAGAGAAGGCCCGGCTCCA
>JACXTT010005000.1_pt1 | contig 19425 bp, 13 predicted proteins | sample 9270951 | NCBI WGS metagenome assembly JACXTT01 (sample SAMN15532306, study PRJNA645909) | rock metagenome | isolation source: weathered quartz diorite | place: Puerto Rico | collected 2017-06-21 | reverse complement strand
ATTTGTCGCTATAACCACAGGCGCTTAAGGCAGTTACTAGCAAGACAAGAGAGGCAACGGCTCTAGCCCGATAAAGTGTAAATCCCTTCATTAATGCAGGTTTTAAGAACCGCATTTAAAACTAATGAAAGCAATTAGAAATATGATCAATCCAATCTTGGTATCAATGTCCAATTACGCATTCTTCTTCATATACTCGTCGGTAAACTGGGCAATGTACCGGTCAACATTATTACGTATCTCTTCCAGGTCGCGGCCTTCCTGGTGGGCAAGTATTTGCATCAGCAGGATATTATTTATCTTATTATATGCGTAAGTAGACGCAGCATTGCTTAAAAGCTTGGCATTTAAATCCACGGCCTGAGCAAGTAAATCGGTTTTTGTTTTGTCGTTATCTATCGGAGTGTCCATAATGCAAGTATTAAATTTTTGCGATTTATCAGGTTTTCAGCGTTTTTTGCTCGTTTTGCAACATTATTAGCGCTTTGGCTGCCCGCACATGCCGGGTATCTTCCTGCTTTGCCGAGCCAACCCAGTCGCAATAACCCTGTTTATACGATTTTGATAATCCATCGAAAAATGCCTTTGCTTTCGAATCGGTAGCCAATAGCATTTCCAATTCAACAGGTGTTCCTTCAATATGTTCGCCTTTTTTTAACATGATCTATAAATTGAGATAAAATTACAATTTATCCTGGTACCACAGTAGGCCAATGATAACATACCACATGCTAAAGCAAGTACGACTTCATAATTAGATTGATTTGTGTTGAACTACCTCGATTTTTAAATACAGATTCCAGCGTTTCAAATAACTGTTTGTAGTTAACTACCTTTCCTTTTTTGGGCTCTTTTATTGCGTCAGCAGGGATAGCAACGGCGTCATTGACTTTAATTGCGCGCCACGATACATTTTCATGGGGTAATGCTACTTCTAAAATCATACCCGGTAATCCTGAGAATGACTCAGGGCCTCCGGAAACCGGTATCCTGTCGGTATAAAACGCGACTACATAAATCGAATCCATCACAAGCCCATTGGCCCTTCGGCATGAATAACCTGCTATCTCGCGGGTTTCATCAGTGATTTTCCATTTCATCTTCCGAATAGTATCTTTCAATAGAAATGTTTGCTCGAATACAAGTTTTTGACTTGTATTCCTATTTGTTGCCACATCATTAAAAACGATATTATTTTGATCGGCCATAGGGATAGTAAAAAAGTTTGTGGTTGCACCTTCAGGTACAACTGGCGTAAATAAAGTTTTAGTGTCGCTAAAAGTTAAGATGCTTTTTAATACTTTAAATTGCGGTTGTGTTTTTTTGTATTGATCAAACGCCTGCTGTAGGAATCCATTCATATCACTACCATACATTCTTTTAATAATTGCGTAAGTGTTAATTGATTTTTCAAATTCAACACTTCCACTGGTTGTAAACCTGGCGTTTTGGGCAAACGCAATGTTACCGGCAAATATTAAAGTGATAAGAGAAATAATTGAAATTTTCATAAGGATTAGTTTTTTGCCGGGATAGTGCCGAATTTGGTAAAATCCCAGGTTAACGAAAACATAAAGAATCTTTTTATTCCGGTGGTATTGGTTTGTGTTATAGTGTTGCCCGATATGCCCCTGGTGAAGTTTGTATTTTGGTTGAGCAGGTCATTAACGGAAAGGGATAATTTGAGCTTATCATCTTTCAGGAAGGTCCTATAAACATAAGCATTCCATATCGTCTTATACTCTGCGCTGAAAGTTCGTGTCTGTGCGGTATAGGTGTAACGGACATCTGAGCCTGCTCCAAACTTCAATGGCAGGAATAAATCGAACCTTCCACTTGTATTAAACCCTGCAGCATCGTTATTACTAAGCGGTTGCAAAGACATGGAATTGAACGTATAGCTTGGGCCGCCGTTGATGTAAAAGTCATATTTTTTTTGAACATATTTTGAAAAACTAAGCCCGGCATTATAAGAATGACTTGTCCCCACGTCGAGCGCATTGTTAATATAGCTGTATGATACGTTTCCCGACGTGCTCAGATTTAATCCTACCGAAAGATTAATGGGTGTTATTTTTCGGCTCAAAGAAGCATAAAAATTATAGTTATAGGGATCGTTATTAATCAAATTAATGTATTGAGTAGTATTTGCCCCTGACTGCTCAATGGTATTGTTTACGATAGCATTGTTTGTATTTGAGAAACTGGCGTTAATGAAAACCGATTGACCGCTCAAAACCTGGTAGTTATTATAATACATATTAAACCGGTTAGTAAAAGATGGTTTCAAATCTGGATTACCTATGGTAATATTAAGCGGATCAGTATTAACCAGTACGGGCTGGATTTGATCAATTGTAGGTTGTGTAGTATTGCCTGTATAATTAAGAGAGAATGATTTTTGTTGCGAAAACTTGTATTGAAAGGTCGCTTGCGGAGCCCAGTTAATGAAATTTCTTTGCAAAACAGTTCCGGTAAATTCATTGGTTTGCTGAAAATTGACCGCCGAAGCTTTGGCGCCGAAATTTAAGATGATTTTATTTGTTTTATGGTTGAATATGGCACCAAGCTGATTTGTTAACTGGTTGAATTTGTAATTATTGCTATAAGTATTATCTAAAATATCGTAAGCACCAGGGGACGATTGATCGAATGACTGTCGGTCGGTAGTGCTATTATTTAAACCAAATCCGTAATTGAACAGCAGGGCACTTTTCCTGGAAACTGGTTCGGAGTAAGTTATATTGCTGTTAATGACTGAACTGATACTATTTGTAGTTTTAAACTGGTTTATAATTTGAGCGTTATACTTTACTCCAGATGAATTGTAAAAGTCTACCTCTGAATTTAAATAACCTGCGGTTTGATTTTGATTATACGCTTCGCTAACGCTCCACGACAATGTGCGGCCAACCTTTTTGAATTTTTTGGTATATAAGGCACTGGCATCAAAAATGTGCTGGTCGCCGTGATTTACTACTGCCCGGTTGTTGCGATTTAATAAAACGCCACTCGAATCAGTTGCCGATTGGTAATAATTATTGACATGGAAATTTTTTAATGTGGCATCGGCACTTATTTTCAAATTGGCTGAGGTGTCTAGTTTTAATTGATAGGTAGCATCCAGTTTTTGGCGAAAAGCATAATTGTCAAAAGTTTGATTACCATTTGTGTTTATAATGCCAGTTGGCAGCGTTTGTTGAGTTGTAGTATTTGTTGCTCCGGTAACTTCAATTGAACCTATTTTAAAATTAGTATTGAGTGATTCCTTGTCATTATTCCATTTATTGTCATAATGTACACCGCCAGAACGGGCCATCGGCAGCCCTTTGCCATCAAAATAACCGCTAAATGAATCAAGCGCATCGTTATTACCACTGATATTTATAGATATACCGCCGTCAACAAACTGTATTTCGCCATTGCCCGCGCCCAGGTTATTGCTGTCTTGAAACCCTAGGCCAGTTCTTCCGTCATTTGCAGCAGTGCCGTAAACCGCCAGCTTTTGTTTTTCCCTAAATTTGTTAAATTGAAGCTGCCCTTCATAATAGCCGTTTGTTCCAATATTTCCATCCACTTTGCCAAACAGTCCGTTTTTCTTATCCTCTTTTAGTTTGATATTTATTGTTTTAGTTTTTACACCGTCATCAATACCGGTAAAAGTTGCCTGATCACTTTTTTTATCATATAACTGCACCTTATCAACCATGTCTGCCCGTATATTTTTTGTTACGAGGGTAGGATCATCGCCAAAAAACTCTTCTCCATCCACTAGTACCTTGCTCACCGTTTGCCCCTGGGCAGTGATCTTCCCGTCTTTGTCAACCTGTATTCCTGGCAATTGTCTTAGCAGGTCTTCTACTTTATCATTAGGTTGTATTACATATGCTTTAGCGTTAAATTCGGTTGTATCACCCTTTATTTTTATCGCTGCACGTGATCCTTTGATGATCACATCAGCCAAAAGCTTGGCTTTTAACAGCATATTCAGCCTGCCAAAATCGTGGGTGGTATGAGCAGAATCTAAACTAAAGGTTTCTACATAGTCAGCATACCCAGGGTAGGTAAGCAACAGTATAAATTTACCCTTAGTTAAATTGCTGATTGAAAACGTGCTGCTTGCATCGGCGCGGGTAAATTTGCGCAGGGTTGAGTCCTTTGCGTTTAGTATGCTTATGGATGTGTTTACCAGCCTGGTTTTTGCTGCTGTATCTGCTACGCTGCCTTTTACTGAATAGGTGTTCTGCGCCAGCAGCTGAAATGAAAAGCTGCAGAATGCAAACACCAGGATTGTGATTTTCATGGTTGGGGTTTAGAAAAACCAAGGTATAACTAAAAATTTAGTATTCAAACGATTTGACAATTATTAACAAAAATTAACAATTGAACAACTGATGTTTAGTTGTAATATATTGATTTTGAGTTTGTTGTGTTTTGATTCTACAATTGAATGTCGCAGCAGTAAAATGCAATAATGTTACATTTAAAGTGCGCTAACAGCAACCGGAAAAGAGTGCTTAATTAACGTACCTGATTTTTATAACCAATTTTTTTGCTGTATCAAATCCCTCGACTTTAATGTTGGGGCGGTGGACGTCAGCTGGGAAAAAAAGAAAGAATTCATCGGGCGTGGCGACATAGAATTTTCCTTCCGCGGTGTAATTGGCAAAGTCTTTTGTCTCGTCGTAAGGTTTGGATAAGGTGGCTTTAGGCAATGACTCGACGCCGATTTTTTCCTTGCCTGTAATAACATGCTGTATATCGATATATTTTCGGTGCGATTCCCAGGCTGTGTTTTCGAATTCCTTCTCGGGACCATCGGTGATCATGGCATAAACACTGTCGCCGTCGATCGTATATTTGCCTGCAGGCAGTTCTTTAAGATCTTTATCCTTTATAAACGCAAAGGCTTTATCCCATTCGGCTTTGTTGGCGTTATATTGCCTGGCAAATTCAACAGCATCTACCGAGGGATGAACTTCGATCGCTAAGCCATTTGCCCATACCTGGCTTTTAACCCATTCTTTTGCGCTTTTTTCTGTCCATTCCTGTTGTTGTGCCAATGCTGAATTAGTGATCGATGTCATAAAAAATAAAAAAAGGATGTTCGTAAATGGAATAAGTTTTTTCATAGCATTAGCTGCTAAAATCCAGGAACAAATTCAAAATGATGAGGTAATTTTAATGAATAATATTGTTTTAAATTAATTATTTGTAAAAAAACGCACTGAGTTTCCGTACGGACGTTGATCGCTATAGCTGAAATTACGATAACGTTTGCTTAAAAATAAAAGATCAATTATTTCTATTTAACACGGCTATGTTGTAGAATTGTCGGCAATAGGATATATTTATCAGCCAATTAATTTCTTCATCCTTTGAAAATTGTTCATTGCGTACATCCCGACGATTTTAAACATTACACAAGTTCAATAATCAGGGAACGTTTCCTGCTTGATACTTTATTGGCGCCGGATACGATAAACTGTGCTTATACCCTTTACGACCGGATGATTGCAGGTATAGCCAACCCGGTAAGCCGGCAACTGGAACTCGAAAATTATCCTAATTTAAAAGCTGATCATTTCCTGGAGCGCAGGGAGCTGGGTATTATTAACGTTGGTGGAAATGGTACGGTAACGGCTGACGGTAAAAGCTACCCGCTAAAAAAACTAGACTGCTTATACCTTGGGAAAGGAACTGAACGGGTTGTTTTTTCAAGTGACGACAGTGCCAGCTCCGCAGTATTTTATTTGTTATCCGCGCCTGCGCATGCTGTTTACCCGGCTGCGCTGATGACCAATGAGCAGGCTGTGAAAGTTACACTGGGCGATTTGTCAACCGCTAATCACCGCACAATAAATAAGTATATCCATTTAGAAGGCATTAAAAGCTGCCAGCTGGTTATGGGCCTCACCATATTACACAACGGCAGCGTGTGGAACACCATGCCGCCGCATGTGCACGATCGCCGAATGGAAGCCTATTTTTATTTTGATGTGCCTGATGGGCAACGGGTTTTTCACTACATGGGTGAGGGGCAGGAAACAAGACACATATTGATGAACAATTACGATTGCGTGATATCCCCGCCCTGGAGTATTCACGCGGGCAGCGGCACGGCAAGCTATAGCTTTATATGGGGCATGGCCGGAGAGAACCAGGATTATACCGATATGGACCCGGTGTCACTCACTGAAATGATTTAATAATATTTATAGCGTTCACCTATTTGAATATAAAATTACTTTTGCGCCAGCGGTTTGAAACGACCGTTTGGCGATTATCGGGTGGCGGATAAAGAGACACATCGAAAAGAAGTTATCTTCGCTAGCAGCTGACCGGCATTAAACAAATAGTAAACCTGCTGGATTTTTCGTGTTATATCGATCTTTATTAATTTACCGTTTTATATTACCAATAATTAAAAAATGCCTGCTGATTCAATCATAAATCACCACTACGACGCTATCGTTGTCGGTTCCGGGATAAGCGGGGGCTGGGCTGCTAAGGAACTGTGCGAATTAGGGTTAAAAACGCTGGTATTGGAGCGTGGCCGTAACATAGAACACAATAAAGATTATCCCACTGCAACAATGAACCCCTGGGAGTTTAAACACCGGGGCGAAATGACTCTTGAATTTATCAAAGAAAACCCCATCGTTAGCCAGGCAGCAGGTTTCGGTGAGGATACCGCACACTTTTTTATAAAGGATAAAGACCATCCTTATATACAGGAAAAGCCATTTGAATGGATACGCGGGTACCAGGTTGGCGGCAAATCACTTACCTGGGGCCGTGCCTGCCAACGCTGGAGCGAGTTTGAGTTTACTAATCCGGCCCGTTTTGGATATGGTATAGAGTGGCCTATTGGTTATGCCGATGTGGCACCCTGGTATTCACATGTAGAGAAGTTTATAGGCGTGTGCGGAAACAGGGATGGAATTGAAGCTATGCCCGATGGCGAGTTTTTGCCGCCTTTTGAGATGAATTGCGTGCAGTCGCTTGTCTCACAAAAAATAAAAGAAAATTATCCGGATCGCCACCTGGTACATGCCCGGTGGGCGCATTTGACCAAACCCAATCAAATACACCTCGATCAGGGTCGCTCCAAATGCCAGGCGCGTAATATGTGTATGCGGGGTTGCCCGTTCGGCGGCTATTTCAGCTCGGTGAGCTCCACATTGCCGTGGGCCAAACGGACCGGGAACCTTACAGTGCGGCCGTTTTCGGTAGTGCACTCGATAATTTACGACGAGGTAAAAGGCAAGGCAACAGGTGTAAGGGTTATCGATACCAATACCAAAGAAGTAATCGAATACACCGCGCGGGTGATCTTCTTAAATGCCTCAGCCTTGAACAGCAACCTGGTGTTACTGAATTCTACCTCAAAGCGGTTTCCAAATGGATTGGGTAACGACAACGGTCTGCTGGGTAAATATGTGGCATTCCAGAATTACAGGGCCTCGGTAACAGCCTCGGTAGATGGTTTTTTGGATAAATATTATTTCGGACGTAATCCTACAGAACTTATACTGGCCAATTACCGCAACCTGCACAAGCAAGAAACAGATTACTTTGGCGGCTTTACTACGTTTATGGGCGCTTTCAGGCCTAACCACCCGGACGAAGCCGGCGGAAACGAAATCGGGGCCGCTTACAAAGACGCGCTTACTGAGCCCGGCGGCTGGAAATTGTATATGTACATGCAGGGCGAAACGGTTCCCAAGGCAGGCAATCATGTGCGTTTAAGTAAAGATCAAAAAGATCAGTGGGGGATTCCACTGCTTATCACTTCAGTAGAATACGACGAAAACGATGAGCGCATGATACAGGATTTTCTGAAACAGAGCCGCGAAATGCTGGAGAAGGCGGGCTGTAAAAATATTAAGACGCACGAAAATAAACAGCCGCCCGGATTAGACATTCATGAGATGGGCGGGTGCCGTATGGGAAAAGACCCCGCGACCTCCCTCCTGAACGAATGGAACCAATTGCACCAATGCAAAAACGTTTTTGTTACCGATGGTGCATGCATGACGACCACCGGGAACCAAAGTCCATCGATATTATACATGGCCTTAACGGCCCGTGCCGCAAATTACGCTGCCGCCGAAATGAAGAAGGGCAATTTATAAATGGGTTATCCTGCTAATAAGCCTAAGCGTTTCATAATGGTTTATAAATTAACTGAAAATACTTAATATTGACCTCCCTTTGTATCGCCGTCAAACACGAAGAATGACCGGAAAGAATTGCTGCGGATAATAATTGATTAAAAAAATGTTTAAGAAGGTTGTACAACCCCTGTTTGCAAGCCTCTTTTTATTTGCTTGTTTACTAACGTCATTAAAAACATCGGCGCAGGAAAAGGTAACAGTTGACGACCAGGTTAACCAGCATATATTTTCATATAAAGAAATTACTTGTCTCGAGGATCCGAAAGGGTCACTTCAGTTTAGTGAGGTTAAATCACCCCAGGTATCATCGCAATTCAAGCCCAGTTGGTCGAGCACACCGCAAAACTATAACCAGTCATCTTTTTATTGGTACAAGATCAATATCGAAAACCCTGCATCCACCAAAAAGAATTGGATACTGGAGTTTTTCGACCAAACCATTGATGATATTACTGCCTACGTACCGGTTGGCGACGGCACATACAAAGTCCAAAAATTCGGCGCGCTGCACAAATTTGCAGACAGGCAAACCAAACATAAAAATTTCGAAATCGACCTGGACGTTCGCCCCGCCGGTACCTATACTTATTATTTCCGGATAAAATCACACCAAACCGCCGACGTGATCATCGTATTGCGTTCGGTTAAATGGTTCATTGAATATGCGTTGAGTGAGTACTTGCTTTTCGGTGTGTTTTATGGGATGATACTGGTGTTCGCCTTTTATAACCTGCTGATGTTTGTTGCGATACGACAAAAGCAGCACCTGTACTATGTGCTGTATAACCTCAGCGTCGGATTTTATGAACTGTGTAATGATGGTATCGGCTATCAGTACCTGTGGCCCAACTCACCGGGCTGGAACGAATATGCTTACGGTTTTGCATTATGCTGTGTAAGCGTATCCGCGCTAATGTTTACCGACAGCGTGCTCATCGTAAAAAAAAACGCCCCGTTATTGCACAAATTAATCAATTTGACCATTGCTGCAAGGATAGGTTTTTTCTTCGTTTGTCTTTTATTGAACAAACAATGGTTCAACTATAAGTTTATTGAGGCAGGCCCGTTGTGTATAGCATTTTATACCGGCGTTTATATACTTATTAAAGGATATAAGCCTGCACGGTTTTTTGTTTTGGGCTACAGTTTTCTTTTCACTGGTTTTATAATAAAAATTTTCGCCTATATGGGCTGGCTTACCCTGGCCGGCGTTGGCTATTACAGCCTCAGTATTTGCTTTATTTTGGAAATGGTTTTCCTTGCGTTTGCTATCGGCGACAATGTGAGGGTACTAAAAAAGGAAAAAGAGCAAGCTCAACGCGACATGATCGCCCAGTTAACCGAGAAACAAAAACTGGAAGCATCGGTAAACGTCAACCTGGAAGAGCAGGTAAGGCAGCGGACTGGCGAAGTGCTTGAAAAAGCAATGATAATTGAGAAGCAAAATGAGGAACTGTACAAGGTGAACGAGGTGTTGCAGCAACAGGCGGCAGATATATTACGAATGAACCTGTTACTCGAGAAAGATAACCAGGAGTTGCAAACCGGATTCGAAAAAGTTACCCGCGACAGAATTATGTCTGCCGGGGTGAATTTTGAGGAGTTTAGTACTATTTATCCGGATGCCGACAGTTGTTACCGGTTTTTAGCGGATTTGAAATGGAGCAATGGCTATAAATGTCACAAGTGCGGAAATGATCATGCCATACAAGGCCACGGCCATTTTAGCCGCCGATGCGGAAAATGTTCTTATGAAGAATCTGTTACGGCTTATACCATTTTTCATAATACACGCATTCCCATTACCAAAGGCTTTTATATGATATTCCTGGTGTATTCAAGCAACGGTAAAATCTCGTCGCACAAGCTCTCTGAAATATTATCCATTCGTCAAAGCACCTGCTGGGCCTACAGCAACCGGATAAAAAAACTATTGTCGGGCCGGAAAAGGGGAATTAAAACGGAGTCGGGTGGGGGATGGAGTACGTTAGTGCTGGATAGTCACAACGAATAACTTTTTTCTTCCCGATAATTAGCTTTTTTTCTAAATATTATAAAAAGGTATTTACCCGTATCGGTATTTGTTGACAATTGTTGAAATCAACTTCACTTTAGGTTAATAATCAATTTGTTAAGGTGATACGCTTCACGGTATTAAACCGTATCGATTTGTTTGTAAGCAACTAATTATCAGGTAATTACAAAAAAAATACTTTGGAATTTATTTCGTTTTAACGTTTCGTGCGTTGTAACTTTACCTCATCAATTAACATGCCGCCGGCATGAAACCAATTTCTTAAATCATAACAAAACCTATGAAAAAAAAACTGACTTTATCTTTAGTCATTCTGTTAACAAGCTGTGTTTTTGCATTCGCACAAACAAGTGTCGTTACCGGAGTTGTGACAGACGACCAGGGCTTAACATTGCCCGGAGCAACCGTTAAGGTAAAAGGAACAAATGACGGTGTTGTAACCGATGTGAATGGTAAATACAAAATAAATGCTCCTGCAAACGGAACATTGGTATTTTCATTTATTGGTTACGACGTCCAGGAGCAAGCCGTTAATAATCGCACGGCGATTAATGTAACGTTAACCGCCAGCAACAAGCAACTGAACGAAGTGGTTGTAGTTGGTTACGGTACGCAAAAAAAATCGGACCTAACATCTGCAATATCAACGGTAAGCGTTAAGGACATTGCAAGCAGGCCAATAATAAGTCCCGAAGAGGCTTTAGTTGGCAAAGCGCCCGGGGTGCAGGTATCTATTCCATCAGGCGAGCCGGGGCATGATTTGTCAGTGCGTATTCGTGGTATTGGGTCGGCAAATGGTGGAGAACCATTGTATGTTGTGGATGGGGTATTGACAAATGATATTAAAACGCTCGATCCAAACTCAATTGAGTCTATCAGTATTCTGAAAGATGCGTCAGCCACAGGAATATATGGTGCGGCAGGTTCAACTAACGGAGTGGTAATGATTACCACGAAACAAGGCACTAAAGGCCAATCAAAAGTTGATGCCAGTTTTTATACCGGTATGCAGCAAATATCAAAAAAGATCCCAGTGTTGAATAACCAGCAATGGCTGGCTTTACAAACCGAAATTGATGGCGGTACAGCTCCTGTTCTTGCATCTTATTATAACTTAAATACTACCAATAATAATTGGCAGGATATTATTTACCACAATGCAATGCAGACGTCTGCTAATGTAGGCGTATCGGGCGGTTCTGAAAATGGGACATATTATTTCGGGGTTGGCTATCTAAACCAGGATGGTATAATAGAGGGTTCTAATTTCGATCGTTACTCAACTAAGTTTAGTGTCAGCCAAAAAGTGAATAACTGGTTGACTATTGGCGGTAATATCAATTATAACCGTTCAAACCAGCGTACAGTACCTCAAAATGCTTCTGCAGCACATGGCGGTGCAATTTTAGCGGCTTTGGTAACCCCTGAATATATACCGGTCAATATGCCAGCTAACAGCCCTAACCCGGGAGTTTACGGCACCAGTAATCTTTATTCAGGCGAAAACCCCGTTTCTGACATTTACAACAATACTAATAAGACTATTAATAATAATTTATTAGGAGATGCATATGCCGAAATCAAATTACCTTTTGGCATTAAATATCGCAGTCAGTTGAATTTAACCAATGAAAATTCCAATTATCAATATTTTATAGACCCATACAAAAGTTTGACCGGAATTGGCGAGCCTGGCGGTTATGCAGCGCAAAGCTACAATGAAACTACCCGTTGGGCTTGGGATAATACTTTAACTTATGATAAAACCTTTGGTTTGAGTAAATTGAATGTTGTTGTGGGGACTTCTGCATTGGATGAAAAAATATTCCTTTCATATCAATCTGGTAAGGGTTTTGGTTCAAGTGATATAACAACACTTAACGGCGCTACGGCTAGTAAAAATGTAAGTTCATCAAATTACGAGTGGTCGACTAATTCCTATTTCGGCAGAGCAACTTATTCTTATAACGATAGATATTTGTTAACAGCAACGTTGCGGGCAGACGGCACCTCTCGGGTAGGTTTAAATAATAGGTGGGGAACCTTCCCTGCATTTTCTGCAGGTTGGAAGGTATCGAGCGAAGATTTCATGAAAGATGTTAATTGGATTCAGGATTTAAAGATCAGAGGTGGCTGGGGTAAAACAGGTAATTTACCACCTTACTCTTATTTATATCCGTCTTACACCCAATTAAGTCCGGTTGGTTACCCGTATAATGCATCAAATGCTTCAAATGGTTATGCGCTTACTTCACAGATGGGTAATCCCTTTTTAAAATGGGAATCAGCAAATTCGTCCAATATTGGTTTTGATGCAGGATTTTTCAATAGAAGAATTTTGATCTCGGCTGACTATTATTACAAAAAAGTAACTGATCTGATATTTACCCAAACATTAACAGGTACTACAGGGTCTAAAACAATAGCCAGTAACTTGCCAGGTAACGACATTAATAAAGGCTTTGAGTTTAGTATAGATGGAGCAATTGTAAAACAAACAGACTTTAGTTGGGATATGAACCTCAACATGTCGTTCAATAGCAATGTATTTACAGGATTAAGTGCCCCTCAACCAACAGCACAAGTATCGCTGGGCGGCAGTGGAGCGGGGTTTAATGTAGAAACGATTCAAAATGGATATTCTCTGGGTACATTTTGGGGCTATAAAGCATTAGGCGTTGATCCTAAAACCGGTAATGAATTGTTTAGTGCTAACGAAACTAGTTTAGGTAGTGCATTACCTAAGTTTACTTATGGCATTGCAGAAAATTTGCGTTATAAGGCATTTAGTCTGTCGCTGTTATTTGATGGGGTATATGGAAACAAAGTATATAATGCTACCCGTCAGGAAACGGACCGACTTAATGGCCCTACTAATGAAAGTACCGCAGTTCTTTCTCGTTGGGAAAAACCGGGTGACGTAACAAGTGTACCAAGTGCAATAGGTAATGGGGCTGGTAATAATGAGTCAAATAACTTCTTGAATTCAAACCCTACATCATATTACATTGAAAGCGGCTCCTTCTTCCGTTTACGTAATGCCACATTGGGCTATAATTTTAACCCTGAAGTACTAAAACGTATTGGTATAGAAAAGATACGCGTGTTTGTTACCGGTCAGAACTTATTTACGATCACTAAATATAAAGGTTATACGCCTGATGTAAATAGTTTCGGTAACGGCACTAACAATAAACCTGTAAATGTAGGTGATGGTAGCCCAACGTTATTATCCTTAGGTGTTGACGATGGCGCCTATCCTGCTGCAAGAGTATACACTATTGGTGTAAACGTTCAATTTTAACTAAATTAAAGATATGACTATGCGAAATACAAAAATATTTATAACCTGCGCTGCAATGGTCGCGCTAGGTTTATCAGCGTGTAAAAAGAGTTTTATAGATAAAGTACCCGGATCTAATCTGGTAACTCAAAATTTCTATAAAACAGATCAGGATGCTGAAAGTGCTTTAACCGGGGCTTATCAATACTTAACCCAAGGTTCTGGTTTTTACCAGTATGATAATCATTTATTTACTGATGGGCGGTCGGATAATTGTTATGTTAATGGTGATGACAATGTTAATGAATGGCCGCTCGAAACACTCACCTATATACCGGGTAATACTAAATTATCAGGCGAATGGGCTACTTTGTATGCAATGATTTCTCAGGCAAATAGCGTTTTGGATAATGTGCCTAATATTGCTGACCCTGCTTTAACAGCTACCCGTAAAACTCAAATATTGGCAGAAGCCCGCTTTTTAAGAGCGCTGAATTATTATTGGTTAGTTACCGAGTGGGGGCCGACACCTTTAGTTTTAACAACTAAATATAACGGTAATTATACACCTAAGCGGGCTGCAGTTTCGGATGTGTATGCCCAAATTATTGCTGACTTACAGTTTGCCAGTGGTAATTTGCTTGCAACCCCTGCCAATGGGGAAAAGGGAAGAGCAACTCAAGGTGCTGCAAATGCATTATTAGCTAAAGTTTATGCACAAATGGGTGACTATACCAATTGTTTATCTTATTGCAATAAGGTAATCAATAGCGGTCAATATTCTTTAGTGGCTAACTATGCTAACCTGTTTGGTGCTGCGAATAATAATAATTCAGAATCTATTTTCGAAATTGAGTTTGACGGTAATAATACCTATAACTGGGGGAATGGCCTGTTTATTCAATACACAGATGGCTGGCCAAAACGAAATATAGGTTCTTACGATTTAATACAAGCCTTTAAGGCAGAGGGTGACAATGGCCCCCGCTACCAAACTACTTTTCAATGGCAAGCCCCTCCTGCTACGCTTAATATGCCGGCAAATGCCTGGGGGACTGATGCCACTAAACCTGTACCATATTGTGCTAAATATCTTGATTTTGGTACCGATGATATTGTGGTTATGCGTCTCGCTGATATTATTTTATTGGCTGCTGAAGCTAATACTCAGTTAGGTAATCTAGCCGTTGCGACTACTCAGCTAAACCAAATCAGAACTCGTGCTGGTGTATCTAATACCACTGCTGCTACCAAAAGTGATTTGGCCTTAGCGGTATTAAATGAACGCAGATTAGAGTTAGTAAATGAGTGTCACCGGTGGAATGATTTATTGCGTGCTGATGCCAATGGGACGATCAATTTATTAACTTTAATGAACAATCAGCACGATGCCAATGGTAATTTGTTAAAATACGGCATTAATGGTGCCGGGGTCGATAAAAATCACTTATTATTTCCTATAGGAACAAATGAGTTACAATTAAACCCCAATCTTACCCAAAACCCGGGATATTAATATATGCCATTTAAAAAGCCGCAATTACTCAATTGCGGCTTTTTAATGTTTTATTTTTATCTATCTAGAAATTTCGATATGTGCAAATGCAAACAGTTGGCCATTATTTTATTAATGGTATTAGGTTTACAGGCAGTTAACGCCGATGGGCAAAAACTAACTCCGGAAACATCCAACCCTCAATTGTGGCTTACTGATCCCGGCCAGGGAATATTGTTTAAGCTGCAAAATCGGAAACAAAAGCAAACCACAACAGATAAAAATATTCTTACTATATCGGTTGACAAGTCAAAAACGTATCAGCAAATGGACGGCTTTGGCTTTGCTTTAACGGGCGGAAGTGCCGCGCTTATACACAAAATGAGCCCGGTTAAACAGCAACAATTATTAAAGGAATTATTCGGTAACGGTGAAGATGAGATCGGCACCAGTTATTTAAGAATAAGTATAGGCTCGTCCGATCTGGATGACCATGTTTTTTCGTATGACGATCTTCCGCCCGGAGAAACAGATCCAAATCTTAAAAAATTCAGTCTTGCAAACGACAATCGGGCGCTTATACCTGTATTGAAAAAAATATTGGCTATAAACCCCTATATTAAAATACTTGCATCCCCCTGGAGCCCGCCAGCCTGGATGAAGACCAATGATAGTACAGCCGGGGGGCATTTAAAATCGGAATATTATCACGCTTACGCACAATACCTCGTAAAGTATATCAAGGGAATGGCAGCTAACGGTATTGCTATTGATGCGATGACCATACAAAATGAGCCGTTAAATGCAGGTAACAACCCAAGTATGGTAATGGAGGCGGGCGAACAAGGTAGTTTTATTAAAGACAATCTTGGGCCGGACTTTAAGGTCGCCAAAATTAAAACAAAGATCATCCTTTATGATCATAATGCCGACAGGCCCGATTATCCTATTACTATTCTCAATGATCGGGATGCCAAAAAGTATGTGGATGGTTCAGCATTTCATCTATACGGGGGCAAAATTGATGCATTGTCAAAAGTGCACGATGCCCATCCCGACAAAAATTTGTATTTCACTGAAGAGTGGGTAGGTGCGCCAGGTAACCTAAAGCAAGAGCTCCGTTTCCATATTAAACAAATTATCATAGGCGCGCCCCGGAACTGGTGCCGAAACGTGCTCGAATGGAATTTAGCAGCCGACCCTCAACAGGAACCGCATACACCCGGCGGTTGCGACAGGTGCCTCGGTGCTGTTACTATCAATGGCGATGAGATAACAAGAAATCCTGCTTACTACATTATTGCCCATGCTTCGAAATTTGTTAAGCCGGGCTCGAAACGCATCGCTTCTGATTATTTTGACGAACTTCCAAACGTGGCCTATATAACACCTACAGGAAAAATGGTGCTTATTGTGTTTAACGATTCGAGCACTGCACAGGATTTTAAAATTAAATATGCAGATAAAGAAACGTTAGCAGTGTTAAGTGCTGGCGCAGTCGGCACGTTCGTGTTTTGATAATAAATATCCAAACTGAATCTGCTATTAATTCCGGGAGGATGATCTGAAAATTTAAAGTTATAAAACAAGTGAGAAAAGCAATATCGGTTATTTTGTTGGTGCAATTATTATTTGCAGGGGCTGCTTTGGCGCAGGTTTACCAGGGACAAATTGATGCGTCGCAGATGCCATCGCTAAGCCCTCATTACCAGGCTGAATACACGTTTGACAAATCCACCAACCCGGCGCGCTGGAATTCGCAAAAGGGAATGCACGTTGGCTTTGGGTCGTCAGATGCACTTTATTTCCGTACAGACGTGCCTGATGTGCAAAATGAAGCGCAATCATGGTCGGGCAATGGATGGAAAGGGGAGCGTTTAAATGCCCAGATATTGGTATGGTCGTCAGATACACTTGAGCAGGTACGCTTTAAGCTGAACAACCTGGTAAGCGCTAATGGTAATGTGATCAGCAAAAACAACCTGAAGCTGAATATGGTGCGATATGTACTTGCAAACTACCCCTACGGCGCAAGTGATGTAACCTGTGGCGACTCACCGTATAAAAACGGATTTTTAATGCCCGACCGCTTTGAATCTTTTGACCGGTTTGACGTACCGGGCAAAACAGTGAGGCCGGTTTGGTTAACGTTGAATATTCCTGCTGGTACTGTTGCCGGACGTTATAAGGGAAGCATCAGCGTAATGGCTAAAGGACATGAAACTTCCCTTAATGTGAATATTGACGTGGAAAATCAGGTACTTCCTGCACCGCACGATTGGAAATACCGTCTTGACCTATGGCAAAACCCCTGGGTGCTTGCCTGGGATAATCATTTGGAGCCATGGTCTGAAGAACATAAATTGTTGCTGAAAAAGCACCTGAAACTATATGCCGATGCCGGTGGAAAGTATATTACTACCTACGCCGTAAACTCTCCGTGGAGCGATAACTCCTATACGATAGAAGGCGGCATGATCGAATCGATAAAACAGGTAAACGGCAAATGGAAATTCGACTATAAAGTTTTTGACGAATACATTGAACTGGCGATGAGTGTTGGAATAGATAAGGCAATCACCATTTACACGCCACTCCCCGGCGGATACAGGTTCCGCTATATAGACGAGAAGACCGGTAATTATGTTACCGAATCGTGGCCGCCAACTTCTGAAAAATTTAAAGCTTACTGGAACCCGCTTCTTAATGATTTAAAGGAGCACCTGAAAAAGAAAGGCTGGCTTGAAAAAGCGTATATCGGTATTAACGAAAGCGCTATGGACGAAACCCTGGCTGCTATTAAAGTGATCAGGGATAATTCGCCCAACTGGAAAATAACATATGCCGGTGATTGGCATCCCGAACTGGATAAGCTTTTAAACGATTATTGTTTCCTTTCCGGGAAAGAATCGCCCATTGATGTGGTTAAGCAGCGTGCTGCCCGTGGGTTTACGACAACCTATTATGTTTGCTGCAATCCGCCAAAACCGAACAATTTTCTCTTTTCTCCACCAATTGAAGGAAGGTGGATCAGCTGGTATGCTTCGGCTTACGGATACAACGGTTTTTTGCGCTGGGCATATGACGCGTGGACGCAAGACCCTGTAAGGGATGCACGCCACGGAACATGGGCTGCGGGAGATTGCTATTTGGTTTACCCGGGCGCAAACAGCGGTATCAGGTTTGAAAAATTAAGGGAAGGTATTTCTGATTATGAAAAGATCAGGATACTGAAAGAAAAAGCGGCAGCATCGCAGGATATAAAAGCAAAAGCTTTATCGACCAAACTTGAGGAGCATTTACAAACCCTGGCTACTGAACATGGCTTTAATGAGGACAAACTTAAGTCGCAGGTGTATGAGGGCGAAAAACTGATCAAGGAATTAAGTGACCGCTTGGCCGAAAAAAAATAATAAATTAATCGATAACGCGACGGACGTTAAGTTTTCGGGTGGTAAAAGCTGTTTTCGAATTGCTATTTTGCGCTAAAACGCCGCTACCATCGGCAATGCAAAAAGAATAATTAGAAGAATTATATTTGAGCGATGAAGCTCCTTCTCACATCCAGCGGTATCAGTAATACGAGCATTTACAACGCCCTCGTTGACCTTTTAGGCAAACCTATCGCCGAAGCTAATGCGCTGTTTATTCCTACAGCGATTTACCCATTTCCTTACGGTGCTCGTTTTGCATGGCAACCGATCAGTGGAAAAACCAAATCTCCGTTCTGCGACTTGGGTTGGAAATCCATGGGATTGTTGGAACTCACTGCGCTGCCGAGTATCGAAAAACGAGTTTGGCTTCCCGCGGTACAGGAAGCTGACGCATTGCTGGTTTGGGGTGGTGATCCTTTGTATCTCAGCTACTGGTTGCAGCAATCCGGTTTGGCAGACCTTTTACCATCGCTGCTAAGTAAGATGGTGTATGTAGGCGTGAGCGCGGGGAGCATGGCGGTGAGCGCTACCTTTGGCGAGACTTATAATAGTTCCCGTGGTGGAAGCGGTACTCCGCTGAGTTCGGAAAATATAGTTTTTTCTACCGCCGAAGGAGAAATAAGCAAAACCTTTATTACAGCTCACGGAGCAGGATTGATTGACTTTGCCTTGATTCCACATTTTAACCATCCGGACCATCAGGACGCTTCCATGGTCAACGCAGAAAAATGGGCTGAGATGCTGCCACTGCCCGTATATGCAATTGACGATCATACTGCCATTAAGGTGGTTGATAATACAATTGAAGTCGTATCTGAAGGAAAATGGAAGCTTTTTAATCCATGATGTGTCTATTATAATTACAATTATTATAAAGGTGAATAGTACTCCGCATTCCCCGGCCATTTTAGTGCCAGGGCCGGTATTTTATGGTGTGGCCCTTGGTAGCCAATTCGTTATGAGACAGCAAGCGATTTTGCAAATCGGAAGTAACGCCG
>JACXTT010004999.1_pt1 | contig 19426 bp, 19 predicted proteins | sample 9270951 | NCBI WGS metagenome assembly JACXTT01 (sample SAMN15532306, study PRJNA645909) | rock metagenome | isolation source: weathered quartz diorite | place: Puerto Rico | collected 2017-06-21 | reverse complement strand
GCATGGACAGCAGCCCCGAAAGCGGCGGCGAAAACTTTGGCGTGCGCCCGATGCAAATGTTGCTGATGGGCCTGGCCGGTTGCAGCGGCATTGATGTGATCAGCATCCTGAAAAAGCAACGCCTGCTGGTTACCGACTTTAAAATGAAGGTAGTTGGCGAACGCGAAAAAGGCAAAGAACCATCGCTTTGGGAAGATGTTGCCCTGGAGTTTCACATTTACGGCGAGGTGGGGCAGGATAAAGCCGAACGCGCAGTTGAGCTATCGGTAAACAAATACTGCTCTGTGGCGGCAACGCTGGCGGGTTCGGGCACTAAATTGGCCTATACCGTTTTTGTACACCCGGCCGCATAATTCATTACATTTTCTACTCATTATATACGTTACAACATGTCGGGCAAATTAGACAGGCTAACACAGGCCATCCGCTTACAAACACCACGCACCGCCGAAGGCGAGCACTCTACCCCCTTATATTTAACCAGCAGCTTTGTTTTTGACGATGCGGAATCAATGGCGGCGGCTTTTGCCGAACAATCGGACGATAACATTTACAGCCGTTTCAGTAACCCCAGTGTGGATGAGTTTACGGCTAAGATGGTCGCGTTAGAGGGTGCAGAGGCAGGTTTTTCGACAGCGAGCGGTATGAGCGCGGTGGTAGGGTCAATCATGTCGTTATTGAAGAATGGCGATCACATGATCGTGAGCAGTTCGATATTTGGTAACACCAATACCTTTATCAAAAAATATATGCCAAATTTTGGCATTACCTATACCATGGTGCCTGCGGGCGACCATGCCGCATGGGAAGCCGCCGTGCAGCCCAATACCAAAATGGTTTACCTGGAAACGCCTACCAACCCGCAGTTGGAAGTATTGGACCTGGAGTGGGTTGGCCAGTTTACCAAAAAGCATAAGCTGATATTTAATGTAGATAACTGTTTTGCTACGCCATTGCTGCAAACGCCTATTGATTTTGGTGCTGACCTGGTGGTACACTCGGCTACCAAATGGATAGACGGGCAGGGCCGTGTTTTGGGCGGGGTAGTGGTTGGCCGCGCCGATCTGATCCGCGAGATATACCTGTTTTGCCGGGTAACCGGTCCAACGCTATCGGCGTTTAATGCCTGGGTATTGAGTAAAAGTTTAGAAACGCTGGACGTGCGTATGCAGCGCCATTGCGAAAACGCTTACAAGGCTGCCGAAACACTGCAAAGCCACCCCAACGTGAGCATGGTAAAGTACCCGTTTTTAAAAGGCCATCCGCAATACGATATCGCTAAAAAGCAAATGAAAGGCGGGGGCGGTGTGTTTTGTCTTGAAGTTAAAGGCGGAGTTGAAGCAGGTCGTAAATTTTTAAACGCTTTGCAAATGCTGTCGGTAACGGCAAACCTTGGCGATACGCGCAGCATAGCCTCGCACCCCGCAAGTACTACACATAGCAAACTGACCGACGAAGAACGCGCAGCAGTGGGTATTACGCCTGGTTTGATCCGCATTTCGGTTGGGTTGGAGAAAGTCGAAGACATTATAGCTGATATTAGCCAGGCGCTGGACAAAAGTGCTTTATAGCATCTACCAGTTTAGCCCAGGCGGGCGCCAATTGCCTGCCGGGAGTTGAGTAAATACAGGCCAATCTTCATTTTAACCCCAATTGTGTAGCCTATTTAGTACACATTGGTAAATTGCCCGGTGCAGAGCTAAACCGGCTTTCAATTTATTTGGATCAGGTGGCAATACGGATTGAAGGGTGTCAGCCAATACTTTAGCCTGCATAACTGTACATTCGGTTTTCCCGTAAATGTGATCGTTATCATTATACATGCTATAATGTTCATCATGGCACTGATGTTGCCCTTAGTGGTTAACGTTTGTTTTAGGTAAAACAAACCAACTAAAAAAACATAAATGATGAATTTTAACTTTAAAAGAACAACAATGCTACTGTCGGGACTGATGATCGGCGGTGCAGCATTTGCCCAAACGCCCGACACTTCATTGACAAAAAACTATGTACAACCTTTTTCGTCCGCTACCGCGTTCCGCACATGGTCGATAGGTTTAAATGCAGGTTTGATGTCGCCTTATACATTTATCGGCGGCAAGCAGGATTTTAGGAACCGCGGTAACGAGTTGGGTTATGGTGGTTACATCAAAAAGCAATTTACCTCAACATTTGGCTTAGAGGCCGAATATTTTGGCGGTAAACTATCGGGCTCGGGCGCACCAACAGGCGGCTCAACAGTTAGCCCGTACGGATCGTTCAGCACTACGTTTAACTGGTCGGCCGCTTTAGCAGCCAACATCACTTTAGCTAACATTAACTGGCGTCATAATCAGGGTTTTATACAGCCATATCTTACTTTAGGTGGCGGTTTTTTATCGTTCACGCCGTCGGTATATAACAACGCCGGTGTACAGCAACCCGTTCAGGCAAGTTCAACCACGTTTAACGAGTTTTTTATACCCGTTGGTTTAGGATTGAAATTTGACATCGCCAAAGGTGTGAACCTCGACCTGGGTTACCAGATGAATTTTGTAAACTCGGATTATGTTGACGGGTATGCCGCAGGAACTGCAAATGATAAATTCTCGTACGCACATGCTGGTTTAGAGTTTGCTTTTGGTGGCAAATCAAAACCTCAGTTAGCAACGCACAACCCTGTATCGTCCATGCGTTATGAGTATATGACCCAAGCCCAGGCTTTACAAGCTGAAGTTGATGCACAGAAGGCTGAAAACGACCGTTTGCGCAGGGATCTGAACAATACCAATAACAATTTGGCCACTACTAATGCCAACCTTGCTAAACTTACGCAGGATAGTGATGGCGATGGTGTGCCTGATCTGTTTGACAAATGCCCTAATACCCCGGCAGGTACAAAAGTTGACGGTTCGGGTTGCCCGCTGCCGGTTGCAAAACAACCTGTTGAAACTAAAGTTTATATAACCGAAGAAGATCGCAAAGTGGTGAAAGACGCTATTGCCAATCTTGAATTTGATTTAGGTAAAGCAACAATCCGTGAACACTCTTTCCCAAGTTTGGACAAGGTTGCCAGGTTATTGATCGATAAAAACTTTAGCCTGAAATTAGCTGGCCATACCGATAATACAGGTTCGGCCGAATTGAACATGAGGTTATCAAAAGACCGCGCCGAAGCCATCAAAAACTACCTGGTAAGCAAAGGTGCAAACGCATCGCGTATAGAAGCTACGGGTTATGGGATGACACAACCTATCGCTACAAACAAAACAGCCGCCGGTCGTCAAACAAACCGCAGGGTTGAGTTTACTTTATACTAAGACTTAGATAAGAGATACTATTGATGAAAAAAGAAAGCCACCGACCGAAAGGCCGATGGCTTTTTATATGGAGATATTGCTTTAGTTAGAAAGAATATCCAACACTAACATATGGCCAGTAGCCGTAAAAGAAACCTTTGCCGAATACCGGAGAAACACCAGCCCGGAACATAAAGCCGCCGTCGACAGGTTGTTTACGATAGCCGAATGTAAGGGTGCCAATAACGGTTCCTCCCGAGGCAGAGTTGTTGCTGTCGCTGATGTCAGTAAAGCTCGCGGTTGCATAAGTAGCGCCTCCGCCAACTTCGAAATACTTTTCATCGTGGCCAAAAAGGTAATTTACCTGAACCGGAACGGTGAACAAACTTACAGGGGAAATTTGCGTATAACTAAGCCCTGCCCTTATTCCCAGGCCAGGATAGTTAGGGTCGCTCGAAAATCGGGCTTCATAATTTACCGAAAACACGCCTCCTGGCCCCAATGCTTCGAAAAATACATTTGATTGGACAGGGCTTTGTGCTTTAGACTGGTATTGAACAGCAGCCAAAAATAACACAATAATAATTTTTAGAAATGGTTTTTGTTTCATAATAAGATCGGGTTTGAGTCATGAAGTTACTGTTTCCATTTATAAAAGCAAGCAATATTGGTATTTAATTTAAATATGAGCTGTATTTAAGTTAATGATACATAAAGGCATATGGGAATAAGGGCAATAAATATTTGAATAACAGCATAATTTGCAATAAATAATTTAGTAACATTGTCAATATAACCATACACAATGAGCAGTATTATCAGTTTTAATTCGATCGGCGTTCCAAGGCTTAATACGTTTATTCCGCAAGCCACGGTGGCGCAAGGCACTATTTATGTTTCGGGTACGGCGGGCGTTGACCCGGCTACGGGCAAACTTGCAAGTGATGATTTTGAAGGACAGTTCCGCCAGGCGCTGGCTAATATCAAAACCATATTGGGCGAGTTAAACAGCGGCATGGCTAAAGTGGTAAAAACCACCGTATGGATGGTTGCCGGTGCCGACCCTGCATTTGCAGCCCTCAACAAAGTATACGCAGAGTTTTTCCCCGAAAACCCGCCTGCACGCAGCGCTCCGCAGGTAAACCCGTTTCCGGGCGGTATACTCGTATCTATCGAGTGTGTGGCTCTGGCTTAAAACCATCTCAACAAAAAATGCCCGCGGTATGGCCGCGGGCATCAATATGCAATATAGATATTGCTAAATGCTGTTATGATGCAGGAACATAAGGCCACAACCGGCTAAACCAACTGCTCTCAAATTGTGCCTGCGATGGGTTATTGGCCACAATATCCAGATAGTATTGTTTGCGAAAGCCTAAAAAGGCATTGTACAAAGTTTCGGGGTTAGCTGCGTTAACAGCGACAAGGGTTAGTGGCCCCACAATACGGTCGGCGGTTACACCGGCGGCCTGCTGCAAAAATTGTGCGCCCATACCCGTACCACAGTTTACCGAACTGTCAAACACCTGGTTGGCAATTTGCTGATCGTTGATGGAGCCGGTGCTGTTGGGGTCCCAGTAATTTTGCTGGTAAAATAGCTGTATAGCAGCCTGCAAGGTTGTATTAGCAGCTAAAACAGCATCTAAGTTTGGTGGGTTGGTAGCCACAACCGCGTCGATAGTGGCCCAGCCACTCCAGTTAGGGTTAAAGTTGCGGGCTACACCCATATAGGTTTCGCCGCCTGCATCATCGGGGTTATTGGCGTAACCGCCTTCGGCTTGCATCGTAAGGTTAAATGATGGAAGAAAATTGGCCATTGTGATAAGGTTTTGATTTGATCAGAAATAATAATACTAAAATAATAATTATATAAACAAAAAATGCCCGCGAGTAGTTCCGCAGGCAAAAAATATTTTAACAAGTGGTTTTTACAGTTAGCTAACCGGCCCGATAGGCAATACCACGCGCCCATAAAGCTCGTTTAACACCTGTGCGATACCGGTATACATGGCCGATGCACCGCAGATGATACCTTCGTAACCTGCAAAGTGGCCAATGGCTTCGCTTTCGGTAGCGTGCTCGGCGGCTAATAAAAAGAACAATATGGTTAGCGATGCAAATACAAATTGCAGCGCCCGGTTTATTTTTAAGGTGCCAAAAAATAGCAGAAGGGTAAATATGCCCCACATTACCAAATAGGCCACCATTGAGCCTTCGGTAGGTTTAGGCATCCAGCCCAGTTTAGGGATCACCAAAAGGCCAACCAGCGACAGCCAGAAAAAGCCGTACGATGTAAAAGCGGTAAGGCCAAAAGTGTTGTTCTTTTTAGCTTCGATTATACCGGCTATAACCTGTGCAAGGCCGCCAAAAAAGAAGCCCATAGCCAGTATCATCGAACTCATTTCGATGATGCCTGCATTTTTAAAGTTGAGTAAAACGGTTGTCATGCCAAAGGCAAAGAGGCCAAGCGGCGCCGGGTTAGCGGTGTTCTCTTTTAAAGAGATCGGAGTAGTTTCTGCCATAATTTTTTAGGTTTGGTTTTTAAAGGTTTATAATTACGTTGGTGTGTAAATTACCTTACCAAAGTAAATGTTTTTTAAAACAATAGCAACACCAAATACATTTAGGAAATAACAATTTAAACCGATGCAGAAATTAGTTTTGATACGCCACGGCGAGAGTATATACAACAAAGAAAACCGCTTTACAGGCTGGACTGATGTTGACCTGTGCGATGATGGTTACGCCCAGGCGCACCGCGCCGGGGCGCTACTAAAAAAGCATGGCTATAATTTTGATGTTGGCTTTACATCGGTGTTAAAACGGGCCATCAAAACCCTGCATATTGTGCTCGAAGACCTTGACCATTTGTGGATACCGGTGAATAAATCATGGCGGTTGAACGAGCGCTTTTATGGTGCTTTGCAGGGATTTAACAAAGACGAGACCATTGCCAAATATGGCGCAGAGCAGGTGCAACGCTGGCGCCGCGACCCAAATGAACACCCGCCAGCTATCACAAGGGACGACGAACGCTACCCCGGCCACGATCTGCGCTACAGCCACCTGACCGAACGCGAGCTGCCGCTTACCGAAAACCTGAGCGAAACTATGGACCGTGTTTTACCCTTTTGGCAGGAGCATATTGTGCCGGAGCTGCGCAAAGATCAAAAGGTGATCATATCGGCCCATGGCAATAGTTTGAGGGCGCTTATCAAGTATATTGATAACCTGAGCGACGAGGAAGTTACCGCGTTGGAAATACCAACTGCTACACCTTTGGTTTACGAATTAGATGACGAACTTAGGCGCATCAAACATTATTATCTGGACTAATATGAATATTGAAAATCGGGGTAACCTGGAACGTTTTATTGAAGCGCAGCAAAAAAGCTATCAAACGGCGCTGGCCGAGATAAAACAAGGCGTTAAACGCAGCCACTGGATGTGGTATGTTTTCCCGCAGTTGCGCGACCTGGGCCTGAGTGAAACAGCGAAGTTTTATGGAATAAAGGATAAACACGAAGCCGAAGCCTATTTAGCCCACCCTGTTTTAAAAAGCAGGTTGGTAGAAATTAGTGCTGCACTGCTGCAACTTGATACGGATGATGCCCACAGCATTTTAGGTAGCCCGGATGATATGAAACTCAGATCGAGCATGACTTTGTTTGCGGCCTTATCGGATACCGACCCGGTATTTCAATTGGTGCTTGATAAATATTACGGTGGTCAAACAGATACCAAAACTTTGGACATTATTGGCTAAGATAGCTCTATCCATACCGGGCAATGATCGCTGCTTTTTTCCCAGCCTCGCACATCCCGGTCGACACCGGCATCAACAAGCCGGGTATCCAGGTGCGGACTTAGTAAAAAGTGGTCGATACGCAAGCCTGCGTTCCTCTTATAGGCATCCCTAAAATAGTCGTAAAAGGTGTATATGGTTTCAGTGGGGTACAATTTGCGGATGGCGTCGGTCCAGCCCTGCGCCATTAACTTTTCAAAAGCCTCCCGCGTTTCGGTCCTGAACAGCGCGTCCTCTGTCCAGCGTTCGGGTTTGTACACATCGAAACCGGTTGGTATCACATTATAATCACCGCATAGTACGGCGGGTACATCGCGGGCAAGCAAACCTGCCGCATGAGTGGTTAGGCGTTCCATCCAGCCTATTTTATAATCAAACTTAGGGCCGGGCGCGGGGTTACCGTTAGGCAGGTACAGGCAGCCTATAACAACGCCATCAACAAAAGCCTCAATGTAGCGGCTATGCAGGTCTTCGGGGTCGCCGGGCAATACGCGGTGCAATTCCTGTATTTCGGTGCGGCTCAAAATGGCCACGCCGTTCCAGCTTTTCTGGCCGTGCCAAATGGCATGATAACCGGCAGCCCTAAGCGCCTCTTCCGGAAAGTTTTCCTGCACGGCTTTTAGTTCCTGCAAGCAAACCACATCGGGTTTGGTCTCATCAAGCCAGCGCAGCAGCACAGGCATACGGGCGTTTATACTGTTAACGTTGTAGGTGGCTATTTTCATCAAAAGCTAAATTAGTAAAATACACCCAATTCATCCATGCGTCCTAACCAACATTTTCCATCTTATCTGACACACCTTCCATCAAATCAATATCCTCGTGAAAACGAATAGGGGAAATCAGCATCCTTAGTGCCGCGTTGTTTGTTTGGCGTTGCCGACATATTGAAGTTGATAACCCCGCCTTTCATTAATGTTTGATGGCTTAACCAGTTATGGTTGTACGCCTGCCCGTTGTAGGTCATGGTTTTAACATACTTATTTGTAGCACTGTTGGCAGGGGAGTTTATGGTCAGGGTTTTACCGTTCTCCAGTTTTACGGTCATCTTTTTAAATAGCGGCGCACCTAAAACATACTGATCACTGGCGGGGCAAACCGGGTAAAAACCCATTGCCGAAAACACATACCATGCCGAGGTTTGCCCGTTGTCTTCATCGCCGCAATAGCCGTCAGGGGTGGCTTTGTACATGCGGTTCATGGTCTCACGTGCCCAGTATTGGGTTTTCCAGGGTTCACCGGCGTAACCGTACAGGTATATCATGTGCTGTATGGGTTGGTTACCGTGCGCGTATTGCCCCATATTAGCTATCTGCATCTCGCGTATCTCGTGTATCACTTCCTGGTAATAGCTTTCATCAAAAGTTGGCGGGAGGATGAACACCGAATCGAGTTTCGCCACAAACTGCTTTTTGCCGCCCATGAGGCCGATCAAACCATCAATATCATGAAAAACGCCCCATGTATAATGCCAGCTATTGCCTTCGGTAAAAGCATCGCCCCATTTAAAAGGGTTAAATGGTTTTTCAAAACTTCCATCCTTGTTTTTACCCCGCATCAGGCCGGTTTCTTTATCAAACAGGTTGCGGTAATTTTGGCTGTGTTTGGCGTAAATATCAATTTCCTCTTTAGGTTTATTGAGGGCTTTGCCCAACTGGTATATCGCAAAATCATCATAAGCATACTCCAGGGTACGGGCCGCGTTTTCGTTGATCTTGACATCGTAAGGTACATAACCTAAAGTGTTATAATAACTAACGCCTTTGCGGCCGACGGCGGTTATAGGGCCCTCATTATTGGCCCCGTGTTTTAGTGCCTCCCAAAGGGTGTTGATATCGTACCCGCGCAAGCCTTTCAGGTAAGCTTCAGCAACTACCGAGGCCGAGTTATTGCCGATCATCACATTAGCCAGGCCGGGGCTGCTCCACTCGGGCAACCAGCCGCTCTCTTTATAATCGTTAACCAGGCCCTGTTGCATTTCTTTATTGATGGAGGGGTACACCAGGTTGAGGAAGGGGTACAAAGCCCTGAATGTATCCCAAAAGCCCGTACCTGCAAACATATAACCCGGCATAATTTGCCCGTTGTAGGGGCTCCAATGAACTATCTTGTTATTGGCATCTACCTCGTACAACTTATTGGGGAAGAACAGCATCCGGTACAGGCAGGAGTAAAAAGTACGCTCCTGGTCTATGGTGCCGCCTTCGGCGGTTAAACGGCTTAGGGTTTTGTTCCAAACGGCTTTGGCTTTTTGTTTGGTGGCATCAAAACTATCGTTGCCGACTTCTCTTTTCAGGTTTAGTTCGGCCTGTTCAAAGCTGATGAATGAGGATGCTACCCGAAGGTTGACCACCTCGCCTTTGGCTGTTTTAAAACCGATCACTGCACCCGCGTGTTTGGTGCTGATCTCCGTGGAGTCCTTTACAACAACGGTATCGCGTATAGCATAAGCGAGGGTAAATGGCTTATCGGTATAAATAACAAAGTAGTTCTTGAAGTTTTTAAGCGGGCCGCGGGCATAGCGTGTGCTGTAGCCGATGATCTTGTTTTGGCCGGGGATGACCTTTACGTACGAGCCACGGTCGAACGCGTCGATCACTACAAACGCGCTGTCAGTCTTTGGGAAGGTGAACCTGAATTGCGCCGCTCGTTCGGTGGGGGTTATTTCGGTGGTTACGTCGGCATCGGCCAGGTAAACGCTGTAATAGTAAGGTTTCGCTGTTTCGGCCTTGTGCGAAAACCAGCTTGCGCGACCGTCCTGGCTAACCTTTAAATGCCTGGTAACCGGCATAATGGCAAATTGACCGTAGTCGTTCATCCAGGGGGATGGCTGGTGCGTTTGTTTAAAGCCGCGTATCTTATCGGCATCATAAGTATATTGCCAGCCGTTGCCCATTTTGCCGGTCTGTGGTGTCCAAAAGTTCATGCCCCAGGGTAGTGCAATGGCAGGGTAGGTGTTGCCGTTGGACAGATCGACCTTTGATTGTGTTCCCATCAGCGAGTTGATATACTCCACCGGGTCGGTTACATGGTCAATTGTTTGCGCTTTCGCGATACCATAAAGCAATAAAAAGCCAATAACAACGCAGTGTTTTTTCATTTGTGGGTCAGTAAAATGGAAAAAATAGACAGTTTAGTTCTTACAATAATGCTTTAGCAACTCATTGGTCAACGGTGCCCCGCCAAGTTTTTTCGACTTGTTCAGGTCATCGCAAACGGTGGCCATGTTCTTTAAATTAATATTGGCAACCGCCCTAAAAAAATAGCTGAAGGGATTTTTAGGGTCAAGCGCCATAGCCTTGTTTATTTCGATGATGGCATCGGCAAACCTTTTGTTGCCAATGTACGCATAACCTTTGTTGTTTAATAAAGTGGCGGTCTGCGCCGGATCTTTTGTTAGCGCCAAACCGGCGTCGGCATACTTAATGCCATCGAAAAAGCGGCCTATCTCGTTATTGTAATACGAAAAATTGCTGAGCAGGGGTACGTTTTTTGGATACAACACTACGGCCTTGTTCATAATGTCTAATACGTTTACATAATCCTTAAGCTGCCCGTACAAGTAGCCCAAAGCCAAATAGTAGGTGTCTTTTGGTTTGATGGTGATGAGGGTTTTGTAATCGGGTATGGCATGTTTGTAGTCGCCCGACTCGTTGTAGCAGGTGGCCCGTAGTTCCAGCATTTGGATAAATGCCGGGCTGTTTTTTTTGAGTTTAGGCAACTCAGTTTTGCATATGGCTTCGGCCTCTTTGTAATGCTGTGTGCTGTACAGTTGTTGTGCTTCGGTGTATTTATCGGTTTGTAAACCGGTATGCACCAACATCAAAAAGCAAGTGTATAAAATAGTCAGTCTCATGTATCAGTTAAAACAACGATGGGTTGCCGCCAGTGCGCAACCTGTCCAGGTGTTTGTAAGCATTATCGGTAGCTTCACGGCCGCGCGATGTGCGCATCAAAAAGCCTTCCTGTATCAAAAATGGTTCGTAAACTTCTTCAATGGTGCCTTCGTCTTCGCCCACGGCGGTGGCAATGGTTTTTAAACCAACCGGGCCGCCTTTAAATTTATCAATAATGGTGAGCAATATCTTATTGTCCATTTCGTCGAGGCCGTGCTCATCCACATTGAGGGCATTGAGCGCAAAGCGGGCTATTTCGGTATCAATTTGGCCGGTACCTTTTACCTGTGCAAAATCGCGGGTACGGCGTAAAAGCGCGTTGGCTATACGCGGGGTACCACGGCTACGGCGGGCAATTTCGTAAGCGGCTTCGTCTAATATCGGGGTTTTAAGTATGGATGCGGAGCGCAAAACAATGGTGGTGAGTAACTTGGCATCGTAATACTCTAAGCGAGCGTTTATACCAAAACGTGCACGCAAAGGGGCGGTTAACAAGCCCGACCGTGTAGTCGCGCCAACAAGTGTAAAAGGATTTAATGATATCTGCACCGAGCGGGCGTTGGGGCCGCTCTCCAGCATAATATCTATCTTAAAATCCTCCATGGCGCTGTACAGGTATTCTTCAACCAGGGGGCTAAGCCGGTGTATCTCGTCGATAAACAAAATATCGCCGCTCTCTAAATTGGTAAGCAGGCCGGCAAGGTCACCGGGTTTATCCAGTACCGGCCCCGAGGTTATTTTAATACCCGAGCCCATTTCGTTAGCGATGATGTGCGAAAGGGTGGTTTTACCCAATCCCGGCGGGCCGTGCAGCAGCACATGGTCGAGCGACTCGCCCCGTTGCCGGGCTGCCTGTACAAAAACTTTAAGGTTAGCTAATATTTTATGCTGGCCCGTAAAATCTTCAAACGCCTGCGGGCGCAGCACTTTTTCGATGTCGCGCTCAACGGATGAAAGGTTTTCGGGATTAGGATCAAGATTTTGGTTCATTACCAACGAAATTAGTGAAATAAGCGGGAAGCTAAAAGCGAGAAGCAGAAAGCTTAAAAAGAACTGTCATTCTGGAGACTGATTGAGATTGATTTTTTGTCTCAATACTCATATCTCAATACTCACATCTAACTCATCCTTGCGGATACTTCCTGAACATGGCGTTGATGCGCATCTGTATAACGCCGACAAACGCTTCGCGGAAAATGCCGGTCGACATTTTGGATGTGCCCACCGTGCGGTCGGTAAAAATAATGGGTACTTCTTCAACCTTAAAACCATACCTGATGGCGGTATATTTCATTTCTATCTGGAAAGCGTAACCCACAAACTGTATTTTGTCGAGGTTGATGGTCTCCAATACTTTACGCTTATAACATTTAAAACCAGCGGTCGCATCTTGTATATCAATACCGGTAATAAAACGCACGTATACCGATGCAAAGTAACTCATCAGCACCCGGCTCATGGGCCAGTTAACCACGTTTACGCCCTTAACATAACGCGAGCCAATGGCTACATCCGCACCGTCGACACAGGCCTGGCGCAAGCGGATCAGATCATCCGGGTTATGCGAAAAATCGGCGTCCATCTCAAAAACATAATCGTAATGGTGGGCTACAGCCCATTTAAAGCCATGAATATAAGCAGTGCCCAACCCCTGCTTGCCCGAGCGTTCTTCGATAAAAAGGCGTTTGGGATAATCGATCTGCATATTTTTTACGATTTGCGCTGTACCATCAGGCGACCCATCGTCGATAATAAGCACATGGAAATCATGCTCAAGCGAGAATACCTTATTGATGAGGCGTTCAATATTCTCCTTCTCATTATAGGTGGGTACAATTACAATACTATCGGGCACAGATGCTGGTTTTGATCGGTTTTTTTGAATAGATAAATGCTCACAGGGAACAGCGGCAAATATAAAAAGTTTTTTATGCCTGTATGAGCGGGCAACCGGATATGTGTAAAATATTACACAAATTATAGTTAAAAAATGTTAAGTCGTTACCGGGTTTTACTATTTTCGATTTTAAATATATCTTTATAAACCAAATACAGACCATCAAACAAACCCCCATGAAAAGAATAAAACCAGCACTATTGATCGCGCTGTTTGCACTTGGTGCCCTAACAAAAGTTAATGCCCAGGTAGTTACACTCGACTATTTTTTTAACCACGAATTTAAAAAGGATGCCGCCGGCAATTTTACCACCGAACGCTTCCATTATATATGGGAAGAAAAAGATCTGAACGGCTACTCAAACTGGGGCGATGCTTTTGTGAAATACGGCGCTAAACTAAAAAGCCTGGAGGCCGCGCCAACTGCCGATAACCTGAAAGGCAGCGATATTTACATTGTGGTTGACCCTGATAATAAAAAGGAAACGCCAAGCCCTAATATCATAACCCCTAAAGATGCCAAAGCCGTAGCTGCCTGGGTTAAAGCTGGTGGGGTATTGGTGATATTGGCTAACGACAGCGCTAACGTAAACCTGCCCAGCGCCAATGTACTGGCCGAAGCCTTTGGTCTGCATTTTAACGATGATATACAAAACCATGTAACCGGCCCAATATCGGCAGGTACGCTGATGGTGCCCGATGGCGACCCGATATTTAAAACCGCTAAAAAGATATATCTGAAAGATATGAGTTCGCTTAAATTAAGCGGCGATGCAAAACCTGCTTATACCAACAGTGCCGGTACGGTTTTAATGGCAACTGTTAAATATGGCAAAGGGACAGTATTTGCCGTAGGCGACCCCTGGTTGTATAACGAGTATACTAACGGCCACCTGCCCGCAGGTTACGATAACGATAAAGCTATTGACGACCTGACCAAATGGTTGTTAGCGCAGGTACCTAAAAAGTAAAATTAAGAAACGCTCCAGACGGGGCGTTTTTTGTATAACATCGGAATGAAGTTAAAACTCACCATCCTATTTGCATTCATCACCAACATCACGCTTGCCCAGGATATCGCCTTTGGCCGTAAAATGGTAGATACCTTAACCTCCCAGTATTTTTGGGGACGGGGTTATACCAATGATGGCGTTGGCAAGGCCGCCCGCTTTTTGACAGCACAGTTTAAAAGTTATGGCTTGCAACCGATGGATGGTAAAAATTTTGAGCAGCCGTTCAGCTTTCCGGTCAATACTTTTCCGGGTAAAATGGAGGTAATTGTTGATGGCCTTAAATTGAGGCCGGGGTATGATTTTATTGTCACGCCCGACAGCCGTGGCAATAAAATAGCAAGTCACCTTAAAGCCATAGATAGCCTTAGGGCCATTGATGGTGATAACTACGTTTGGGTATCTATCGAAAAAAAGCTGACCTGGTCGGTATCCGATACCACAGCCCATTACACCGCTATCCAGATAGACCAAAGAGCACTAAAACAGGTACCGAAAAGCATACAGTTAAATATTGAGAATAAATTTATACCCGATTTTAAGACCGCGAATATTTGCGGTTTAGTGAAAGGCACGGTAAACCCCGATTCGGTAATAGTTTATACTGCACATTATGACCATTTAGGCGGTATGGGCAGCGAAACATACTTCCCCGGTGCTAATGATAATGCCAGCGGGGTTACCATGCTGCTCAGCTTAGCGCGATATTATGGTGCGCACCCGCAACCGTATACCATGGCATTTATTTGCTTTTCGGGCGAGGAAGCAGGTTTGTTGGGGTCAAAATACTTTAGCGAGCATCCTTTATTGCCGCTTGCAAACATCCGCTTTTTGTTTAACCTTGACCTGGAGGGTACCGGCGACGAAGGCATTACCGTTGTTAACAGCACCATTTATAAACGCGAATTTGCCCTGCTTAACCAGGTTAACGACAGTGGCCATTACCTAACTAAAATATACCCGCGCGGCAAGGCCGCCAACAGCGATCATTACTGGTTTAGCGAAAAAGGCGTGCCCGCTTTTTTTATGTACACCATGGGCGGTATCAAAGCTTATCACGATGTTTACGACATAAGCGCCACCCTGCCGTTAACTAAATACGAAGACCTATTCAAAATGTTACTCGCGTTTAACACACAGTTAATGCATTGATTGCCTATATTTAGGCACCATAAACCTTAAGAACTTTAATGATATGAAATTTTTTAACTACACCCTTGCGGTTTTGTTGGCTGTAACGGTATCCGCACAAGCAAAACCTAAAAAACCTGTGGCCGATCCCCTGAGCGCGGCGGCAATTATCCATAGCTCTGAGGAAGTGTACGCCCACATGAAAGTTTACCTGGATTCGGGAAAGGTGATATCATCTTTCTACAATAACGATCATCCGGGTAAAACGGCAAAAATGTTCAGGACAGCTTACAATGATGTCGGCGGCTTTAACTTTGAATTTTATGAACCGGGCAAATCGAATTCGTTATATACCATTAACCGCACGGATAATGTTGTGAGATCGTGGTGGGGTATGTTCAACAGGTCCCAAACCCATACAAACCTTGCCGCGGCACTGCTTACAGCAAAAGGTGTATCTACATTGACTTCTTATATCATCCCGGCCTTATTGCTCTCAAACATCTATGGTAATCAGGATATTTACCACACGGTGGCATTTTTTGCCCTGGAAGGTGCCGAAGATGTTAACGGCGTAGATTGCTACAAAATATCGGCTACATCGGTACAATATTCCAAATTTACGGTTTGGATAGGCAAAAAGGATTTTTTGATGCGCAAGATGGAAACGGACAAGAATGTAAAGCCTTCCGCATTACCTCAAAATGTACAGGACAAGTTAGGCCCCGCTGCTGCAAGCGCGATAATGGACCGCAAGGATTTTAGTGTAACAGAAACCTACACCTTTTTCCCGTACACTTTACCGAAACCTAACCCCGATCTGTTTAAATTCAGGCCCAACCGCGAGGTTGCCATATAAATAAGCAAACCATGAAGATCTATAAAAGCCTGCTGGCAGGTGCCGCAGTATTGGCAACCCTGGCATTTACCGTAAAAAAACACAGCGCCGAGAGTGGCTTTGTGCCCATGTTTGATGGTAAAACCCTTAACGGCTGGGAGGGTGACCCTAAATACTGGCGTGCCGAAGATGGTGAGATCATTGGTGAGATAACCCCGGCAACCATTATCAAAGTAAATACCTTTTTGATATGGAAAACTGCACAGCCGGGCGATTTTGAATTGAAGTGCGAGTACCGCATTTCTGCAAAAGGGAACAGCGGTATTAACTACCGCAGCACACGCGTTGATACCCTGCCTTATGCCTTAAAAGGTTACCAGTTTGACCTGGATGGCAAAGACAAGTATAACCTGGGTTATCCCAAATACTCTGGCCAAAACTACGAAGAGCGCGGCCGCCAGTTTTTAGCTTTACGCGGACAGCGCACCACCATTGAAACAGGGCAAAAACCAACCGTTAATGATAGCCTGAGCAGTAAAGAGGCGCTGTTAAAAGCCATTAAGTACGACGATTGGAACGAGATTGACCTGGTGGTAAAAGGAAATAATATGAAACACTACATTAACGGCACCCTGATGAGCGAGGTGACTGATAATGACGTGGCCAACCGCAAAATGAGTGGCCTGATAGGGGTACAGGTGCATGTTGGCCCAGCCATGAAGATAGAATTCCGCAACATGCGTATAAAACAGTTGAAATAGTTTGCCGTAACTTTTTTTTAAGTGTTTACGTTTACTTATACTTGTAAATAAGTATCTAAAGCCCCTCTATGCTATTTAATTCGATAGATTTTGCCATATTTTACATCGTAGTAACCTTAGGTTATTTTTTACTTCCGGGCAAATTTAGGTGGGTGCTTTTATTAGGGGCAAGCATGTATTTTTACATGGCCTTTGTGCCCATATACATCCTGATACTGGGCTTTACCATTGTTATCGACTACATAGCCGGTATAGTTATCGAGCGGTCGCAGGGGCGCAAACGCAAGTTGTTCCTCATCATGAGCCTGGTAGCCAACATTGGCGTATTGGCTGTATTTAAGTACTACAACTTTATCAACAGCAACATAACCGATATGCTGCACTGGATAAATGTAGATAACCAGTTGCCTTACCTTAAAATTTTACTGCCTATAGGCCTGTCGTTCCACACCTTTCAGGCCATGAGTTACACCATCGAGGTTTATCGGGGTAACCATAAAGCCGAGCACCATTTTGGCATTTACTCATTATATGTAATGTTCTACCCGCAGTTGGTAGCGGGGCCAATCGAGCGGCCACAAAACATACTGTACCAAATGCACCGTACGCATAAATTTAGTTACGATAACCTTAAAAGCGGGCTCGGTTTGATGCTATGGGGTTTGTTCAAAAAGATCGTCATCGCCGACAGGCTATCTATTTATGTAAGCTCGGTGTATGTACACCCCGAAGTGCATAACGGCACAACGGTATTATTGGCCTCGTTTGTGTTTGCCATACAGATCTATTGCGATTTTTCGGGATACTCCGAGATCGCTATCGGTGCGGCGCGCACCATGGGGTACGACCTGATGACCAACTTCCGCAGACCTTATTTTGCAACTTCTATCCGCGAGTTTTGGTCGCGCTGGCATATCTCCCTGTCAACCTGGTTCCGCGATTACCTGTACATCCCTTTAGGCGGTAACCGGGTATCCAAAGCGCGGGGCGCGTTAAATTTGTTCCTGGTGTTTTTGATCAGCGGGTTATGGCATGGTGCTAATTTTACCTTTATTATTTGGGGCGCGCTGCATGGCGCATACCTGGTTATCGGTAACTTTTTACGGCCTTATTTTCCTAAAATAACATCCACATCGCCGGTGGTCAAGTTTTTTGTCAACACCTTTAATACAGGTGTAACCATAGTGTTGGTTACTTTTGCGTGGATATTCTTTCGAGCCGATAACATGCACATTGTGGGCGTGATGCTGAACGATCTGAAAACCTTTGGCGAACGCCCTTACTTAGGTGATAACGTAAGCAATTTTGGTTATTGCGTTATCGCGATGGCTATATTATTTATTGCCGAGTATAAGGTTGAAAAGATGCCGGGCAAATTCAGGATATACAACAGTAAGTATCCGCTTGTGCGTTGGGCTACTATTATGGCGCTCATCTTTTGTATCATATTGTTTGGCGTGGTTAATGGCAGCCAGTTTATATATTTCCAGTTTTAGATGAAGAAGAACGACCAGATCTACACCTTTTTAAAGAACGCCGCCATATTTATCGTCGTGCTCATCGCGCTCGACCAGATATTAGGGTATGCGGTCAAACAAATATATTTTCATCAAAAAAAAGGCCCCTTCGCCGAAATGACCTACGCGCTTGACAGCACCAAAGCCGATGTACTGATATTTGGCAGTTCGCGGGCGCTGCACCATTACTCAACCGCTACAATAGCCAAAGGCCTGGGCATGACGTGTTATAACACGGGCAGTAACGGCCAGAAACTACCGTATGCCGCCATTATGCAACAGGAGGTTTTGAAACGCTATCAACCGAAAATAATGATCTTGGACCTACTGTTATGGGATATCCAGATCGGCAAGGATAAGTTTGATAAGCTATCGGTACTATTACCCTACACCCAGGAGCATCCCGAGTTGCGGCAGTATATCAGTGAAGATGATAAATACGAAAGCATCAAAATGCTATCCAAAACCTACCCCTTCAACTCGTTTTTATTACCGGGTATTTACAATGACCTGTTTGCGTCAAAACTGCCTAAAACTTACGATGGATACCTGCCGCTTAACTACGAAATGGACAAAGCTGCCTATGAACGCTTTGCGCAGAGCGAAGTAGCGGACAGCATTGCCTACGTTAAAAACCCGGATGAACGTGTAGACGATAAAGCGGTGGCTATGTACCGCGGCTTTTTGGCCAATGCGCAAAAATACCATATCAAAACTTACCTGGTACTTTCGCCTTTTATTGTGCCGCCATCCATCAGGTTTAAAACCAAGTTGCAGTTACTGAAAAAGATAGCTGCTGAATACAGCGACGTTAAATTCCTCGATTTCTCCACCGACCCGGAGTTTACCTACCAGTACACCAAATATGCCGATGAGTTCCATTTGAACGGCACCGGTGCCGATGAGTTTTCGAAGAAACTGGTAAGAAATTTAAAACAATAGTCAAAAAAGGGGCTGTCATGGTGAGCTTGTCGAACCATGGCGTGTTGGCCTTATAAAACCATACATGAAAACCTACCACGTTTATATATTGCTTTGTAACGATGGTTCATATTACACCGGCGTGACTAATAATTTGGAAGTTCGGTTATCACAGCATGAACAGGGTTTAGATAAACAAGCTTTTACTTATCGCCGCAGGCCATTAAAACTGGTTTTTAATGAAATGTTTATGGACATAAATCAAGCTATTGCATTTGAAAAGCAGGTCAAAGGTTGGCGAAGAGCAAAAAAGGAGGCAATTATAAGAGGCGATTGGGGAAAACTTCCTGAGCTTTCAAAAAACTATCG
>JACXTT010004998.1_pt1 | contig 19436 bp, 19 predicted proteins | sample 9270951 | NCBI WGS metagenome assembly JACXTT01 (sample SAMN15532306, study PRJNA645909) | rock metagenome | isolation source: weathered quartz diorite | place: Puerto Rico | collected 2017-06-21 | reverse complement strand
CCGAGGGCGTCTCGCCGGCCCTGCCGAACGCCCCCGACGACGTCGAAGCCGTCCCGAATCTTGTCGAGCAGCTTCGGGACTTCCTCGGGCGGATTCTGAAGATCCGCGTCGAGCGTGACGACCACGTCACCGCGAGACACCCGAAAGCCCGCGAGCACCGCCGCATGCTGGCCTGAGTTATAGGCAAGATCGACCAGGATGACTCGCGGGTCCGACTCCAGGATGTCCTGGATGATGTCGGCGGAGTCGTCCGTGGAACCGTCGTTCACGAAGACGATCTCGGAAGACTCCGCCATGGAGTCGAGCACGGTCCGGAGACGGCGGTACAACTCGGGAAGGTTCCGCTCCTCGTCGAGAATGGGCACCACGACGCTGAGCCAGGGTCGGCCAGCCGATCGATCAACGGCGCCGGGCCCTGGCGACGCGCTGGCGGGGAGCCCCCACCTCGGCGACCCGTCGTGACGCACCTCAGTCTCCAGCCAAACCGACGGGGGGATCGCGCAGAACCGTAAGCCGCACGACTACGCACGCCGCGCGCATTCCCGTGATTTTGCGGCATTTCGCAGTATACGACGGATTACAACTTTGCAATAATTGCGCGCTTGCCCGAAAAGCACCGCTCCGCCGTATCCGCAAGCGCTTTTAAGGTCGAGCGCGCTTTACGACCACCCATCCGCGAGGTCGAGCGTGGCTCGCGACTCGTGGACGGGACGCTCCGGCCGTTTCAGTTCGCGGTCGAGGCTCCGCAGGAGGCGGAGGCGATCTGCTTTGCGTTAGCCAGGCCGTCCTCGCTCACGCGAGCTTTTCGCCGAGCCACGATGCTCGTCAGGGGTTCGTCGAGGGCGCGGACTTCGATGCGGTCGTATTGGTGGCAGCGGCGTACCTACAGAACTGCGCGCGTCGCGCGTGGCTCCCGCGTACTGCCGCTGCTGGGCGAGCCGACCGAGATCCATCGCCCGAACGCGGACGCGGCACGGCACAATTCAGGGCTCAATGAGGCGGTCATGGTACACTCGCCGGGTCCAAGTCGTTGATTCGGAAGCGGGCTCGTGGTGCAGCCTGGTTAGCACACTGGACTGTCAATCCAGAGGTCGCGGGTTCAAGTCCCGTCGAGCCCGCCATTAATCACCGCATAAACATTGGGCCACGGTTTCAAGCCCTGGCCCTTTGTCATTACAGATCAACGAATCTTGGTCACATACTCGGCAACATCACCCCTGACCTTGGCCAAGCTCACGGATTGGCCCATTCCCAAGACGCGCCACAGCGCGTTGCATATCGGCTAGGTTCACGATTCGGTAGCGGCGGAAGATGCTCGCTGTGCGATGGCTCAGGACGCAAATGATGGTTGAAGCTAGTCTGGAGATCACCTTTACGCCACCACGTGAAGTCACCGCCAGTCTTTTACAGCAGAGCTAATTTTTGGCTGGTCTAGAACTCCTCCGTAAGGAACTGGCGGTACTCCGGAATGCCCCTGTAAGCGTCGTCATAGTTCTACTCATCGCTTTTAGCGGTGGATTCCTCGTAGCACGGATGATCTATATGGATACTACCGAGTATTGGAAAGCACGCGCTTAGAAGCACGTTACCGAAGCGAGGGCTTCAGTTGGCGATAGAGAACTCAAAGTAAGGGTGTTTGAATTTGTCGATAAAAATCTTCCTTGGGCGATCGAAGAAAAGCGTCGAGAAGCTGGAATGCGGCAGTATGGGGCGCAAGCGCTTCGTGGCGCAACTGAAACGGTGATCAATTGGGTTGGCGTGCTTTCACGGTGCGACGCCGTTCGCTTTGATGCAAAGGCGATGAGGGCTGATGTTCTGCCGAGGATACCGACAATCTATAGAGAATCTGCTGCAGCCCAACTGTATGACTCAAAAACATGCGCCATCGATTTGCCGGATGCGCTGACCGATCTACGTAGTCTTGCTGAACGACTGCCGGGCTGACACGCGAGCTTTGCCGACAGCGGGAATACTATGCCCAACTACATTCTTCTGACTGGCGCAGGCTTCAGCAAGAATTGGGGCGGTTGGCTAGCACAGGACGTTGACCACTACGTCGGCAGTCATCCGAAAATCGACGTGAGCCTTCGAAGCATCTTAGCTCGATATAAATACCCCCGTGGTGGATTTGAAGAAGCTCTTACGGATCTTCGAGCAGGCCTGCGCCAGCAGCCGAGCAACATGACAATCCAGGCGAGCATTTCGAAGCTAGAGAGTGCAATATTGGAGATGTTCGGTAAGATGAATACGGCCTTCGCCCAAATCACTTTCGAGCCTCAGACCCAAATCAAGTATCTGCTACGAACGTATCTAGTGAAATTCGACGCAATCTTTACGCTGAATCAGGATTTGCTAATGGAGCAGCATTACTTGGACGGTAACGTTGCTCTGTCTACCTATAAGCGATGGGGCGGATGGCAGATACCGGGAATGCAACGCCTACCAGGCGGTACGCAGCCAATAGACCAGAAATGGTCTCCGATGGAGAAATCACGATTCGCTGTAGATAGGAATGCTCAGCCTTACTTTAAACTGCACGGATCGAGCAATTGGTTTGAGAACAGCGCAAGCGAGAGACCCATGCTGATTACGGGCGTCATTAAGCGCGCCGCCATCGGACAGCATCCGATCCTGGAGTGGAACTATGAATGCTTCAAAGAATATCTACAGAAGCCTGATACGCGACTAATGGTCATAGGCTATGGCTTTGGCGATGGCCACATAAACGAGGCTATCGTCTAAGCTGCAGGGAAAGGGGAGCTGCGAGTATTTATCGTCGATAAGAATGGATCAGACGTGTTGACTGGGCCGCGTGTTCTGGCAAGCGGAATCCCGGATCTGCACGCTAAACTGTGGCTTCACTATTCGATAGGGGAATCGCGAGTCAAGTTGACGGAAAGCTTTGGCAGCAATCGAGTCGAGCATAGTCATCTGATGACATTCTTTGCCGCCACGTAGCCAGGCTGTGCCTGACGACGACGGCAGTCGTCGCACATCTTGCGATACGTCCTGTAGAAATGCCCACAGGGCAGAAGGACTGTCAGTCGCTTGCGGATCAGCTTAGAGCGTGTCTTGGCATAGACCTCGGGTACGAGGCGAGTTCCTAAGAAGGAGGATGCACTTCCGGCGGTTCGCACGAAGACAGGCAAGCACGGAGCGAAGGGAACACGGCGATCACCACAAAGGCGACGAAGCGAGTCCTGATCGTTGATGATCAGCTACGCGTGCTAGAGATGCTGCGGGACATCATCGCCTCCTTCCAGCACGCGCACGGCTATGAGATCACGACGACAGACTCTGTCGCCGACGCGTTCGACATCCTGCAACGTGAGAGGGTCGACCTCATTCTCCTGGATATGGTCATGCCGGGGATAGGCGATCCCTTGCTCCGGAGACAGGGCCTCGACGTACTCAAGCGCATCCGCGACCTCGGCGTGACTGCGCCGGTCCTCATGATGAGCGGAGACTATGAGAGCCGAAAGGAGGCCGATGCACTGACCGCGGGGGCGTTTGCCTATCTGCACAAGCCATTTGATCTGCGTGAACTAGACCGTCTCGTCGCCAGCGCTACGGCGGCCGTCGCCGGTGGCTGAGCGAGGGTCCTCTTTAAATGCCCATTGGTGGAGGTCAAGAGCATGCTGAGGAGATTGGGCACGCTGTCGATCGTCGTGGCCGTGCTGGGCGCCGGCTGCGCCGCACCGCCCGTGCTGCCGCCCAAAGCGAAAGATCCTGGTGTACGAGGCGGTTCGGCGGGAGCCGGCGGCCCGCTGCCCGGATTGACCAGCACCGAACGGGCATTCTTCCAGGCCGGCCTGGCTGCCTTCTTGGAGGTTGAAACCGTCAAGGTCGGCCTCGGGCCCCGGTTCAACCTCGATAGCTGCGGCGGATGTCACGCTCATCCGAGCACGGGAGGCTCGAGTCCCCGCGTCAACCCGCAAGTTGCGGTCGCGTCGAAAGCTGGAGCGGGGAACATCGTTCCGGCCTTCATCACCCTCGACGGCCCGGTTCGCGAGGCGCGGTTCAAGTCGAAGGCTGACGGCACGCCGGATGGAGGCGTCCACAACTTGTACACCATTGCCGGCCGCAGCGATGCACCCGGATGCACCCTGGCCCAGCCGGACTTCAAACGTCAAGCCGCCCGCGACAATCTGATTTTTCGCATCCCGACGCCGGTCTTCGGTGCCGGCCTCATCGAGGCGATTCCCGATCAGACGATCACGACCAACTTGCAGGCCGAACCAGCGAGTCGTGCGGCCATGGGAATCGCCGGAAGGCCAAATCGACGCGGATCCGGCCGTGTCAACACGAGCAGCAATGACGGCAGCATCACCCGGTTCGGCTGGAAGGCGCAGGACAAGTCCCTGCTGATCTTTGCCGGCGAGGCGTACAACGTGGAGATGGGGGTGACAAACGAGCTCTTCCCGACCGAGCGCGACGAAACGCCGGGGTGCCAATTCAATGCGACCCCCGAGAGCCGCACCAAGCTCGACGCCTCGTCCGTCGCTGATGCGCTCAGCGATCCGCTGAAATTCTCACTCTTCATGCGGTTCCTGGCGCCACCACAGCCAGCTCCCGACACGCCCTCCAGCGCACGTGGTTTCACCGTGTTCACGGAGATCGGTTGCGCCCTGTGTCACGTGCCGTCCATGACCACGGGACGTTCCTCGACCGTGGCGCTCAGTGACAAAGCCGCCAGACTGTTCTCAGACCTGCTCCTGCATCGCATGGGGGCAAGGCTGGCCGACGGGATCACCCAGGGTGTCGCCGAAGGTGACGAGTTTCGGACTGCGCCGCTCTGGGGGCTCGGCCAGCGGATCTTCCTGATGCACGATGGCCGAACGACCGACCTCATCGACGCCGTCGAGATGCACGCAAGTGCCGGCAAGGATCGTGTTCGACCGTCGGAAGCGAACGCTGTGATCGCGCGGTTTCGCTCGCTCGGGGAGGACAAGAAACAGGACCTCCTAAACTTTCTGAGGAGTTTGTGAAGCTCACCAAGGATGGTGAGACCGAGTGCCTTGGCGCCGCCTTGAGGTTGATCACCAACACGAACTTCTCATTCCATCAGCCGATCAACCGAGAGAACGGGGACCCCTTCCTCGGCCACACCTGGTCAATCGCGAGTTTTCCCGCTCCCGCGAAGAACAGTGTGATTCCACCGGCGAGCAGCATCCGCTCCAACTCGCTACCATTCCAGCCCTTCGCAGGCATCTGGACCCAGAACGTCGCGACCAGCATCTCTATCGCAAACAGAAGCCCTAGCCATCGGGTCGCCCAACCTAGGACAAGCAGGACGCCACCAATCAGCTCTAGGACCGCGATCACCGGTCCCATCAGCTCGGGTAACGGGATCGAGGCCTTGGCGAAAACCGCAGAGGCCTTGCCAAGGCCCGCGGCAAACTTCGCGTAGCCGTGGGTCGCGAAGACCAGACCCATGGCAATGCGCAGAACGGTGAGGCCCCATCCTGGTTCGAGTGCCCCGATTGCCCGCATCGTCGACCTCCCGTTAACGTTCCGAACCCCGGTGGGATCCGTCTCGCACAGCCGTTGCTGAATGAGCTCGACGGCCCGCCGCAGCACCGACCCACGGGCTCGTCAGGCCGAGCGCCTTGGCGGTTTTCATATTCATGATGAGCCGGAAGTTCGTCGGTTGCTCGACGGTCAGGTCCGCGGGCTTGGAGACCGTCGGGATGCGATCCGCGTGTACGGCGGTGCGCTGGTACACCTCTGCCACGGTCGGCCCGTACGCAACGAGTTCGCCGGCCGCCGCATACTCCGGCTGGCCAAGAAGTGACGGGAGCGGCTCCTTCATCGCGAATTGCGCGATGCGAAGTGGACACGCTCGGCGGTAGCACTGGTCGCAATCTCTCTTGACGATATGGGCGCGCACTGGTTCGGTGAAAATCTTGTTGACGGCGCCGCCGACCTGCAAGCCCCAGCAAGGGCTGACACCTCAGACGGGTCAGTCCTCGATCGGCTCTGACCAAAAAAAGATATTCCTCGATCGCTCCAGGTAGTTGTCGTAGAGCTGGCGAATGAGCTCCTGGCCCGCCGCCGACGCGAGGTCCTTTGCGTATTGATCCTTGTCGCGGACCTCGATGCGCTCGATGTAATGCCATCCGGCCTGCTCGGCGCCGTTGATCGGTCCCTCGATGCGGTGGGTGCGGTAGCTGATGATCGACGGAAGTGTTTTCGCGACGCGGTAGTCGTACTCGCACAGCCACCGCTCGTACTCCTCGGGTTTGACTCCGTTCTTCAGCGTCGTGAGCACGTAGCGCACAGGCATGGATCAGCTCAGCTCCTTTCCAGCTCCTTGCGAGCTGCCGGCATGACTTCGGTCTGGAACCGTTCGATCGTGTCGATGATGCTGCCCTGTGGGGCCACGGGGTACACCATGAGCTGGCCGATGCCACTCCGCACGAACCGGGCGACGCTTTTCGCGATAGCGGCGGGCGGCCCGGTGAGCGTGACCGCGTCCACGAAGGCGTCGGGAACGAGTGGCGCCACGTTTATGAGTGGGGTGACGTCGTGCGTGTAGGGGAGACCGAGCACTTCCGCCCGCAGCGGCTCGGGCAGCTCCAGCCCCGCCGTCCGGAACGTGAAAAAGTCTGGGCGCTGCGCGACCAAGCTCCGAACGAGGGTCGGGCGCATCGCATTTCGCGCGGCATTGGCGTCGTCGGAAACACAGACATTGATCCGCGCGACCAGCTCGACCCGCGAGGGATCGCGCCCGGCTCGCCGCGCCCCCTCGGCCACGGTAGTCCGGAAGAAGCGAAGCAGCGGCTCGGCGACGCACCCCTGCATGATTGCTCCGTCCGCGACGCGGCCGGCGACACGGCAGCCGGCCTGGCGCTGCGACGCGACGTAGATCGGGATCTCCGCCCGCCGCGGTGCGAAGTCGAGCCGGCCGCCGGTGAAGCTCACCCGTTGGCCCTTTACGGTCACGTTCTGCCCGGCAAGGAGCTGGCGGATCAACTCCACCGCCTCGCGGATCGCGACGGCAGAGCGCTCGGAGTTTACGCCGAGCTCCCGGAATCCGGACACGCCGGCCCCGATGCCGAGGATCGCGCGCCCGCCCGAGACCTCGTCGAGCGTCGCGATGGCCATCGCCGTCAGCGCGGGATGGCGCGAGAACGGGTCGGTGACGCAGGGCCCGAGGCGGATGCGCGTGGTGCGCGTGGCAGCCAGGGCGAGGAGCGCGTATACCTCGCGGAAGAAGCGCTCGTCGGCCAGCCAGAAGTCGTCGTAGCCGAGCGCCTCCGCGTGGGCGGCGAGATCGCCCAACTCGCCCGCGGGACGCGAAGGCAGCAGCAAGAGCCCCGTCCGGAGCTTCACTTTCCCCGCTCTCTCAGCGCGAGGGCGACTTTCTCGGCGGTGATCGGCAGACTCGTGATCCGCACGCCGGTGGCGCTCGCCACGGCATTGGCGATCACAGCGGGTGGCTCGATGTTCGGCGGCTCGCCGACCCCTTTCGCGCCGAAGGGCCCCACCAGGCTCGGGTGCTGAACGAGAATCGACTCGACGCGCGGCACGTCAAGCGCCGTCGGCATCTTGTAGTCGGTGAGATTCGCGTTGAGTACGCGGCCGTTCTCGTAGACGATTTCCTCTGAGAGGGCCTGGCCGAGACCCTGCGCCACACCGCCTTCGATCTGGCCTTCGATCGCCGCCGGGTTCACCGCGAACCCTACGTCCTGGGCGACGACGTAGCGGTGGATCGTGATGTCCCCGGTTTCGGCGTCGACGGACAGATCGGTGGCGTGGGCGTGGAAGCTCGGCGAGTGGAAGGCGGGGTACACGTGACCCTCGACGCGTTTGGCGTCGTATGGCGTCGGTGGGGCGACAAAGGTGCCGTGGGCAATCAGCCCGCCGCCCGAAGCCTGCGAGATCCGCGCAAGCTCTCCGAGCGTCGCTCGCTTGCCCTCGCCGATCACGCTTCCTTCGCGTAGTGCCAGCGCGTTCTCCTCGACACCGAGGTATTTCGACGCGAGGGTGAGGATCTGGCGCTTGAGGTCGGCGACGGCGGCCCGGCAAGCGTTGCCGACGGCGAACGCCGTACGGCTGCCTTGTGCCCCGAAGTCGAAAGGCGTCGAGAGCGTATCGGCGGAGACGACGTTGATGTCGGCCAGCTGCACGCCGAGGTCCTCGGCGAGGACCTGTGCGGCGCCCGTCAGGGCGGCGGTCCCGATCTCCGCCGCGCCCGTGTTCAGCGCGACGGTGCCGTCGGGATTCACCTTGACGTATACGCCCGACGACCCACCCGTCGTCGTCCACCAGCCGCACGCGATCCCCTTGCCACGGCCCGCCTCCGGTCGTCGATCCCGCCAGCCGATCGTGTCTGCGGCGCGGCGAAGGCATTCCTCGAGACCGACCGCCGTGAGCACCTGCCCCGTCGGTCCTTCTTCGCCCTCCCGCACGATGTTCTTCAGCCGGAGCTCGAGCGGGTCGAGCCCGAGGGCGTCGGCGATGATGTCCATCTGTGATTCCACGGCGAAGTTCGCTTGCGGTCCCGAGGGCGCCCGGAACGAGCCAAAGTTGGTCTTGTTCGTGTAGACGGCGAAACCCTCGAGCAAGAGGTTGGGGATCGAGTACGGCCCAGCCAGCATGAGCGTGGCTACCGACGCGACGCCCGGCCCCGATCCGGCGAAGGCGCCCGTGTCGAACCACAAGCGCGCTTCGCGGGCGGTGAGACGCCCGTCTTTCGTGACGCCGGTCTTCACCTCGACGATCGCCGGTTGTCGTGCATACGCCGCCGTCAGCTCTTCCTCACTCGTCGTCATCACCTTCACCGGGCGCCCGGTCCTCATGGCGAGCAGGGCGGCGAAGTGTTCTACGCCGATCCGCAGCTTGCCGCCGAAGCCGCCGCCGATCCCAGGCACGATGACCCGCACCTTAGAGGGCGGAAGCTGAAGTATCTCGGCCAGAGTCGTTTGGATCTCGAAGGGAAGTTGGGTGTTCGACCACACGGTGACCTGGCCCGAGCTGTCCCACTGGGCGACAGCGGCACGAGGCTCCGTGTACCCTTGGTGAACGCTGCTGGTGGTGAAGCGGTTCTCGAAGATGCGGTCGGCCTCGACGAAACCGCGCTCGACGTCACCCACGACGATCCGAGCGCGATTGCAGACGTTGCCCTCGCGATGGAGAATCGGTAGGGCCGTGTAGCTTGCCCATGCTTCGTGCACCAGCGGCGCGCCGGGCGCGAGCGCCGCCGCCACGTCGAGGACCGGCATACGCGGCTCGCAGACGATCTCGATCGCGCCCAGTGCGGTGGCGGCGGCGTCCAGCGACGTTGCAGCGACGGCGGCGAGGGGCTGGCCCGCGAAGCGGATTCGGTCACGCGCGAACACGCGTTCATCCTTCACGCTGCCGCCGTAACGCACGTCGGGCACATCGGCTGCCGTGATGACGGCGCGCACTCCGGGGAGCCGTGCTGCGCGAGTGGCGTCGATCCGCACGAGTTGCGCGTGCGGCTCGTGGCTCCTCAACACTTTGCCGTAGAGCATGCCGGGTAGCGCGAAGTCAGCGGCGTAGAGCGCCGTGCCGGTCACCTTGCCGGGCGCGTCCATGCGGGGAATCGAGCGACCAACGATGCGCGTCGCTGACATCACGGCGCCATCTGGCGAGCTGCGGAGGCGGGCGCGGCCCGCAGGGCGTCGGCCGCGCTCAGCACCGCGTCGATGATCCTCTGGTATCCGGTGCAGCGGCACAGATTGCCAGCCAGTGCCTCACGCACTCCGTCCCCGTCCGGCTCGGGGTTCGTGTCGAGGTACGCCTTGGCGGCCAGGATCATCCCGGGGATGCAATACCCACACTGCACGGCGCCGTGATCGATGAACGCGCGCTGGAGCGGGTGCAGCTGTCCCGGAGCGGCGAGGCCCTCGATCGTCACGATCGCGCGGACCTGGCACTGCGCGGCGAGCAGGATACACGCGTTGACCGCGGCGCCCTCGAGCAGCACCGTACAGACGCCGCACTCCGCCTCCAGGCAGTTCTCCTTCGTGCCGATGAGGCCGAGGTCCGCCCGCAGCACGTCCAGCAGGGTGCGGTGCGGCTCGGCCAGCACTTCGTGCGTCTGCCCGTTGATGGTGAGGCTCAGCGGGATCCTGGTCATGACTCACGGAGTCTGATGCGTTCGAGACAGCGCGCCAGCGCCCGTGGCACAAGCGTGGCCACGAGAAGCGCGCGATAGCGCGCCGAGGCGCGTACGTCGCCGATGGGGCGACACTCGGCGGCGGCGATCCGCCCCGCCTCTCGCATGATCCCATCCGTGAGCGGACGCCCCTCGAGGTGTCGCTCGGCGGCGCGCGCGCGCATCGCGGTCGGCGCCACCGCTCCGAGCGTAATGCGGACGTCCTGGCAGCGCTCGAGGCCCGCATCGAGCGTGAGGCGTGCCGCCGCGCAGGTGATGGAGATCTCCATGGCGCGCCGGCGCCCGGCCTTGAGGAACGCGGTGGCCGAGCGAGGTGCGAGGCGCGGAAAGCTCGCGCGGGTCAGCAGCTCGTCGGGCCGCAGCACCGTGACGCCCGGCGCCTTGGCGAACCCGTCGAGGGCTAGCGTGCGCTCACCGGCCGGACCGAGGCACGTCAGCGTCGCGTCGAGAGCCAGCAGCACGACGACCACATCCGCCGCCGGCGACGCGTTGACGATGTTGCCGCCGACCGTCGCGACGTTGCGCACCTGATGGCCGCCTATGACCTCGGCGCCCTCGACGAGCCCCCGCAATGCGCCCTGAAAGGCCGCCGCGCTCTCGAGCCGTCGATGTGTTACTCGAGCGCCGAGGATGACGGCCCCGTCGACCTCGATCGCATCGAGTCCGGGGACACACTGCAAGCTGACGACATGGCGCGGGATCAGCCGGCCTCGGTGAATCTGGACCATGAGATCCGTTCCCCCAGCGAGGAAGCGCCCCGTGCTGGCGAACCGAGCGCCAAGCTCGATCGCCTCGCGTACCGACGTCGGCTCATGGTAGTCGAAGGTCACCACACCCTCCTTGCTGGGTCGCCGCGACGATATTATGCGCCTGGACAAGGTCGACTCGCCGTAGGCGCAGTCGGCCCGCCGGAACCGAAGCGGGTTTCCCGGAGAGTTCGTTACATGAGAACCGTCGTGCGGATGGAGCGGCCTGACGGTCATGGTAGGCCGCTTGAACTCGGCCGGCGGAACGTACCCGAGCGGTTCGAGCAGGCGCGTAGCGCGCCCAGCCGCACGACAGCGCGTGATCGTGGAAGATGTTGTGACTGGCCCGATCTTCGTGGGGCAGCCTGCTCAGGCACTCTTGCTTCGGGCCGGAGTGCAAGCGGTTCAGTCCACACCGCTCATCAGCCGACAGGTCGCTGAGCTCATTCACCACCAGCCGACAAGGCTGCTGGCCCCTCCGCAATAGCACCACCGCGCGATCGTCAACAGGCTCCAGCGCTCAGCCGTCGTCTGCTAGACTCCCGCCAGCCATCCCAACCGAGGTGCCCATGCTCCGGATCGGGCTCGCGGTCGCTCTCGCCCTCACCCTCCTAGCCACATCGGCCTTAGCCAAGGCGCAGCGAGCGAAGGTGCCGACCATCGGCGTTCTCGTGGTGGGGGCTCCCGGTTCGGAGACGTTCTCGCTGCTCTTTCGAGAGGCGATGCGCGAGTTGGGTTACGTGGACGGACCGTCCGCTTCGAGTTCCGGTCGGATTGCGGACAGGCGGACCGCCTTCCCGAATTGACCGCGGAGCTAGCTCAGTCAATCCTTGTCCGAGCCGACGAGATTGTCCAGTGAGCAAAGGCTGATGGACCGGCGCGCGTTCATCGCCATCGTGGGTGGGAGCATCCTTGCTGGGCCGCTCGGTGCCGAGGGGCAGCCGGCGGCAAAGGTATGGCGAATAGGTTCGTTGAATACCAGTCCCATCCCCGTCCCGGGACAAAACGCAATTTGGGATAGCTTCTTGCACAGGATGGGCGAGCTTGGCTACGTCGTGGGCCAAAACCTTTCGATTGAATTTCGGACGACGGGGGGACCGGCTGATCGGCTCCCCGAGCTCGCGGGTCGAGCTGGTACGGCTGAACGTCGATGTGATCCTGGTGCCAGCCACCCAAGCCGCGCTGGCGGCAAAGCAAGCAACAACGACGATTCCCATCGTCATGGCTGCCGCTGTCAATCCGGTCGAGACGGGGATCGTGGCGAGCCTTGCCAGGCCCGGTGGAAATATCACGGGGGCTGACGGTCAGTGGAGGCACGCTCAGTCAGAAACGGTTGGAGTTGCTCAGAGAAGCGGTCCCCAAAGCCTCCCGGGTGGCCGTCCTGATGGATCCCACCAATCCGGCCCACTTTGTGTTTTGGAGAGACTTAAAGGCCGCGGCACAGCTCTTGCGGCTGCAGCTCCAGCGGGCCGAGGCGCGAGCCCCCGACGAAATCGAAGCCGCCTTCGCGGCCATCGCCCGAGCCCGAGCCCAGGCGCTAGTCGTCTTCACGGAACCGATGATCTACTCCCAGCGAAGCCGAATTGCGGACCTTGCGGCGAGGAATCGGCTGCCGACTGTGAGCATGATCAAAGGTCACGCAGAAGCCGGTGACCTCATGGCGTATGGGCCGGACTATCGCGATCTGTACCGCCGCACTGCGGAGATCATCGACAAGATCTTGAAGGGCACAAAGCCTGGGGATATTCCGATCGAGGAACCCAGCAAGCTGGAACTGGTGATCAACCTCAAAACGGCAAAGGCGCTTGGGCTGACGATGCCGCACACGCTCTTGCTCCGAGCGGACCAACTCATCGAGCAATGAAGCGGCGCGCGTTCATCACGGTAGTAGGTGGGATCGTTGTTGCGGCGCCGATTATGGCCGAGGCGCAAGCCCTTAGCCTGAAGCTCCAGGTCATCGCAATGCGCGAGCGTGGCGAGCTCGACAGTGCATTCGTTGTGATGAGCAAAGAGACGGGGCAGCGGGCTCGTGGTCGTTGGAGAGGCCCTATTTTTCCCTCACCGACGCCACATCCCGGAGCTGGTGGCCAAGTACAGGCTGCCGACAATATACGAGTTCAGAGCGTTCGTGGACGCTGGCGGCCTCATGTCATACGGTTGGAGCCTCCCGGATCTATGGCGCCGAGCCGCCACCCATGTGGACCAGATTCTCAAGAGCCCAAGACACTTCTGCTCCGAGCGGATCAGGTCATCGAGTGATGGGCCGGCGAGTATCCGTGTTGCTCATTTGCCTCCTCGTTGCCGTCGCGGGGTGCGCGGCTCCTGCAAGGTCTGAAAAAATGGTCGCGGAAGTTGCCACTCCCGCGCCTGCGGCGCTTCGAGAGCGCGTGACGGTCACGGACGTGACAAGTTCGAAGAACTCAGAAGTCGAGTCAGATAAACTTCGCCAAGCCGTCGAGATGTCACTGCAGAAAGCTGGATACCTGAATGCCAACCCTGCCGCCGCGACGATGCTGCTCGCCGTCGCCCTGATCTCTCTGGAAAGGGGGGACATCGGTGTCGCGACGACCTCGCGCATTCGCTACTCAGTGACGAGCCGCGCCGGCGGTGCCCCACTTTTTAACGAGGTGGTGGTAGAGGAGTGCAGTAAGTACGCGTTCGCGGCATGGGAACGGCTGCAGATTTCCGCAGAGTGCTCGGTGCGCAATAACATCGAGGCTTTCCTTCATAAAATGCTGCTGCTGCTGCGCGTAGACCAGTGATCGAGTAGGCGTTGAGGAAGACCGAAACGCGCGGTCAGGCATGCCTTAAGAGGTGGTCGGCCGCCCTACACTGGGAGCGCCATGGCTAGGATTCCTCAGCTGCGAGAAGACGACCCGTTGACTCCACCCTACGAACTGGATCGTGGAAGGAATATTCCGGTGGCCGACCCAGGTGGTGTGACCCCAATCGATGGGACAAGCAACGGGGTGCTGCGACGTTGCACGCCACCGCCATAGATCCTCCCTGGGGGATTCGAAGTCGAGTCGTCCGCGAGGGATGGAGGCGACCGCGTCTGCATACCTCTGTATTCTCGCGGGGCTAAACCGGGCCGTGCGCTTGATTCCTATCTCCAATCGAGGTACGGCGGATCAGTCCGGTCATCGCTCGCGGCCAATGCGAGCTTATGTTATGTGGTGATGCGAAGACCCACTTGCGCTTTGAGCACAGCAGCAAGCGGTAAGACGGCAGACCAGCAGCGCGCCCCGGGGCTCCAAGCCTCGGGCCGTCGCTGCGTTGAGCGGACCGTACTCATCACGACCGGCTCGGCGCCGGCGGACGGACGGCCGACCGCTGGTCGATGCCACGTGAACGCTCGAGCTCGACCCGGTGCCGGCGTCGCCGCCCTCGCACGACGTGCAGCGCCAGCAACGCGGGCAACGCGAGCCCGACGCCGATGTGCAGCTCGCTGGCCCAGTCTCGAACTGTTTCGGCCCCCGCGTAGTAGAGCCCGAATGCCGTCGCGATGAGCGCGGCGTTCGCGGCAAGCATGACGGTCCCGGTCGTCCGGTTCCGCTGGCGGCGCCAGCCGACGCGGACGTGAAATGGCATGAGACTGCCAAACAGCACGAGCATCAGCATGGCGGCAGCGCCATGCAGCGTGAGCAGGGAGGCGCTCATCCGGGACCACATCTCGCCGGCGGCGGTGTGCTTCAGACGATCGGTCAGCAACCATATCGCGCCACTGAGAAAGAGCACGGACACCACGGTGTAGAGCGCGCCTCGGAGCCAACGATCAAGACGCAGAGCGCACCTCCTCGGCCCAGCTCCGAGTCAGCCAAATGTCCCCCTTGCGCGGCACCAGCAGCGCGCTCGCGTCATATTTCGCCAGTAGCGCATCGGCGGATTGCCCCGCGAGGACGACGAGCTTGGTCAGCGCGTCTGCCAGCACGCAGAACGGGGCTCGGACGGTCGCGCCGTAGATCGTCGTCGCGGGGCGCCGGGTGCCCGGATCGATGATCGCCATTCCCGGCATATCAGAGGACCGATCGAAGGCGTTGCCGCTCGACGCGATCGCTTCGTTCCGAATCTCGACGTGGAGCAGCGTCCGGCCGAGACCGCGCGGGTCGCGGACGTGCACCGTGAAAGGCTCGGGCCCAAACACCGCGATGTCGCCGCCGGCATTCACGAGGCCCAGCGATATGCCGCACGCGCGAAGGATCTCGATGGCGCGGTCGACGGCGAAGCCCTTGGCGATGCCGCCCAGGTCGATCTTGACGTCGGGACGTGTGAACCGCACGCGGCGGCCGGAAAGGAGCTCGACGGGTAGGCCGGGTGTCCTGGTGCCGGCGCCTGGCGGCGCGTCGGTCTTCAAACGGGGGAGGAGACCGAGACGCTGCAATTCGTCGGCGACGGCGATGTCGAACCGGCCCGCCGAAGCCGCGTACAGCTCGGACGACAATCGCAGGACCTCATGCGTCCACGGATGAACGTGGACCGGCCGCGCCGCGGCCTCTCGGTTGAGGCGGCTCACGTCGCTGTCCGGCGCATGAAAGCTCATCAGACGATGCACGTCGGCCACGGTCTCTAACGCCTGGCTGATCGCCGCATGCAGGTCGCCACGAGGGGCCCCACTCGCCTCGATCTCGACGAAGGTGCCGAGCAGCGGCTGCGCACGGCGCACGCTATCGGAGGCAGGCTTCATGGAATGCGAGGATCCGTTTGATCCCCTCGGCCACATGCCGCGACGAGAGCGTGGCGCCGGAGATGTTGCGAATGTCCTGGTCGAGCTCGACGGGGTCCCGGCTCGTCTTGCCGACGAATTGCGCGAGCCAGCTTCGATTGGCGATCTCGCCGCCATAGGACTCGCGGTATTCGAGGATCTCCACGTGTCCGACCTTGCCGCTCGGATCGAGCGCCACCGCGTAGTCGATCACCAGATGCTTGCCGATCACATAGTCGACGACGAAGAAACCGACGAGGCGGTCCTCGACGAGGGCACGCCACACCTGCTGGCCGCGCGCGCGCACCTTCTGACCTGACCGGCGCTCGATCGTCGCCACGTCGGCGGGGGTGAAGATCACGTGGGCCTCGACGAAGCGGGTGGCGTCGGGAAAGGCGAGCCTCTGCGCCTGCTCGACGCTCAGGTATCGTATCGCGTGGGCCGGCGCCGCGATCGAGACGACGATCGCGGGCGGCGCGGCCCATCTCACCCATCCGCTCATCGTCGGCCCCACACTCCTAGAAGTGGAACCCGAGGCCGCCGAGCACGGAGTCGGATTTGGCTCCGCCGTGTTCCTGGCTGAGCGCCTTCTCGTAGGTCAGCTTGAGGACGAGCTGAGGCGTCGGAAATACGGCGATGCCGACGGTGTGGAACTGAAGCTTGCCGGCACCGGTCGGCGCATTCACGTCGGACCCGCGGAAGCCAGAGGTCTGTAGATCCTCGTACGTGTAGCGATAGAACGGCGCCGCCTGCCACGCGCTGCCAAGGTACGTGCCGATCGGGAAGTGATAGGCGACCTCGCCGGAGAGCCCGTACATCGTGTTGCCCACATTGTTGGTCGGGTCGCTGTCGTTGTTGGCTCGCAAGTTGCGCGGATAACCGAAGAAGACCTGGACATACTCCCCGCGAGCCTCGAATCCCGTCCCCGGCAGGCGGTAGCGGAATTCGCTGTCGAGCAAGGTGAGGCTCGAATGATGCAGGGGAAGGCCGGTGTCGGAGTAGGCGTCGCGCGGGGTGGTGTTTGGTGTGAAGTACACGCTGGTGCTGCCGGCGAGTCCAGGAATGAACGTCGGCGTGTAGTTCAGGCGAAACGTGTAGGCTAGATCGTTGCTGAGCTGCGCGAAGTCTCCACGGGGCGGCCGCGCGAAGCCGAGGCCGTCCGTGCCGCTGATGCCGGGCGCGTAGCCGGCCGGGAACGGCGCTGGGCTGTTGCCCGCGGTGCGCGCGTCGAATCCGCTGCCGAAGTCTTCGAGGCTGGTGCTGACCTGGAACTGATAGGTCAGGTCGTCAAGGATCTTGCCGTAGACGCCGGCCGACGGGACGGCCCAGGTGGTGGGAACCAGGCGATTGGCCAGCTCCGGGCGGTTGACGCTATAGAACAAGGTCGGCTCGTGATGCTGGTTGATGTAGCCCACCGGCACCAGATCGATGCCCGGGGATCGGACGTTGAAGTAGGGAGAGACCTTGAAGTCGATGTACATCTGCTCGATCTCTGCCGTGCCGTGGAGCTTGTCGTCCCGGTCGAAGCCCGACCCGGCGTGCTCCCACTCGATCTCCGAATTGAAGATGATGCTGTCCGTGAACTGAAACGTCGGCAGCAGGACCAGCCGCGCCGCATCGAAGCCGGTCTGCCACTGACCGTTGTGGGCGGGATTCTGCTGGCTGCCGAACTTCACCTCGCCGTACGCGCCGAGCTTCAGACCGTTGATCGGAGAGGGCAGGATCCCGAAGATGTCCTTGCTCGGCGCCGCCGCCGCGGGCGTCGTCGCGGGCGCTACGATGGGCGTCGACGCCGGCGCAGGGGCTGCATTCTTCTGCTCGAGCTGACGCTCCAGCGTCTGGATCCGCTGCTCCATGGCTTTCATCTTGTCCAGGAGCTCCTGATTCGATGGCGTGCTCTGGGCCTGCGCCCAGCGACCGCCTCCCCCCAGGAGCAACGTGACGGCGATGATCGAAATCCAGATCGAGCGCGCGGCGAGCATGGCCAACCTTCCTTGCTGATCCGTGCTGCGGATCGGGTGGTTGGCTGGCTTCCTGGCTCTGGGAATCGGACAGGTGGCTGGCTAATTATCGATTCGGGGTGAGCCCCCGGCCTTCGGTGCAGACGGCCCCTCCGTTCTGGCTGAACGAGCCTTCATCGTATGTTAGGCGAAGATGAGGCGTGAGGTTCGGTATACCTAACAAGCGGAGCGCGTGTCAATCGGAGAAAAAAGAGGCGACCCGAACGGTGGGGCTAGCTCTTGAGCCTCCGGACGATCTCAGCCCCGCACGAGCAGGTCATCGAAGCGCGGGTGTCGCCGACGTAGATCTTGATCTGGCCGCATCCCTGGTGCTCGATTGAGAAGTTGGTCTGGGCCATCAGGTCCTTGACCAATCGAAGCGCACTCCGCTCTTGCGGCGAGGCGTCGAAGCTCAGCATGTTGCCGTGGAAGGTCGGCGCGAGCGCGCGCCCTTCCGCTGTTTCGGACGCCAGTCGCAGGAAGGTCTCGCGCCACTCCGGGGAGTGCTGAACCGCTACGCGCCACAGCCGCGCGGCCGCCATCACATTGGTCCGACGGCTTGGGACGCGTCGCTAGCGGCGCGTCGGAAACCCGAACAGCCGCGCGGCGTTCAAGCCGAGCACCTTGGCGCGGCTCGCGTCGGAGAGCTGGCCCATCGTCCGCTCGATCGCCTCCGCCGAGTGCGGCCAGGTGCCCTCGTGATGCGGGTAGTCGTTGCCCCACATGAAGTTGTCGATCAGGCCGGTGGACTCGCCGAGCCCCAGGCCCGCGGGATCCTCCTGGAACGACGCGAAGCCGTGCTCGCGGAAGTATTCGCTCGGCAGCTTCGCGAGCTTGGGACGGACCCAGAAGTGATGCTTCCTGTACGCCTCGTCCATGGCGTCGAGCAGCCACGCGACCCAGCCGATGCCGGCCTCGATCGTCGCGAAGCGGAGCCGCGGGAAGCGCGACAGCACACCGGAGGCGCAGAGGTTGGCGACCGGCTCGATCGTCGGCGACAGCGAGTGCGAGACGTAGTTGATGACGGCGCCACCGTTGCCGCGCGCCGCGCGGGGATCGCGGCCCGTCGACACGTGGAACGTGATCGGCAGGTTGGCATCCTGGATGGCCGACCACAGCGGGTCGAACACCGGCAGGTTGTAATTGGGATGATCGACGTCGTGGGCGCCCCACACCGGTTTACAGGGCAGCGTCAGGGCGCGAAAGCCCAGCTTCGCCACCCGCTGAACCTCGGCGATGGAGCCCTCGAGGTCGGCCGTGGCGATGGCCGCCGCCGGCGACATGCGGTGGTTGTAGCTCGCGAAGACCTCCCACGCCCATTCGTTGTAGACGCGGCACTGAGCCATGGCGAAGCCGCCGTCGGGCGTGGCCCACATCGAGAGCCCCTTGTTCGGGAACATCACCTCGGCGTCGATGCCGTCGCGATCCATGTCGCGCAGCCGCTGCTCGGGATCGGCGCCGGCGAGCTGGCGCAGCCGGTCTTCGCCCTCGAGCTCATCGGTGCGCAGCCGGTCGGGCCGGTGGCCCTCGGAGACGCGCCACTTCACGCCGTTGGCGTCGACGATGACGCGGGGAATCCGCTCGCGATACTTGGCGTCGATCCGGGTGGCCCACAGATCGGCCGGCTCGTTGACGTGAGCGTCGGCGGAGACGATGAAGTACTTCCGCGGGTCGCCGGGGCGTGCGTTGCGGGGCCAGCCGGCGTGGCCGGGGGTCTTCGTGCGCCAGACGTTGGGCTCGTTGATGGCGAGCTCGCTCGTGCTCATCGTTTCACTCTCCAGTGCACCAGCGTAAACGGCGGCGTCGCGTCGTCGTGGGCCTCGAACACGGCCTCGACCGGC
>JACXTT010004997.1_pt1 | contig 19450 bp, 12 predicted proteins | sample 9270951 | NCBI WGS metagenome assembly JACXTT01 (sample SAMN15532306, study PRJNA645909) | rock metagenome | isolation source: weathered quartz diorite | place: Puerto Rico | collected 2017-06-21 | reverse complement strand
ATCCTTCGCATGCCCGGCCTTTCGCCCCGTCGACACGGGGAGAGGTTGACATAATAGGTTAGACCACGACAGTAACGGCCAACGATATATCGGACCCCCGTCTTAAACGGCTTATCCTTTATAGACACGCAAGGCGGCCCGAAAGCCGCCTTGTGCTGGTTTGTGCCGGTTCTACTTGCGACGTGAAAAGATTTAAAACCATCGACCATTTTGAAGAGTTCCGGAGCTGGTATTGGTGTAGGGAAAATGGTTCTGTGTACGATGGCAATCTCTTTAAAGACGAGATCTTCATTCTCGGCCCAGCCGATTTGCAGATAGCTGAGCAATCGATTGGATCTTGCGAATACTGTAATTCAGAAAGCCCAAAACTTCCGTTCGATCTCGAAAACTGTAGGGGCGGTCTATGACGCACTGGGCGCTCATAGAGCGCCCCTACAGCATACTTTTCACTGGCTTGTAATCTGGGCGCGGGCTCTTCGAGGCAAAACTCCGTTTGTGTCGGACTGGCTGATCGTCAGGGTTTTGCCGGCGATCGACAGCGAGCCGAATCGGGGCGCAGACGCGTTTGGATCCACGGAATAGGTGACAGTGCCATTTCCGGTCCCGGAACCGCCGGAACTGACGCCGATCCAGGGAACTGTCGTTTTGGTGAACCAGGGACAGGTCGCGGGAGCGGTCACGTTCGCCATGCCTTGCGCGCCTTGAGCTGCGACCGTCGCCGATGTCGGACTGAGACTATAGCTGCATGTCACTACAGAGTTCGAGACAACAAGGTCCGCCCATTGCGCCCAGTCGAAGATAAAATTAGCGCGGGAATCGGTGACCAGTTCGAGAAGGATGTTCTTTCCGCGCCATGGCGACAGATCCACACTGCCGGGCACCCACACGTTTCCCGTCGCGGTGTACTGCCAGTACGAAATGCCGTCGATCATGACGAAGTAATCCACGCCGTCCGCGCTTGTCGCGCCGTCGAGAATTCCGATGCTCCAGCCCAGGCGAAGCGGCCCGGTATCCGGCAACTGCAAGGTCCAGGCGAGTATCGTGCGGCCGAACGTCGGCGGATGCGCGAAAATCGCGGGACTCTTCGTCACTCCTCCGACCGTTGAGCTCTGGACGCTGCAGCAGCCGGGAGCGCTCGCCGCCAGCGCTCCCGTATTGGCCTGAAAGGTTTCGTAAGCGAGATTCGCGATGTTGGTTCCATTGCCCACGGCGGCGCCAGGCTGCGTGAAGACGGTGAATTGTCCCGGAAGCGGAACGCTGGAGACCGTCGCGGATAGCGGCGAATTCAAGCTCAAGGACCCATCCCCCGAATTCCCCGAAAACGTCGATCCGCCCGCGAACGTTATGGGAATGGAAACAAATGAAGCAGGACCGGTCGAATGGACCAGCTGGAGCTGACTCCAGACGCCCCAGTCACAATTCGGATTGTTTTGCGGCCCGGGGTTGTCGATGATCCGAAGCTGAATGGTTGAATTCGCATAGGCGCCGAGATCGACAACACCGTCGTGCCAGGCGCCGAGGCCGTAGTTCTGGTTATAGAGCTCGGTACCGTTCACGGTCACGCGGAACGTCACGCCGTCCACGTTGCAAGAGGCGCCGTCCTGAATGCCGTTCGAAAACTGGAACTTCATGCCCGCGCCTATCGGAATGCTCCATTCCGCAAACGTCTCTCCGCCGATCTGGCCTCCATACGGCGGATGAATGAAAAGGCCCTGACGCTGTACTCCGCCCACAGCAGCAAACGTCGGGACGACCGATGCTCCGTAATTGAGCGGGAAATCGGCGCCCTGATAGGCGACGCCTTGAACGGCATTCATAAACTGACTTACGAAATCGAACGGAGCCGCGGAGGACGGCTGGAGTTCGATATGAGCCGCCTTCGACGTGATCAGCGTGCCCGAACCGATACGGACATTGTCCGGCAGGCCGGCGACGTGCGTGACGTCTGGGCGCGGCGCGGTCTTCAGCCAATACTCCTGGCTGCGATCGAGCCCGAAAAGCGTCGAGCTGTCGAATGCCGGCCATCCGGGAATGAAGGACGTGCCGGTTGAGATCTGCGCCGTATCGTGGCCCAGTTGATAGAGCACAGTACCCGCTGCGGTCAACGCTTCCACCGTGCCGGTGTCCGTCAGCGACGCGACGGTGTTTCCATTTCCGGCGAACCGTACCAGCGATCCCGCCCACGACCCGCTCATATCGATCTGAAATCCGTTGGTCTGCCAGCTCTGCACCAGCGCGACAAAGCGGGCGATATCCGAGTTATTCGTATCCAGATCGGAGGCGCCATTGACTGGAAGTTGAGGCAACACACCGCGGCGCATCGAGCGCGACAGAAAGACTTTGAACGCCGGATCCGTCGTTGCCGGTTGAGCCAGATGCCCGTAGTACTGCGTCTTCTGATTAAAGAGAAACGTCGCTATCGGATGCCCGTTCATCGGGGGGTATTCGAGCCAGAGCGTCTGAGCAAACGACTGGTAATTGTAGAGGACATCGGTCTCGCCCTCGCCCCCAATCGCCACATTGGGAAACGCGGCTATCAGATCCTGATTCAGTTGTTGAGCCCCCTGCGCAAACGTCAAGCCTTCGATCAGCCCGTTTCCATCGTTGTACAGAGCGGAGGAGACATCCAGGTGAATCGCGTCCGGATGAACCGCAGTGATGGCCGCGCCCACACGCGTTACGAAAAGAGAGCGGAACGCCGAAGAAGCAGGACTGATGTACGCAAATCGCTGCGGAGTGGACGGAGGCATGTTCCAATACCAACCATCCAGCTGGAGCGATTCCGACGTCCTCACTTGAAACGCTTGAACACCGGCGTAATCCGGGTTCCCCGGTGACACACCGTAGGCATCGAAATGCAACATCACCTTGAAGCCAAGATTCTGAGCTGTCGTGATGTAGTTCGCGACACCGGACCGTGGAGTGTAGTCGGGATAATTCACGTCATACGAAGAAGCCCGCCAATCATTGAGGTATAAAAGCGTTTTCGACGGAACGACAGTCGCTGCCAGCGGCGCGAGCACCGTCGCGTCAAGCGTCCGGATTCCAACCACAGTGCGGATGCCGCTGACCCAGGGATGCGCGCTATCGGATACCGGCGGACGATTCACGGCCAGCCAGTTGCGGTAGACCTGCGCCGCGGTCCTCCAGTCTCCCGAGAAGGCTTTGAGTCTCCATTCGATCGATGGCGTCGTCGTTGCCGACGGGAACGGCGCGATTGCTTCGGTGACGATAGCCAGGTCAACGGTGGAACTTCCACGCGACGTGGTGCGCAGTTGCTTGAACCGTCCGAGAGGATCGGTGGAGTAGAAAACAAAACTGGATTGCGACGTTTCGTAGACGCTCATCTGCGCATTCCAGACGTAGGTTGGGTACTGCATGTATACGCCGACAGGTGAGTGATCCTTGTCGAAGACCAAGCCGGTGTAACCCGGAACGATAAGATGTCCGCCTGCAAGATCCAAACCGGCGATGGACCAGGAAGAGTCTCGCAAGCCGGCACTGGTGATCATCGCGGAGGAAGTGATGACCGTCTCCTGCGTGGCCGCATCGATTTTGACCGTCAGCGTCATCGAGCGGGTCGAATCGCTGACGGTGATGGTCGCGATGGGAACGCCCGTGCCAGCCTCGGTTCCGGTGACCCAGTTCGAGGCCTGAAGAAACTGAGTGGGAGACGCAATCGGGCTGATCGCGGCAAGTTCTCCGGAGCTGGCTTTCTTCAGGTAGTTTTCATTCGTCAGCTGGTTCTTGAAACCGGTCAGATCGGCGCCGGTGAAAGTCGCGATGGAATTCGCGGTGGTAACTGTTAGCGATTTGCCGTTTGCCGCGAGCTGAGCCAGCGCGTCCAAGCGCAGCATAAAGACCAACATCAAAGGCAGCAGAATTCGACGCATCGTGCGCTGTCCCCCAAAACTATCCCCAATTCCGGGGACCCATCGTAGCACCCTAGGGCAGTCCTTCATCGAAGTCTTGTTGTCCAGAGAATCGAGGGCAGCCTGGAACATCGCCCGATGCTTGGCTTCATCTTTGCCTATTTCAAGGAACCGCGCAGCGGCCGCCTGATTGCCGGCCGCTACGGCCTGTTCGGCGAACTGCGGATACATCGTCTGCGCTTCCTGAGTCTCACCTTCTATGACGTCTTTCAGGTTCTCGGCATCCGAGCCCGTCAATTGGACGTTCACGCCGTTCTGAACCGTTCGACTCGGATCAACACATCTTCGAACTGAAGATCGGGGGTAGGTGCACTCATCGAGCGGTCTGTGCTGGTTCTCGAGCAGACAGGCCCCAAGTCAAGAGAACGCTAGGCGGTCAAAACCCACACTTCATTGGTTGCTGTTGTGCGGGGTTGGTTGATGCCGCACTCGGATTTGCCCTCCGAAACCAAAGGTCGGACGTTCGAGTCGTCTCGGGCGCATTAACCCGCCCGTTAACCTGAGAAGACAGGGCAACCCATTTCCTTGCTGCGCGAACAGCAAGGAATAATTCGGTGTCTGTCCGCAGAATTCCCGGTACGATTGATGGTTCCCGCTGTGCGACGACCCTTTCTCCCCCCGGCAACTCCTTAACGGTGGTCGATGGGTGTTTCTTCGCGCAGATCCCCGGAATCTATTGGGATATGCGCAGGTTGGCGAAGTGTGCAACCGTTCCTGGACCAATCCACAGCGCAATCTGTCCCTGGCTTTGTCGCATGCCCGGCCTTTCGCCCCGTCGACACGGGGAGAGGTTGACATAATAGGTTGACCACGACAGTAACGGCCAACGATATATCGGACCCCCGTCTTAAACGGCTTATCCTTAAAGGAATTCTGGTTGAATCCATCTCTGTTGCGGCGTGCTCAAAAGGATCTTGGTGCCGCTACTGAACGAGAGGCCGTCGAGATAGCGCTCAGCTTAGTTGACTTTCGGCGTGAGTTGCGGACTGGCGTACAGGCGTTGCGCACCTTGAAGCTCTCGCGGATCGATTAGTGTATCGTGCGCAAGTTCGTATTGGATACCAACTGCTATCAAAGACTAATTGCCCTTTGGCGAGAAGAGCCTGCATTCCAAATTGGCAGGTATATCGGACCGCCAGTCCGGCCGCGCGATGGCTGATTGTTTTGGACGAAGTACTGTACTAGACTCGCCACGTGGAGGCCACGATGATGAGAACAGCTTGGCTTCTGATGGCGATCATTACGTCCTTGCCTGCAACGGCCCAATGGTTGAACGTGCCGGCCAAAGGCATCCCGCGAACCAAAGACGGTAAGCCGGATCTTTCTGCGCCGGCACCGCGAAAACCGGATGGTAAACCAGACCTTTCAGGGGTCTGGCAGGGAGACGCGCAGAGCCGGAAATACATCTTTAATCGGGCCGCGGACTTCAAGCCAGGCGAGTTTCCCATCCAACCCTGGGCCGAGGCGCTCACCAAGGAACGGAGCACTGATGCCGGGCAAAGCGAGCTTCCCCCCACTCACTGCCTACCCCCGGGCATTCCGATACTCGACGCTTCCGGGGCTGCTGGCTTTCCGCTCAAGATCATCCAGGAGCCTGACCTGGTGGTGATTCTCTATGAGCTGGCGGTTGTCCGCCAAATCTTCCTGGATGGTCGCACCTTGCCCAAGGACCCCGATCCCACCTGGTTGGGATACTCGGTCGGCCGTTGGGATGGGGATGACCTGGTGATAGATACGACCGGTTTCAATGGCAAAACATGGCTCGACGTTGCAGGCCATCCAACGACCGACGCTCTACACATCACCGAGCGCTTTCGGCGGCGCGACTTCGGACACCTTGATATCCAGCTCACTATCGATGACCCGAAGGCTTACACCAAGCCGTGGACGGTAACCCTGGGGCCGATGCATCTCGACGCTGATAACGATCTGCTGGAGTATATCTGCAACGAAAACGAAAAGGACCTGAAGCATTTCGTGGGCAAGTAGACGCGCCAAAACCCCCAAGTAATCCGAAGTTTGAGAGCATGCTTTCCGCCTAACGGCGCATGGCATGGAGCGGACGGCGCAGAAAACGTCACCGCGGCTCATGCCCAAGCCGTTAGCCGGAGCCACGCTTGCATCGAGTCGCGATCAGCGGACGTATCGTCGTGGGAGAGGTTGACATAATAGGTTCGACCACGACAGTAACGGCCAACGATATATCGGACCCCGGTCTTAAACGGCTTATCCTTCAGCGAAGGCGTCGGCTATCAGATTCTATTCAGTGGACAGTCCTTTCGGACGGATGGAGCGTTTGTCGGCGTGGTGATCGTCGCGGCCTCCGGAATGATCCTCACGTTTCTCACCGAGCGGCTCGAGCGCCGGTTCTCTCGCTGGCAACCCGAACGATAACCGTGCGGCGGCGAAAACTGAACCAAGTAGCGCCACAAGCCTGACTCAGCACCAAGCGCAGTTAAAATTCCCCTCATCAGCCGAGGAGGGCTTTGCACAAAGAATGCGGGAATCTCGTCGAGCATGCCCTCTCCCTCCGGGAGAGGGTGTCGCGAAGCGACAGGTGAGGGACCTAACTCCACGTAAAGACGTTCCCAGATCCGGCCCAGCATCTCTTGATGCCCCACCTTCTCCCTCCGGGAGAAGGTCCCACGATCAAATTTTCGACTCTTTGTGCACACCGAGGAGGGGAATTCGCGGGCCTGATGTGTCCCGCCAATCAGGATCGATACGACTCCAATGCCGTCGCGACATAACGAACGGAATCCTTCGCAAGCAGCGAGTAGTGAATCGCTTTTGGCAGCCGAACCCGCCGGATTGCGATGGAATCGCAGAAGACGACATCCGCGCCGCGCGCCGCTGCAGCCGGCTCGCTCGGCATGTGGATTTCGCGCAGCTCGTGCCGCGATCCCATCGCCGGAGCGAGAATGCCGCGGGCGGTTTCCAAAAACAGCGTACTCATCGAAACGACCGCGATCACGGACGGACGAGGCAAGGCGCGGATGAAGCGCAGATGTTCGTCGGCATCCGAGTAGTGCACGGAAACGGCCGGACGATGCTTCGGGAACAAAGGTTGCAACAGCCCTAGCGCGTGATGCGGCGTCACTGCCAGAGCGCCTATCGCCAGGCCTGCATTCGATTCGAGTTCCTCTCGAGAACATCCGTGAACATCACACTTCACGGCGAAGCGCAGTTCCTCGCAGATCAGATCCCGCAGTTCGCCGTTCTGCTCAATCACAAGGAGATGATCCGGCGGCTGCGCCAGAAGACGTTCACGCACGCGTTCCCGCAGTTCTTGAAGAGAGAATCCCTTCTCTCGCGCGCGTGTGATGGTTTTGTTGATCAGGTCGTCGAGCGTGTCCTCCGCATCATCGGCTGTCTCGCGCGCAAGCACCGCCAGACGGCTTCCGCGTCGCCGTTCAAGCCACTTTCGCTGAACCAAATCCTGATACGCGTCGCTGACTGTGTTGTGGTGGACCTTCAGCCGCCGCGCGAGTTCGCGAACACTGGGCAGGAGTTCGCCATCCTTCAAACGCTCCGTGGCAATCAGAAAAATGATTTGTTCGGTCAGCTGTCGCCGGATCGGAACGTCACTCGAGCTGTTGATATGCAGATCCACTGGAGGGGCATTCTACGAAATATCCGTAGGACACTCCAAAAACTGTCACGACACGGACGAATCACCCCGCTGCCAACCTTTATCGTGACAACCATTGTTTGGAAGGAGCAGGATCTATGAGCGCACAAGCGATCGACATGGCCGTTGGGGAAACAGACAATCGTTGGCGACGCGGATTCTGGAGCGTCTGGGCTACACAATTTCAGGAATCCTTCAGCGACAACGCCTACCGCTGGATTGTGATTTCGTACGTCGCCAACATGGCGATACACGCCGGATCCACGCGCGAATACCTGAATACGCTCGCCGGCATTCTTTTTGCCGCGCCTTTCGTTCTGTTCTCTCCTGCTGGCGGATATCTCGCGGATCGATTCAGCAAGCGCACGGTCATCCTCGGCACGAAGCTCGGGGAGATCCTCGTGATGGGCATTGCCCTGGTGGGCTTAACCCTCTCGAGTCTTCCCATCATGCTCGTGGCACTTTTTTTGCGTGGGATTCAGAGCTCCTGCTACAGCCCCTCCAAGTTCGGGATGCTCCCGGAGATTCTTCCCGAAAGACTCCTGTCGTGGGGAAACGGCTTGATCGAACTCGGATCCTTCGCCGCCATCATCTCGGGAACCGTCGTGGGCACGACGCTTTATTCACGGTTCTCCGAACAACTGGGATACGCGGGGGCCTATCTTTTCGTAGCGACGCTCATTGGCGTGGCGATCTCGACGACCTTGCCGCGTGTGCCCGCCGCCGGCTCGACGCAGCCACTGCCGATCAATCCTTTTTCAGGACTCATCAACCAGTGGCAGCACATACGGCGGGATCGCACGCTTTTTCTTGCTGTTCTTGGAAACACGTATTTCTTCCTTCTCGCAGCATTGCTGCAATACGGCGTCGAGTTTTACGGACAAGACATCCTGAAGATTTCATCAGACCAGACTGGGTATCTCCAGGCCGCGATCGGCATTGGCATTGGCATCGGGAGCTTTGTTGCGGGCTACCTCTCAGGCGGGAAGATTGAGTATGGCCTCATTCCGCTTGGCGCGTCGGGAATGACAATTCTCTCTCTTCTTCTCTCGCGCGGCGGCCTTTCATTCACCGCGGTCGCGGTGCATCTTGCGTTGCTGGGCTTCACCGGGGGTTTCTTTGCCGTTCCCGTGATGGCGATTATTCAGCATCGTCCGGACGCGGATCGCAAAGGCGGCGTTATCGCAGCTTCCAATCAGTTGTCTTTCGTCGGCATCGGTTTGGCGAGCCTTCTGTGGGGCCTGCTGACAGGTTTGCTGCATGTATCCATCCCCGGCGTGTTCCTCTTCGGCGGATTGATGACGTTGGCGGCAACGATTTACGCCGTATGGCTGATGCCTGATTCTGTATTGCGTCTGATCGTCTGGATCCTCATTCATTCGGTCTATCGAATGCGAATCAAGGGCCGTGACAACATTCCCGCAAAAGGCGGCGCGCTCTTCGTCTGCAATCATCTCTCACTGGTGGATGCGCTGCTGCTCGGTGGATCCACGGAACGCCATGTTCGTTTTCTCATCTTCAAAGGCTATTACGATCATCCGCTCATCGGATTGTTTCCGCGCGCCGCGCGGGCGATTCCGATCTCTTCAGAGCAGCGTCCGCGGGAGATGATTCGCTCGCTGCGAGCGGCAAGTGACGCGATTCGCAATGGCGAAGTGGTCTGCATTTTTGCGGAAGGTCAGATGACTCGGATTGGACAGCTACTGCCTTTCCGGCGCGGATTCGAACGCATCATGAAGGGTGTCGACGCGCCGATCATTCCCGTTCATCTCGACGGCGTATGGGGAAGTATCTTCAGCTTCGAGCGCGGGCGTTATCTCTGGAAGTTGCCGAAACGCGCGCTTCACCCCATCACCGTCAGTTACGGCAAGCCGTTGCCATCGACTTCGACGGCCGTTGAAGTGCGACAAGCTGTTCAGGAATTGCAAACGGAGGCTTACAAGGAACACGGACGGCGTCTGAAACCGCTGCCGTACGCGTTCATCAAGACGGCCAGACGCCATCCCTTTCGGATGGCAATGGCCGATGCGGAGAAACGGCTCCGGTTCGGCAACGCGCTCACACGTGCGGTCTTTCTGTCGCGGCGACTCAGCGCAGAATGGCAAGACCAGGAGATGGTTGGGATTCTTCTTCCGCCATCGTTGGGCGGCGCGCTGGTAAATATGGCTGCGCTCCTGTGCGGCAAGGTCCCCGTCAATCTCAACTACACATTGTCGAGCGAAGGCATCGCGTCGTGTGCGAGGCAGTGTTCCATTCGCACGGTGGTGACGTCGAAAGTTTTCCTCGAGCGGATGAAGTTTGAAGTCCCTGGCAAACCAATCCTGCTCGAAGAAGCGGCAGCTAATCCGACGATCAGCGAACGCATCGGCGCGCTTCTGAGCGCATGGTTGATCCCGGCATCGAAACTCGTCCGTCGAAAAGTGAAGCATGAGGATCTGGCTACGGTCATCTTCTCGAGTGGAAGTACCGGAGATCCTAAAGGCGTTTTGCTGACTCACGACAATATCGTTTCGAATATCGCTCAGCTGTCTCAGTGCTTCGGTTTCGATCGAAAGGATCGTGTTCTCGGAATCCTTCCCTTCTTTCACTCCTTCGGATTTACAGGGACTCTGATGCAGCCGTTGACAAGCGGAATTGGAGTGGTGTTTCATCCGAATCCCTTCGATGCGAGAACGATCGGTTCGATCGTCTCACAGTATGGTGTGACGTTCCTGCTCGCAACGCCGACCTTCCTGCAGGCTTACATCCGTCGATGCGATCCTGGACAGTTCGGCAGCTTGAAACTCGCGCTCGTCGGCGCAGAGAAACTGCAGGAGCGCACGGCGCAGGCGTTCGAAGATAAATTTGGTATTCGTCCACTGGAAGCATATGGCTGCACCGAATGTTCGCCGGCCGTGACGGTGAATACGCGAGATTACCGCGCGCGCGGAACCCGTCAGATTGGAGCAAAACGCGGAAAGATTGGGCACGCGCTGCCGGGCGTCAGCGTTCGCATCGTCGATCCGGAGACGTTTCAACCCTTGCCGGTGGGTCAACCCGGCCTCATGCTCGTGCGTGGACCGAATGTGATGCAGGGCTATCTCGGCCGCCCCGCGGAGAGCGCAAAAGTGCTTCGCGACGGATGGTATGTAACCGGCGACATCGCGATGATCGACGAGGATGGCTTTGTCGAAATCACGGATCGGTTGAGCCGCTTCAGCAAGATCGGCGGCGAAATGGTGCCGCATATTAAGGTCGAAGAGAAGCTGCAGGAATTGGCGGGTGCGCAAGAACAGGTGTTTGTCGTGACGAGCGCTCCGGATGAGAAGAAAGGCGAACGCCTGCTGGTGTTGCACACGCTCGATGATCAGCATCTGAGAAGTTGCCTGGATCATCTCGACCAGGCCGGCCTACCGAATCTTTGGACTCCACGACCTCAGGCATTTTTCAAAGTGGATGCGATTCCCTATCTCGGTACCGGGAAGCTAGACCTCCGCAAAGTCCGTGAAATGGCGCTACAACTGGCGAAGGCGTAGCGAGGGTTACGGAAGACTCTGCCGACCGACGTTGTGTGCTCGTACCAGTGTAGCTCCGCTTGAGCTGTCGAACCATCTCTCAGGCGGACCGTGGCAATGCCCTTGAGCTTACGCCAGCCGCCACGCCCGAACTGAGCCGTCAAACGAGCCCGCTCCCGCACCGACGGACCCTTTGCGATTCTTTCAATATCGCGAATTTCGCCCGACAATCTCAAAAATCATTTTCTAGGTGGGTGGGCCGGTTCAGGGTTGTCGCGCTAACGACGCGTGCTTGACCTGCGAAGCCGCCTGCAGGTATGAGAGCCTCGCCGGAGCAACAGCGGCTTCGACAGGTCCGCATGCCCGGCCTTTCGCCCCGTCGACACGGGGAGAGGTTGACATAATAGGTTAGACAGTAACGGCCAACGATATATCGGACCCCCGTCTTAAACGGCTTATCCTTTGAAAAGATGGAAATACATGTCAGGCGCGGAAAAGGTGGCAAGGACCGGGTCACGATGCTGCCCGGTATTTTGAAGGCGCGGCTAATTGCTCACTTGGGAGACGTTAAACGTACCGACGAAAAAGATTTGCTGCAGAAGGCGGGACGCACTGTGTTACCGGATGCGCTTGCGCGAAAGTATCCGAACGCGGATTGCGAGTGGCCTTGGCAATTCGTGTTTCCAGCCAGCGCACGGTATTTTGACCGGATAGCCTCGATCGAGCGCCGCCACCATCTCCACGAATCGGCAGTTCAGAAAGCAGTCCGGCGTGCAGCTCAACGGGCGGGGATCACTAAACCTGTCAGCCCTCGCGTATTTCGTCACAGTTTTGCGACGCATCTGCTCGAGAGCGGCTATGACATCCGCACCGTCCAGGAATTACTAGGTCACAGCCATGTCAACACGACGATGCGGTACACGCATGTGCTTAATCGAGGTCGCCTGGGTGTGCTGAGTCCCGCCGACATTGCGTGAAAGAGTGTGGATAGGCCGCCGCAAGTATATTCTTCGTCCGCATTTCGTTTCGGTTGTTCAGCAATGGAATCCGCACTAACATCGGTCACCTAAATCCGTTACGGACTTGAGCGTCGAGTAGTCGATTTTTGATATGACGCTGCTTGCGTCCACCTAGTCTCAGGTTCTGGTGGCGGATAATTACATGTTAGGCCGCCGCAATCGATTGCATGGAATTGAAAGCAACAGGTCTTCAAATGAAACTCGCTCCGTATTCCAAGGCAGATGCGGAAGACTGGGCAAAAGTCAATCTGACCGTCAGGTGCAATGGTTTTCGGGGAGACTTCGTCGCATGGTTACAGACAGAAGATGTTCAACGTTTTAAGAGCGAACTTACGACGATGCTCCAATCACTTGGTACTCCAGCAAAGGCACGGTTATGCAGCGCAGAACCAGACATCGACGTTGAATTGACTAGCGACAGGCGCGGGCACATTATCGGCAGCTATCGCTTCCAGAGCGAACGCATCAATGGAACACCAACTGTTCTTTCGGGCGAGTTCGAAATGGACCAAAGCTTCATCCCAGATTTAATAAGGCAACTTCAAGAATTGGTTTCGTCACTCAAATGAAGTGGCCTAACAAAACGTTGCAGCCGACAAGCCGCGCACAACGTCTTTCGAACTGCTTACGGTTCGCTCGCGCGGCTTGCGGCTGAACGTTAAGCCGTTGGGCGGCCACACAAGTGTGAACGCGCAGACCAGATACGGAGGTGGTTAAAATGAGACGCATCAATCGAACGATCAGTATTGTCACCATGCTGGCAGGATTTTTCGTTGCTGCGTGGGGACCGACAGTTTTTCAAGCTGTGACGGGAACTTCGCTTCCGACGCCGCAAGGTTCCGCTGCGATGATCATCTGGGCCGGGGTCGCGTTCGCGAGAGCTTTTGGCGCCGTGCTGGTGGTGCTCGGCGCCTTCTTGTGGGCAGCAAATCGATCGCCGAACACAACCGAGAAGGGGTCGGTTCTGCCGGTTCTCGCTGCAGTGTTTGCAGCTCTTGTCGTGTGGGCACAGGAGCAGGCAATTTGGACGACAGGTGTGGGCTTCGTTTTTGTCGCACTTGTGAGCACCATTGCGATCAGTGCTGCCGCAACATTTCTCAAGTCCGTCGACACGGGGAGAGGTTGACATAATAGGTTGACCACGACAGTAACGGCCAACGATATATCGGACCCCCGTCTTAAACGGCTTATCCTTCGCGCCGTTCGCGACGACGGTTTGGGATTACATCAATCGCGCCATGCCCCTCAATAGAGAGGGAACGCTGACCGCCGATGAGGTATACGCGCTGACTGCGTTTCTGCTCAACATAAACGGCGTCATCCCGGAGGGCGAAGTGCTCGACGCCCAAAGTCTGCCGAAGGTCAAGATGCCGATTGGCAATAGATACGCTCCCCTACCGGAGTGGAAACCCAAGACGCCAAGGCTTAAAGACGACCCGTTCTGAAGATTTAATGATGCGATATGAGCAAATTCCCCTCGTTGATCTTTGGGCTATCGTTCGCGGTTTCAACTCTAACGACAGCAGCGGCCGCGCAGCAGTCGAACACTTCTAAAATTCCGCCGCTGGTTATCGAAAAGCAGGGAAGCTTCTTTGTTGGCGGCCACGACGTCCATTCCGACACACTCTCGACACTCCCGGCCTACGCGCCCACAGGCACAGTCACCGTCGACCAAATGTATGTGCGATACCAAGTTCCTGCGAAGGCGGCGCGACAATCGATCACGCTCATACACGGCTGTTGCCTCACTGGAAAAACCTGGGAAACCACACCGGATGGTCGAATGGGATGGGATGAGTACTTCGTCTGAAAGGGACGAGCCACCTACGTCATCGATCAAGCGGCGCGCGGACGTTCGGGCGGAAACGTCTCGTCGATCAACAGCGTCAAGCTCGGCAAGAGCGCGCTCGATCAGCTGCCTGTAGTCTTTGAAGCGTCGCACGAAGCGGCATGGGCGATCTTTCGTTTTGGTCCCGAATATCCGAAGGTTTTCCCGGGGATGCAATTTCCGTTGGAACCACAAGGGGAATTCTGGAAGCAGATGGTCCCGGATTGGAATTCATCGCTGCCGTCACCAAATCCAACGGTGACGGCGTTGTCGGAACTCGCACAGCGTCTCGACGGCACTGTGTTGATGAGTCACTCGCAATCGGGCATCTATCCATTCCAGACCGCTGTCATCAGTACCAAAGGTATTGCCGGAATTGTTTCGATCGAGCCAGGCGGCTGTCCTGCCGCGAGTGGAAATCTGCAGCCTTATCTCAAAATGCCGATTCTCGTTTTGTTCGGTGACTACGTCGACCAGTCGACACGATGGGCGCCGCGACTCAAGTCGTGTTGAGAATTCGTAGAAGCCGGAAGCAAAGCAGGCGGGAAGGTCGAATTGATTGTGCTACCCGAAATCGGCATCCGCGGCAATTCGCACATGCTGATGCAGGACAAAAATAGTCTTCAGATCGCAGATTTGCTTCTCGGCTGGATCGACAAACATGTGAAATGAGCCGGAAGAATCGGCCGTTCGGTAGTGTCTCAGTTTGAAATCATCCGAATAGGTAAGGCCGGTGTATTCCCCTCCTCGTGAGGAGGGGTGGCTGCGCCAGTAAGAAAAATGCCGCGAAGCAACCGCAGCGGCGCAGACGGGGTGGTGGTTCTCAAGCAATGTACAGGCGTGAGATCCACCACCCCGTCCAGCCCTCCTCACGAGGAGGGGAATATGCTTCACCTCAAAACAACGGCAACAATTCAAACTGAGACACCACCGCGGTTCGGCTCATTTAGCTGGAGCCGAGCAGACGAAGTTTGCGGCATCATCGGTACTGCCGGTTCCCTTCCATCTTGAAACCTGTGGGTACGGACACAATGGACGCGTCCGTTCGACCACATCCCTGTTGACACGGGAAGCCACAATCTTTTTCGGAGCGATTCCCTTTTCGACCCACTGTTCGAGGGCAGGCACTGGATCAAAACTTGAAGTACCCGGCCCGCCACTGCAGTGCCCCATTCCAGGAACCATGAACAGCCTGAAGAACGACGACGTTTTCGCTGCGCCGCCCATAGTCTTCGTGGCCGCTTCGTAGTATTCGACGACGTCATCGCCGGGAAGAATCGGATCCACCCAGCCCGAATACATCAGCAACTTTCCATCTCGCGACTTGAAAGCGCTGAGATCCGGAGACATCGCGCTGATGAACCCCATCTTTTTGTCCGCATATTCCACGTCGCGATCGAAATCAAATGTGTGCCAATCCCAGTTCGGATCGTTGAACACGAAATATCGGAAGAAACCGGACCGGCGCGGCTCGGCAATATTGATCATTTGTCCCCATCCGGAATTAACCGAATCACCAAATCCTTCGCTGCCGCGCGGCCAGCCGGGAAAGATTCGTTCACCGGTGCGCGGGTTTCGAACGCCGTCGTAGACAGACTTCGCCGCCTTCACTTGCTCGGCGGTGAGACACGCGTCCGCATTCGAACTGGAGCACATAAGCGTCGCCGGATCGAATTTGCATCGTCGCGGATCGTCAATGACTCCATCTCTTACTCCGTCCAGCGCATCGCATGCGGCGACTGCCGACTTAGTCAACAACTGCAGTTTGTTTTGTGGAAGGAGACTCACACTGTCTTTGTGCGTCGCCTCCCAGACGCCGAGGTATCCGATGATTTCATGAACTCGATCGGCTGCCGGCGCTCCGGCAATGATTCCATCGTAGTCGTTGGGAAAACGCTGAGCTTCCATGAGTGCCTGATGCCCACCGGTATTGCAGCCGTTGAAATATGCGTGGTCGGGCAATCGGCCCGCATAGCTTCGAACAATATTTTTTGAGGCCTCCGTCATCAGGTGAATCGAGCGTGATGCCCAGTCGATGATCTTTTCAGGATGGCCTTCGGCGAATCGCAGATCATCGCCGGTGTGACCCGCGTCACTACCCACGGTGGCGTATCCGCGGCCCAGCGCGATGCGCATATCGTCGTAATTGATGGCCCCTTGGAAGCCGTTAGTTCCGATTCCCATCAATCGTCCGTTCCATGATGTCAATGGAGGCAGCCAAACCTCAAAGTTGATTTTGGAATCGTTGGTTGGCGTCGCTACCGCTGTCACTCGACAATGCGACGCTTCCGAAACTGCTTGCGTGATTTTCACATTCGATAGGGTGAGAGTCGTCAGGTTCTCGCAAGCGGTGGCGGCGTCAGCGCGTTCGCTCACGACAAAGACACCGAGCCACAAAGAAAACAGACAAAGACTATTTCTGATTCGCATTAGTGCACACGAAGTTTGCGGAATCATCAGTGCTACCGGTACCCTTCCATCTCGCAACTTGAGGATAGGGACAGAACGGTCTCGTTCGATGGAAATCCCGGCACGACATTCGGCCGGCCTGTCAGTCCTTTCGTTGCTAAAGATGGATCTTTGCTGGTTTTCAGACGACGGCGGAAACAGGATCTGGCGAGTTCGGTACACGGGCCGGTAGGGATGCCAAGTACTAAGGGATCGCTTCCCGGACGCAACGAAACCCCACGAAGTTGTTCCTGATCGTGGGCACGTCGTTGCCGCGAACCGAAACTCGCGCGTTCCTCGCAACGACGCTGTACCAGCAACCGCCGCGCTGTACGCGCGATTGCCCATTCACCGGCCCTCCCGGATCTGTCTGCGCCGCGGCGGCGTAATTCCCAAACCAATCCTGCGCCCATTCCCAGACATTTCCGTGCATATCGTACAAGCCCCAGGCATTCGGTTGCTTTTGTCCCACCGGATGTGTCTGACCGCCCGAGTTAATGGAATACCACGCCATCGCGTCCAGGTTTCCCGCATAGGATCCCGTCGTCCCCGCCCGCGCCGCATACTCCCATTCCGCCTCCGTGGGCAAACGGTAGCGGTACCCATCCTGTCTCGAGTTCAACTTTTGCAGAAAATCCTGCGCGTCGTTCCAACTCACCCGTTCCACCGGACGGTCCGCGCCCCTGAAATTACTGGGATTCGATCCCATCACGGATTCCCACTGCGCCTGGGTCACCTCGTACTTGCCCATCTCGAAACCCTTCGTGATGCGCACGCGGTACGCCGGCTTCTCATTCTCATAACACTGATTGTCGCCCGAGGAGCAGCCCATCATGAACTCGCCGGGCTGGATGCGCACAAATTCCATTCCAGTTGCAGCATCGCGATTCTGCGCCGACGTGGCGACAACCGAGAACGCACACACAAGGATTCCCATCCTGGTTCGGCTGAATGATCTCCTGATCATATTGGCGGCGATTATAGCGCGTTGCCCTGTGGCCGTAACTTGATTCCAGTGCAGCCCGGCCTTAAATTCTCTGCGCCGCGGGCGGCCGGTTTACATAAAACCTAGACCACGACAGTAACGGCCAACGATATATCGGACCCCCGTCTTAAACGGCTTATCCTTCGGCCAGCTATTGTGAGAAAACTCTTGTTGGATGGGGCCGGGAAAGGTGCACAATTCTTCGCTATGCGTATACGACCTCTTGCAACGCTCCCCGTAGTTTTGTTCCTCGGGGTCCTAATCCTCACTCTGCCCGCGTGTGTGGAACACGCCGCGGCGCAGCAAACACTTCGGTACGTGATTGTTTCTGCCGGGAGGGTTGCGGGAAGTGAAGTGGACACATACGCTCCGGACGGGCGAATTGACAGCACGTTCGAGTTTAACGACCGCGGCCGGGGGCCAAAGATTGTGGCGCACTACGTGGTGGGAGCGGACGGCTTGCCGTCGCGCACCGACATCACCGGCAATGATTATCTGAAAGCACCGGTGGACGAGCACTTCGCGGGAGAGAACGGACGCGCGCACTGGAAGAGCACTTCGGAGGAAGGATCGGCGAACGCGGGTGGTTTTTATGTAAGCAACAATGGCTTCGGCGCAGAACTAGCCGTGCTGGTGGCTGCGCTTGTGAAGGCAAAAGGGGCACCGGTGAAACTCTATCCTTCCGGGGAGGCGCGACTGGAGCGGCTGACCGACACCACGATCGAGGATCACGGCCAGAGCTTGCACGTGACCGAATATGCGATTACGGGACTCTCCTTCGCGCCGCAACCGCTCTGGCTGGACGATAACCTGCGGCTGTTCGGCACGCCGGGGAAGTGGTTTGCCGTCCTGCTCGAGGGCTGGGAAGGCACGAACGAAAAGCTTTTCGCACTGCAACAGAAAGCCGAGGACGCGCGCTACGCGCGGCTGGCCCAAGAGCTGGCACGACATCCAGTGCATCCCGTGGCGATCGAGCACGTGCGCGTGTTCGATGCCGAAAACGCAGCGATGCGCGAGGACCAGACCGTGGTGATCGATGGCGAGCGCGTGGCGCAAGCGGGGCCGAGCGGGAAGACGCAGCTTCCGAAAGGCGCAGAGCGGATCGACGGAAACGGAAAAACGCTGCTGCCGGGGCTCTTCGATATGCATGGGCACGTTGAGCCGATTGATGGCCTGCTGAACATTGCAAGCGGAGTGACGGGCGTTCGCGACATGGGAAACGACATCGAGGAGTTGGGGCGGCTGCAAGCGAAATGGCAAAGCGGGGAGGCGATCGGACCACGCGTGTGGAAATCGGGTTTCATCGATGGGCCGGGCCCGTTTCAAGCACCAACAGGGATTTTTGTGTCCACTTCGGAGGAAGCACAGGCCGCCGTGAATCGCTACGCGGACCTCGGCTACTTTCAGATCAAGCTGTATAGCTCGCTGAAGCCGGCGCTGGTGCCGGGCATCACGAAGTCGGCACATGAACGCGGACTGCGAGTGAGCGGGCACGTCCCCGACGGAATGGTTGCCAGTCAGTTTGTGGAAGAAGGCGCGGACGAGCTGCAGCACATTAACTTCATTTTCCTGAACTTTCTGGCAGGAAAGGTAAAGGACACCAGAACGCCGGAAAGGTTCACCGCCGTTGGAGCCAATGCGGCGAAGCTCGATCTGGATTCGAAGGAAGTGAAGGATTTTATCGAACTACTGCTGAAACATCACACGACGGTGGACGTGACAATGGCGGCATTTGAAGGGATGTTCACCGGGCGGCCGGGAAAGGCTTCACCGGATTATGCACCGATCTTGAGCAGGCTACCGGCACAGGTGCAGCGTGGCGCATTCAACGGCGGGCTTCCTGTGACTGAAGCGAATGACCAGCTTTACAAGGATTCGTATGCGGCCATGCTGAAGATGACCAAGAAAATGTATGACGCGGGCATCCCCATCCTGGCGGGAACGGATGCGCTGATGGGGCTGATGCTGCATCGCGAGCTGGAGCTGGAAGTGAGGGCGGCGATACCGCCGGCGAAGGCGCTGCAAATCGCCACGTGGAATGCGGCGAAATTGCTGAAGCAAGAAAAAGAACTAGGATCGCTTGCTCCCGGGAAGAAGGCCGATTTCGTGTTGG
>JACXTT010004996.1_pt1 | contig 19450 bp, 18 predicted proteins | sample 9270951 | NCBI WGS metagenome assembly JACXTT01 (sample SAMN15532306, study PRJNA645909) | rock metagenome | isolation source: weathered quartz diorite | place: Puerto Rico | collected 2017-06-21 | reverse complement strand
GCTTGAGAAAGAGAGACGGTTTCGGCTTTCATTATTTCGTTTGGTGAGCGGGACCGTGGAATAGTTCGGCAATCTCGAGGCGAAAGCCAGGAATGAGGTCGCCGCCAGCGATCTCGTCCGTCTCCTGAAAGATCCGCGCATCCGTGCGTGAAGCATAGACAGTGACTGTCCGATGCTCGACCGAAACAAGCCACACTTGGTGCACGCCGGCGGCCAGATAATCATGAACTTTGCTCACTAGCTTTAGATACAGGTCCGTCGGTGAAACGATCTCGATTGCTAGGTCCGGTGCGATGGGCCAAATACCTTCGGGTTCGCCCTCCCAAGGGATGCGCGAAGTCGCCACGAATGCTATGTCCGGGAGGCGCTGATTCTCGCCGATCATGAAGGTCGTATCGGCTCCATAAATACCACCAAGATGGTTGGTTTTGACATGACCCCACAATTCCCCAATAAGCCGTGCGCCCACTCCCCCGTGCAACGCCCCTCCCTTGACCTTCTCCTCCGGCTGGCCGTCCACAATCTCGTATTCCCTGTCGGCGTCAAGTACGGGTTCGAGCGTCGCTGCCATCGTTTCTGTCTCTCCCGAAATCAATCTAACAATCTCATTCTAGCGTGAGGACCGCCAAGCGCTCAAGACGAGGGCCCCTGACCATCTACATGCGATCGACGAGGCGAAGCACCGAGCCTTTACATCGACGAACAAATTGCGCAAGAATTCGCACTACATGACGCTTCTCTGCTGAATAGGACGTCTTATGTAAGCGTTAGGCAAAGCAGAAACAGTCTGAATCACTAATATGGAGGGATCCACCATGACTTCCCACGACTCAACTCTTCGGTCTTCCTTGCGCAGAACCCTGGTGGTTGCGCTCGCTGGCAGCCTGCTGACTGTATGGCTGGCGTTAACCTCATCCGCATTCGGCGCTCAAGGATCAAATACCAAGTATTTGCGTTCCGGCCTCACCCAAATCGAGCCGAGCACTCAGGAGTCGAAACTTAGGGAGCTGAGTGAAGCATCCATCTCAACCGCGTTCACCTACCAGGGACAGTTGAAAGATTCAGGCGGTCCCGTGAGCGGCGTGTACGATCTTCAGTTCATTCTCCGATCGGCTCAAACCGGCGAACAGAAACTAGGTTTGGTTGAGATCAAAGATCTGAATCTCACCAATGGCATGTTCAGTGTGCAGATCGACTTTGGTAATGCGGTCTTAGGCGCCAAGGAGAGCTGGTTGGAGATAGGGGTGCGGCCAAGCGCTAGCACCGACCTATACAGAGTGCTGGCTCCCCGGCAGAAGCTTAGGTCTACGCCTTACGCCATCTTCGCGCAGCATGAGCAGTGGAGCCTGATCGGTGTGCCCATCGGCTTCCCCGGCGATGCAGAGGCAACCTCTGGCACTATCGGGATCGCGGAACGGAAGGGGCCGGAGACGGTTGGTGAGTTGACCGCGTCGAAACCTGCCGAAAAGAGTATTGCTCCAGCCCCCGCCGACCGCGGGACGTTCGCCGCGGTACCTGCTGCCCCTTGCGTCCCAGCTGTTTCCTGCTCGACCAACGATCCCGCGTTCTCCGTGAGCAACACGGGCGTCGGTCATGGAATTGAGGCCCACAGCCGGGGCACGGCCAACAATGCCAGCGGGGTGGTCGGAGTCAATGATGCCGGAGGTTGGGGAGTGTCCGGTTTCACGAATACAGGCTTCGCCGGCGTTTTTGGCTTTAGCGGCAATAACGGCGTCTTCGGCCTAACGAGCAACCCAGCAGTGAACGCAGCCGGTATTTTTGGTCAAAACGACCACACCGGGACCGGCGTCTTCGGGAATTCTGTCTATGGGCAAGCGAACCCGCGTACTGCAGGCGGCATCGGCGTATTCGGCAGAACCGAACGGCTTGACGGCGTTGGAGTCCTGGGTCGATACGATGGCCCAGACAGCCAGAGTGGCTGGGGCGTCTTTGGATTCAGCCCACGCGGTTTTGCCGGCGTCTTCGGCTCTGGTGGGGGCTATGGAATCTTCGGACAGACGGGCAACACCACAGCGGAGAATGCAGCGGGCGTCTATGGCAAGAATGATGGGGTCGGCATCGGGGTATTCGGCCAGAACAGGACCACGAGGGCCGCTGCTGTCCTTGGCAGGAACGATGGCGGCGGCGACGGCGTGGCGGGGTATAGCACCGCAGGCAGCGGAGCGGGTGTTTACGGTTTTACCGATCGGTCCAACGGCGTGGGCGGCCGTTTCACCAACTTCGCCGGGGGCGTCGCGCTCCGAATCGAGGGTCTTACAAGCACCGACTCCCTGCGTATCCTCAGAGGAGCGGATCTTTCTGAGCAATTCGTAGTGAAATCCGTTGTCGACTCTGCCGAGGACGCTCAAGCCGAACAAGTTCAACCTGGGATGGTTGTCTCAATCGACCCTGCGAGCGCTGGCAGGCTGGTTGTGAGTAGCCGAACCTATGACCGGCGCGTCGCGGGCATCATCAGCGGCGCAGGCGGCCTCAAGCCGGCGATGGTGGTGAGCCAGACCGGTTCAGTCGCTGACGGCAATCTACCGGTGGCGCTGAGCGGCCGGGTTTACTGCTGGGCTGATGCGTCTACCGGATCGATCGAACCGGGGGATCTGCTCACAACCTCCGGCATTCCCGGTCACGCCATGAAGGTCACCAATTACCGAAAGGCCCAAGGCGCAATCATCGGGAAGGCAATGACGCCATTGGCTAAAGGGAGAGGTCTTGTTCTGGTATTGATCACACTCCAATAGCCCGGACAATTGTGGAGGGGAAATATATGTTTAGGATGAAGCACCCGATCCTGATTCTACTGGCCGTCTGTTTAGGCTTAGTCGAGCCAAAGCTGAATCTCTCTCTCGATTCGCCTACGGACCGCGAGGCGGAGATGGAGCGAAGCCGCCCGGCACGCGCCACTCAGAAAGAAACTGCAAACTCGACTGACCCGGTCATTAGGGCGTGGCTGGGCCGCGTATTCAATTTCGACGCCCACGAGAACCAAGCTAGCCAGGGGGCTGCAGCCGTGGCCGATGACCCAAACGTGCGATGGGGCCAGGCGGACTCGTTAGCCATTCAGATAGATGAGAACGCGGACGCTTGGCAGTCCGGCCGTGTCATCGATGTGCTGGCGCTCGATTCCGGCGGCCTTCTGGTTGGCACGGAAACCGGAGGCGTATGGTCCGTCACGAGCGTTGGACAGGCACTTCCACTCAGTAATGACTGGGATGATCCGGACATCACGGCGCTCGTTTTCGGCCCTGACGGCTCGAGGCACTTCTATGCTGGTTGTGGGGGGAGCAACGGCGCTCTTTACGAGACAGACACCTCCGATCCGTTACCAATACTTGCTTGGCGGCAGATCACCATTCCAATGCAGACCGGGGCTATCTATCGCGTAGGCGTCTTGCGAAATTCGCGGAGAATCGTGCTGGCGTGTCAGAATGGTGTGTGGTGGTCACCCATTCCCGCTGCGCCGTCGGCGAGGGGTATGTATAACTGGCAGCAGGCTCCCGGACTTCCTGGCGGCACCTACAGCGGCCTCGCCGTCGGACCGAACGATACATTCGCCGTGGCTCTTTGGGGACCTCAGAATTGTCCCGGCACAGCAACATTGACGGGCATTTTCACTGGCGCTTGGACTTCAGGGAACCTCCAGATGACTTGTTCGACCATTAATGGCGTGACCGTTTCACAGGTGTCTTGGATTTCGCTGGCATCGTGCGATAGCAATCGCAACGTGATGTATGCCCTCACAACCGATTCCAACGGCCAGTTTTTGGCGGCCTTGCGCTCGAACGACGGGGGAAGAAACTGGAATGCGACCGGTCAAACGCTCGATGGCAATCACAGCGCCCGTTGGACGATTCGATCGCTTTTTGGCGACAGCGGCTCCGGCGGATGGTTCAAACACATTAGTGTGTCCCCATCCAATACCGAAACCGTCGCTTTCGGCAGCCTGAATCCGTTTATTTCGACCAACGGCGGTCAGAATTGGCGAGCGCTGGGTGGACAGTGGACGAACCCGGAGACGCTCACGTTTACCCCGCACCATCACGCTGATGTGCATGTGATTTACTTCGATCCGAACAACAACCGGCGACTTCATATTGCCAGCGATGGAGGTGTGGCCACGAGCTCGGATCTGGGTGGCACTTTCAGCAGCTTCTTCAATCGCCAACTGCTCACGCTCCAGTTCTACAGTACGGTTGCGGCACGCAACTTTGCCGGTACACTCGCCGTCAATGAGTGATTCCCCGGATTGGTTACGGGCGGACTGCAGGACAACGGAAATGTGTACGCCGTACTGGGACCCCAGCCCACCCCCTGGAAGGGAGTCGGCTGTGGCGACGGTGGCTACATGGTTTTCTTGGGAACCGGAGACCTTCTGGCGGGTTGCACAACCGGCTATGACTGGCCTCGCGCGAGATGGAATGGGTCGCAATTTGGATCCTTGGACGCCGTCCCCGTACTCAACGGCCCTGGCAGTCTCGCTGCTCGCTGTTGCTCGGCCGGAGTGGAGATCGTGAATACGCCACGGTGGCGCAACGGGTCAAATCAACTCATGTACGCCACTGCCTGGCTGGGTGGCACCCTCTACGGGCTGTATGCGAACAGCAATGGTGACAACATGCACTGGGAGCGCTTGGGATCAGTTCCGGTTGCCGCCAATCAATACGTGACGGCGGTAGGATCAAGTGATGGCTTTACTGTCTTCGTCGGCACCAGCGAGGGACGAACATTCGCCTTCGACACGAGGTCAGGCTCCCCGCTTGAATTGAATGTGCCGATTCGAGCAAGCCAGGGTAGCGCCATCGGGCGAATCATCGTGCAATCCACCACGCAGGTGTATGCATCACTAAACTCCGGCTCGGCTGCGTTTATCTTGCGTTTGAATGGACTGCGGTGGGACGCGGTTGGCGCGGGGACACTCTTCGCCTTGGAGATGGATCGAACGACCAATCCACCGACCCTGTTTGCCGCGACCGACAGCCGCGTCTACGTTAGCCGTGATAGCGGCGGAACCTGGCAAAGCGCCTCACAAGGGCTGACACGACGGCCGCACTGCGCGGACCTGCGTTTCGTGAATCAATCAGATGGGGCACATTTTCTCTATTTGAGCACGTACGGTCGTTCGGTATGGCGGGCGAGGTTACAATAAGCTCGAAGGCAATATCGATTCTCCAACAGACGACCAGCTACGAGCGATCTCCATGAACAACTGTCTCAAACTGGCATTCACCCTCTCGCTCGGCGTCCCCTGGTTGGCTCAAACAGGTTCAGTAACGGTTCCAGCCGCATTGCCCATGACTGTATGGACCGAGAGCGTGGCCCACAAAGTCCAGCCCACCGCATCGCCGGGCATGGTCGGCACTATTGCATTGGAGGGCGCCCGAGGTTCCTATGAGGCCTATCAGATAGTGGTGCATTCGAACAGTGACATGCTCACGGGCGTCAACCTCACCGCTAGCACCCTCGCGGACGGTGCCGGCAATACGCTCGCCGGGTCGAACATCAACTTTTTTCGTGAGGGGTTCATTGATTTCACAGGTGTTTCAGCGGATGGCGGCACACTGCCGGTACCGGCAAAGTCACCCACCCGCGATGGCCGGATTCCCGATCCGCTGATTCCCTTCACCGATCCCTACTCCGGCAAACTCGCCGGAGCGCCGTTTACCGTCGCACCGGGCCTGAACCAGCCGGTCTGGATGGATGTCTTCATCCCACCCAGCAGCGCGCCTGGCACTTATACCGGCACGGTGACGGTTACGGCCATGGGACAGCCTCCGGTTCTCGTGCCCATCAAACTGGTCGTGTGGAATTTCGTCTTGCCGGATATGCGGGCCGTCACGACTTACTTCCTGTTGCGCGCCGACGAACTCATCAAGTTTCACCGTGACACGTACCAATGCTCGGGCGGCAGTTGTTACCTGGATTGGGGATCGGCGCGGGCCAGGACCATTGTCAAACGTTACGAGGAACTTGCCCACACTCACAGGATCGATACGGGTCAGAGCTTTGTTACCTTGCCCGATAATGGTTGCTCGCCCCCGGCCGACTGGTCGGCTTACGACGGCGCGCTTCAACCATATTTGAACGGCACGTACTGGAGTGACGGTGTCCCCAGCAATTGGCTGGAGACGCCGTTTACACCGGGAGCGAATTGGGGCCCTCAATCAGAGTGCACAGAAGCGCAATACACCTCGCTCGCCACTGCCTGGGCATCGCATTTGAAGGCTCGAGGGTGGTTCAACCGCGCAATTGTTTATGCGCTTGATGAGCCGGATCCCGATGACATACCGACGATTGCGCAGCACTCGAAGTGGATGCAGAACGGCGATGCCGACTGGAAAGGACGTATTATGGACACCACTCCGCCACGCAGGAGTAATGTGGCGGCGCTCAATCCGGCGCTCGGCATCTATGCTGCCTGCTTGAAATGCTACGACAAGTGGTACTACCAGGATGGCGATGTGTACGGCCGTGCCGAGTGGCCGGGACTGTTTGCCCAAAATATCAAGCTCTGGTTTTACGAAAGCAATGCCCAGTCGGCGCCGTACCCGACCTACGCCACCAACACGCTACTCGGGATCGAACCACGGATCATGAAGTGGGGTGCGTGGTACGAATCGGCCACCGGATTTCTCATGTGGGCGGTGAACACCTGGGACATGAACAATCCATGGGGACCGAACATCCTTTATGGGAAGACGGGCGACGGCGTGCTGCTTTATCCCGGCAACCACGACGGGACGATCGCGCCGGGTGGCTCACCGATGGACGTGGCGATCGATGGGCCGATCCCATCATACCGGCTGAAGATGATCCGAGCCGGCTTGCAGGACTGGGCGCTGTTCAAGCTCGCCGATCAACGCGGTTTGACCAGTTACGCCCGAGCGCAGGTGGGCCAGGCCTACAGCCAGCTCGGCGCGTGCGATTGGAGTGGTTGCGCGCCAACCAATGGACAGTTCTATTGGAAAGCCGACGATGTGTTGATGATGCAGATCCGGCGCAACATTGCACTGGCTATCCTCGCCGCGCCTCGTAATACCGGAACCGCCTCAACCAAACCTACACCCCCCTGAAGACGCGCTTGACGGAGTGCTAGCCCTGTCCGCACGACCAAGCGGTCAATCTGCCTTGTGTATGATGAATTCGGGTAGATGCGGAGAAGACGCCAAACACTCGAGCAGGCGGATTTCATCCGGGGGCCGAGGCCACACTCTGGATTGCCTCAAACATCTCGGTGTCGGTCGCGTATTTGAAAAAGTCGAGACCTTTCGAGGAAGCTATACCCTGTTCGATCTCTTCCAATCGCCGGACCTCAGAGTACTCGACGAAGCGAATATCACGACGATTTAATTCGTGACGAAGGGCTTCGAGCTTAGCATCGATATCGACCGGATCCCCTTTGTCCAATCGCGCGAGATAACGATTGACGGCCAATACACCGCGCTCGCCGTCCTGTTTGGCTTTACCCACCAAGCCATCCGAGGCTCTGCGAGACCAACCAGCGACGAAGATTCCCTCCAAGCGCTCGCCCTTATGTGGATCATAAGCCTGATACTCCTCGTCACCGGCATGATCCGGATCGGGGTGTGGATCGGTTACGTATTCGGCGCCTCGAACCGGGAGGCCGAGACGTTCATCAACACGATCTCCGACGGCGAACACCACAGTGTCAGCCGGAAGCTCATAGTATGACCCGAGCCCTCGAGCTGAGAAGTCACCATCTTTGGCTACTAACTCGGTATCTTCCACCTTGACCGCACGCGGCCTGCCCTCGACCCCGAGAAGCACCTCCTTGGGGCTACTCAGGTAGCGAAAGGTCACCTGTGTCGGACTCTCGCCCTCCTCCCCTTTCACGTCGTAGTACTTGGTGAGCTCGCGATACAGCTCCTCCAGGTTCGAGTTTGGCACCGCAAGGCGCGGAGCCACTCGATCAAGCTCCTCGCGCAAGGCTGTCCGGTCAATATTGGCCGATACTGCCTTCATCTCTTTGTCGACGTACGCGCGCTGGTAAGGCCCGCGCCGAGCAATCGCCACTACCTCACTCACCTTTCGAGCGTGAACCAGATAATGGGCCACATCGACCATCACATTGCCGATGCCGATAATCGCCACACGGTTGCCGATCGGAAACACCTGCTCACTGAACGGTGGAAGATCGTTGTAATGATAGACGAGATCTTTGGCGTGGTAGACGAACGGAGCCTTCTCTCCCGGAATACCCAAGTACTTCGTGCCTTGTGCCCCCGCCATAACGATGATGGCGGAGGGCCGGAGGAGATCCCGAATCTCTTCCAGCGCCAAATCGGCTTCTTGGCCGATTCGTACATGACCGAAGTAGTGGACGCGCGGGTTGGACAAAATCTTTCGGAACTGCTTCCGAATCCCCTCCTTCATCTTATATTTGTTAAAGTAAATCCCGTACTCGGCCAAGCCGCCGGGCTTGAGGTCTCGATTGACCAGGATCACCTCATGACCGGCCTCGGCGAGTTTCCCCACGCCGTAAATTCCCGCAGGCCCGGCCCCTATGATTAGGATGAGATGGTTGCCCGATTCGGCCTGCGTGTTCACAGTGCTTCCCGCTCGCAAATTCTCATCGATTGGTGGCCGCTAACTCGGATACGAAATTGTAGCTTCGCCCCGATTAGAGTGTCAATTTCGCCAATGTCCGACCAATTTCAGTTTGTCGCTGACGAGAAGGTGAAGCTTGTCAGAAATCCACCTGATCGACCACCTGATCTTACGAACCATTCGATTCAACCAGTTGACAATTGCAGAACAAATAGGAGCTGTGATAGAAGGTCGCTCCCAGTCTTGGCCCGGGCAGCCCTTTCAGGTTATGACCAAAAGAGTCGCGGAACTGACAAAAGAGATCCTTGCTCGCGAATCGGCCAAGCGGCGTGAGGAGACAGCGAGACAGATGGAGGCGCTCATCCAAAAATATAAGCCCGGTGGAAATTGGCGATTACTTCAGCCGGGACCGCTGTGGGAGGCCTGTTTGGTCTACATCGCGGAGCTCCGCGAAGTGGGTCAAGCGACAGTAGCCGAACTCACGAAAAGCGGGGAGACCCGCGGCGCACCGCCGGACCAGATTGAGAAGGCCAAGCACACAATCTTCGACTGGATCGCCACCGAGCGGGATAGTTATATTCGCGAAGGTCTCAAGAATTTCATGCAAGCACGCGGCGCCCTCGTGGAGCAAGAGGCATTGACACTAAATGCGCGTGTGGCCGAAGAGCTAGCGCGGGCGACGAAGGACCTCCTCATTCAGCTGTCTGAATCGGCTGAACCTACCAAGGCGGGGGCAAACAAGGCGGAAGGTAAGAGGTAAGAGACCTAAGCTTAGGAGCTACTGTGCCAGGCCGACTCTGATCTTGTTCTTTGCAACCACGATAAGACTTCCGCTGGATGCATAAACCGAATCAGGGAGTCGGGGACGGCTTCCGCTGATTGAGTATTCCAACCTGCCAGCGCTACGGTCACGAGGGCGCTGTGTCCCATGTCGATGTCGGCCTCTGCGTCGCCCACATAGAGCGCTTCGGCAGCTCGAACGCCCAGTGTCCCTATGGCCTTGAGGAGCCCCTCGGGATGAGGCTTGGGATGTGAGACATCGTCTCCAGTGACCACAACCATGAACCGCCGATCGAGTCCCGATTCTTTCAAGGCGAATTCTGTCGATCTTCTGCCCTTCCCCGTCACCAGCCCGAGAATCACATCGGCAGAGCTCAACTGCTCCAGTAATTCCGGCACTCCGTCGAAAATCTTGACCCGGTCTCGGTGTCGACTCTCGTAAACCCGATGAAACTCTTCGGTAGTGGCTCGCGCGAGACGCGGCCCAACCATCCTCCCGATAATCCGGCTCTCGGGAAAACCAAAGTGCTGGCGAATCTCCTCTCGCGACGGTCTCCGCCCGGTCGTATCTTCGATCGAGATCTGGAATGCCTCATAGACCAGATCCATGCTGTCGATCAAGGTTCCATCGAGATCGAAAATGACGGCTCGGATAGGCATCGGCGGAGGTCTCAAATGATAGTAAGCCTTCTTTGTCTAACTTCTCTTTCTCCGAGATTTCGGTTTCTATCGTGGTCAACTCGGACGGGCAGCGCATAGCCAGGTTGCGGGAGCCGTCGGCTTTCTTTTGCTTACTTTTCTTTCTCCGAGATTTCGATTTCTTTCGTGGTCAACTCGGACGGGCAGCGCATAGCCAGGTTGCGGGAGCCGTCAGCTTTCTTTTGCTTACTTTTCTTTCTCCGAGATTTCGATTTCTTTCATTGTCAATTCGGACGGGCAGCACATAGCCTGGTGGCGGGGGCCGTCGGCTTTCTTTTGCTTACTTTTCTTTCTCCGAAAGAAAAGTAAGTAAGTCATTTGGTTCCTAAGAGCATCTTCGCGATGGTCTGAAGCTGCATGTTGGATGTGCCCTCGTAAATCTTTCCGATCTTCGCATCGCGATAGTACTTCTCGGCCGGGTAGTCCTTGGTGTAACCGTATCCGCCAAATAGTTCGACCACTTGTGAGGTAACGCGTTCGGCCACTGCAGAACTGTAATACTTGGCCATCGCGGCTTCCTTAACGAACTCTTTACCTGCATCCTTCAATCGAGCCGCATTGTAAACCATGAGGCGAGCGGCTTCGATCTCGGTGGCCAGCTCAGCGAGTTGGAATTGAATGGCTTGATACTCAGCAATCGGTTTGCCGAACTGCCTACGCTCACGCGTGTAAGCCAAGCCACAATCGAGCGCTCCTCTGGCGACTCCCAGCATCTGAGCACCAATACCGATCCGTCCCTCATTTAGTGTTTCGATCGCGACCTTGTAACCCTTTCCTAGTTCACCGAGCACATTCTCCTTCGACACTTCGCAATCTTCGAGTAACAGCTCGCAGGTGCTACTCGCCCGGATTCCGAGTTTGTCCTCTTTCTTCCCCACACTAAATCCCGGAGAATTTCGCTCAACCAGGAACGCGGTGATTCCGCGGTATCCTTGGGACGGGTCTACATTGGCGAAGACAACATAGATTCCCGCCTCGGCGCCATTGGTGGTCCAAAGCTTCCGCCCGTTGAGTACGAAGTGCCTCTCTCGCTCCTCCGCGCGGCACTGGAGGGCGAATGCATCGCTACCCGACCCGGCTTCCGACAGTGCGTAGGCGCCGACCGTGTCCCTGGCGAGTCTGGGAAGATACTGTCGCTTCTGTTCCTCCGACCCCCAGCGCAGGAGCGCGTTATTAACCAGCGTGTTCTGCACGTCGACCATCACGCCGGCCGATGCGTCCACGCGGGAGAGTTCTTCGACCGCCAAGATTGACATGAAGAAACTGGATCCCACGCCGCCATATACCTGAGGGACGCTGATCCCCATCAGCTCAAGCTCAAAGAATTGTCTGATCAACCCTTTGTCCATTATGGCCTCTTGATCCATCTTGCGGACAAGCGGCCTGATCTTCTGTTCTGCAAACCGACGAACAGAGTTCCGGAATGGTGATTCGTCTTCGGCAAGAACGGTTAGTGGCGCCGGTGGACGCAATTCTACGTCGGTGACTTCAGGGTTCATAATTTCGTAATCTAACATGTCTCTCGAAGGCGCCGCTAGATACTCCGGTAGTCGGTAGCCGTCGGTTTTCGAAGAAATGTCCGCCAAACTTGAACTCTTCGCTCAAGAGGCGACCGGCAGAGCCTTGTCGGACACCGAACCTAGCCACTGCCACCGGACCCGTTGATTTGCAACTTTAGCAATCCTTGGGCAAGATGGAGTTTTGCTACCGGAGGTACGCGGATTGAGTGTGCTCGTAGACAAGGAGACGCGTTTGTTGGTTCAGGGCCTCACGGGTAAAGAAGGCTCGTTCCACACCGAGCAAATGCTCGCTTATGGAACCAGAGTGGTTGCGGGCGTAACACCGGGTCGTGGTGGTTCCACGCACTTGGGTGTCCCGGTTTTCGATACGGTCGAACGCGCAGTTCGGGAGACCGAGGCCAACGTGAGCGTCGTGTATGTTCCGGCGCCATTCGCGGCGGATGCAGTAATGGAGGCGGTCGATACCCGTCTACCTTTGATAGTGTGCATTACGGAAGGGATTCCTACGCTTGATATGGTGAAGGTCACCGCGTATCTTCGAAGCCGATCCTCCCGATTAATCGGTCCTAATTGCCCCGGAATCATATCGCCAGGAAAATGCAAAGTGGGGATTATGCCCGCGCATATACATAAGGAAGGGACCATCGGCGTGGTCTCGCGCAGCGGAACTTTAACCTATGAGGCGGTTTGGCAGTTGACGGAGTTGGGCCTGGGCCAATCTACCTGCATTGGAATTGGCGGGGATCCGATCGTCGGCACTTCTTTTCTCGATGCATTAAAACTGTTCAATGCCGACACAGGAACCGAGGCGGTGGTGATGATCGGAGAGATCGGTGGGACTGCGGAGGAGGAGGCGGCCGGGTATGCTGCCAAAGAAATGAAGAAGCCGGTGATCGGATTTATTGCCGGACAAACGGCGCCACCGGGGCGTCGAATGGGTCACGCCGGCGCGATAATCGCCGGAGGCAAGGGAACGGCTGCCGAAAAGATGGAGGCAATGCGCGCGGCCGGCATCCACGTCGTTAACAGTCCCGCAGACATCGGAAAAACGGCTCTGACGGCAATCAAGACTGGGTGAAGCAGCCACCGAGAGGGAGGAGACCGGGTCCGAACAGAAACGTGGGTGCCTCACGGGCTTCGTTTGAACGGAAGCGGCCCGATCGATAAGGGCAGCTCCAGATAGTCGGAAGTGGAATACCGGAAAGGGAGGGAGGAATCCCATTGACCTAGAGCAGACTTATAATCCAGACCACGTTCCTAGGTCCAGCCACGGCAAGGTGGTTTATCACCCTAACGTTCACTGCACACAGCCGACTGGGTTCGATCCGGACATCTCCGCTTTCACTGTTTTGCGCCTTTAGTACTCGCGCCCGAAATCCTTAGCGCTCGCCTGATCCACTCGGATAGCGATAGGCCGTCTTCGCGGGCCCTTCTTTCGAAGAGCGCCCGCTCTTTAAACAATACAAAGTTGAAGTGATTGGAAACGAGGACATGGTTGCAGCGAGTTTTCATAACGAGAGGAGCATACGACCCCTCGCAACGCTCAAACTCCCCTCGCGTGTGGCATCGGTATTGGCCCATGCGCTAGTGCTAGCCGCCAGTGGCAGTCTCAAAGAGCCGATCAGTATGGGCGTCGATGAAAATCTGATATCCAAAGGCGCATATTCCAGCTAGAAGCTCGACACATTCCCAGAATTTGCAAAATTGCACTTTTTGGAAACAGCGTGCGCAACCCAACGCCCTCACAGCTTCTGATGTGCGACTGGTCGCCGAAACTTAAAGTGCTGGAGATTCCGTCGACCAGACGCGTAGCCCAAACTGCATGCAGTGATGGGCCGCCCGAATCGGAAAATGCGATTTGATTGGGTTACTACCCCTATCGAGGCTTGATGAGGCTTGGGACCATTCGATCTTAACGAAAAAGGGTATCCCGCGAGCTGTGGCTTTGAACGAACTAGCCCGATAAGGGCGGGATGTCTATAGTCCCGGTGTCCATAGAGCCCTATTGAGCTCCACTGGGAGCGGAAGGTGATGGAACATGGCAAATACCTATACGCAAATTTACATCCAGGTGGTGTTCACTGTCCGAGGCAGGCAAAACTCGATCACCAAGGATCACAGAGAAGATTTATACAAGTACATCACTGGAATCGTCAGGAACAATAAGCAAAAACTGATCGCGATCAACGGGATGCCGGACCACGTGCACATTCTAATCGGATTGAAACCTAATGTGGCTTTGTCTGACCTTGTTCAGGACATCAAGGCGAACTCTTCGAGATTCATAAATGAAAGTGCCTGGATGAAAGGCAAATTTCACTGGCAAGAGGGGTTTGGCGCTTTTTCGTACTCACACTCCCAGTTGGGCACGGTCATCCGCTACATTCAGAATCAGGAGAGACACCATCACCGGCGAACATTTAGGGAGGAATATTTGGAGCTGCTGAAAAAATTTGAAGTAGAATATGACCCAAAGTATCTCTTCGAGTTTTATTCCTAACCATGGGCTCCGGGGCGGTGGACATTCCGCCCCGTCGGGGCTAGATGGAGAATTCGATTACCTGCTATAAACATTCCGCCCCGTCGGGGCTAGATGGAGAATTCGATTACCTGCTATAAACATTCCGCCCCGTCGGGGCTAGATGGAGAATTCGATTACCTGCTATAAACATTCCGACCCGTCGGGGCTAGATGGAGAATTCGATTACCTGCTATAAACATTCCGACCCGTCGGGGCTAGATGGAGAATTCGATTACCTGCTATAAACAGCTTGCCCGGATCGGGCGAGATGAGGACTGGAACTACTTGCTGATCGCTTCCTTATTCGACCAACCGAGCGCGGACTAGCACGCCATGATTGAACGTACCCTTGCCATCATTAAACCCGATGCCGTTGCTCAGGGGCACATCGGAGATATGCTGAAGCGGATCGAGCAGGAAGGATTCCGAATTCGCGCGATGAAGCTTACTCATCTGACCAAGTTACAGGCGGAGGGATTCTACGCCGTTCATGAGGGGAAGCCTTTCTTCGCGAGCCTAACGGATTTCATGTCGAGCGCTCCCTGCGTCCTCATGATCCTCGAGCGCGAGAATGCCATCAAGCACTGGCGCGAAGTGATGGGCGCCACGGATCCTGGCAAAGCTGCCCCTGGCACCTTGCGGAAGCTCTTCGGCGCATCGATAGAGCACAACGCCACGCACGGTTCGGATGCACCCGAGACGGCAGCGTTAGAGGCTTCGTATTTCTTCAACGCGCTGGAGACTCTTCCCGGATAACCACCCGAATAAGCCATGGCCCCGGAGAATTTTACCCAGATCATCGGCAGGCTCTTGATGGTTGCGGGCGCCGCTCTGCTCGTATTCGGGCTCGTCTTCTATTTTTCCGGAAGGCTTCCGGGCCTAGGTCTCGGGCGACTGCCCGGTGACATACGGATTGAGCGGGAGAACTATCGCGTCTACATACCACTTGGCACATGTCTTCTGATCAGCATAATCGGCACGCTTATTTGGTCGTTAATCTCTTACTTCGGCCGACGGTGAAAATTGACGCACTCCGGTGACCAGAGGGGTCCGTTGGCAAATCGGACGCTCGCGCAATCTTGCCGTCGCCGACGCCGCGTGTGACACGATTACGGGAATCTGCTAGCATCCTAGTTCTCTAGGTAGGAGTCCGGTAGATGTCCGTATTGTCTGTCGTCAAAGCCATCGCGCAAGGGCTCGCACAAACTGCGCGGCACATCCCCGAACGGAAATTGACAGTGCAATATCCGGAGCAACCCATCATTTTGGAGCGGCGGTTTCGGGGGCAGCACTTGCTTCACGTTGATGAACAGGGCCGCGAGAAATGCGTAGGCTGCTTCCTCTGCGCGATCGCGTGTCCGGCTGATGCGATTTATATCGAAGCGGCCGAGGACGATCGACCCTACCCCGCGCGCATAGGCGTCGATATTCGGTATGCGAGGATCTACAATATAGATTATGGACGCTGCATCTTTTGCGGTTATTGTGAAGAAGCCTGTCCGAAAGACGCCGTGACCATGGGACCCAACTTTGAGCTGGCCTACGACACACGCGAGAGCATGATCATGACCAAAGACAAGCTCCTCGCCACCCATCAGAAGATCTCACCGAATCTGCGACTCAGAGCATAGCCTGGACTAGCCAAATATCTGGCCTAACACTTTTGAATTTCCGTTCGCCGGGGCGGGAGCCGGGTTGAAATCAGCTGACTACCGGACTAGGCTTCGGCCTGACCTCCTGCAGGCAGCTTGTCAATGTCCGTGTTCGCCCAATCTCGGGTCATGAGAGCAGCGCTAATTCTGGTTGCCTTTCTTGGTGCAGCCGGGTGCCGGTCGTCAACCCCCGAACATTTTGATGTCATCCTCAGAGGCGGCGATGTTTATGACGGCACCGGGGCCGGTCCCGTCAAAACGGATATCGGCATCGTCGGGGATCAGATCCTCAGCGTGGGCGACCTTCACAACCAATCAGCCAAGCTCATCATCGATGCCTCGCGCCAGGCCGTGGCGCCAGGATTCATCAATATGTTGAGCTGGTCAACCGATACCTTGATCGCCGATGGCAACTCGCAGGGCGAGATTCGCCAGGGCGTCACCACCCAGATCATGGGTGAAGGCGACTCGATGGGCCCGTTGACGCCCGAAATGAAAAGGCGCCGAGAGCAACAGCAAGGCGATATTAAGTATCCGATCCAGTGGACAACTCTGGCGGAGTACCTGCAATTCTTGGAGAAGAAGGGGGTCGCCCAAAATGTAGCGTCTTTCGTGGGCGCAACCACCCTGCGCGAATACGCGGTCGGTTTGGAAGACAAGGACCCAACGCCGGAGCAGATGGCGCTGATGCGAAGATTGGTTCACCAGGAAATGGAGGCCGGCGCACTTGGAATTGGCTCGTCTTTGATCTACCCGCCCGCGTTCTACGCGAAGACTGAGGAGCTGATTGAGCTGTGCAAGGTGGCGGCGCAATACGAGGGCAAATATATCTCTCATATGCGCAGCGAAGGCAATCGACTGATCGAGGCGGTGCAGGAATTGATCCGCATCTGTCGGGAGGCCAGAATTCCCGCGGAAATTTACCACTTGAAGGCCGCGGGGGAGGCTAACTGGCCGAAGATCGATCAGGTGATTGAAATGGTGGACAAAGCCCGGGCCGAGGGACTCAGGATTACCGCGGACATGTACACCTACACTGCGGGCTCCACCGGGCTGGATGCTTGTCTCCCCCCTTGGGTTCAAAGCGGCGGGCCCGAGATGATGCGCAAGCGGTTCAAGGATCCGGTCATCCGCAGACGCTTGCTGAAGGACATCGTCACGCCGTCGACCTCTTGGGAGAATTTCTACACGCTAGTGGGCTCGGCCGATAGGATTCTACTTGTGGAGTTCAAGAAAGCAGAGTTGAAGGCGCTCCAGGGCAAGACGCTCGCCGAGGCGGCTCGGATCCGCAAGAAGGACCCGCCCGAGGTGATCTTGGACCTGATCGGTGAAGATGAAAGCCGCGTAGGGACGGTCTATTTCCTGATGTCCGAAGAGAACGTCGAGAAACAGATTAAGCTTCCCTGGGTGAGCTTCGGTTCTGATGCCGGCTCTATGGCGCCGGAGGGAGTATTCCTGAAATCCAGCACCCATCCGCGAGCGTATGGAAACTTCGCTCGGTTGCTGGGGAAATATGTGCGCGAAGAGGGAGTCATTCCTTTGGCCGAAGTCATCCGCAAATTGACGAGCTTGCCCGCCGAGAATCTTGGTCTCGATCGTCGCGGTCTACTCAAGGAAGGAATGTTCGCGGATATTGTGGTTTTCGATCCCAATACTGTGGCTGACAAGGCAACGTTCGAGCGGCCTCATCAGTATGCGGTCGGGATGAATTATGTCTTGGTCAACGGGCAGCTCGTGCTCGACAAACGAACCCACACCGGCGCGAAGCCTGGAAGGGCTTTGTGGGGGCCGGGAAAGAAATCGTTGGGGCCTAACGCCCGGTGACGTATATCGGCGTGATGATCGAGCGGTGAGTAGCGCCTGTCCAGTCAATCGAAGGAGTAAATCGAATATGCGATCCTTATTCCGCCCATTGGTCATCCTCGCGATCTGCATCACAGCCGCCTATTCGGCCGATGAGATCGCCGACACTATTTTCACTAATGCCAACGTATACACCGTCACCGAGCGCCAACCTCATGCGGAAGCCATCGCGGTGAAAGGAGACCGGGTCGTCTTCGTCGGTTCTACCGCCGACGTCAGAAGCTACCGGAGCAAGAGCAGTCGCGTGATCGACTTGCACGGCATGACCGTGGTGCCCGGAATGACTGATTCGCACTACCACCTATCGGGGGTCGGTTCACGGGAGATGAATCTCAATCTCGAAGGCACAACCAGCCTCGAGGTTTTTCTTGCTCGCGTGAAAGAACGTGTCGATCGGGCCAAGCCCGGCGAGTGGATATCCGGCCGCGGCTGGATCGAGACTTTTTGGAAACCGGCGGTGTTTCCGACGAGGTGGGATCTCGACAGAATTTCGCCGAACAATCCAGTTTTCCTCACGCGCTCGGACGGCCACGGCGCGGTGGCAAACAGCGCAGCGCTCAAGCTTGCCGGTATCTCGAAGACGACGCCGAGCCCTTTTGGCGGCGAGGTGATGAAAGACAAGAAGACGGGTGAGCCGGATGGGATGTTGCTCGATCGCGCGCAGGCGCTGGTCACGAGCCACATCCCGCGCCCAGGACAGGCCGAGGCCGAGCAGGCCATCCTGCTTGGCGTAAGACGGAGCATCGAGGTCGGCTGGTGCGAAATTCAGAATGCGGGAAGCGCTTACACCGAGGTGGATCTTCTGAAGAGGCTTTATGGTGAGGGCAAGATCAAATTGCGCATTTACGAAGCGATTCGTGGACCGAGCGCGGACACCGGGCGGCTATTGCGCGAAGGAGCTACCATCGGCGCATTTAACAATCATCTCACCATTCGCCACATCAAGGTAACGTTGGATGGCGCGCTCGGCTCCAAGGGGGCGGCCTTACTTGAACCCTATGCCGATCATGACACGGCCGGATTCCTCACGCAGAAAGAAGAGGAAGTCGTGCCCATGCTCATGGAGGCGCTTCGCCGGGGAATACAGGTCGAAACCCACGCCATCGGTGACCGCGCGAACCGGGTGATACTTGACTGGTACGAGAAGGCATTTGGTGCAGTACCGCCCGATCAACGAAAAATCCCAGAGCCGCGCTGGCGCGTCGAGCATGCGCAGATTGTCCACCCCTCGGACATCCCGCGCTTCGCCAAGTTAGGCGTAATCCCGTCCATGCAGCCTTCGCATGCCATCGGCGACCTTCATTTCGCGCCCAGCCGCCTCGGCATGAAGCGGCTGGAGGGCGCCTATGCCTGGCAGAGCTTTCTCAAGTCGGGCTCGATTATCGCGGGCGGGTCGGATGCGCCGGTTGAGCGGGGCGAGCCAATGATCGAGTTTTATGCCGCTGTTTCTCGCAAAGACCTGAAGGGATTTTCCGGCGAGGGCTGGCACCCTGAGCAGGCCGTTTCACGCGAACAGGCGCTGAAGATGTTCACCATTTGGGCCGCTTATGCCGCATTCGAGGAGAACCTGAAGGGATCCATAGAGCCGGGCAAGCTCGCCGATTTCACCGTGTTATCGGCCGATATTATGAAAATCCCCGAAGCGGAGATTCCGAAGACTCGCTGCTTGATGACCATCATCGGCGGGGAGGCGGCTTTCGAGGCGCCCTTGGATCTCCGCAGGTAAGGGCTCCGTCCCCGGAGGCATTGCAGTAAGCGCCGGAACGGCGCTAATCTCCTACGTCGAGGCGCACGGTAATGAAGGAAGTCCGGAAGACAATTTGCAATCGAGACTGCCC
>JACXTT010004995.1_pt1 | contig 19450 bp, 22 predicted proteins | sample 9270951 | NCBI WGS metagenome assembly JACXTT01 (sample SAMN15532306, study PRJNA645909) | rock metagenome | isolation source: weathered quartz diorite | place: Puerto Rico | collected 2017-06-21 | reverse complement strand
CCTCTACACTCACCCCTCATGCTTCGCATCTACCACAACGCCACCTGCTCCAAAAGCCGTTCCGCATGTGCGCTCATCGAAGCCTCGGGCTTTGAATCGGAAGTGATCTCCTACCTGGACACACCGCTTTCCCGCGCGGAGCTCGAGGACCTGCTCCGCAAGCTGGGCATGAAGGCCAGCGAGGTGCTGCGTCGTGGCGAGCCGATCTTTCTGGAACACTATGCGGGTTGCGAGCTCACGGAGGCGGAAGCGCTGCAGGCGCTGCTCGACCATCCCATTCTCTTGGAGCGGCCCATTGTCGTGCGGGGGGATCGGGCGATCATCGCGCGTCCACCGGAGCGGGTGAGGGAATTGTTCTAGGGCGAACTCGCCTTAGAGGTCCAAGGCTTTGCGCAGGGCCTCGGTTGCGGGATCCGGTGCCGCGCTTGTCGTCGCACTCCAGTAGCTGACGTGGCCGAGGATGCTCCAGTTGGCGAGCCATCGACGGCTTTGCACGGGCTGGTCGGCGATGCCGGGGCCGAAGGCGGGGTGCAGGGGGCCGCCGATGAAATCGCCCAATAGTCCGATGCGGGCGGGGATGTAGAGGTTGGTCCACCGGGTGCATCCGAAGAGGGCGGCGTGATCCAGGGTGCGCAGGGTGGTGAGGCCTTCAGGGGTGTGGAAGGGGGGCTTGATGGTGAAGGTGAAGGGGCCGTCCGTCGCGTCGGGCGGGCAGGTGGGGAGTTCCTTCTCCCGCTGCCGGAGGCGGAGCTCGTCGAAGTCGCGGGCCATGAGCATGGTGGCGTGGGCGAGGGGGCTGCCCATGGTGATGAAGTGGGCGACGCGCCAGCGGTGGCCGAGGGCGCGCTGCTCTTCGAGGAGGGCTTCTTGGGCGGGACTCCACGCGTCGACGATGGGTTGGGAGGCGAGGCGCTCGACTTCCTTCAGGGCCGCCTGCTCCTGTCGGTGGGGCCGCTCGAAGAGGGCGTGCAGGCTCGCCCAGTAGGCGCGGAGGATGTCGTAGCCGATGACGCTACCTAGGCTGTGGCCCACGACGGTGATGCGCTCGTACTTGCCGTTCTTGTGGAGGCGCTCCAGCAGGGCCACGCCATCGGCGCGGATCTTTTGGCGGAGATCGATGTTCTCGGGAGAGGGGCTGAGGTAGCGCGCGGCGTCGCCCATGTAGTGAATGAGGAAGTATTGGAAGCCGAGTGAAGCTGCGCCGAGGAGGAGGTTCCAGGTGCCTAGGGGATTTTGGAAGGCTGCGCGGAGCTGATTCACGAGGCCCGCTTTGTCGCCCTCGGGAGGATGGACGAGGCCCGAGGCGATGGCGTAGAGCGCGAGGAGAGAGAGCGCCCACATGCAGATCCAGAGGCTCTTCAGGCCCGGCGTCACCTTCCAAGGGCGGCGCAGCATGAGCTTCGCCAGCCAAGTGAGCACGTGGCTGATGTTGGTGCCCGTGAGTTTGTGAGCCCAGTAGTACTCGTAGAAATCGGTGTGCCCGCGATCGCGCCCCTTGAGCACCCGCAGCTCGAAGGAGCGGGACATCAGATCGGGTTTGCTCCAGTAGGCCGGTGTCTTTTCCGAGCGCAGCACCGCGCCTACGAGACCGCGGATGGTCCCCATGGGCTGCTGCTCTCCGATGCCGTGGATGACGAGGACGGCGTGGCGGCCCTTCACGGAGCGACCGGCTGGGAGGCCCGGAGGAGTTGCTCCATGGAGGTGGCGATGGCGGCGATGTCCTCAGCGTGATCAGTGCCGTTCACAACGCGGCGGGCATTGCGGTAGTCGGGCGCGGCGCCGCTCTTGATGTAATCGGAAAGTTTCTTTCCCGTGAACCAGCCTTCGCGCATGCCGTGGGCGATGACGGCATAGGCGATGGCGGGATCCAGCACCAGATCCGGCGTGGTGACGAAGGTGTTGGCCGTGACCAGCCGAGGCGTGCCATTCACGATGAAGGTCTGTCCCGAGAGTTTCTGGCCCGCCATCTGATAATTCTTCTGCCAGGTGATCTGCACGTAGCCGCGGCCGTAGTAGCCGGAGGGCCAGTACTTGTTCTGGATGGCCCAGAGCTTGGGATTTTTGCCGGCATCGGCGCGGACTTCTTTGCAGGGGATGAAGGTGCGCGCGGTCTCCCACTGGATGGTGGCGAGCAGGTAGGACCACTCTTCCACCATCGAGAAATCCGCATCCTGCGCCAATCGGGCGAGCAACACTTCGAGACTGGCCTGCCGAGCGGGGGTGAGGGTGAGGCCCACGCCCGCTGCAAAGCCTTCGAAAAAGCGGGCGTGGTCCACCTCGAACATCCGAGCCTCCAGGAGTTGGCAAAAAGAGGTTCGATCGCCCAGGGGGAGAATGCAAGATTAATTACAGTTAAGACGGCGAGCCCTAACAGTAAGGGCCCCGTGAAGGGCCCTAGGAAACATCCGGCGTGCGCTGAGCGCCACGCGGGCCCTTCAGGCTTTCTTGGTCGGCTCAACCGCAGGGGGCGGAGTCACTTCCTGAACGGGGGGAACGGTGATCTTCGGAGAGGTGGTGGCGCCAGGGGTCGGTTCAACGACGGGGGTGGCGGGATTGGGGGTAGATGGGGTGGGGATATTGGACATGAAAACTCCTCATTCGGAAGTCCCTGAGGACACCCGATACTCTGGCCCGAACGGGGGACCAACCGTCGAAGCTGCCCACAATTCTGTCCGCAGTGCGGGCAGTGATCAGCTAACCCCACCATGGGCGCAATCGGAGGGAATGCGAGAAGTATTTCAAGCCGCGATCAACCTCGGAGGCGCTCCAAGGTCTCAAGTGCCTAGGGCCAGCATTTGAGCACAGGAGCGATCGATGAAGGCCGGTGAATATGCATGAGAGGCTGTCCCGTTGCAGTTGAACTGACCACTCTTTTCCTTCAGGCCATAGGAACGTCGATTATGGCTTTCGCCGAAAGATTCCGGTCCCATTGCAGTTCTTGCACTCGGTCTCCATGGTCAGACTCCCGCGGCATTGCTTGCAAGGAAGCTGAGCCGAGCCGCTGCCCGAGCACCTGGAGCAGGCGGAGGAGAAGGCCGCTTGAGTCTTCTTCCCTTTGCAGCGCGGACAGGTCGTGCCATCCGCAAGCTTGCCTTTGGCGTCGCAGCGTTCGCAGGGGCCGGCCTCTTGGGCATAGGTGCCTGTGCCCGCGCATTTCCGACACTTCAGCACGAAGACACCCTTGCCCTTGCAGGCGTCGCAAGGCGCCGTCATGCGGCCTGTGCCCTCGCATCGCAGACAGGGGACGCCAGGTCCCTCCGAGGGAACACTCGGGGCGGGATGCTTGGGCTTTTTTCGTTCTGATCCACTGCTCAAGGACGCTCCCACGTGACATTGAAGGGTGAGGTTGAAGATACCGCCAGCTGAGGTGTCAATGCGCTAGCCGCGTCACGCCGTCCTCCTCCACTTCGTCCTGAATGTCGTAGGCCAGCACACCCGCGAGGCGCGCCGCGAAGGCCCGGGCTGCCGCCCGATCGCTGGCGATGGTGAAGCCTAGGGCGGGTGAATCCACCACGTCCACGTCGTACCAGCGCGTGACGGTCGCCGTCGTGTGGCCGCCCACGCGGGAGGGCTGCTCGATGCGAAGGCTGATGCGGATCCGGCCCTTAAGAGGCAACGGGTAACTATGGGTGGAACGCAGCGGGCCCAATCGGGCTCGAACTTCGGCGCTGTGCTGACCGACGTGGAAGGATTTGACCTGCTCTCCGAAGAGAATCACGATCGCGACGATTCCGAAAATCGGCACGAGGAGCCCCCAGGGATACAGGGCCACCAGCCAGCCCTGGCTCCGCTGGCGCCAGATCAAAAAGAGGCCCACCAGGCAGGCCAGCACGAAGGCTCCCGCCAAGGCCCCTCGGGCGGGCGTCATGACGCTGTTTGCGATGAGCTGCCCAGGAGCGGGCTCCAGAATCCGGGCCGCCGAGAGGTCCAATCGGCTTTCCAGCATCGTGTCGGGGAGGGACATGGATCGGCCAGAAGAAGGAATCCCTCCTTGTCGGATCGACGAGTTCCTTGCCCGAGTTTGGTCGTTGCGGGCGGCCGGGTTAGAAGCACCCGCGGAGGAAGTCGGCGGCCGCTCCGGAGATGCCCACGATCTTGTTGGTGGCCTGGCGGTAGAACTTGAAGTTCAATTCGGTTTCGGGTCGGCCGTCCTTCCAGTCGGAGAAGGGTCTCAGCTCGCCTCGACCCAGGCGGCGCTTGGCGAGCGCCGTGCACTCGACGGTGATGCTGACCCGCGGCGTTTGGCGGGCCACGCCGCTTTTCATAGGACAGGCTTGAGCCGAGGTGACGAGGCCCTGGGCGATGAGGCCAGGGCCGCCCTCGTTCTCGCTGGCGAAGATGAAGATCACGTCGCCTACGGCGATGTGCTTGCCGCCGTACATCGTCTTCTGTTCGCTGAAGGCGAAGGTGGTGGAGGCGGGATCGCTGACCTCCGCCTTAATCGCGAACATCGGCTTTCTCTTGAAGAGGATCTGGTTCGCCCAGCAGGAGTCTGTTCTTGGGTGTGATGTCTCCGGGAATCATTTGCGTGAAGACCCGGTATCCCTGAGATCGTAGGCGCGCTGCACGGGTGGCATCCATGGCTAGCGGGCCATCCAACCAGCCCTCCAGGCCGCCGAGATCGCCTTGTTCAAGGTCATGGCAGCAGGGTAATACGGCGACGCAGGCGCCGACTTCAGCCGCCCGCTCCAGGATCAGATCGGTCAGTCCACCACAGGCGTGGGCCGAAACGATCAGATCCTTGCGATCCAGGGGGAAGTTCCTTAGATCAGCTTCCACATAGCGGATTCGGTTTATCAACCGGGGCCAAGCATCGGTCAGCGATGTATGCAGAGTGGCGGCGCTTTTCGGAATCCGCTGATCCACGGCCCAGCCCTGAGGCGAGCTATCGTCCAGCAGAAGGAGGATCTGCGCGAGCAGACCATGACCGCAGGCCAGATCGACCACGCGCCTCCCGCGAAAACGGCGGCGCACCCTTCGAGCGACCTCCCAGGCTTCGTAAAGTTCTTTTCGAGGGAGGCAACCGGCATGGCAGACCGCCCGGGCAATGGCATCGAAGAGGGTCTCTCCCGCGAATTGAGGGAGCAGCTTTTCCGTCAGCCGATTGCGCGATGAGCGGTCCATGGAATGCGCGGATCCTACGGGTTTGGGCTCATGGGCGGGCCATCAGCGTCATGCCGACGAGGGTCAGAAGGATACCGATGACACGAGTGATGGAGAAATGCTCTCGGAACGCGATCACTGCAACTGGAACGAGAACCAGGGCGGCAAGACCATTCACAGCGACACCGGCCCACTGCACAGAGCCCCCGAAGCGATAGGCCAGCAGGAACCCGCCTTCGATCAAGATGACCCCAATTCCAACGACCAGCACGGGCCAGCTGAAGATCTGACGAATCCCGTCACTCTGGCCGGAGGCCCGGAACATGGGGACTGCCGCAACAGCCAAGAGCAACGCAGCCAAATAGACGCCGATGAGCAAGATCATCGGGTTCACGTTGGGCGAAATGGCCTTTTGGCCGAGGTGGTAAATCACGCAGCCCAGTGAAGCCACGCCGAGCGCCCAATAGACATCTTTCATGTGATTCCCTTGCTACACCATTGAATAACCAGGCTGACGTCGGAAGCAAGCGCACCTTCCGCAAAGAGGTCGGGTCCGGGTTGCTCGAAGGGCTAGGTCTTCAAGATGTACGCCTCAGATACCTGATTTGGAAAGGAACTAGGTCAACCGTGGCGCAGCTAGGCCTTCTTACGTTTCTTTGCAGGTGCAGGTAGGGCATGAGCGGTCTCCCTTGCAAACATACCGAGCCACTCTCGATCCTCCAGCTTGTCCGCGGGGATCACGATGCACGGTTTGGCCGAGGGGTAGGGCGGCGCCATCGTCGGTGCGGGCAAGAATCGGGAGGCCGGTTCGGTGGGTTTGAAATACAGCGTGTCATCGCAGACGAGCGCGAACATCTTGCCATCTAGGTAGATGCCGTACTCGCCGAACATCTTCTTCGCGGTGACATCACCGGCCTCTTCCAGCTGATCGAGGATGAAGTCGATGGTGCTTTGCTTGGATGACATGGCGGATCCTCGCGGATGGTGGCGGCCTAAGCGTGCGTTTAAGAGCGCCGATGGAGGAAGATGGGCTGTCCGACGGCCAGTTGCCCCGCGTGGGTGACCGTGCCGTAGATGCCTGCATGGTTCCCATTCGCACGCACGACGGCCTTCATCACCTCGGGCGAAGACGCTGCAGAATCAGGATCCAGATTCAGCATGGAGCACCGCTCATCGCGGAGGGTGACCGCGATGGCCGGAGCATCCTCCCCCTCGCCGAAGGTGAGGATGCCGCCCAACCACTCGTCCTCCTGGAAGGGAGCCGGTTTCAGCAACCGCACAACCACGTTGGGGCGGAAGCGCCGAACATCGGGGGCATGGCCTGCGAGCCGGCTGATCTCGTCGATCGTCTCAGAGGCGATCACAGAGAGAGCTCCCTCATCGAAGATGCCGTGTTTCAGCTCCATCATTTGTACAGGTGCCCCAAGTCGGCGGCCTACCTCTGCCGCGAGATCCTCGCTGAACACGGGAAGCGCTTCACCCTCCGGTATGCGAACGTGCGTCGGAAGGCTGCTTGGAGCCGCGCCTTCGGGCCGGTGTGGTGCGAAGCAGAGCAGGTCAGGAAGTTTGCTGGCCGTCAGCCAAGGAAACCCACCACGGTCTTCCAGCTTTCGAAAGGCGAGACGGCGATCACCTTCGAGGCCGTGCCAGCCCAGCTGCGCAGTCTCTAGCGGCTCGCCGCCCATGGACTTCACGGGATAGCGGAAGATCGCCTCGATGTGTCCAAGTTCCATTTTCATGATCGATCCGAGGTGATGGAGTGCTGAAATTTGATGTTCGAGTGGGTGGCCTGAGGTGGTGTGAGCATCCGCCTCAAACCTTCGTCATAAATAAGATTGGAAAGAATGAAACGCTGGGGCCTTCAGTGGTCAATTAGGGTTTCGGCTGAAAGGCCTTGTGTCCGGTCTGCCAGAGCATGAAGGCGTATTGACTGGCGAAGTTGCGGAAGGTGACGGTCTTCTCTTCAGTGAAGTGGCCGTTGTCGTAATTCACCTTCATGAGGATGGGCCGCGCGCCCGTAGTGGCTTGCTGCAGGGCGGCGATGAACTTGCCCGTTTGCCAGGGCGCGACGCGCGGGTCGTTCCAGCCGCCGACGCCCAGCACGGCTGGGTAGGCCACACCGGGCGTCACGTGCAGCATGCCATCCATTTCGAAGAGGGCTTCACATTCGGCCTGATTCTTGACGGAGCCGTATTCCGCGGCGTTGGCGGGTCCATCAGTGCCGAACTCGGCGCGCATGGCATCGGCATCGCCCACGTTGCAGACAGCGGCAGCGAAGAGATCCGGCCGGGCGGTGACGGCGCGGCTGATGAGGATGCCGCCCGCGCTCGTTCCCGTGCCGGCCAGGTGCTTAGCACTGGTGTAGCCCTTGCCGACTAGGTATTCGGCGCAGGCGATGAAATCCTTCCATGTATTCGGCTTCGTCGTCTTCATCCCGGCGCGGTGCCAGGCTTCGCCCTTTTCACCGCCGCCGCGCACATGGGCAAAGGCCAGCACCACATCTTGGCTGAGGATGGAGCGGAGGATGGAGAAGCGCGGCGAGAAGCTGTAGCCGTAGGAGCCGTAGCCTTCGAAAATGCAGCTATGGGAGCCGTCCATCGTCATCCCTTTTTTGTGAAGGATTGAAAGCGGCACCATGACCCCGTCATGGGAGGGAACTTCCACTTCTTCGACGACGAAATCCTCGAAGCCGGGATAGGAGACGTCTGCGTTGAAAGTACTCTTCACAAAGGTCGGGTGGGCCGCATCGATCTCATAGACCGTGGGAGGGAGGGTCCAAGAGTTGAGGGTGACGAGGCAGCGGTTGCTTCCAGGATCGGGAACGTAGAACCCAACGACACCAGGGCGAGGCAGCGGCACCTTCGTGATTCGCCCCGTGCGGCAATCGATGCGGGAGAGCGAGCTCTGCATGCCGTCGGAGTACACGACAAAGATGAAGTCCTTCGTGGACACGAGATCCTGGATGGCGTCCTTCCCTTCAGGGAGGATCGTCTCGGCATGGGCCCAATCGGGATGACGCAGATTGGTGCGCACCACTTTGTACTTGGGCGCGCCCACGTAGGTGGTGGCGTAGACCTGGTCACCGTGGAAGGCCACGTTAGTCAGACCATCCTTGCGTTCGCAAATCGCCTTCCAGTGGATCTGCGGGCGCCCAAGCTCGGTGTCGGGTGCGTAGAAGAAGCGCACATCGTTGCTCGCGATGCTGGTATTCGCCAGCAGGTGGTGAGGCAGTGTGGCATCGATAAACACCATCGGCCGCTCCTCTTCGGAAAGGCCGAGTTCGGGATAGGCATCGCTGAAGAGGTCCCGGTCCTCCTTCGGATCGGTGCCGAGACGATGCAGCCTCGCCTTGCGATGCAGGTGGAAGGCGACACTTTGCGGATCACCCCCGGGGCCGGAATCGTAGAAGAAGGAGCGGTTGTCCCGGGCCCACTCGAAGGGTCCGTAGCTCGCTTCGATGCGATCGGCCAGCAGGCGGCGGGTCGCGACTTCGAGCACGCGGATCTCTGAGACCTCGGCGCCTCCCGCGGAGAGCGCGAGGGCCACGCGCTTTCCGTCTTTAGAGGGGACGTAGCTTTGCAAGGTGGTCGCCCGTCCGGGCTGGAAGGTCGTCGGATCGAAGAGCAACTGCTCCTTGCCGGTCCATCCCATGCGGAAGTAGAGTTTGCCTACGTTCTCACCGCCCAGGGTCTTTTTGTAGAAGGCATGCCCGCCTTCAAATCGGATACCGCTGAAGTTGGCCGGCTTCAGCTTGTCGAGCTCCGTCCATTGGCGCACAAGGGCTTCGCGGCCGGGCAGCGTATCGAGGGTCTGGTCCGTGAGCGTGGCCTGGGCTTTGAACCATGCGGCCACTTCGGGTTCCTTCAATTGCTCCAGCCAACGATAGGGATCTTTGTAGTCTTTGCCGAAATAGGTGTCCACGGCGTCGACCTTGCGGGTGGGCGGGTACTGCAGCTGCGCCACGGCAGGAAGGATGCTCGCGAGGGACAAAAGAAGACAGGAGAGTCGGCGCATGGGAATGCCTCGAAAAAGGGGGCGACTTCCAGTTTAGTGAAGAATCGAGACGCTCCGCGCGGAATGGGGTGCACGGTGGGGTAGTGAGCTCAAGGCCCCTCCCGTTTCCCGAGCACCACTCGTCCGCGGGTAGGAAGGTGGCCACTCGATCGCTCTTTGAGGAGGGAGACGAGTGGCGTGATCGCGAATCCACCTAGGCGACGCCTCGTCATCGGAGGCCTTCGTGAAGCGCAGGTCCTGATAGAACCGCTTCGACAATTCAAAAGCCTTTGGTCGGCACGAAGGCTTTGATCTCAATCGCTTTCAGAGAGATCGCTGGGGCTTCTTCGGGTATCGGCTCATCGCCCTAGCGGGGTTGCCAGAGCTCCACCTTATTGCCCTCAGGGTCTATGACCCACGCGAAGATGCCGTACTCAGAGTCATCGATCTTATCGAGCACCTGGCAGCCTTCTTCCTTGAGCGCCTTCACTAGGGCGTAAAGGTCTTCCACACGGTAATTGACCATGAAGGGTGCCGTGCTCGGCGCGAAGGCGTCGCTCTCTTGCTTGTTGATGCACCAGGCGGTCGTACCCGCCACCGGCTTGCCCTCGTCGTCGGTCCAATCGAAGGCGGCGCCGCCCCAGACTTGGACATCGATGCCCAAGTGCCGCTTGTACCAAGCCCGCAGGGACGGCGCATCCTTGGCCTTGAAGAAGATGCCGCCGATGCCAGTGACTCGTTTCATGTGAACTCCGATGCGATGGGGCCGCTTGGGTGACTCATTAGGGTGCCTGTGCGGAAATCTCAATACCGCAATTGGCACACTGGGGAGAGTTGAAAGCGAAATACTCCTCAGCGTAATGCTTCGGCGGAACACGGGCAAATAGACGATCGCCGCAGGATGGGCAAACCGCGCGCATGAGTTTTCGTTCTGTCAGCGGAAGAGCAAGCGCAAGAAAGAGAAAAATGAGAATGAAGATGTAGTAGCCCCAATGCAGGTTCAGATGGAGCCATGTTCGATCTAAAGCGATGAATGCGACCAGCAGTGGGTTGATGAATGGGATGAAGCTAAAGCGATGAATGAATCTGAGGCGATGAATGCGCTTCCAGGCACTTGTCTGTTGTGCGGCATCGCTCATGAGGCCTCCTAAGGACAGAACTCGGTAGACCAGTCGTGTGGCGGATAGGCGGGATTAGGTGAGGGGTTAAGCAGTATCGCAGCGGGGTGATTCATATTCGCTGAAAGGCTGCGTTCGCATCGATCTGTCGGTACTCCACGAACTCGACCGGGGCCAAACAGTTTGGATAGAGAGTGCTGGCAAATTTCTTTACCGCATCGGACTCTCCATGGATGCGATTGGCCTCGGCATCGCGCCAAACAAAGAGATGTACGAAGCGGGTTGGGTGTTCGGCCTCTTGCCACACCTCGTAGCGGAGGGCGCCAGGCTCGTTTTCGCGGACATAGGCTACGAACTCATGTATCGCCGCGAGACATTGATGGAGCGATTCAGGCCGGACTTCATAGCGGGCGAGCTCGTGTATCTCACCTGGACTGCCTTGGACGCGGAGCATAAAACCTCCTGATTGGGTCGCACCTTCTGCGTCATTTTGTACCGCTCTCAGGACTGGGGGTCGAACCCGAAGACGCGCAGTTCCTGGTCACAACGGCAGGCCTGAGCGATGCGTGCGGCCCATGCTACGGCGGCCTCCCGCGAGGGCAGCTCAAGCACGGTGAAACCACCGTTGAGCGAGGGCGCCCACGGGTAGCCGCCCTCGGCGACCGTGCCATTGGCCGAGACGAGGGCGGGCGGCACGCTTTCATCGATGCCGCCGCCGAAGACGTAGACGCCGGCGGCCTTTGCCTCGTCAATCACAGCGTGCGCATCACGGCCCACCATCTCCCACTCGTCATCGGGCACAACCATCGCGGCGCTGGGGAAGGAAATCAGGTACTTGGCCATGGTATTTCCTCTTTGATGATTGACGACGATCGTGAAGCGAGTGGAACGCCCTAACTATTGATTCATGCGTTCAAGAAAGTGCGCCGCAGCCTTCAGAAAATCATCGCCCCATTCATGACCACCATCGAACCGGAGGACTTCCGGAGCGTGACCACGGGCATTGAGAGCGGTGAGATCCTTCTCCAACTGCGCGAGGCTATAGAAGGGATCCTGCTCGCCGCACCCGATGAGGATGGGTGGCAGCGTCAGGTCCGGTGCTGCGGCCACATCCTTCGGAAGATCGCCGCCCAGCACGACGACCCCCACGCAAGGTCCGCATCGCGCCGCCGCCCGCCAGGCCATCGCCGCGCCCTGGGAGAAGCCCACAAAGACGATCGCCCCACGATGGCCGACCGCACGCAGCGCCTCGATCGCCCGGCCCACGTAGGCCACGTTGTCTTCGATGGCTTGATCCCGATCCAAGCTCGTCATCCAGGAGCCGACGACCTCCTGGGTCTTCACGTTATAGAAGCGATGAAGGGCCTGCACGGCGACGAGGGTCCATGTGGAGGAGCCCGGAATGCGTTGCATGGATTCCAGCAGCTTCTCCGCGTTCTGCCCGTAGCCGTGGAAGCCGATGAGCAGGGGCGCATCTGGGCCCGCAGGCTCCACCAAGTAGCGGCCGACGGTGGCAGTGCTGAGGGTGTGGGTTTCAGGCATGGCAGGACATTCTGGCACTTCGACTGGGGCGGAGAGACAGAAAACCGAGTCCAACTTGTGGGAGCATCGGTCATTGCGTCCGGAGCCCCCATGCCCCTCCTCACCCGCGCGGAAGCGACCCGCTACGAGTACACGTCCCTTCACGCGGATGTGATGGCTTTTGTCGCAGGGTTGGCGGCGAAGGGGGACACGCGGCTCCACATCACCTCCTTTGGTGCGAGCCCGCAGGGGCGCGAACTGCCTTTGCTCGTCCTGTCGGCGCATAGGGTGAAGACGCCGGAGGCCGCGAAGGCTTTGGGCCTGCCCGTGGTGCTTATCATCAGCGGCATCCATGCGGGCGAGGTGGAGGGTAAGGAGGGTTGCCTCATGCTCGTGCGGGATCTGCTGGAGGGGAAGCCCGGCCTCGATGCGGATCAGATCCTCGCCAACATGACCCTGGTGGTGGTGCCTCTCTTCAACCCCGATGGCAATGACGCCATCGACCCGGGCAACCGCAAGCTCCACCTGCCCAAGCTCTTCGGCCAGGTGGGGCCGGATACGGGCGTGGGCACGCGGGTGAATGGCTCGAAGATCAACCTCAACCGCGACTACATGCGCCACGAGGGCGCGGAGATGCGCCTGCTGCAGACCCGCGTCTGCCAGGCCTGGGAGGCGGATCTCACCATCGATAACCACGCGACCAACGGATCCGTGCACCGCTTCTCCATGACCTACGACATCCCTCACACGGGGGAGAGCGGCCGGCCCGAGCCGGTGGAATACATGCGCAACATCCTGCTGCCGCCCGTTACCGCGGCGCTGAAGCGCAACCACGGCCTAGATGCAGGCTGGTACGGCAACTTCGTCGAGGACGAGCGGGTGCTCGATCTCGATGGCGAGGCCGATCCCACTTCGCCCATCGGCGAAGGCTGGATGACCTATCCTCACCACCCGCGCTTTGGCGGCAATTACCGCGGCCTCACGAGCCGCATGGATCTGCTGCTGGAGTGTTACGCCTACATCCCCTTCGAGGAGCGGGTGCGCACGGCCTACGCCTTCATGTTGGAGACGCTGCGCTTTGTTGTCGCACACAAGGATGACGTCGTGCACACGGTGGCTGCGAGCCGAACGCCGCGGGAGCGTATTGCCGTGCGGACTTCGCTGGAGTTGTCGGATCAACGGCTGGAAATCCTTACCCGCACGCCGCGCACGCTGGAAGGCGCGCCCGCCTCGGTGACGCTGCCCTACTTCGGCCGCTTCGTGGGCCGCACAGTGGTGCAGCGTCCGATGGCTTACTTGGTGCCGGCATCCGCGATGGCGGCGCTGCGCGGCCACGGCCTCAGGGTGGAGGAGGCCCGCGGCACCTTCGAGGTGGAAGTGCCGGTCATCGAAAGCCTTGGTACCGAATCGGGCCGCGCCATCCTGGAAGCGGCGAAGGTGGGCGAGCTCGGTGTCTCCTGGCGGAAGGGATTTAGGTCCGGCGAGGGCATGGGCTTCGTGCGAACGGACCAACCCATGGGCGCCATCGCCGTGTACCTATGCGAAGCCGAAAGCGATGACGGTGCGGTGGAGAATGGCCTGTTGCCCGTACCAAAGGTGGGCGACGAGTACGGCATGTGGCGGGTGCCAGCCCTTTGATCCCCACCTGACCTGACAAGGATCCGGAAGGATTTGCCGTGGCGATGTGAAACTTCGCCGAGCTTTTTATGATTTTCTTTAGCAGACCCCCCGCTTCCTGCCGAAACTGCACCTTGAAGCGGGTAGGGATCTTGCCCGAGGGGCAGAGGGAGCCGTGCTCTCACCGCTTCGAAGGAGGAGCCATGTCGGATGTGAGTCTTTCGATTACGAACGTCTCGCTCACCCTTGGGCAGGGCCAGACGGGCCCGGCCCGGCCCGCAAGGGCGGCCTTTCAGCAGTTGGCCAAATCGCTTCAATCGGGCGACCTCGCCGGAGCTCAGCAGGCCTTTGCCACGTTGCAGCAGGATGCTCCGAAGGGTGCGGCGGGGAAGGGCCCACTGAGCACCGACATTGCTGGCCTTGGCCAGGCGCTCCAGAGCGGTGATCTCGCCGGCGCGCAAAAGGCTTTTGCAACTCTGCAGCAGGATGCGCAGAAAGTCGGCGCGGGGCGCGGACATCATCACCACCATCACCACGGGGCGCAGGGTACTCAGCCCGAATCGACGCCTCCCGTTCAAGGAAGCACCTCGGATCAGAATGACGGGCGCCCCCAGGGCCTGGATCTATCCGTTTGATTGGGTGGGAGGGCGAAGGCGGCCGCCGACCCTCCCATTCGCCCCACCTTCTCAGGCGAAGGCTTTAAGCTGTGCCCGCCAAGGATCTTCAAGATGGAGCACACACTTCATCTTGAAGATCCTTGGCGGGCACAGGTCCGTTCCCAATTCGTGAAATCATGGGTGACTCGCCCCATTTGGATCTACGCCTCCGCGGGTCTGATCCCGCATGAATACTTCCTTTCTTGTTTAAGTTCGTGATGTGAAGTCGCCGATGAAATCGGGTCGACTGCTCTGCCAATGGCTTAAGGTGGGAGTACAGCCCCATCGACCGGAAGGGAATTATGGAAAAGCTCACACCCCGATCGTGGCTGAATACGCTCTTTCTTTTGGGGACGCTGCTGCTGGCCCTCGTGCTCGTGCCGTGGCGCCTGGCCACTCACGGCCTGCGATGGAGCGAAGTCGCGGTCTTTGCGGCGATGTACATCGCCACGGGCCTCGCCATCACTGTGGGCTATCACCGCCTCTTCAGTCACCGGGCCTATCAGGCCGCCTGGCCCCTTCGGCTGCTGCTCCTCGTCTTCGGCGCGGCGGCGTTTCAGAATTCCGCCATCGCCTGGTGCAGCGACCATCGCCACCACCATCGCCATGTGGATGATCCCGATCGCGATCCCTACCCGGTGAAGCGGGGTTTCTGGTTCGCCCATTGGCTGTGGGTGATGGAAGCCAAGGACATGCCCTTGGAGGCCATCGGCGATTTGGAGAAGGATGCTCTCGTGCGCTGGCAGCATCGCTCGCACTTCCTCATCGGCGGCCTGACGGCGCTGATGCCCCCGCTGATCGTCGGGCTGATGACGGGGAATGTGGCCGGCCAGCTCATCTTCGGCTTGCTTCTGCGCATCGTCGCGACGCACCACAGCACCTTCCTCATCAATTCCGCGGCGCATTGGTTTGGCACGCAGCCCTATTCGGATGCCAACAGCTCCCGCGATAACGCGTTCTTGGCGCCCCTCACCTTTGGCGAGGGCTATCACAACTTCCATCACCAATGGCAGTGGGACTACCGCAATGGTCCGCGCTGGTACCAGTGGGATCCGGCCAAGTGGCTCATCTCCGCAGGAGAATGGGTGGGCCTCACCCGCGGTCTGCGCCGGGTACCCCATACGGAGATTCAGCGCGCTCGCGTGGCCATGGAGGCCAAGCGGCTGGCCGCCCGGTTCGCCGGGGATGCCCATCAAGCCAAGCTCACCCTGGATGCTGCCCGGGCCAAAGTGGATGCGGCCCTGCTCGCCTCTCAGGCCCGCTTCGATGCCTGGGAGGCCAAGAAGGCGGAGTGGAAGACGAAGGGCCACGCCAAGGCCGAGGCCTGGCGTGCCGCGCGCGCGGAGTGGAAGGCCCAGCAGGCCCAGCTGCGCCTCGAACTCCGCGAGGCATGGGCGGCGTGGTACCACGCGCGAAATCTCGCACGGAGCCTAGCGGCAGCTCGATTCTTTACAGAGCCCGGCGGATGCGCCGCATGACGCGGCCCAGGGGCATTTCGCGACCGCCCCCGCTCAACAGGGTGCGCACCCCATGCATGGGAGCCGGAGGCCCCAGCAGAGGGGAGAGCAGAGGCGGTGGCATGCCATGGCGCAGGAACCAAGCAGCCTGCCCACTTTCCCCCAGCAGGGTCCACCGGGCCTCCCACATGGATTGAAGTCCTTCCTGATAGCTTCGCTTGGCGACCTCGCGATCTGAGGCTTGGGCCAGCTTGACGGTGCGTTTCATGGTGCGCTCCCAGGGTGGTTTCCAGGCTGGAAAGGCCAAACCCTGGACCGGAGAGTTCCGCATGGCTGTCCAGGACATCCACCTTCCTGAGCCTGCTCCCGAAGTGGCCATCCACCTAGGGAATTCGCTCGGGTTATAAAGCTCATGCGCAAAGTGAGGCCCGACGCGCCTCCATGCCTCTGAGCCCCAGGAATAGAACCGGACTACAGTGTCTTCATATCCAGCACGAAGCGGTAGCGCACATCGTTCTTCAGCATGCGTTCGTAAGCTTCATTGACCTTCTGTACGGGAATGAGCTCGATGTCGGAGACGATGTTGTGCTCGGCGCAGAAGTCGAGCATCTCCTGAGTCTCTTTGATTCCGCCGATGAGCGAGCCCGAGAGCGTCTTGCGGCCGAAGATGAGGCTAGAAGCAGAGACGGGCGTGGGTTCCGGCGGAACGCCCAGCAGCACCATGGCGCCTTCAGGGCGGAGGAGCCCGAGGTACTTGTTGTAATCGTGGGGCGCGGAGATGGTGTCGATGATGAGATCAAAGTGACCGGCGAGGTGCTTGAAGGTGGCCTCGTCGGAGGTGAGTCCGAAATGGGCTGCCCCCAAGTTTTTGGCATCCGCTTCTTTTGACTTGGAGGTGCTCAGCATTGTCACTTCCGCGCCCATGGCGGCCGCGAGTTTGACGGCCATGTGGCCCAGGCCGCCAAGGCCCACGATACCCACCTTGTCACCCGCCTTCGTCTTCCAATGGCGCAGCGGAGAATAGGTGGTGATGCCTGCGCAAAGCAGAGGGGCCACGGCGGCGAGGTCGAGCTTGGAAGAGATCCTCAGGGTGAAGGCTTCATCCACGACGATCTGCGACGAGTAGCCGCCCTGGGTGGGTGTTTTGCGGTCCATCTCCGTGCCGTTATAGGTGAAGGCGGCGCCCTTTTGGCAGAACTGCTCCAGGTGCCGTTCGCAGCTGGGGCAGGTGCGGCAGCTGTCCACCATGCAACCCACGCCAGCGAGATCACCCACCTTGAAGCCCTTGACCTGGTTGCCGATCTCCACCACGCGGCCGACAATCTCGTGGCCGGGGACCATGGGATAGCTGGAGCCCTTCCATTCGTTGCGCACTTGATGGATGTCCGAATGGCAGATGCCGCAGAAGGCGATCTCGATGCGAACGTCATGGGCGCCCACATCCCGCCGTTCGAAGTTGAAGGGCGCGAGCTCAGCGGTGGCAGAGAATGCGGCGTAGGCCTTGGTGGGGTGCATGGTGACTCCGATAGCGCAGGAATCGACTGTATCGCCCGGAATAATCCCGCGCAGCAGGGCACTTTAAGGTGCGTGCGGCGCGGGCGTTTTTAGGGCCGATGGGTTGTTACCGGTAGTTCACCGTCACCGTGGCCGCGGCATCGGTCCACGCCTTCACGAAGACGTAGTAGGTGTTCTGTCCGTAGCAGCGGAGGAACTCCGGCCCGAAGCCGACGTGGCGGGTGAAGAAGTCGTTGTTGGTATCGCTGACATTCCAATCATGGCCCACCCAGATATCCACATCGCTGGAAGGCGCATTGGCGGTGACAACTTCAAACTCCGTCGCGTTGAAGGGGCCGTAGGTGTTGTACTCGCCCGCATAGCCGCTGAAGTGGAAGGACTGGGTGGTGAAGGGGGCGGAGGCGCCCACGTGCAAGGGGCCGGCGCCATCGGGATCCGTGGTGTAGCTGAAGTCGCTCTGGCCGGGATCATTGGGTTGGTCGTCGAACTTCACCATGAGCAGCTTGCGGTTGGGGCCTTTGGAGGTCGGCGCGTATTCGAAGATCACGCCGCCGTCCTGGAACGTGCCGTTCTTCGCTTGGAAGCTGCTTTGCTTATCGCCTTGGTTCTGGTGCACGACGTGGAGCCCGTAGCCGGTGGTCCAGGGCTGACCGAAGGCGTAGATCTTCTGCACGCCGAGGAAGAGGTCATCCCAATCCTGCAGCTTGAACTGGTTGGGGTCGGCCGTCGGCGCAGCCTGCTCGTGAGACCAGGGGCGGCCGGGAAGATCCTTGAGGATGCCGGGATGACGGATGTAGTCCAACGCACCTTGTGCCGCGGTGCCGCCGGTGGCCGTCATGGCGATGGGATGGTAGGCGCTCGTGGCCGTGAAGAGCGGACCATAGCCGGCGTTGGTGGGGCTGATGGGGAGGATGCGGTAGGGGAAGGGATATTTGTGTCCGTTCTTCACGTCGACGACGCACTCGTACTGCTGGCCCCCGGCGATCTGTACCTTGAAGTGGTAGTGCAGAAACTTGCCCTGCTGATCGATGGGCTCCAGGAAGTTGGAGCCGGGGACGAAGGTGCCGACGATGTAGCCGAAGCTGGTGTACTGCGCCCGAAGCGGAAGGGTTGCAAGGCCGAGGACGGCGAGGGCGGTGGAAAGTAGGCGTTTCATGATGGGTCCTCATAAAAAAACCGCCGGAAATGGCGTGCGCAATGCCTCGGCGGAGTCGGGCAAGGCGCAGGCGGTGGCGGCGGGAGGAAGGGACCACTGTGCGCCCTTCGCAGGAGCGTGGGTGGTTAAAACATGTGAATTTTCGGTCAGCTTTGAAATGCCTTGCCGAAGGTGGACCTTAGCCCACCCGTTCTGCCTTGCGGGCCCGCTTGTCGGCGTACATGAGTTCATCCGCTCGGCTGACCAGGGTTTCTGCATCGATGCCGTCGTCGGGGTAGACGGCGACGCCAACGCTCGCGCCGAGGGGGAATTGTTCGCCTTCGAATTCGAAGGGGCCGTGAAGGTGCTGGGCGATTTTCTGACCCACCTTCAAGGCGGTGGGGCGATCCTGCACCGCGGCGAGCAGTACCCCGAACTCATCGCCTCCGAGGCGGGCCGCAGTGTCCGAGGCGCGGGTGACGTTTTTGAGACGCTGAGCGAGGGTGCGGATGGCCGCGTCGCCGGCGCGATGGCCATGGTTGTCGTTGATGCGTTTGAGGCCGTCCATATCCAGCAGCGCGATGGCCATGGGTTGCTTATTGCGCTGGGCCAAGTTCAAAAGCTGGTGCATGCGGTCATAGAAGAGGGCGCGGTTGCCCAAACCCGTCAATGCATCCTGCGTGGCCCGCAGATAGAGCAGCTTCGACTCCTCCACCTGATTGCTGTGCTCGATGGCATGGGCCATCACAGCGGCGATGACATCGGACATCAGGCAAAGCGCGTTCACATCCTGAGGGAGGAAGGCCGAAGGTTTCGCGGACACCACCTTCAGCGCGCCCACGCTCCTCGTCTCGTACTTGAGGGGCACCACGATCATGGAGCGGAGCCCCACCGCCCGGCAGGCGACCTTGTCCACCCGAGGATCCAGGTCAGAGTCCTCACAGATGAGCACTTCGCCAGTGTCGACGCAGCGGCCCGAGAGGCTGCCTACCCTCGAGATGCGCATGCCCAGCTGCTTTGAGGCGATACCCGTCGCGGCGCGGTAGACCATATCGGTCTCTTCGGCGAGTTCGATGGCGGCGCCATCCGCGCTGGTGATGGTGTGGGCGAGCTCCGCGCTGCGGGAGATGACCTCGCCCAGATCCATGCGCGTTTTCACGATCTCCGTTTGGAAGAGGATGATGGCGATCAGACGTTCAGGGCTTAGCGTGTTCACGTCGCTCCCGGAGTGGTGCCCCTAAGCTGGGGTGAGGCGTGGGGAAGGTCAACCCTGAAGTGGGGCTTCAAGTTCCATGGGGACTGAAGTCCGCATGCTTCCGAAAGGTTTGGGGCCTT
>JACXTT010004994.1_pt1 | contig 19452 bp, 19 predicted proteins | sample 9270951 | NCBI WGS metagenome assembly JACXTT01 (sample SAMN15532306, study PRJNA645909) | rock metagenome | isolation source: weathered quartz diorite | place: Puerto Rico | collected 2017-06-21 | reverse complement strand
GCCCAGGCCGCCGCGGTGCCGTGCAGCCACTCGGCGGCTCCCACGGCCACGACGCAGCCCGCGAGCGCTACGTGAGCGCGACGCTGCACCTCAAAGCCCTCGTTCCCGACGAAGTGCGCTTCATTCTCGAGCGCGATGCCCGCCTCCTCGTCCCGGTGGGAACGTGCGAGCAGCACGGTCCCCACCTTCCCCTCGGGTGTGACAGCATCATCGTCGAGCATCTGGCGGACGACCTGTCGGCCGAGTTCGAGATCCTGCGCGCCCCGACCATCGAATATGGCGTCAACACCGCAACGATACGGCCGTTCCCCGGCAATGCATCGGTCCGCCGCAAGACGCTACATCGATGGATGAACGACCTGCTCGGCTCCTGGGAGCAGGCGGGGGTGGACTCCTTCATCATATTGACCGCCCATGGGCATGACCCGCATCAGGAAGCCCTATCGACGCTGCGTACCCGGAGCGCGCGCGTCTTCACCGTGGATGTCTTCGCCCTCGACTTCTCGAACGACCTGGAAGACACCGAGGGACCCACGCACGGCGGCGAGCTCGACACGTCCCTGCTCCTCTACCTGGCCCCGGAGCTGGTGCGCATGGAGCGCGCGCAAGACTTCGCGGTGCCCGAAAGGCAGCGGAGCCGGGGACGCGTGAGCTCCCTTCCCCTCCCCAAGCGCTCACCGGGCTCGCTCGGCCGCCCGTCGATCGCCACGCGGGAGAAAGGTGAGCGGCTCTATAAGATGATCCGCGAGCGCATAGCCACGCGAGTGCTCGGAGCACCGGTGCTGTGAGCGCGCTCCTTCTGGCGCTCCTTGCGCTCCAGACGCCCGTGGACGAGGGGACGCTCGTTATCCGGGAGGATACGGTGGAGATCGCGCGCGAGGGGTTCCGGCTGACGGCGTTGCGGACGGCGGCCGGCGCGACGCGCTGGACGCTCGCCACCACGGTGCGCTACGACCGCAATCGCCCGGTGATCGTGTTGGATCCGATCGTGGAGCTCGGCGCCGATTCGAATCCCGCGAGTCTCGAATACAACGTCGCGGACCCGCGCGATCCCTTGCGCATCCTCGGCCAGCTCGGCCGGGGGCGATTCGCGGTCCGAGTGTTGGGCCGGCGGACCGAGCGGGCGCGAGAGCTCCCGGCGCCCACGCCCGCAGCCGTGTTGGACGACTCGGTGTTCGCTCTCTACGTTCCCGCCGCATGGCACGCCCGACCCCAGCCGGTGACGGTCACGGGACTCTTCCCGCGGGCCGGCCGCCGGGATCTTCTGACCGTCCAGGACCTCGGGACGCAGGCCACGACCCTGAACCGCGACCCCGCGTCCCTGCGGCACATCACTCTATCGGGGGGGGAAAACCGACTGGTGCACGTCTGGCTGGGGGCCGACGGGCGACTGGCGAAGGTCGAGATACCATCCAGGCGCCTCGTGGTCGAACGGGCGCCCGCCTCCTGAGCCCTTCGTCTCAACCCGCGCCGTAGGTTAAGATTCTCGCCGGCCCGGGCTCGAGCGGGGATCTCGAAACCCCCCAGGCCCGCGCCCCGTATGAGGGGACGTCCCAACGACTAGTCCAAGGATCGCCATGAGGCCTTTGTTGTTGTCCGCCGGGCTCGTCGTCTGCCCGCTACTCGCCGTCAGCCAGCAACCGGTTCCCGCGACCCTCTCCCTCGCCGACGCGATTTCGCTCGCCCGCCAGCATAACCCGCTGTACCGCCAAGCGATCCACGACCGAGCGCCGGCCGCCTGGGGCGTCCGGAACGCATGGTCCAGCCTGTGGTTGCCGTCGCTGACCGCGTCGGGCGGAGTCGGGTATGCGGGTCCCGGCGAGCAGAACTTCCTGACGTCGAGCTTCTCCCAGAGCGTCTCCACCTGGTCGTCGAGCTACAGCTTCCTGCTCGACTGGACGTTGAACGGCCAGACCCTGAGCCAGCCCGGCGTGCGGAAGGCGCAGCTCAACGCGGCCGACGCCGACGTGAACGGGGCGGAGACGAACCTCGTCACGGGCGTCACCCAGCAGTACCTGACCGTTTTGCAGGCGCGCGACAACGCCGAGGTCGCCCGGCAGCAGCTGCAGCACGACGAGGAGTTCCTGAAGCTGGCGCAGGCCCGTTACGACGTGGGGCGCGCCTCGATCCTCGATGTGCGTCAGGCACAGGTTGCTCGCGGGCAGGCAGAGGTCGCGCTGCTCCGTGCGCGAACCGGCGTCGACGTGGAAAAGCTCCGCCTGTTCCAGAACATCGGCGTCTCGGCTCCGGTACCGATCGCGACCGTGCAGCTCACGGACACGTTTCCCGTGCAGACACCAACGTGGCAGCTCAACGATCTGCTCACGATGGCCGAGCAGCAGAACCCCGCGCTCCGCGCGCTCCGCGAGCGTGAGAGCGCGGCGGGATGGGGCGTAAAGGCCGCGACGTCGAGCTACGCGCCGTCCGTGTCGCTCTCAGCCGGGTGGTCCGGATTCACGCAAAAGCTCTCCGACGTGAACCCGACGATCGCCTCGATCCGCGCGAGCGCGCAGACGGATTCCCTGGCGTGCGCCTATGAGAACACAGCGTGGCTGAACGCAGGACAGGTGCCGCTCAACTGCGCGGCGCTGACCAATACGACCGCGGCCGAGCAAGCTTTCCTCGGCCAGAATGCCCGCTACCCCTTCAACTTCACGCCCCAACCGTTTCAGGCGCGGCTTACGGTGACGATTCCGCTCTGGGGCAACTTTCAGCAACCCCTTCAGGTCTCGCAGGCCAAGGCGCAGCAACAGGACCTGCAGGAATCGGTGCGCGCTCGCGGCCTGCAGGTAGAGACGGATGTGAACAGCGCGTTCCTCACGCTCCAGACGGACTATCAGGCGATCGCCATCCAGGACACGAACCGGACCGCGGCGCGCGAGCAATTGCAGCTCGCCACCGAGCGCTATCGCGTCGGCTCCGGCACGTTTTTCGAGCTGCTCGACGCCCAGGTGGCTGCGCTGCGGGCGGAGACCGATTATATCAACGCGGTATACGACTATCACAAAGCGCTGGCTGCGCTCGAGGCTGCGGTGGGCCGGCCGCTGCGGTAACGGAAGGATCGAACTGCCATGTCGACGCGAGGCAAGGTGCTGGTGGGCGCGGGAGTCGCGGTGTTCATCGTGGGGCTGGTCGTGGTCAGCGCCGGCGCCCGACGGGACCGCGGCCAGGAGGTCCGGTTCGACAAGGTCGGTCGCCGCGACCTGGTCGCCGCGGTCACGGCGAGCGGCAAGATCCAGCCCAAGAAAAAGGTCGACGTGTCGGCCGATATCACGGGTCGCATCACCAAGATCGCCGTGCGCGAAGGCGACTTCGTGAAGCAGGGACAATTCCTCATCCAGATCGACCCGACGGTCTACGAGGCCAACCTCCAGCAGGCGACCGCCACCATGGCGTCGTCCCAGGCGGCCGCCGTGCAGGCGAAGGCCAACAGCGATCAAGCCGAGCGAGCCCTCGGCCGGACCAAGGAGCTGCGCACCCAGAGCCCCAACCTCGTGTCGCAGGAGCAGCTCGAGCAGGCGCAAACCGCGTTCGATGTGGCCGAGGCGAACCTGACCGCTGCGCAGCACCAGGTTGATCAGGCCCGCGCCGCGGTGCAGTCGGCGCGCGACAACCTCCGGAAGACTACCCTCGTCGCGCCGATGACCGGTCGGGTGACGCGCCTGGCCGTGGAAGAGGGCGAGGTCGCGGTGCCGAGCACCTTCTCGAAGGACATCGGCCTGTTGCTCACCGTGTCGGACCTGTCGGTCATTCAGGCGAAGGTGAAGGTCGACGAGACGGATGTGGTCCGTGTCCACCTGGGGGATTCGGTGGAGGTCTCGATCGACGCGTTCCCCGACACCGCGTTTATCGGGCGCGTGACCAAGGTCTCCGACTCGAGCGTGCGGGACGCGACGTCGACGGCGACAGGGCAGAACGACCGGGCCGTCGACTACGAGGTGGAGATCACGTTGGACAAGCCGCCCGCCGACATCCGGCCGGACCTCTCGGCGACCGCGAGGATCGTGACCGACACGCGGAAGCAGGCGCTCTCCATCCCGATCATCGCGCTCACGGTGCGCGAGAACAAGCCGGTGTCGACGGAGAATCGCCGAGTCGACACGACCGCCGCCAGCAACAAGAAGAAGGAGACCGAGGGTGTCTTCATCGTGAAGGACGGTGTGGCGACGTTCCGCCCGGTGAAGGTCGGGATCGCGGGGGACGAGTACTTCGAGGTGACCGATGGCCTGAAGGGCGGCGAGACGATCGTGGGCGGGCCCTACCAGGCGATCCGCGACCTCAAGGAGGGCGCGCGCGTTCGGGCGATGAAGGAGTCGGCGGATTCCGCGAAGAAGAAGGCCGCGGCATGACGGCGCCTGCCTCTCTTACCCAGGCGTTTCACACGGGCGACACGCCGCTGCCCGACATCATAATTCTCACGCACAAGCTGGCGCGTGACTACGATATGGGCGGCGAAGTGGTGCGGGCCTTGCGGGGCGTGAGCTTGCAGATCAAGCGGAACGAGTATGTCGCGGTGATGGGTCCCTCGGGCTCCGGGAAATCCACCTTGATGAACCTCATCGGGTGCCTCGACACCCCCACCGCCGGCGAATACTGGCTCAACTCCCAGAAGGTGTCCGACCTGGGTGACGACGAGCTGGCTCGCATCCGCAACAAGGAGATCGGGTTCGTCTTCCAGACGTTCAATCTCCTGCCCCGGGCGACCGCCTTGCACAACGTGGAGCTCCCGCTCATCTACGCGGGCCTGGGCGCCCGGGAGCGGCGCGCGCAGGCGGCCCGGGCCCTCGAGCGCGTGGGGTTGGGCGATCGCATGGAGCACAAGCCCAACGAGCTGTCGGGCGGCCAGCGCCAGCGCGTCGCCATAGCGCGCGCGCTCGTGAACGAGCCCTCGATTCTCCTCGCTGACGAGCCTACCGGCAACCTCGACTCCACCACGAGCGCCGAGATCATGGCCGTGTTTCGCGACCTGCACGGCCAGGGCCAGACCATCGTCATGGTGACGCACGAGCACGACATCGCGGCGCAGGCGGCGCGAGTGGTGACCCTGCGGGACGGCGTGATCGCCACCGACCAGCGCCAGGCGGCGTAACATGCCGGTGTGGGAGTCCGTGCGGCTCGCGCTGCAGATGATCCGGGCGCAGAAGCTGAAGAGCGGATTCTCCCTGATCGGCGTCTTCATCGGCGTCACGTTCCTGATCGCCGCCTGGTCGATCGTGAACGGCATGAACCGCTACATGACCGAAAAGTTCGCGGGCACGCTCATCGGCGTGAACACGTTCCACCTGCGCAAGCGCCCCAACGTCAACGTCGACGTCAGCGATTCCCTGTGGCGCGCCTGGCGCAACCGCCCCCGGATCACGTTCGAGGACGCCGACGCCGTGGAGCGAGGCCTCACGGTGCCGGTGGTGACGTCCTGGTACTCCGAAGACCGGGGCATCGTGGAATACGGACGCAAGCAGGTCAAGGACGTCGACCTCCAGGGCGCGGGCGAGCGCTATTTCGACATCAAGAGCCTGAAGATCGAAGATGGGCGCGCCTTCACTGCACAAGAAGTGCGGGCTGGCGTCCCCGTCGCCGTGATGGGTCATGACTTAGCCGAGAAGCTGTTCGAAGGGCAGCACGCGCTGGGTCGCTCGGTTCGGATTCACGGCATTCCGTACCGGGTGATCGGCGTAGTGGAGCGCCAGGGCAGCCTGTTTGGCCTGTCACTCGATAAGTTCGTGGTTGCGCCCGCGACGTCGCAGATCCAGCGCGAAGTCAACCCGCCGCGCGTCGTGGACGCGCTGATCGTCAAGGCCGGATCCATCCCGGAGATGCGGGAGGCGATGGACCAGACCGAGGCGATCATGCGGAGCCGCCGCCACCTGCGTCCGGGGAAGGACGACAACTTCACGCTCGAGACTGCGGAGGGTGTGCTCGATTTCTGGAGCAAGATCAGCCGGATCCTCTACTACGTGGGGCCGGGCCTGGTCGGTGTGGCCCTCGTGGTCGGGGGCATCGTCATCATGAACATCATGCTGATGGCGGTGGCGGAACGGACGCGGGAGATCGGGATCCGCAAGTCGCTCGGGGCACGGCGCCGCGACATCCTGGGCCAATTCCTCGCCGAGGCCACGACGCTCGCCACCGTGGGCGCGTCGTTCGGCATCGTCACCGGCATCGCCCTGTCGGTGCTCCTCAACGCCGCCACCCCGCTGCCGGCGTCTGTCTCACCCGCCTCCGTGGTGCTGGGCGTGGTGCTCGGGATGGCGGTGGGCATCGTCGCCGGCGTGTACCCCGCGAGCCGCGCCTCGCGACTCGACCCGATCGTCGCCCTGCGGCAGGAGTGAGCGCGTGACTCCGCTGTTCGAAGGTGTCGGCATCGCGCTCGAATCGCTCCGCGCGCACAAGATGCGCGCGGCGCTCACCATCCTGGGCGTGGCGATCGGCGTGATGGTCGTGATGGTGATCGGCGCGCTGATCTCGGGGTTCAACAAGGGCGTCTCGGACATGCTCGAGCAGTCCGGCCCGAAAACGTTCTACGTGGCGCGCTGGTGGTCCGCCGGCGTCACCGTCTCCGACGGCTCCGACGAAACGAGCCCGTGGCGGCGCAATCCACCCATGAAGGTCGGGGACGCGAAGGTCATCCAGGCCCTGCCATCGGTGAGCTTCGTGTCGGTGGACGAAGGCACCGTCGCCGACATCCAGTTCGAGAACCGCACGATGGGCTCCGTCAGCATCCGCGGGCGGAGCGCCGCGTGGCCCAAGGTGGCCGGCGGCGATGTGTCCCCCGGACGCTCGTTCACCGAAGTGGAAGACCAGGCGACGAACGCGGTCGTCGTCATCAATGCGAAGCTCGCGGAGATGCTGTTCGGCCAGCGGGACCCGGTCGGCCTGCGCATGAAGATCCAGGGCGTGCCCTTCACCGTCATCGGAATATTCAACCCGCCGCCGATGCTGTTCGGCGAGGGCGACAATCCGGAAGCGATCATCCCGCATCAGACGATGGTGAAGTACCTCGACTACTGGAAGGGCTGGATGGACTTCCTGGTGGGGCCCACGGAGACCGCCACCACCGCGCAAGCCATGGAGGACGCGACCGTCGCCATCCGCGAGCGCCGTGGCCTCCGGCCCGGCCAATCCGACAACTTCGCCGTCGTGAGCCAGGAGCTGTTCCTCGAGAAGTTCAACAAGACCACGCTGCTGTTTCGCCTGGTGATGTTCGCGCTCTCGAGCGTGGGCCTCATGGTCGGCGGCGTGGGTGTCGTGGCGATCATGATGATCTCGGTCACGGAGCGCACCAGGGAAATTGGCGTGCGCAAGGCGCTCGGCGCCACGCGTCGCGAGATCCTCTGGCAGTTTCTGGTCGAGGCCGCAACGCTCACGCTCGTGGGCGGCGCGGTCGGGATGCTGGTCGGCGGACTGGTCGCCTTCGCCATCGCCCATCTGACGCCCATCCCGGCGAACGTGCCCCTCGGATCGGTGATCGTCGCGCTGGTCGCGGCCGCCCTCACCGGGATCGTGTTCGGGCTGTACCCGGCGAACACGGCGGCGCGGCTCGATCCTGTGGAAGCGTTGAGATATGAATAGGTAAAGCATGGCCTTTCTCGAAGCCGTGCGGCTGGCCCTGCAAACCATCCGGGCCCAGAAACTCAAGAGCGTCTTCTCGATCATCGGCGTGTTCATCGGCGTGATGTTTCTGATCGCCGTCGTGTCGGTCGTGCAGGGGATGAACCGCTACATGACCGACAAGTTCGCGGGGACGATCCTCGGCGTGAACACGTTCCGGCTGCGGCAGTTTCCGGACGTACAGATCGGCAACGTGACCGACTCCATGTGGCGGGTCTGGCGCCGCCGGCCGCGGGTGAGTTACGACGACGCCCAGGCGGTCATCCGCGGCGTGACCGTTCCGGTTTTCGCCGCGTGGGAGTCGAGCACCCGCACCAGCCTCGTGGCCGGGCGCAAGCAGGCGAGGGATGTCCAGGTCACGGCGGCGACCGAGCTCTACTTCGACATCCGCTCGCTCGCGATCGCGCTGGGCCGCCCGTTCACGGGACAGGAGGTACAAGCGGGCGTGCCGGTCGTCGTCCTCGGGTTCGAGCTGGCCGACAAGCTGTTCGAGGGCCAGAATCCGATCGGCCGTGAGGTGAAGATTTTCGACCTCCCCTACCGCGTGATCGGCGTGGTCGAGAAGCAGGGCAATCTGTTCGGCCTGTCGCTCGACAAGTTCGCGGTGGCGCCGGCGAGCGCCCCCCTCAAGAGCTACGTCAACGAGCCACGCGTGGTCGAAGCCGTGGCGATGAAGGCGACCTCGCAAGCCGAGATGCGTGAGGCGATGGCCCAGGCCGAGGCCGTCATGCGCAACCGGCACCACCTGCGGCCGCGACAACCCGACGACTTTACGCTGGAAACGGCCGATGAGGTCCTCGATTTCTGGGGAAAGATCTCTTCAGTGCTGTTCGTTGCGCTGCCCGGCCTCGTGGCGGTGTCCCTCGTGGTGGGGGGCATCGTGATCATGAACATCATGTTGATGGCAGTCGCGGAACGCACCCGGGAAATCGGCATCCGGAAGTCGCTGGGTGCCCGGCGGCGCGATATCCTCCGGCAGTTCCTAGTGGAAGCCACGATGCTCGCGACCGTGGGGGCCGCAGCCGGCGTCGCGCTCGGCGTCGGGCTGGCGGGCGTCGTGAACGCGCTCACGCCGCTGCCGGCCGCGGTCGCCCCCTGGTCGATCGCGCTGGGCGTGATCCTGGGCGGCGGCGTCGGCGTGCTCGCTGGCGTGTACCCGGCGAGTCGCGCCGCCCGTCTCGATCCGATCGCCGCGCTGCGGCACGAGACATGATCGGGGGCGGGTTGTTCGAGGGCGTCGGCATCGCGCTCGATTCGCTGCGCGGCAACAAGCGGCGGGCAGCCTTGACGATCCTCGGCGTCGCGATCGGCGTCACGGTCGTCATGGTGATGGCCGCGATGATCGGCGGGATCAATCAGAGCGTGTCGAACGACATCGAGGCGATCGCGCCCCGGACGTTTCTCGTATGGCGGTTTTTCCAGGCGGGCGTCAACGTCTCGGACGGGTCCGATGAATCGAGCCCGTGGCGGCGGAACCCAACGATCAGCGAGATGGAGGCCGACCGCATCTCCCTGCTGCCCTCCGTCCGTTACGTACCGCGGCGCGACGAAAGCTCCGCGACGGTGGAATACGGCGACCGGCGGCTCGAGTCGATCAACGTCTCGGGGGTGTCTTCACAATGGGTGGAGGTGAACGGCGGCGACGTCCATCCCGGACGCACGTTCACGCGCCTCGAGGATCTGGCCAACGATGCCGTGGCGGTCATCAACACCAAGCTCGAGGAGCAGTTATTCCGCGGCCGCGATCCGATCGGCCAGACGATCCACGTGGCGGGCGCGTCGTTCAAGGTCATCGGCGTCTATGTCCCCCCGCCGAGCCTCTTCAGCGGTGCGACACCCCCGTGGGTGGGCATCCCGCATGGGGCGTTCGTCAAGCACGTTCCGTATACGAAGGGATGGATGCGGCTCGCGGTCGCGCCCGCGCCTGCCTATACCCAGCAGGAATCGATGGACGAAGTCGTAGCGACGCTCCGCTCGCTTCGGGGGCTCAAGCCGGGGCAGGAAAACACCTTCTCGATCGTCACCCAGGACAAGCTCCTCGACGCCTGGAACAAGGTCACCGGCATGTTTTTCCTCGTCATGCTCGTCCTGTCGTCCATCGCCCTGATGGTGGGCGGCGTGGGCGTGGTCGCGATCATGATGATCTCCGTCACGGAGCGCACCCGCGAGATCGGCGTGCGCAAGGCACTCGGCGCGACCCGGCGCGCCATCCAGTGGCAGTTCCTCGTCGAGGCCTCGACGCTGACGCTCGTCGGGGGCGCCGTGGGAATGCTCCTCGGCGGCATCGTCGCGTTCGCCGTCGCGAGCCTGACGCCGATCCCGGCGCACGTGCCCCTCTGGTCCATCCTCGCGGCCCTCGCCGCGTCCGCCCTCACCGGCGTCGGATTCGGATTGTATCCGGCGAACCGGGCGGCGAGGCTCGATCCGGTAGAAGCGTTGAGATATGAATAGGTGGTCGAGGATGGTGAAGGACGGTGGAGGATGGTGGAGGTAGCTCGGGACAACCTCCACACTTCCACCATCCTCCACCAACCTCCCCCACCTCCTTAAGTTTCACCATGCAGCTCTCCGAAGCGATTGTTCAGGCCCTCCAAACCGCCTGGAGCCATAAGCTCCGCTCGTTCTTCACGCTGCTCGGGATCATCGTATCGGTGGCGTTTCTCGTGGCCGTGGTCGCCGTCATCCAGGGCATGAACGCCTACGTCCGGGAGCGGATCGCCGGAGCGATCGTGGGCGTCAACGCCTTTCAGATTCGTCGGGATCCCATCCAGGTCGGGTTCATCGACGACGAGGAAGTGCGGAAGATCCAGCGTCGGCCGATCATCGGGCTCGGAGACGTCCCGTACGTCGAGCGCGCGCTGCCCGATGCGCAGGCCATCGCGCTGCAGTCCGGCTGGCCGACTCCGCTGGCGGACGTGCAGTGGGGGAATCGCACCGTCGGCGACGTCTTCATCTTCGGCGTCACACCGTCCTTCGTCGTGGTGCAGGATTACGCGTTCGCGGCCGGCGAGGCCCTCAGCGAAACGGATCTGCGCCAACGGCGCTTCGTCGCCGTGCTCGGCTACGACCCGGCCGACAAGCTGTTCGGCAGTCCGGAGCGCGCGATCGGCCACGTGATACGCGTGCTCGGGACCCAGTTCGTGGTCAAAGGGGTGATCGCGAAGAAAGGCACGGTCCTGGGACAGTCCTGGGATGGATTCGTGATGCTGCCGCTGACCACGTTCGAGACGCTGTACGGCCGGCGACAGACGACCGTGATCTCGGTGAAGATGCCGGCGGCCGCGGAGGTCGCCGATGGCATGCTCCGCGCGGAAGAGGCGATGCGGATCGCGCATCGGCTGCGGCCGGGGCAGGACGACGACTTCACAGTCGACACGGGGGAGGGTCTCATCGCGTTCTGGGGAAGACTCACGCGGGTGATCTTCACGGTGGTGCCGGCCGTCGTGGCCATCGGGATCGTCGTCGGCGGGATCGTGATCATGAACATCATGCTGATGAGCGTTACCGAACGGACCCGCGAGATCGGCATCCGAAAGTCACTCGGGGCGTCCCGGCGGGACATCCGGCGTCAGTTCCTGGCAGAGTCGGTCATGCTGTCGCTCCTGGGAGGGGTCGCGGGCCTGCTCGCGGGTGCCGGACTCGCGGCGCTGGTGCAGTTCGCCTCACCGCTCCCCGCGCGGGTCACCCTCTGGTCCGTGGCCGTGGCGCTGAGCCTGGGCGTGACGGTCGGTGTCGTATTCGGCGTGTACCCCGCCTTGCGCGCGGCCCGCCTCGATCCGATCGAGGCGCTCCGCTACGAGTAGCATGGCCCTCCATTCCGTCGTCGAGGGTTGGCTGATCGCGGTCGATCAGCTCCGCGCCAACAAGCTCCGCTCGGCGCTCACCATCCTCGGCGTCGTGATCGGCATCGCGACGGTCATGGCCATGGCTTCGATCGTGGCGGGGTTCCGCGAGCAGATCGTCAACACGCTGGAGGTCGTCGGACCGACCACGTTTCGCGTTCTCCGGTTCTTCTCCTCGACCCCCGTCAATCCGGACGCCCTGCCGCGCGAAGTCCGGATCCGGCCAGCGCTCAGGCCCGTGGAAGCCGAGGCGATCGCGCGGCTCCCGGAAATTCATTATGCGGCGATCTGGACGCAGGCCTTCTATCGTTTCGAATACGCCGGCACCCGGACGCAGAACTTGAGCGTCTTCGGCGCGGATGACCGCTTCATGGAGATCCTCGGCGGGGAGATCATCCGGGGCCGCGTCTTCACCACCGCCGAACTCCGCGGTGGCGCCTCCTCGCTGATCATCGAGCAGCGTACCGTGGACCGGCTGTTCGGCGCGCGTGACCCTCTCGGCCGCATCGTGCGCGTGGGAGGCTATCCGTTTCGTGTGGTGGGGGTATGGCAGCGCCCGACGAACATCTTCGAGGTGCCCGGCACGCCTGAAATCTCCGGCGTCGTTCCGTTCGAAGCGGCCCGCGCGCGGTTCAGGATCGACCAGGTGAACGCGCTGATCATACTCGTAAAACCAAAGCCCGAGGTGAGCGTCAGCCGGGCGATCGACGCCGCTACGGTCCAGTTGCGCCGGATGCGCGGCATTCGGGTCGGGCAGCCGAATTCGTTCGACATCCTCACCTCGGACCAGGTTCTGGGGGTGTTCGACAGCTTGACGTTCGCATTCTTCTTCGTGATGCTCGTGCTCTCGAGCATTGCGCTGCTCGTCGGCGGCATCGGCGTGATGGCGATCATGATGGTGTCCGTCACGAGCCGCACGCGTGAGATCGGATTGCGGAAGGCCACGGGCGCCACGCGACGAGAGATTCTGTGGCAATTCCTGGTCGAGGCAGCGACGCTCACCCTGATGGGCGGGATGATCGGCATCGTGTTGGGAATCGGGGTCGGGGAGTTCCTGAAGCGTCTGCTCGACTTCACAACCACGGTCCCGGTGTGGAGCGCGGTTGTCGCGACGGTCGTGTCCATCACCGTCGGCGTGGTCTTCGGCATCGCGCCGGCGGCCCGCGCAGCGAAACTGGACCCCGTCGAAGCGTTGAGATACGAATGACGGGGAGCGGGAAAGGGGAAACGGGAAACGTAGTGCCCAAACCATTCTCGTTTCCCGTGTCCCGTTTCCCGACGAAGGGGGCCCAGAGTCCATGACGCAAGCCGTCGACCTTCTCGCCATCGCCGCGCACCGCGACGACGTCGAGCTGACATGCGGCGGCACCCTCGCCAAGGCCGTGCAGGCGGGCCACCGCGTGGGTATCCTCGACCTCACGCAGGGCGAGAGCGGGACGCGCGGCGACGCGGCGACGCGCGCCGCCGAGGCCGAGCGCGCGGCCAAAGTGCTGGGCGTCACGCTGCGCCTCAACGCCGGGCTCGCCGACGCGTATCTCCAGAACGACGATCCCTCGCGCGCACGGCTGGTCGAGCTGATTCGTTCCACGCGCCCGCGCGTGGTCATCCTCCCCTTCCCCATCGGCCGTCACCCCGATCATCGCGTCGCGTCCGAGCTCGGTCGAGACGCGTGCTATTTGGCGGGACTCGCGAAATACGGGCCGCCCGGCGCGGAGCAGCCACACCGACCGTTCAAGGTCCTCTACGCGCTCGCCTACCGCGAGGACCCCGTGAAGCCATCCTTTGTCGTGGACATCACCGACGTGTTCGAGACAAAGATGTCCGCCATCCGTTGCTATGCGTCGCAGTTCGCTGGTGCCAAGGCCGCAGGCGAGATCCATCCGACCGGGCAGGACCTCTACGAGCTGATCCGCGTGCAGTCGGCGCACTACGGCTCGCTCATCCGCGCCCGGTACGGCGAGCCATTCTTTTGCTATGAGACGATCGAAGTGCAGGACGTCGTCACGCTTGGCGTGCAGTCCCTGTAGCCTCTAGATTTCCCACATGCCCAAGCGCCTGGTGTACCTCGACAACGCGGCCACGACGCCCGTCCGACCGGAAGTGCTCGAGGCGATGCTGCCCTACCTCGGCCGCGACGCCTTCGGGAATCCGTCTTCCGCGCATCGCTTCGGGCGCGCCGCGCGCGCGGGGGTGGAAGAGGCGAAGCGGACGATCGCCGAGGTCTTGGGCGGCGGCGTCGAGCCCGGGCACGTGATCTTCACGTCCGGGGGCACGGAAGCCGACAACCTGGCGGTGATCGGCGCCGCGCTGGCGGCTCGCGATCGCGGCGGGCCGTTCCGCGTCGCCGTGTCGGCCATCGAGCACAAGGCCGTGCTCGCGGCGGCGCACGCCGTCGTCCACCTCGGCGGGGAGGAAGTCATCCTCCCGGTCGACGGGGACGGCGCCGTCTCGCCGGAGGCGTTGGACGAGGCGCTCGCCCGGGCGAATGGCGGTGTCGCCGTCGTCGCCGTCATGTGGGTGAACAACGAAGTCGGCGCTGTGCAGCCCGTGGCGCGGCTCGCCGAGCGATGTCGCGAGGCGGGCGTCCCGTTCCACGTGGACGCCGTCCAGGCCTTCGGGAAGATTTCCGTCTCCCTCCGCGACGTTCCGTGTACGCTCCTCACGCTCTCCGGCCACAAGATCGGCGCTCCGAAGGGGATCGGCGCGCTCATCGTGCGCGACCGCCACGTGGTGGAAGCCATCATCCATGGCGGGGGTCAGCAGTTCGGTATCCGGCCCGGCACGGAGAACGTCCCGGGGATCGTGGCGCTCGGAAAGGCGGTCGAGCTCGCCGCTCAGGAGCAGGCGGGTTTCGCCACCCGCGTGGCGGCGCTGCGCGACGAGCTCGAGCGCCGGCTGCTCGCCGTGGTGCAGGATGCCGTCGTCAACGCGGCCCGCGGCCCGCGCGCGCCGCACGTCTCGAACGTGTCGATCCCCGGGACGGACAGCGAAGCGCTCCTGATGCACCTCGATCTCGCGGGAATCGCCTGCTCGTCCGGATCCGCGTGCTCCACGGGGGCGGTCGAGCCCTCGCACGTGCTCAGTGCCATGGGGGTGCCGCGCGAGCTCGGCGTCGCAGCGCTGCGCTTCTCCTTCGGGAAGGACAATAGCGAAGAAGACGTGGAGGCGGTCATCGGCGCCATGCCGAAGATCGTGGAGAAGGTGCGGGCGCTGTCCGCCGTGCTGCACCGGTGACCGACCGCGTTCTCGTCGCCATGTCCGGCGGCGTCGACTCGTCCGTCGCGGCCGCCTTGCTCGTGGACGCCGGCTACGACGTCGTGGGCGCGACCATGAAGCTGTTCTGCTACGGCGACAGCGTGCCCGACCGTCCGTGCTGCTCCCTGGACTCGATCACCGACGCGCGAATGGTCGCCCACAAGCTCGGCATTCCGCATTACGTCCTGAACCTGGAGGACCGGTTCGGCCGCGACGTGATCGCGGACTTCGTGTCCGAATACGCGCGCGGCCGCACGCCCATCCCCTGCGTCCGCTGCAATTCGTTCACCAAGTTCCGGGATTTCCTGTATCATGCCGACGCGCTCGACTGCCGATACATCGCGACCGGTCACTATGCGATCGCCCGCGACGGCGCCCTGTTCCGGGGACGCGACGTCCGGAAGGACCAGTCGTACTTCCTCTGGGGCATCGATCGCAGCGTCGTCGCGCGGATGCTGACGCCCGTGGGGGCGCTGTCGAAGCAGGAAACGCGCGGCGCCGCGCGGCGCCTCGACCTCGTCACCGCCGAGAAGCCGGAGTCGGTGGAGATCTGCTTCGTTCCCGACGACGATTACGTAGGAGTGCTCGAGCGCCACCTCGGCGCCGACGCGCCGGCCCTCACACCCGGACCCCTGGTGACGGTGGGTGGCGACGTGGTCGGAGAGCATGACGGGTTCGCGCGCTACACCGTCGGACAGCGGCGCGGCTTGCCGGGCGGATTCTCAGAGCCGATGTACGTGGTCGAAATCCGGCCCGACACCCGGGAAGTCGTCATCGGCTCGGGCGATGCGCTGTTTGGCCACGCGGTCACGCTCGACGAGGTGAACTGGCTCGCCGAGCCGCTCGCGCCCGGCGACAGCGTGTTCGTGCAGTGTCGGTACCGGGCGCGGGCAGTGCCGGGACGGGTGACAGACGCCGGGGAGAGCACCCTGGCCCTCGATCTCGCGCAGCCCGTGCGCGCGATCACGCCGGGACAGTCCGGCGCCCTCTACGACGCCGACAACCGCCTCCTCGGCGGCGGAGTCATCTGCTAAGCCACACCGCCGCGCCGTCGCTTTGACGCGACCGCGCGGCCCGTGCGCGCGGTCACGGTCCAATTGATCCGCACCGGGGTACGTTGCAACGTGGACCGGGCCGGGCGCCCCCCCGCCCCGCCCCGTCCCGGTCGATGGTCTCCACTCAGCTGGAGGTACCGCATGCGAGCCTATTCGCGCTTCTGGTGGACCCTCGCGACCGCCGCCGCCCTGGCCGCGACCGGGTGCAACAGCAACACCGGTCCACAGGCGCACCTGTCCAATCCCGCGCAGCTCAGCGCCGACCTCCAAACAGTCGGCAGTGTCTTCACGTCAGCCGCATTCCAGAGCTTCAGCGCGCTGAACGTCGCGACCGGATCCCCGGTCGCCGCGCCCACACGTGTCGGCGCGTTACTGGGCGCGACACCGATCGTACCGCCCCGAAGCTCGACGCAGCCCTACGCGAATGCACCGGCGAGACTCCAAGCGCTCCGCACGGCCGCCGGCGCGCTGGGCGGGGGGATCGCCGCCAGCGTCATCCCGCCGACGGTGCTGGGGAAGACCTTCGTCTGGGACGTGAACACGCATCAATACGTGGAAGATCCGAACGCGACGCCGGCGGCGCCGGCCAACGGCGTCCGGATCATCCTGTACGCCGTCGACCCCGTCACCGGGGCGGTGGTGGAGCCTCCGGTCGCCACGGGCTATGTCGATCTCATCGATCTGAGCAACGGGAACACGAACTCCCTCCAGGTCATCGTGAACGGCGGGACTCCCGCGAGCCCCGGTACGACATACGCCAACTACACCGTTACCGCGACCGTGACGGGGAGTCCCGCGACCGCGTTCGACGCGACCGCCGTGGGCTTCGTAAGCGACGGGACGCATACGCTCACCTTCAACGCCGCGTTCTCCGCGACGAATCTCACGACCGACAACCCCGACGCCCAGATCGACGTCTCCTGGAGCCTCGACAATCCTCCGGTGAGCGTGGTGCTGCATGAGACGCTGGCCACACCGGATGCGAACGATGCAACGCTGACGATCGATTTCAGCGTGACGCGCGGAGCCGAGACAGTGCGGGTCCAGGGGACCGTCACGGTCGTCGTCTCGCCGGCAACGGTCACCGCCAATCTGACCATAACGGTGAATGGCGTGCCCTTCGCCACCATCACCGGCACGGCAACCGCGACGAGCAACGGCATTCAGGTGCGGCACGCGGACGGGAGTGCGCTCTCGCCCGACGAGTTGACGGCGCTCCAGCACTTGTTCGAGCTGCCGGATAGCCTGGAAGCCGCCGTCGAGCACTTGTTCCACCCGTGCGAACACTTCATGGGTGCCTGAAGCGCGTAGCACACCAGACCCCCCGCCGGATCTCTGGTCCGGCGGGGGGTTTCTTCGTATATGAGACCCTTGAAGATGCTCTACCGCCTGCTCGCCGATTGCGTCGTGCTCGTGCACGTCGCGTTCGTCGCCTTCGTGGTGCTCGGAGGCTTCCTCACGTGGCGATGGCGGGGCTTCGTGTGGGCGCACGCGCCGTGCGCGCTCTGGGGGATGGCGATCGAGTACGGCGGCTGGGTCTGCCCGCTGACGCCGCTCGAGAACGCGCTCCGCGCGCGCGCCGGACTCGCGGGGTACGCCGGCGGGTTCGTCGAGCACTACATCCTTCCGGTCCTCTACCCCGCGAGCCTAAGCCGGCCGAGTCAGGCGGTGCTGGGAACGCTGGTCCTGGTCGTCAATCTCGTCGCGTATGGGGTGCTCGTGCGGCGCGGGCTGGGTCGCTAGAATGAGAGGCATGACCCGCTCACTTATCGCCTCCCTGGTCTTGCTCGCCGCCTGCGGCGGCTCCGGCGGCCGTGGCGCATCCGCCCGGGACACGCTCACCGAGCGCCAGCGCGATTCGATCCTCGCCAAATCGCAGATTCCCGGCGCCTCGGGCGTCGGCAGCGCCATGCGCGCTGCCGACTCCGCCAGCGCACGGGTCCGGGCCACCGACAGCGTCCCCCCGTGAACCGGGCGGTGCGCTGCGCCCTGCTCGCCGCGCTTTCCGGGGCGTGGACCGGGTGCGGCGCCTCCAATCCGTGCACTTCGTCGCAAATGCACCTGACGACACGCTTCGCGCAACGGTACGTCGGCCACTGGCGTGTCGGGCGCGGCGATACGCTCACCCTGCCGGAGCTCGGCGACCGATTCAAGCTCACCACCGTCGACCTCGACACCGGGCGTGTCGTGGTGGGACCTGCGTGTCACTTCCGGGGGACTCTGGTCTTCGCTATCCCGCGCGCGGAGACGCTCGCGGTGACCTGGGAGGGGCTTCCCGAGCAGGCGCTGATCTACGGCTGGCCCGCGGACCTCGGACCGTTCGCGGGGATCGGCGCGACGCGTGTGGGTGACTCGCTGGCGGGCGCGATCCTGTTCGACTCACGGCTGGGCGTCGAGGTCCGCCCCGGCGTCACCGCGCGATTCGTGGCCGGACGGGCACGCGAATGAGTCACGGAACTATCTTTGGAGACGGTCCGCAACGGGAGGGATCCCCATGAACGGGCAGCGCGCAGCGGCGTATGGTGCGATGGGCGGCGTGGCGCTCGGCGGCTTCATTTGGGTCGTCGTCGCCGGCGCGCTGATTCACGATCCCGTGATTTGGGCTTCCGGGGCGATCCTGGCGATCGCGGTGTGGTGGTTCGGCGCCCGTGCCGCGCTCCGCTACCCAACTCGCCTCCTGACGGTGCTCGGGATCGTGATCGTGGCGGTGGTTCTGATCGACGCCGCGTTTCTCGCCGCGGTGCTGCCGCGGCTCCCGGAGCAAGACGCCGGTCTTTACTACGGGACGTCACCCACGGCGTTCCGCGCCCTTCGCCCCTGGCTCTGGGTCGCGGGGCTGGCCGGACCGGCGATCGTCCTGTGGGACCTTTGGCGCGCGAGGAAACAGCCATGATGGGTTTCGTCTTTCGACTCCTGATCACGGCCCTCGGGCTTTGGGCGGCGGCGAGGATCGTTCCCGGCGTACAGATCGACGGCTGGGGGAACCTCCTCGTCGCGGCGCTGCTCCTGGGCATCGTGAACGCGGTGATCAGACCGGTGATCCTCATCCTGACATTGCCGCTGACGGTGCTCACGCTCGGCCTCTTCATCCTCGTGGTGAACGGCATCTCGCTCGCGGTGGTCGCGTGGCTCATGCCGGGATTCACGCTGAGCGGACTCGGCTCGGCGATCCTCGGATCCGTCATCGTGGGGCTGACGAGCTGGTTCGCCTCGACGTTCGTCGGTGGGTCGGGCCGGATCGAGCGGTACCGTCGCCGTATTGAAGTGACCGGGGGGAGCCGCCGGCTCGATTGATGGACGACTCTTCGCCACGCTCGGCGCGACGTCGATCGTGTTCTCGGGCTCGCTCTACCTCTACGCGTGGACCGGAATGCGTTTTGGGGGGACGGTGACGCCGCTCGGTGGGCTCGCGTTCCTCGGAGGCTGGCTCGCGCTCGCGGTGGGCGTGTGGAGGGGCTGACCGCGCGAGAGCGGCGCTGGCTGCTCGGGGTCGGCGTCTGCTACGCGGCCGTCGTCATTCCGATCGGCGTGCACAAAGGCGGTGACTTCGTGGCGGAGCTGAGCCAGGCGGAGCGGCTGCTTCATGGCGTCCCGCTCTACGCCGCGTTGCCGGGGACCGGCATCTGGTGGCCTCCCTTCACCGCGGCCGGTCTCGTTCCGTTCGCCCTCGTGTCTCGCGCGAGCCTCGCGGT
>JACXTT010004993.1_pt1 | contig 19454 bp, 13 predicted proteins | sample 9270951 | NCBI WGS metagenome assembly JACXTT01 (sample SAMN15532306, study PRJNA645909) | rock metagenome | isolation source: weathered quartz diorite | place: Puerto Rico | collected 2017-06-21 | reverse complement strand
ACCCCGTTGGGGGGCGCAGCAAGCCAAAATCTCGTCATCAGAGCCATTTTTCAAAGCGAATAGGCTCCGCGTCGAGCCGCTCCACAAAAAATCAGCAGCTTATTCAGCGTAGCCTTAGGCAAGTTCACGAACATCAGGTCGATCTGCCCCGACAGGAGGTCGACTGTCGCAGGGCCCGCGCCCTTGAACGGAACATGCTCGAAACTGGTGCCGGTCTTGTGCTGGAAGAGTTCGCCGACCATTTGGTTGACGCTGCCGTTGCCGGCGGAGCCCATGAACAGTGTCTTGCCGCCTGCTCTGGAATAGGCGATGAATTCCTTGACGGTTTTCGCCGGCACCTTGTTTGAGACCACGAGCACGTTTGGCACGGCCGCGAACAGCGCCACCTGGACAAAGCCCTTGTTCGCGTCGTAGGGCAGCTTCTTGTAGATGAGCGGGTGGATGGACTGGTGGCTTGATGACGCGAGCAGGAGCGTATAGCCGTCAGCCGGCGACTTGGCGACCACGTCCGCCCCCAGCGTCCCGCCCGCGCCGGGCTTGTTCTCTACAATGACCTGCTGGCCCAGGGTCTCCGAGAGACGTTGTGCCAGCACACGGCCAATGAGGTTCACGGTGCCTCCCGCCGCGAACGGGACGATGAGGCGGATCGGCTTGTCCGGGTACGCGGCGGAGGCGCCAGGGGCAACGCAAGCAGCGGTAAGCGCCGCAATCAGGAACTTGGCGATGAGCTTCATGGTTCTTTGGCGATAGGAAGGCGGGTTGGTGGATCAGGCGGCTGCCAATGCGGCGATGTCACGCTTCATCCGATCGCGCGCTGCATCGAGGCGCGCTCGCTTGGACGTTACGCAGGCCAGCACGGTGTCAACGTGGCCGCGTTGCCGCTGGATGGCGAGGGTGACCTCCGACGGCGCCGGACCGCCGTTGCCGCGCGCGTTGACGCTCTCGACGGGATCCAGGTACTGCCGCAGCTTATGCTCGGGCCATTCGATTGCCCGCCCGATCACGTCCACCGCGGCTCGGTCCAGCATGGCACTGGTCAGCTCGCCTGCGGATTGGCCGGAATCGAGTGCCATGCGCACCAGTCCGCCCACAACGTGGTGAGCGTCCCGGAACGACAGTCCGGCCTCGGCCACAAGCCCATCGGCCAGGTCCGTCGCCACGGAAAAGTCGAGGCTGACGCGCTGCAGCATGCCTGGCCGCTTCGGCTCCACGCTGCCGAGGATCAGCTCGAACAGGGACAGGCAGCGCGCGGTTTCCTCGCTGCACTCCCAGAAGCTGCGGATGCTCTCCCGGCTGCTGTCACCGGTGTGCGTGAAGTGCGTGCCCTTGACGGTAGCCAGGGACGTCGTCAACAGGCCAACGATATGGGCGCTCTTGCCACGCAAGTACTCCAGCACTGCGGGATTCTTCTTCTGCGGCATGATGCTCGAGGTACTTGCCACCCGGTCGGGAAAAGCAAGGAGGCCAAACTCGGGCGTGGACCACACATAGAAGTCCTGTGCGACCCGGCCCCACGTCAGCGCGATGATGGCCATGGCGGACATCGCCTCCCAGGCGAAGTCGCGCGACGCGACCGCATCCAGCGTGTTGTGCACCAGCGAGCCGAAGCCAAGCCCGTCCGCCGTGACTTGCCTGTCGATCGGGAAGCGCGTGCCGGCCAGCGCTCCAGCACCCAGCGGCATGGCGTCGATCCTCGGCAATGCCGCATGGAGCCGGTCCATGTCCCGGCCCAGGGCCTCGGACACGGCGCTCAGGTAGAAGCCGAAGGTAATTGGCTGCGCAGGCTGCAGGTGCGTGTATCCCGGCATGACGGCATCGGCGAATTCGCTGGCGCGCTGCAGCGCCACCTTGCGCAGCCTGCCCAGCGCCTCGATGGTGTCGATAACGATGGTGCGGGCGCGCATCCGGTCAATGGTGGCCGCAATATCGTTCCTGCTGCGCGCCATGTGCAGCCGCCCGCCGATGTCCCGGCTGGTCACCGTCATCAGCCTGGCTTCGTAGTTGAAATAAGGGTCTTCCTTGGCGGGATCGAGGGTCACCGCGCCGGGGCCTTCATTTTCCATCTGCTGCAGGCCGCTGGCCAGCTTCCTGGCGATCTCCGGTGACACCAGGCCGGTCTTGTGCAGCATCAGCAGGTGTGCCTGGTTCACCTCGGTGAGGTAGGCGAATTGCCTGGTGAAGTCACGCGCAAGACGCGGACCGTAAATGTGCTCGCAGATTTCTTGTGCAAGCGGCTCCTTGAGCCGGCGGCTGACTTTCGATTCCATGGTTTCCGATACGTTCTGTGGTGAATTGAGTATCGGAGGCCGATGGCATACCGGTCAAATGACAGATTTGGCCGTCGGCATGCATTTTTGATATGGACACGAAGGAAGGGCTGTACCATTGCAGGCATGAACTTCAAGCAGATCGAGACCTTCCGGGCCGTCATGCTGACTGGCTCCATGACAGTTGCCGCGCAGCAGTTGCACACGTCCCAGCCAAACGTGAGCCGCGTCATCGGCAAGCTCGAAGCGGAGCTCGGCTTCGAGCTGTTCGACCGGCTGCCCGGACGTGTCGTGGCGACCAAAGGGGCCGAGGCGCTGTTCAAGGAAGTGGAACGCGCCTTCGTAGGGCTGGACAGCCTGGGCGAATCGGCGCGGGCCATCCGCGACGCCGGCGTCGGAACGCTGCGTGTGGCGGCTGCCGCGTCGATATCGCTGAGCGTGCTCCCCCTGGCAGTCCGGATGTTCAGCGAAAAGTACCCCCTGGTCCGCATTGTCCTCGACACCAGCGAGTCCCACGTCATCGCCAACTGGATCGCCACCCAGCACTGCGACATCGGTTTCGTCTCCAACATTGCCGATAAGCCGGGGGTCGTCGCGTCCGTCATACACACCGAAAGCGCGGTTTGTGTCGTGCCGGCGCGACACCCGCTGGCGAGGAAGAAGCGGCTCGTTCCGGAGGATCTGACCGGCGAGCGGTTCATTTCCCTGCCCGGCGGCAGCATGTCAAGGCGCGCAATCGATGCCGCTTTCAGCGACGGGGCCCGGATCATGGCGCTCGAAACCCCCTTCGCGGCGACGATCTGCAGGATGGTCAGCGAAGGTCTGGGGGTAAGCCTGGTGAATCCCATCGTCAGCCGGACGATGAAGTTCCCGGGCGTCGTGGCAATCCCGTTCAAGCCGGAAATCCCGTTCAGGAGCTACATGCTGCGCGCGCAACTGGCACCACGCGACACGCACGTCAATGACTTTGTCGCCTGCATGCGAGCCGCCTTCAAGTCCATGTGACAGAGGCCGCAGGCGGCTCCTCAGTCCACCCCGCCACCGGAATGTGAGACATTGGAGCCCCGGCGACAGTATCCAGTGCATCCGACAGACCAAGGTCAAGCGACGTGTACGATTGGCGTTGTCTTGACGGTGGCGGATTCCCGGTGCTCGACTTTCCAGGAGACACATCATGCAAAGCAAGAACACAATCTGCTTGTGGTACGACCACGACGCCCTTGATGCCGCAAACTTCTACGCTGAAACATTTCCCGACAGCGCTGTCAGCGCTGTCCACCGTGCGCCGGGCGACTATCCCGACGGCAAGCAGGGCGATGTCCTGACGGTCGAGTTCACCGTCGCCGGCATTCCCTGCCTCGGGCTGAACGGCGGCCCGCATTTCAAGCACAACGAGGCCTTCTCTTTTCAGATTGCGACGGACGACCAGGCCGAAACCGACCGCTTGTGGAATGCGATCGTCGGCAATGGCGGCCAGGAAAGCGAATGCGGCTGGTGCAAGGACCGGTGGGGACTGTCATGGCAGATCACCCCGCGCGCGCTCAGCGCGGCGATCCCCCACCCCGACCGCCCGGCGGCCCAGCGCGCATTTGACGCCATGATGACGATGAAAAGGATTGATATCGTCACGATCGAGGCGGCACGGCAGGGAAGAAGCCCATCCTAGAATTGAGGTAGCGGGTTTCAGCGCCAAACCGCAAGGGGGGCTGGGGCAGGGCTGCTTTTCCATCGACTGGGAGAGACCATCATGAGTCGTTTGCTGCTAGGCAACATCGAACCTGGCACCTCGGACGAGGAAATCGCGGCCTTCCTGGAAAAGTATGGGTTTCCCCCGTTCGACAACCTCGAACATGAGGACGGCGATGGTTCGCAGCCTGCCGTGCTGCTGACCTATGGCAACCTCGACCCCATGGTGCTGGGCAAGTTGCAGCAGCGCATCCATCATATGTACTGGAAGAAGCGCGAATTGACCGCCTCTATCCTGCATGACCGCTTTGCGTGAGCCGAAGCTGCCTCCGGATGGCTTACACGGCTCACGCACCCGGCCCATGTCTCCGCTAGAATCCCGACCGGTAGCCATTTCCCAATGTTCCTAACGTGGCACTTCAGCAGGGTTTCATCCTGACCCGACACTGGCGCGATACGCCGGCCGGCACCGAAGTCGAATTCTGGCTGGCGACCGATGATGGCCCGCGCCACCTGCACCTGTCCTGTCAGCCGTCAGTCGCGTTTATCCCCGAGTCGCAGCGTGAGCGTGCCGAGGCGCTGCTGTGCCGCGAGCGCGACGTCGAGCTGCGCCCGCTCAGGCTCCAGGATTTCCAGCGCCGGCCCGTACTGGGCCTGTACTGCCGCCAGCATCGGCAACTGATACAGCTCAGCCGTTCATTGCGCGACGCCGGCGTGGATGTCTACGAAGCCGATATCCGCCCGCCCGAACGCTACCTGATGGAGCGCTTCATCACCGCCCCGGTCTGGTTCGACGGTGGGCCGGACCCCAGCGGTGCGCTGCGCAATGCCCAGATGAAGCCGTCGGTGGACTACCGGCCCAAGCTGCGCCTGGTCTCGCTCGATATCGAAACCAATGCGTTCGGCGAGCTCTATTCGATTGCGCTCGAGGGCTGCGGTCAGCGCCAGGTCTACATGCTGGGCGCGGCGCCGCAGATGCCCGCCGACGTCGATTTCTCGCTCGCATACTGCGCCACACGGCCCGAGTTGCTGGAGCAGTTGAACCAGTGGCTGGCCGATCACGATCCCGACGCGATCATCGGCTGGAATCTGGTCCAGTTCGACCTGCGCGTGCTGCAAGAGCATGCGCGCAAGTTCCAGATCCCGCTGCGCCTCGGCCGCGGCGGAGCCGAGATGGAATGGCGCGAGCACAACGCCCAGCAGCATTATTTCGCCAGCGCACCGGGCCGGTTGATCATCGACGGCATCGAGGCGCTGCGTTCCGCCACGTGGAGCTTCCCGTCGTTCAGCCTGGAATCGGTGGCGCAGACGCTGCTCGGCGAGGGCAAGGCGGTCGACAACCCGTACGACCGCATGGACGCCATCGACCGCATGTTCGAGCAGGACAAGGCGGCGCTGGCCCGCTATAACCTGCGCGATTGCGAACTGGTGACGCGGATCTTCGAAAAGACGGAGCTGTTGCCCTTCCTGCTGGAGCGCGCCACGGTTACGGGCCTGCCGGCCGACCGGAGCGGTGGCTCGGTCGCCGCCTTCACGCATCTCTACATGCCGCTGATGCACCGCCAGGGGTACGTCGCGCCCAACCTCGGCGAGAAGGCGCCCGAGGCCAGCCCCGGCGGCTTCGTCATGGACTCGCGGCCCGGGCTCTACGAATCGGTGCTCGTGCTGGACTACAAGAGCCTCTACCCGTCGATCATCCGCACCTTCCTGATCGACCCCATCGGCCTGGTCGAAGGCCTGGCGCATCCGGACGATGCCGATTCGGTGTCTGGCTTCCGCGGTGCGCGGTTTTCCCGGACGAAGCACTGCCTGCCGGCGATCGTCGCCAGGGTCTGGCAAGGCCGCGAGGCCGCCAAGCGTGACCGGAACAAGCCGCTGTCCCAGGCGCTCAAGATCATCATGAACGCGTTCTACGGCGTGCTCGGGTCCAGCGGCTGCCGGTTCTTCGATGCGCGGCTGGCGTCGTCGATCACCATGCGCGGGCACGAGATCATGCGACAGACCCGCGCGCTGATCGAGGCCCGCGGCTATGAGGTGATCTATGGCGACACGGATTCCACATTCGTCTGGCTGCGCCGCGCGCGCACGGAAGCCGATGCCAACCAGATCGGCCGCAGCCTGGTCGCCTACGTCAACGACTGGTGGCGCGACCACCTCGGGCAGACCTATGGGCTGGAAAGCGCGCTGGAACTCCAGTTCGAAACGCACTTCCGGCGCTTCCTGATGCCGACCATCCGCGGCACGGACCTTGGCAGCAAGAAGCGCTATGCCGGCCAGGTGGAACGGCCCGACGGGAAGGTCGAGATGGTGTTCAAGGGGCTTGAGACGGTGCGTACAGACTGGTCGCCGCTCGCCCAGCGTTTCCAGCAGACCCTTTACGAAAAAATCTTCAACCGCGAGCCGTACGCGGATTATGTGCGGGACATCGTGCGCCGCACCCTGGCCGGCGAGCTCGACGAGCAACTGGTCTATCGCAAGCGGCTGCGCCGCAAGCTCGATGACTACCAGCGCAACGTGCCGCCGCACGTCCGCGCCGCCCGTATCGCCGATGCCTATAACGAGCGCCAGGGACGTCCGCGCCAGTATCAGCATGGCGGCTGGATCAGCTATGTGATGACCGTTTCAGGGCCGGAGCCGCTTGAGACCCGGTCGGCACCGATCGACTATGGCCACTACGTCGACAAGCAGTTGCAGCCGATCGCCGATGCGATCCTGCCGTTCCTGGACGATGATTTCGAGACGCTGCTGGCTGGGCAGATGGCGCTGTTTCCGCATTAGCTCGGGCGCTGGTGTGCCGTGATGGCGGAGCGCCTCGTGCCTGCGCTTTCCCGGGTTGCGCGGCTCACGTCGGATCGCGATGTAAGTTCTTGAAATATGGGTAGCCGATAATCGGCCGAACCATTTCTTCGAGTCGGGATAGACTTTGCCGGCTACGTCTGCAATTTGCGCTGGCGCAATGGCGGGCATGGCGCTTGCGTCACCTCGGCCGGTTCCGCTCTGGTGCAGGTCAACCGGTTTGCCGGCGACATTTTGACTCGGCTTGATTCCTACGCAGGACATCGCAATGCAACGATCACGCGGCTGCAGCGCCTGGGTTCCGGTCACGCTGGCCATCGCCATGTCAATGCTTGCCGCATGCGGTAACAAGAAAGAGGCCGCGGCCCCGCCGCCACCGCAAGTGAGCGTGGTCACGCTCAAGACCGAGCAGCTGACGCTGGATACCGAACTGCCCGGGCGCACCACGGCGTTTCGCATTGCCGAAGTCAGGCCGCAGGTGGACGGCATCATCCTGCGCCGCCTGTTCAAGGAGGGCAGCGACGTCACGCAGGGCCAGCAGCTCTACCAGATCGACCCATCCACCTACCAGGCCACCTACAAGAGCGCCAGGGCGACGCTGGAATCCACCCGCCTGCTGGCAGAGCGGTATGGGCGCCTGGTCGGTGACGAGGCCGTCAGCAAGCAGCAGTACGACGAGGCCAGGGCCGCCTGGCTGCAGGCGCAGGCTGCGGTGGACCGCGCCGAGATCAACCTGCGCTATACCAAGGTGCTGTCGCCGATTTCCGGGCGCATCGGGCGCTCGAATGTGACGGAAGGTGCGCTGGTCACCAACGGCCAGGCTACCGCGCTGTCGGTGGTGCAGCAGCTTGACCCGATCTACGTCGACGTGACCCAGCCCTCGTCCTCCCTGCTGCGGCTGCGGCGCGAGCTGGCCAATGGTGCGCTGCAAAGTGCCGGCACCAACGCGGCCCAGGTCAGCCTGGTGCTCGAAGACGGTACCCGCTATCCCGAAACCGGCCGCCTTGAGTTCTCCGAAGTGGCTGTGGACCAGGGCACCGGCTCGGTGACCCTGCGCGCGGTGTTTCCCAACCCGCGCCATGAGCTGTTGCCGGGCATGTTCGTCCATGCCCGCCTGCGTGAAGGCGTGAAGACCAATGCCCTGCTCGTGCCCCAGCAGGGTGTGACGCGCGACCTCAAAGGCCAGGCCACGGCGCTGGTGGTCAATGCCAGGGACGAGGTGGAACTGCGCCAGATCCGCACCGACCGCGCCGTTGGCGACAAGTGGCTGGTTTCCGACGGCCTCGGCGCCGGCGACCGCGTCATCGTGGAGGGCCTGCAGTTCGTGCGGCCCGGGGCGAAAGTGCGCGTAGCCCAGGCCGGGAGCGGCGCAGGCGCGCCGGCGGCGGCCGCGTCCGCCCCATCCGCCACGACCGCGGCCAAGCCCTGAGCACACCGCTAGGGCGAGGGAGTAGCCATGTCCAACTTCTTTATCGATCGGCCCATCTTCGCGTGGGTGATCGCCCTGGTCATCATGCTGGCCGGCGTGCTGTCGATCCGCGCGCTGCCCATCAGCCAGTATCCGGCCATCGCGCCGCCCACCATCGCCATCTCGGTCACTTACCCCGGCGCCTCTGCCGAGACAGTGCAGGACACCGTGGTGCAGGTGATCGAGCAGCAGCTCAACGGCCTGGACCGCCTGCGCTACATCTCCTCGGAAAGCAATGCCGACGGCAGCATGACGATCACGGTGACCTTCGAGCAGGGCACCAATCCGGATATTGCCCAGGTGCAGGTGCAGAACAAGCTTGCGCTTGCGCAGCCTCTGCTGCCGCAGGAAGTGCAGCAGCAAGGCATCCGCGTGACCAAGTCGGTGCGCAACTTCCTGGTCATCGTGGGCCTGATTTCCACTGACCCCAAGGTCACGCGGGAAGACCTGTCGAACTACATCGTCTCGAATCTCCAGGACCCGCTTTCGCGCACCTACGGCGTGGGCGACTTCCAGGTGTTCGGCGCGCAGTATGCGATGCGGGTATGGATCGACCCGGCCCGGCTCAACAGCTACCAGCTCACGCCGCTGGACGTGAGCAGCGCCATCAGGGCGCAGAACGTCCAGGTGGCCTCCGGCCAGCTTGGCGGTTTGCCGGCGGTGCGGGGCCAGCAACTCAATGCCAGCGTGATCGGCAAGACCCGGCTGCAAACCAGCGAGCAGTTCGGCAACATCCTGCTCAAGGTCAACCCCGACGGCTCCCAGGTGCGCCTGAAGGACGTGGCCCAGGTGGGCCTGGGCGGGCAGGACTACAACATCAATGCGCAATACAACGGCCAGGCTGCCTCGGGCATTGCCGTGCGGCTGGCCGCGGGCGCCAACGCGCTGGAAACCGTGCGCGCCATCCGCAGGACGCTGGACGGGCTGGAGCCCTTCTTCCCGCCCGGGATGAAGGTGGTTTTCCCGTATGACACCTCGCCGGTGATCTCGGGCTCCATCCACGAAGTGGTGAAGACGCTGATGGAAGCCATCGTGCTGGTATTCCTGGTGATGTACCTGTTCCTGCAGAACGTCCGCGCCACACTGATCCCCACCATCGCCGTGCCGGTGGTGCTGCTGGGCACCTTCGGCGTGCTGGCGGCGTTCGGCTACACCATCAATACGCTGACCATGTTCGGCATGGTGCTGGCCATCGGGCTGCTGGTGGATGACGCCATCGTCGTGGTGGAGAACGTCGAACGCGTGATGGCCGAGGAAGGCCTGGCGCCCAGGGAGGCCGCAAGGCGCTCCATGGGCCAGATCCAGGGCGCGCTGGTGGGCATTGCCATGGTGCTCTCGGCGGTGTTCCTGCCGATGGCGTTCTTCGGTGGCTCGACCGGCGTGATCTACCGGCAGTTCTCCATCACCATCGTCTCGTCCATGGTGCTGTCCGTGCTGGTCGCGCTGATACTGACGCCGGCCCTGTGCGCCACCATGCTCGAGCCCATCGAAAAGGGCGATCATGGCGAGAACAAGGGCGGCTTCTTCGGCTGGTTCAACCGCAAGTTCATCTCGACCACCCAAGGCTACGAGCGCAGCGTGTCGGGCATCCTGAAGCGCCGACTGCCTTTTCTGCTGCTCTACGTGGCCATCCTGGTGGGGATGGGCTTCCTGTTCACGCGCATCCCCACATCATTCCTGCCGGAAGAAGACCAGGGCGTGCTGTACGCCCAGGTGCAGACGCCGGCCGGCGCCACGGCCGAGCGCACGCAGAAGGTACTCGACCAGATGCGCGAATACCTGCTGAAGGAAGAGGGCGGCGTGGTGGAGTCGCTGTTCACCGTCAACGGCTTCAATTTTGCCGGCCGCGGCCAGAATTCGGGCCTGGCCTTCATCCTGCTCAAGCCCTGGGAGCAGCGCAGCGGGGACAGCACCAGCGTGTTCGACCTGGCCGCGCGCGCGCAGCGCAAGTTCATGAGCTTCCGCGATTCGATGTCATTCGCGTTCGCCCCGCCCGCGGTGCAGGAACTGGGCAATGCCATCGGCTTTGACCTCTACCTGCAGGACCAGGCCGGCATTGGTCACGTCGCGCTGATGAACGCGCGTGACAAGTTCCTGGCGCTGGCCTCGCAAAGCCCGGTGCTGCAGCGGGTGCGCCCCAATGGCCTGAATGACCAGCCGCAGTACCAGCTGGTGATCGACGATGAAAAAGCGCGCGCGCTTGGCGTTTCGCTGGCTGACATCAACAGCACGGTGTCGATCGCGTGGGGTTCCAGCTATGTCAACGACTTCATCGACCGCGGCCGGGTCAAGCGCGTCTACGTGCAGGGCCGCCCGGATTCCCGGATGAACCCGGACGATATCGACAAGTGGTTCGTGCGCAACGACAAGGGCGAGATGGTGCCGTTCTCAGCCTTTGCCGACGGCAAGTGGGCCTATGGCTCGCCCAAGCTGCAGCGCTACAACGGCGTGGCGGCGGTGGAACTGCTGGGGGAGCCCGCGCCCGGGCGCAGCTCCGGCGACGCCATGAAGGCGATCGAGGAGATCATGAAGCAGATGCCGCCGGGCGTAGGCTATGCCTGGACCGGCCTGTCCTATGAGGAACGGCTGTCGGGCTCGCAGGCGCCGGCGCTCTATGCGCTCTCGCTGCTGGTGGTGTTCCTGTGCCTGGCCGCGTTGTACGAGAGCTGGTCGATCCCGTTCTCGGTGATGCTGGTGGTGCCACTTGGCGTGATCGGCGCACTGGTCGCCACGCTGGGGCGTGGCTTGTCCAATGACGTGTTCTTCCAGGTGGGCCTGCTGACCACCATCGGCCTGTCGGCCAAAAACGCCATCCTGATCGTGGAGTTCGCCAAGAGCGAGTACGAACAGGGCAAGAGCCTGGTCGAGGCCGCCGTGGAGGCGTGCCGCTTGCGCCTGCGCCCCATCGTGATGACCTCGCTGGCCTTCATGCTCGGCGTGTTTCCGCTGGCCGTGTCGACCGGCGCCGGTGCCGGCAGCCAGCACGCCATCGGCACCGGCGTGATCGGCGGCATGATCACTGCCACGGTACTGGCGATCTTCTGGGTGCCGCTGTTCTTTGTCGTCGTCACCTCGCTGTTCGGGCGCAAGCGCAGGCCGGAGCCGCATGATGCTTCACTGGAAAAAGGCGCGCTGGAATGAAGAAGACCTTGCTCTGCGCTGCCGCCATGGCCATGCTGACCGGCTGCAGCCTGATTCCCAAATACGAGCGGCCGGCCTCGCCGGTGGAGGCGGCCTACCCGCAGGGCCCGGCCTACCTGCCAGCCGATGCCGCCGCAGATGCCGGCCAGGTGCCCGCGGTCGAACTGGGCTGGCACGATTTCTTCGCCGATCCGCGCCTGCGCCGTCTCATCGAACTGGCGCTGCAGAACAACCGTGACCTGCGCGTGGCCGCCCTCAACGTGGAGGCGTTCGGTGCACAGTACCGCATCCAGCGCGCCGACCTGTTTCCCGCCGTCGGCGTGGCCGCGCAGGGCACGCGCCAGCGCATTCCCGCCGACCTGTCTCCCACCGGACAGCGGACGATCGGCAGCCAGTACGGCGTGTCGATAGGCACCACGGCGTGGGAGATCGACCTGTTCGGCCGCCTGCGCAGCCTCAGCGAAGCCGCGCTCGAGCAGTATTTCGCCAGCGACGAGGCGCGCCGCAGCGCCCAGATCTCGCTGGTGGCGAGCGTTGCCAGTGCCTACCTGACCCAGCGCGCCGACGAAGCCCTGCTGCAGCTCACCCGTGAAACGCTGGCCAATTACGAGCGCAGCTATGGCCTGACCCGGCGCAGCTACGAGGAAGGGATCGCTTCCCGGCTGGACCTGCGCCAGGCGCAGACCGCCGTGGAAACCGCCCGCGCGAGCCTTGCGCGTTATACCCGGCTGGTTGCCCAGGACCAGAATGCCCTGGTGGTGCTGCTTGGCACGTCCCCGCCCGCGGACCTGCCGGAAGGCCTGCCGCTGGAGCAGAAGCTGTTTGCCGATGTGCCGGCCGGGCTGCCCTCAGACCTGCTGCAGAACCGTCCCGACGTGCTCGCGGCCGAGCACCGGCTGCGCTCCGCCAACGCCGACATCGGCGCCGCGCGTGCGGCGTTCTTCCCCAGTATCAGCCTGACCGCATCGGCGGGCACCGCCAGCAGCCAGCTCTCGGGCCTGTTCGCGGCCGGCTCCGGCACGTGGCTGTTCCAGCCGCGGATCAACCTGCCGCTGTTTACCGCCGGCAGCCTGCGGGCGAGCCTGGACTTCGCCACCATCCAGAAGGACGTCAACGTCGCCCAGTACGAGCGTACGGTGCAGACCGCCTTCCGCGAGGTCGCCGACGGGCTGGCGGCACGCGGCACCTACACCAGCCAGCTCCAGGCCCAGATCCGCTTCGTGGAAGCCGCCCGGGACGCCTATGGTCTGGCCGACCGGCGCTACCGCACCGGTGTCGACAGCTACCTTGCCGTGCTGGACGCGCAGCGCTCGCTTTACAACGCGCAGCAACTGCTGATCCAGGCACGGCTCGAGCAGCTGACCAGCGAAGTCAACCTGTACAAGGCCCTGGGCGGCGGCTGGCACGACGCGGCCGGCAAGCGCGCCGATACGTCTGCGGCAGCCGCCGGACCAACCTGACGCGCTAGCCGGGCTCGCCGTGGAACGCCCTGCGCGGGAAGGTTTCGCTACGCGACGACAAGAGGCATTGCTGCCTCATGCGACACATCGTGCAATACCACGCGGCCACGCCCCGTCTGCTTGGCCGCATAGAGTGCCCCATCCGCAAAGCGATAAGCCGTTTCGAAATCCCGTGCCGGCGGCACTCCGCAAAGGCCGATACTCAGCGAGACAGCACCGCCGTCAGGCATCCGGATCGATTCAGCCTGGATGCGGATTCGCTCGGCCAGTTCAATGGCGTCGCTGCCCTCCACATTGCGCAGCACGATCGCAAACTCATCCCCGCCAAGGCGCCCGACCAGATCGCTCCCGCGTGTGTTGTGCCGCAGGACTTGGCCGATGCTTGCCAGCACGTTGTCGCCCTGGAGGTGACCGAACGTGTCATTGATCGCCTTGAAGTTGTCCACGTCCAATAGCAGGAAAGTCATCGCTCTGTTCGCGCTGGCTGCCTCCGCGACGGCCTTGGGGGCCTGGATCTCGAAGAACGATCGCGACATGACGCCCGTTTGCAGGTCGAAATTCGCGCGCCGTTCAATGTCCTGATTGGCCGCACGCAGGCGCTGTTCGTTGCGACTCTGGATCAGAGAGAGCACGCCGCAGGTACGCAGGAAGGCGGCGAACACCGCGGTGAACGTTTGCAGGGGAAGCCACGTATCCTGTTGCCAGGAGATCACCGTATCCATATGGCGCAGCACATAGACCATGCGGCCGAAGAGCGCGGCACCGACCAGGAGGATGGCGAACAGCAGCAGTCCCTGAACCATGCGAAGTCCGGGGCCGCGCAAGCTCAGCACATAGGCCAGGAAGAGTGTCAGTTGTATCAGGAATGCGGCAGAGAACCCGATGACGCGCTGGGCGTAGGTCCATCCGTCAGTCCAGGTGACGATCCAGGCCAGGAAGATCAGCCCGGAGATGACCCAACGCAAGGCCAGCCCGGGCCAGATCGATTCGCGCCGAAACATCCGCAAGCCGGTTTCTATCGTGGGGACATTGCAGAAAATCAGCAAATTGGATCCCGCCAGGATGAGCCACGGCGGCAGTGTGCCCCATGAGAGCAGCAGCAGCGATGCGACGGAAAGCTGCAAGCCATCAAAGATCCACCAGCCAAGCCCCTTGTCGGTCCGGCCAGCCTGCCAGAAGCTTGCCAGGATGCAGGCCAGCAGCCCATGGGAAGTGAAGGCAAAGAAATAGCTGGTTCTGATATCCAGGGAGAACGTTAAATCGGCATTCATGCGGGTGCCTGTGGTGCGCTTGGGTGTGCTGCTGTCGAATCGGCATGCCTTTGCAAGCGACTCATGCCCCTTGCCGCAAGCCGGCGGCAGCGATTCTACGTCCGAACGCGTTCCATCTGTATCGGAAGAACCGGGCAGCATCCGGAGGCAGATTGCCTGCGATGGCTAGATGGGGTCGGCCAGGATTCGCGAAAGAATCCGGTGCATCTCCGCTAAGCGGCTGATTTGACTGGGAAAGTCGATCGATGGATGGAGTGGCGTGTCAACGCAAGGATCTGCCCGAACGCGGGCCACCCGTCACGGACCAGCTCGCCCTGCGCCTGCAGGGGGCATCAGGGCGCATGGCCATGCCAGGTGTTGCGCAATAGCGCCAACCACATGTTCGCATTCGCGCTGCGGCACTTCCCGACCTAATATAGGCCATGCCATCGGCGGCACGGGGCCTTTCTATGATGATCGATCCGCCAGTCTTGCCATGTTGACGCGCAGAGCCTTCCTGCTCGGCGGTGCGGGCGCTGCCGGTGCGCTGGTGATCGGATGGGCCTGGCTGCCGCCGCGCCAGCGCCTGGCGGGCGGCGAGCCGCTGGCCGTGCGCGACGGGCAGTTCGCGCTGAACGGCTGGGTCAAGGTGGCGTCCGACAACACCGTCACGGTGGTGATGAACAAGGCCGAGATGGGGCAGGGCGTGCATACCGGCGCGGCGATGCTGCTGGCCGAGGAGATGGACGCCGACTGGTCGCAGATCCGGGTCGAGCCGTCGCCCATTGACAACCTGTACAACAACATCGAGGGCGTGGTCGCCAACCTGCCGTTCCGGCCGGACGATAAGGGGTGGCCCAGGCGCGCCGCCGAATGGTTCACGCGCAAGGGCGTGCGCGAGGTGGGCCTGATGTTCACCGGCGGCTCCACCAGCATCAGGGACCTGTGGCATCCGATGCGCGAGGCCGGCGCCGCTGCGCGCATGATGCTGTGCGCGGCAGCGGCGAAGCAGTGGGACGTCAAGGCCGAAGCGTGCCGCGCGCAGGCCGGCAAGGTGGTGCATCCGTCGGGGCGCAGTGCCACCTTCGGCGAACTGGCCGCGGCAGCCGCGCGTGAACCTTTGCCACGCCAGGTCGAACTGAAGGATCCGGCCGGCTACAGGCTCATCGGCACCCGCGCGGCGCGCCTTGATGCCCCCGCCAAGCTTCACGGCACAGCCAGTTTCGGTATTGACGTGGTGGCGGATGCGATGGTCTACGCCAGCGTGCAGATGTGTCCGACGCTGGGCGGCACGCTGCGGGGTTCCCCGCCCGACGACGTCAAGAAGTTGCCGGGCGTGCTCGACCTCGTCGCGCTGCCTCCGCTGCAGGGCGGCAGCGGCGGCGTGGCGGTGATCGCCAGCGATGCGTGGATCGCCATGCAGGCGGTGGAGAAGGTCCAGTGCAAGTGGGACGAGGGGGAGGCGCGGACCCTGTCGAGCGACGGCATCCGCGACACGCTGGTGAAGGCGCTTGACGCCTCCAGCCCGCGCGTCTGGTACGAGCATGGCAACGGGCGCGCCATGAAGCAGGGCAAGCCCGCCATCCAGGTCTTGTACTCGGCGCCTTATCTCGCTCACGCCGCGCTGGAGCCGGTCAACTGCACGGTACTGGTCCAGGAGGACCGCGCCATCGTGTGGGCCGCCACGCAGATGCCCGGGCTGGCTCGCCGCTGCGTGGCGAAGACGCTCAGGCTGGACACGGACAAGGTCGAGCTGCGCCAGCAATCCATCGGCGGCGCCTTCGGGCGCCGGCTCGAGGTCGATTTCATCTGCCAGGCGGCCGCCATCGCCGCGCAGCGCAAGGGCGTGCCGGTGCAGACGATCTGGTCGCGCCCCGAGGACATGCGGCATGACTTCTACCGTCCGGCCAGCGTGTCGCGCTTCGAGGCGTGGCTCGACGGGAACCGCAAGGTCATCGCCGTGCGCAATATCTCGGCCAGCCAGTCAGTGCTGGAGGGCGTCGCGAAGCGCAACTTCGGCCTGCCCGACATCTTCGTGTCGCGGCTGGACAAGTCCACGGTGGAAGGCGCCTTCGACCAGGCTTACGACTGGCCGGACGTGTGGGTCGGCCACCAGACCGTGGACCTCGCCATCCCCGTGGGCTACTGGCGCTCGGTGGGGCACTCGCACCACGCGTTCTTCATGGAGAGCTTCGTCGATGAGCTGGCGGTGGCGGTCGGGGTGGACCCGCTCGACTACCGCATGAGCCTGCTCAGGGATGAGCGCCAGCGCGCGGTGCTGGAGCAGGCCAGAAAGATGTCGGGCTGGGGCCAGCCCTTGCGCAAGCAGCCTGGCGTGGTGAAGATGGGGCGCGGCGTGGCCCTGCACGAGTCGTTCGGCAGCGTGGTGGCGCAGGTCGCCGAGGTGTCGGTGGACAACGCGGGGCAGGTCCGCGTGGATCGCGTTTACTGCGCCATCGATTGCGGCATGCCGGTCAACCCGACCCTGATCGAGCAGCAGGTCGAGGGCGGCATCGTGTTCGGGCTGTCGGCGGCGCTGTGGCAGAAGATCACGCTGAAGGCGGGCAAGGTGCAGGAGGACTACTACACCGCCTTTCCGGCCATGCGCCTGCGAGACTGCCCGGAGATCCAGGTACACGTGATGCCTTCGATGCGCCCGCCACAGGGGGTGGGCGAGTCCACCACGCCGCCGATCGCGCCGGCGGTGGCGAACGCCTTGTTCCATGCGACCGGCGAGCGCTTGCGCGACCTGCCGCTGCTGAAGACCCTGCCGCCCTCCGGAGCCTGCGATGTCAGACAATCAGATCAGTGTCAACGGTAAGAGCGTCGCAATCCGCTCGGACGGCTGCACGCCGCTGTTGTGGGTGCTGCGCTGCGAGCTCAAGCTGACCGGCACCAAGTTCGGCTGCGGCGTGGGGGTGTGCGGCGCCTGCGCGGTGCATGTCAACGGCAAGATGCTGCTGTCGTGCCAGCACCAGGCGAGCGAGATGGAAGGGAAGAAGATCGTCACCATCGAAGGACTTGACGGCCCCGAGGCGAGCGCCCTGCGGGCGGCCTGGCTGAAGCACGAGGTGGTGCAGTGTGGCTACTGCCAGAGCGCGCAACTGATGGCAGCGAGTGCGCTGCTCAAGCGCACACGGAATCCGAAGGAGACGGAGATCGCCGACCAGATGAGCTGCGTGATCTGCCGGTGCGGCACGTACCCGCGGATCAGGCGGGCGATTGCGGAAGCGGTGGGGATGTTGAGGGGGTGATGGTGGAACATTCCGGGTCAGCACCAGCGTCGCTATATCCGGGTGGTTCGCAAGCTGCGGCCGATGCTGCCGGCTCCGCGGCGATCCCTTCCGCGTCCGCTGCGACCGGGCGCGTGGAACTCTACACGCAAAGAGCCATGGTGAACTGGCTGAGCCCGCTACAGCTTCCATTTACGGCCATGCGCGTTGCCGTGGCGATGGCAATCGGCGCCTTTGCCGACCAGCGCATGGTGCAGGCTGCGCTCACCACACTGAATCCGAATCCGCCGCTCCCGGTGCCCGCTGACGAGCACGGCGGTGTCTGGGTCGACTATCTGGCCGACACGGGCGACGGTTGGGACTCGACATACTCCATGGCCTTGTGCGTCAGTCACGCGGTGACGCTGCGCGAGCAAGGCCTAACGCTGCCGCGGGCAAAGGTGCTGTTGCTCGGCGGCGACCAGGTGTATCCGACCCCCGCTCATGATGGCTATCGGACGCGCTTCGTCGATCCTTTCCGGGCGGCGTTCCCTGCGCCAGTCGAGACCGTGCGTGCCGTATACAGCGACCAGACGATCAAGTTGCCGCCGGATGCGCCGTGGATGGTCGCCACGCCTGGCAATCACGACTGGTACGATGGCTTGCGTGGCTTCGCCCGCTTGTTCTGCAGCGGCAAGCCCGTGGGCGGCTGGGACACACGCCAGCGCACCGGCTACTATGCCTTGCAGTTGCCCGGCGGCTGGTGGATCTGGGGCCTGGACCTGCAACTGGAGTCGGAAATCGACCGGCCGCAGCGCGAGTACTTCCAGAAGCTGTGCACGGCGCTGCAGCCCGGTGACCGCGTGGTCTTGTGCGCGCCCGAGGCGAGCTGGATCGACGAGATGGAGCGCGTGCGCCGCGGCGAGCGGCGGGCCATGCCTTCGATCGAGGCCAAGACGCCGCGCTTTCGGAGCCTGAGCGAGATCGAGGGGATGCTGGGCGATCGGCTCGCAGTGGTGCTGGCCGGCAACTCGCACCATTACGCGCACTATGTGCCGCGAGAGGGCACGGCAGGACCGCATCGCATCACCTGCGGCGGCGGCGGGGCATTTCTTCACGGCACACACCTGCTGCCGGATCCACCGAGGCCTATCGTGGTGGGTCCGGCCAAACAGTTCTACGAGCTGAAGTCGGCGTATCCGGAAAAGGCGACCGCCCGGATATTGCGCAATCGCGCGTGGCAACTGCCTGCGCGCAACCTCTCGTTCTGTGCGCTGGTGGCGATCCTGTACTTGCTGTTCGACTGGATCATTCAAAGCGCGAGCCTGGTATCTGTTCCCGGGCGCGATCAACGCAGCTTCGTGGCCAGACTGGCCGACCTCGAAGTGACATTCGGGAATATCGGCGAGGTGTTCCACCAACTGTTCCGGGTCATGGCGCACAGTCCGGCGTCGGTGGCGTTCGCAGCGGCCATCGTCTTTAGTTGTGCTGCGCTGTCGACCAGGGATGTCAGGCGCGGCGTCCGGCTGGCGTGCGTTGTCGGCGCGTTGCATGGGCTGTTGCACCTGGCACTGGCAGTCGCGCTGCTATGGCTTATCTTGCGCCTCAACTTCCATGTCTTTGGCGCGGACAACGCGCCCCCCGTCTTGCTGTTCGTGGTCGAGGCCATGCTGCTGGGCGGCGCCCTCGGCGGGCTGCTGTTTGGGATCTGGATGGTGCTGGGCAATGCCCTGTGGCGTCTGCACCCCGAGGAGGTGTTCTCCTCCCAGCGCATCGCCGATTACAAGTGCTTCCTGCGGATGCGGTTCGAGGGTGGGCAATTGACGATCTACCCGCTCAAGCTGGACAAGGTTTGCCGCCATTGGAAGCTGGGCGAGGGCGTCAGGCAACTGGCGAAGGTCAGCAACACCTGGCGCGTGCGCGCCCAACCCGGTGCGAGCGGCCCGCGCTTCGTGCCGGCAGATGGTCAGGTATCGCCGCCGGAGGCGGTGCGGATGATTGAGGAGAAGGCAATCATCGTCCAACGACAGGGAGCGTCTTGACGTCCTCCCCTGCCTAAAGGCAGGGGATTCCCACAGCTGGCGATGCACGTCCGCATCGGAGAATGTTCAGCGCAGCATTGGTATCACGGTCATGCACGACACCACAGCTACTACAGGTCCACTCTCTTATTC
>JACXTT010004992.1_pt1 | contig 19456 bp, 18 predicted proteins | sample 9270951 | NCBI WGS metagenome assembly JACXTT01 (sample SAMN15532306, study PRJNA645909) | rock metagenome | isolation source: weathered quartz diorite | place: Puerto Rico | collected 2017-06-21 | reverse complement strand
AGGGCGACCCGTTCATCAACGAATCCCACGTCGTGGCTTTCGGTTGGGGCACTGCCGAGCAACTGGCGCGGATGAAAGAGCTGTCGCTGAAGGTCAATGAAGTGCTGAGCCAGCTGTTCGACGAAGCCGGCCTGCTGCTGGTGGACTTCAAGCTTGAATTCGGCGTATTCCACGGCCAGATCGTCCTGGGTGACGAGTTCAGCCCGGACGGCTGCCGCCTGTGGGACAAGGAAACACGCAAGAAGATGGACAAGGACCGCTTCCGCCAGGGCCTCGGTGATGTCATCGAAGCCTACGAAGAAGTCGCCAACCGTCTGGGCGTACCGCTGTAATCGACGCAAGCATCTGATAGCACGGAAATTTTTTTGCTTTAGGGGGTTCGCTTCCGGCAAAGGTGCTGTTATGATGCGCGCCGTTGGAGAGATGCCAGAGTGGCCGAATGGGACGGATTCGAAATCCGTTGTACCTTCACCGGTACCTAGGGTTCGAATCCCTATCTCTCCGCCATTATTAAAGTCGACTAAGCCCCCGTAATCGTTGAGGATTCCGGGGGCTTTTTCGTGGTTGTCATTTTATTTTGGGGTCGAATGAATCATCCACGAACCGCGCTGATGGTCCTGGCGCTGATACTCGGCGGTTGCGCCGATCCGGGTCGTTACGCTGACCCGAGTCGGCACGCCGATGAGTTGGCGCAACCGGCGCACTTGAAACGCGAACTGATTAAAACCGATGGCTTCACATTGACCGGCTTTTATCGGATCACGCGACCGGACTTGCCGTTGACCCTGTACATCGAGGGCGACGGCAAGGCCTGGGAAACACGCAGTCGGCCATCCACCGACCCGACGCCGCACAAGGCGTTGGGCCTGGGCTTGGCCGCGAGCGACCCGGCGGCCAACGTGGTCTACCTGGCTCGCCCCTGCCAATTCACGCCAGCAGCTGATAACCCCCGCTGCGATGTGACCTACTGGACCGACAAGCGCTTTGCCGAAGAGGTCGTGGTCGCCATGAATCAGGCGGTGACCCACTACGTCGCTGTGGGGCAGCAGGTGAATCTGGTGGGTTACTCCGGGGGCGGCGCCCTGGCTGTGTTGATCGCTGCCCGCCGCCATGATGTGGCCTCGATACGCACCGTGGCCGGTAACCTCGATCAGGCCGAAGTCAATCGGCTGCATCGCGTGACGCCCATGCCCGCGTCACTGAATGCCATCGACGTCGCCCTGCAAGTGGCGTCCATCCCGCAAATCCATTTCAGTGGCGCCGACGACAGTGTGGTGCCACCGAGTATTGCCCAACGCTTCGTGAAGGTGTCAGGTGCTCGCTGCGCCACCCTTTACGTGGTGCCGGGCATGACTCACGAAAGCGAATGGGCTCAGCGCTGGCCCGAGTTGCTCGCCCAGACGCCTGTTTGTGCCAGGACGCCTTAGCCGGACCTGTTTTTGCCTGGGCGGATATCCCTGCCCCCGGGCGTATCCCTCGGCACCGTGACTTAACGAACGGGCTTCGGTTTTTCGTCAAATTATTGGCTTTATTTTCGTGAGAAAAAATGTCGTTTTGATGGCTTTTTTGAGCGTCTTCAGCCGGTTGGCGGAAAGATGAAGAAAAGTCTTGAAACAATTATGCGGGGAATGGGTCTTGTGATATTAAGACGGTATCATTTTGACATTATTTTGACTCGGGCCAGCTCACGCACAGCAGGGTGTCGCTGGGCATGGTTCTAGAGTCGCGCCAACCCGTAAATTTCTACCGGAGCCATCGTGAATGGGCGTCCTTGACATTGTTCGTGGGCCGCAATTGGGTGCCCGATCGCTGAGTGACGCTGAGTTCTGGAAGCTACTACGCCAGGAGCTGTTGCCGCTTCGGCCGAGTCAGTATGACATCACCTCGGTCTGCAACCTGACTTGCGAAGGGTGCCTGTTCTTTTCGGGTGACGATTACCTCGGACACAAGGACGTGCAAGACCTTCAGAGCATCGAGGCCTTCTTTGCGGGTGAGGGCGCCCGGGGGGTGCGCTACGGTTACTTCGGTGGGGCCGAGCCGTCGCTGGCGGAGAACAAGTTGGTCATCGCCAATCGGCACATACCCCATGGTGTGGTGTTCACCAATGGGATCAAGCGGTTGAGTGCCGAAATCGACTATCGCGTGCATGTGTCGCTTTGGGGCAATCCCGAGCGTAGCCGAGAACTGCGCGGGGCCGACATCATGACCAAGCAGATCAGGAACTACCGCAACGACTCCAGGGCAGTCTTCGTGTTCACCCTGACGGCGCGCAACCTGGACGATATTCCGTATATCGCCCAGGTCTGCGCGGATAACGGGCTGGCGCTGACCTTCAATCACTACAGCCCCACCAGCAAGTACCTGGACTTTATTGGCAGCGGTGCCGGTGCCGACCCATACCACATCACCAGCACGGCGGCTGACAACCTGATCCTGACTGCCGACGATCTGCGGCGTGCGAGAGACAGCATTGCGCTGGTGCTGCAGCAACCGGGGCAGCGGATCCTGTACGACGATGACTTCAACGAGCTGATTCACGACCCGGCGGGCTTGTATCCCGATGCGCAAGGTCCGGGGGCGGTGACCCGTGACTGTGGCGTGTTGCTGACCCCCTCCCTGCGGCACTACAACACCGACTTGAGCCAGAGCACCGGCAAATGCTGTACGCCGAACATCGATTGCGGCAGTTGCCGACTCTACGCCCAGTCCTTTGCCAGCGTGCTGGTGCGAGCTACCCGGGAGTTACGCCAGGAAGGTGGTCAGCAACGGCTGATCAAGCTATGGCGCCTGTGGTGCGAACTGTTCCTCAACGACGATCGCCTGCGTATGCCCTTCCCGGGCAATGGCAGCCAAGCCCATCCCTGACCTTTAAAGCGAGAAGTTGCCGTGTCGGCCATTGGCTCATTGAAAAAACATCGGATTGTCTGGGTGTGGGGGCAGATCACCCCGCAACTGCGCAGCGAACTCATCGCCTTCTGGGGCGAAACCGGAGCGCTGACGGATCCCTGCGAGGCTTGGCGCAGAACCTTCGAGGTGGCCAGTGTTGTCCGCAACGCCGACGACCGGATCGTCGGGGTCAGCTCGGTGTATTGCGCCTACAGCCCAGGCGCGGGGGCGCTCTATTGGTTTTATCGCACCTTTATCCGCGAGGACAGCCGTGATGTCGGCCTGGCCCCCCGGTTATTCGCCCATACCTATGAGCAGTTGGCACTGGCCTATGCCGGTGAAGCCCAGGCGCCGGTGGGGATGATGATCATTGTCGAAAATCCGAAACTGGAGACCGCCGCGGGTATCCGGGTGATCCAGCGCGCCGGTTTCCAGCACCTGGGGATCGATGAGAACGGTCAAAGTGTCTGGCATCGGCTGTTCCTGTCATGAACCAGGGCGTTATCAACCCTTTCACCAGGAGCCCGATCGATGACTGAACGCGTCCTGCATTTCATTTCCGGCTTGCCCCGTTCCGGCTCGACCTTGCTGTCGGCCCTGTTGCGCCAGAATCCGCGTTTTCATGCGCATATGAGCAGCCCCGTCGCGGGTCTGGTCGATGATCTGCTGAATGGCATGGGTGGCAAGAACGAGTATTCGCTGTTTATTTCGGATCGACAGCGCGAGCGCATCCTGCGCGGGCTGTTCGAGCAGTTTTACGGCGACGAGTTTTGCGCGCCGGTGATCTTCGATAGCAACCGTTCCTGGTGCTCTCGCATGGCGCTGCTGCACAACCTGTTCCCCGCGAGCAAGGTGATCGCCTGCGTGCGCGACGTCCCCTGGATCATCGACAGCATCGAGCGGCTGATCCAGAGCAATACGCTTTCACCCTCGGGGATCTTCCATTTTCAGACTGGAGGCACTGTTTATAGCCGCGCCGATGCCCTGGCGAATGCCGAAGGCCTGTTGGGTTATCCGTACAACGCCCTCAAGCAGGCTTTTTATGGCGAACACGCGAGCCGCTTGCTGCTGGTGCGCTACGAGAGTCTGGTGGGCAATCCGCAAGCCGTGCTGGACGGCCTCTATGACTTTATCGATGAACCCACCTTCAGCCACGACTTGCACAACGTCCAGTTCGACGCCCACGAGTTCGACAAACGCGCCGGCACGCCGGGTCTGCACGATGTGAGGCCCCGCGTGCAAGCGGTGCCTCGGCCGACGCTGCTGCCGCCCGATGTATTTGCCCGTTTTATCAACGACGCTTTCTGGCAACACCCTCAACACAACACTCAAGGGGTCAGGATTCTTTGAACGACCTTATAAAAATAGAAGATGAGCCACGGGAGCTTGGTAAATGAATAAGGGGATCTATAGGTTGGTCTGGAATAGCGGCCTGGGAGCGCTGCAAGTCGTTTCCGAGACCGCCAAGTCAAAAACCTGCGGCGGCACGGGCGCCCGCATGTCGGGTGTTCGGGCCAAGGCGGCCGCCTGGCCGCTGGCGTTGTTGTCGCTGGGCATGGCTTCTTCAGTCTGGGCAGGAGCCGCTTATAACGTCTCCTCCGGCGCCGATTCCGGTACGGGTTCACTGCGCGAACAGTTGGCCAGTACCGGATCGCTCAACGTAAACCCCAACGTCAGTACCATTACACTCAGCTCGGATGTTCCGGCCTTCAATAGCGGAACCACGCTGAACGTAACGGCACCGCTGACCATTACCGGTGCCGGCCTGGCGGGTAACGGTAGTTTTCTGCGTTTGAACGGTACGAGCACCGGCACTGTTACCACCGAAATTTCGGGTCAGTTTACCGGCAGCCCATCGACCGCCGGAACGGGGTTAAGCGGTTTTATAGGCTCCGCTGGCGCGAGTGTCAGTTTAGGCGTCGGTGGTGCCGGTGGCACGGGCTCGAATGGTAAATACCTTTCCGGCTCACCCGCGGGTTCGAGCGCCGTCAACGGGAGTTTTTTTGCCATTACCAACAACGCCACTCTCACGGGGGGCGCCGGCGTTGCCGCGCTCTCGGCGGGGGCCGGCGGTATGGGGGGGAGTGGTGGTAGCGTTGGCTCCAATACCTTAGGGAACACTGGAGGACTCGGTGGCAACGGTGGCGCCGGCGCCAGCGGTGCAGTCGCTTCCGCTGGCGGTGCTGGTATTTCAGGCAGTTACTTTTCCGTGACCAACAACGCCAGTATCTTCGGCGGTAATGGTGCCGCCGGCGTCGCCGGTGGCGCCGGTGGTCAGGGTGGCGCTGGCAGCGGTTCCGGTAAATATGGCGGCAATGGCGGTAATGGCGGCAACGGTGGGAACGGCGGCGCGGGCGGTGCCGGCGGTGCCGGTATCACCGGTTCCAACATGCAGGTCGTCAACACCGGGACTATTCAGGGTGGTAACGGTGGTCTTGCGGGGATTGCCGGCGTGGGCGGTGCGGGAGGTGCGGGAGGCGCGACCTTTCATTACGGCCATACAGGCTCCGCAGGCGCCAACGGTACTGGCGGCAGCGCGGGGGCGGGCGGCGTGGGCATCGTCGCGACGGGAAACTCCACGATCTACAACGCCGGGACCATTTCCGGCGGATTGGCCAATGGCGGTGCAGGTGCCCGGGCCGATGCGATTGCACTCAGTGGCGGCGGCAACAAGCTGACACTCGCCGCGGGTTCGGTGATCAACGGCAATGTCGTCAGCACCAGCGGTGGTAGCGATGTATTGGCCCTTGGGGGCAATAGCAACACCGGCGCCACGACGTTCGACCTCGGTTCGGCCGGTGCTCAAGGAAGCGCTGTGCAATACCAGGGGTTCGGTAGCTTCGAGAAGGACGGCAGCAACACCTGGACGCTGACAGGCACCGACGCCTATGGCAAGAACTGGAGTGTCAATGCGGGCACCTTGGCCTTGGATAATGGCGCAAGCCTGCTGGGTTCCGTGTCGGTTGCCAGCGGCGCCACGCTCAATGCCGGTAGTGCTTCCATCGCCAGTGGCGTGAACAACGCCGGTACGCTGGTGGTGGGTAGCACGGCCAGCCCTTATGCGACGCTGAGCGTCGGTAGCGCCTTCAGCCAAGGCAGCAGCGGTACATTGCGGGTCAGTGCCTTGAGTTCGTCGCAGTACAGCAAACTCAACGTTACCGGCAACGTCCATCTGGACGGTACCTTGGACGTTGATGTCAAAAGTGCTAATACTCTGGCCAACGGCAATCGGTTGGCCAACGTGATCAGCGCGACCGGCACGGTCAGCGGGCAATTCACTCATGTCACCGATAACAGCCTGTTGTTCGACTTCACGCCGACCTACAACAGCAGCAGCGTCGACTTGAACGTGATTGCTTCCGGCAACCCCGCCAACACTTTCCAAGGCAGTGTCCAGGCCCTGGGCAACACGGCGGGCCAAGGTGCGGCCGTAGCGCTGGACCAGATCATTGGCAGCAATCCAAATGGTCAGTTGGCCAGCCATTTTGTAGCGCTCAGTACCCAGGGCGAAGTGTCCCACGCGGTCACTGAAACCTTGCCGCTGATGACCGGAGGTTCCACGGCAGGGGCGAAGACCGCACTGAGCAGCATCAACGGCGTGGTACAGGCGCGCAGTGAGTCGGTCCGTAGCGGGCTGTCTTCCGGCGAGAGCGCCCTGACTGACCAGCACCTCTGGATCAAGCCGTTCGGTTCCTGGGCTGATCAGGACAGCAGCGGTGGCGTCGCCGGGTTCAGTTCCAGTGTGGGGGGGATGGCGTTCGGTCTCGACGCCAGCCTCAACGATCGCTGGATACTGGGTAGCGCTTTCATCTACGCCAAAGCGGACACTCATAACAATGGCGACACTGCCCGGCAGCAACTCACCACCGACGTCTACCAACTGGTGGGCTATGGCACTTACCATCTGGACGACACGACCGACCTGAACTTCCAGTTCGATGGTGGGCAGAACCACAACGACGGCAAGCGCGACCTCGACTTTGCCGGGCTACAAGCCAAGTCCAACTACGACTCCTGGACCGCTCATGCCGGCGTCAGCCTGGATCGGACCTTCAGCCTGACACCCGCCACTCGCTTCACCCCCTCGGTGCGGGCGGACTACACGTGGATCAAGGACGAGGCCTACAACGAGAAAGGTGCCGATGCGCTGGATTTGCAGGTCAAGAGTCGTAGCACCGATCAATTTATTCTCGGTGTGGATGGCAAACTGGCCCATGACTTCACGCAACAGCTGACCTTGAGCGGCAAGTTGGGGGTCGGCTATGACTTCCTGGCGAGTCGCGACTCGCTGACCAGCAGTTTTGCCGGTGCGCCCGGAACGGTCTTTACCACCTATGCCGGCAGCCCACAGCGTTGGCTGGTTCGCGGCGGCACCGAGTTGAACTACAAGGTCAACGGCCAACTGCAACTGGCCGCGCGGTATGACGTGGAGGAGCGTACTCACTACCTCAACCAGACAGCGTCGGCCGAAGCACGCTGGGCGTTCTAAAAAACAGCGTCGGCAATCTCCGTCATACATAAAAAACCCTGCAAATTTTTGATTTGCGGGGTTTTTTCGTCTCTGGGTTGAGGGGACATGACGCGAGGGTTATCGCTCCACCGTATGGAAGTCAGAGCGAGGTGTTCAGCTCGCTGATCAGCGTCTCACGATACTTGAGCGCCGAGACCGAAGCTTCGCCCAGGTGGCTGGCGACCGCGCTCAGCAGGCCTTGGGTCAACAACATGAATGCGCACATGCTGTTGCTGTAAAACAGGCTGTGATTGGGTACATAGAAGCTGTGTAGCGCCGCTTTGGCGAGAGGTGAACTCGCGGAGTCGGTCAGTGCAATGACTTTGATGCCGTGCCTTGCTGCCACTTCGGCCGTGGCAATCACGCTGGGTGTATAGGGAAAGCAGCTTGAAACCACAAGGACATCGCCCTCATCCAGTTGCGCCAAGGCATCGGCAACGCCCTGGCGGCTGGTATCCAATGTGGAAACATCAGGGCGTAGCATGCCCAAACCATAGGACATGAATAATGCCAGTGAGTTGAACTGGCGCATGCCGTGCACTCGAACCCTTTTTGCCGTTGCCAGCAGGTCGACGGTTTGTACGAAAACAGTCGGGTCTACCTGCTCGATCATGTTGGCGATGTTGGCGCTTTCCTGGCGCCCCAGGCGAGTCAACTGATTGAGGATGTCCTTGTCGTCAGTATTGATCACCAGCCGTGAGGCCTGATCACTGTAGAAATGCGTGCCCTCGGTAATCTCCCGACGAAAAACATCCTGCAATTTGCTGAAGCCACCATAGCCCAGGCGTTGTGCCAGTCGAGAGAGCGTCGAGGCATTGACGTCCAGTTGTTCCGCCAGCTCGCTGATCGAGGAAACCGCCGTGCGTTGCGGAGATTCGATCAGGGACATCAGCACGCGCCTGGAGCTGCTGCCCAAGGCGATGTCCACCTCGCACCGCTCGATGGCTTCGAGCAATTGCTTGAGGCCATTCAACGTGTCGGGTAATTCGGCTGGGGCTTTAGTCATCAGGGGCATCCATTAGCTATTGAGCTGTCGCCACTCCACCTTGAGTGCTTGGGTGAGCGGTGCCGCGACGCGCGAAACGGATCATTCTACTGCGAGCGGGGCAATCGGAAAGATTATCTGAGCAGGGTGTTTTCACCATGAGCCTCTGAACGGCTTTCTGTCGACAGCATTTGCCCCGCCCAAGTCTTGGCTAGCCGTCGGCGAGGAGGCGCTGCACCACGCCTTCAATGTCAGGCTGGTCGGTGTTCGGCTGCGTGTAAATCCGCCACTCCACGGTGCTGGCGCTGATCAGGAAGATACCGGTGGCCAGGGTGTTTTCATCGTCCGGGTCATCTGCGTCGTTGCGGTACACCGGCAGATGTCCGCCTGAGGTATCACGCAAGATGTTCAGTGAGGTGTCGGCGTCCAGATCACCTGGCAATTGTGCCAGCCGCCGCTCAATGCAGCTCTGCCTGGCGCTGGAACTTTCGGTAATGCGCTGGCCGACCTGGCTCAGCGACAGTGAAACCAGATGATTCGAATGCCCGGCCGGCCACTGGATTTCACTGACGTTGCTGCCATCGGCGCTGGCTTCGACACTGACCACCCGGGCGCTTCCCATTTGGCCAAAGGTGTGGTGAAAGGCGCCGGCGCGGTCGGTACGAGTCACGATGGCAATGGCTTCGTCGAGGGTGCAGGCATCCAGTGTCGCGCGCCCCAGAATCTGTCGAGGGATACCGGCTGGAATGCTGCTGGGACGGATGTTGTTGACGGTTGCCACCAGTCCTCGCTCATTGACGGCCAGCGTGTGTCCGGGGAGGGAGCCCGGATAGATAAAGCTGCTGAAGGCCAAGCCTGACTCGGGTGTGGCATGCAGGAGCGCGCAATGGCCTCTGAGCTGGGGGAGGCCGTCTTCATTGTGGGCAATAAGGGTGCCATTGGGAGTAGGGCCGAACAGGGTCGTGCAGCCATCCACGCTCTGTTGATGAACGTAGTCACCCCGACAATTCCACATGAACACTTCATCCAGTGGCAGTTGCAAACCTGCCGCCATGCCTTCGATTTCCTGCCAGTAACGAGGAAACTCCGCTTGCACCCTCTGACGCATCTGCAAGGCGGTCGGTGTTTGCGCCAGCGCGGCCAGATGTTGCCAGAGCGCAAGGGGGCGCAGGTGCTGGTGCACTGCATCACGACCGAAGACGCCCAGTGCATGGCCTATCGCGTACGCACTTCCATCAAGATGAATTTTGCGTAATGTCATGACATCTCCTCAGGATACGTGCTGTAGAAATTCCCGCAGGCGCGGGCTGGGAGGGTTGGCGATCAGCTCGGCCGGTGGCCCATCCTCGGCGATGCGGCCCTTGTCGATAAAGATGAGGCGGGTGGCGACCTTGCGTGCAAAGTCCACTTCGTGGGTAACGATCACCATCGTCATGCCTTCTTCGGCCAGGGACTTCATGACCGTCAGCACCTCATGTCGCAACTCCGGGTCCAGCGCCGAAGTCGGCTCGTCAAACAGCATGAGCTTGGGCTTGACGGCCAGTGCCCGGGCAATCGCCACGCGCTGCTGCTGCCCGCCGGAGAGCTCGGATGGATAGTGATGGGCGCGGTCGGCCAGGCCGACTTTTGCCAGCAGTTGGGTGGCGAGTTTTTCGGCTTCCTGGCGACTGGCGCCACGTACACGCACCGGGCCAAAGGCAACGTTCTGCAGTGCGGTCATCTGTGGAAACAGGTGAAATTGCTGGAAGACCATGCCGGCTTCCTGACGAATCAATCGTTCATCGACCTGGGGGTCGTTGACCTCCAGGCCATCGACCATCAACTGGCCGTCGGTGATTTCCTCGAGCTTGTTGATGCAGCGCAGTAGCGTCGATTTTCCCGAGCCCGAAGGGCCGATGATGACCACTACTTCACCGCTGGCGATCTTGAGGTTGATGTCATGCAGCACCTGGGTGCTGCCGAAGTGCTTGGAGACGCCCTTGAAGTCGATCATAGGATTTTCAGCCTCGATTCCATGCGCCGCAGCACGTGGCTCAGTACCAGCGTAATGATCAGATAGATGATGGCCACGGCTGACCAGATTTCCATCGCGCGGAAATTACCGGCGATGACTTCCTGGCCCTGGCGGGTCAGTTCGGCGACACCAATGACAATGAACAGCGAGGTGTCCTTGATGCTGACGATCCACTGGTTGCCCAGTGCCGGGATCATCCGTCGAAACGCCAGCGGGGCGATGACGTAACGCAGTGTGTCTCTCTTCGACAGGCCCAGTGCCAGCCCGGCCTCGCGAAAGCCTCGGTTGATCGACAGCACCGCGCCGCGGGTGATTTCGGCGATATACGCGCCGGAGTTGAACATGATGGTCACCACCGCTGCGCTGAATGGGTCGATGCGCACCGGCACCATCAGTGGCAGGGCGAAGTAGATGAACATGACTTGCACCATGATCGGGGTGCCGCGAATCAGTTCGATGAACACAAGCGCAACACGGCTGCTGAGAAAACCGCCGTAGGCGCGGGCAAAGCCCGCGACCACGCCGATGATGGCGCCACCGATCAAACCCAGGATCGAGATCCATAAGGTCAGCTTGGCGCCCTCGAGCAGGACCGGCAGCGCATCCCAAATGGCGCTCCATTGGAAATGCATGCTGAATTCTCTATTGAATGAAGGGCGGGGTTTATTGCGGGTTGGTGCCGAACCACTTGTGATAGATCTGCGCATAGGTTCCGTTTTCACGGACTTTCTTCAGCGCGCCGTTGACTTGTTCGCGTAGCTCGCTGCCCTTGGGGAACGCGATGCCATATTGCTGGGCCAGCATCTGTTGGCCCACGGTCTTGACCTGACCTTCACCGGCGGTCTTGATGTAGTACAGAACGTTGGGCGTATCGTGCATGGCGGCATCGACACGGCCGGTACGCAGTTCCAGGTACGCGTTGTCGATGTTGGGGAATTGGCGCAGGTCGCTTGCCTTCAGGTTGGCCTTGGCATAGTCGGCGGCCGAAGTGCCGCTTTTCACGGCCAGGGTCTTGCCGGCGACATCCGCTTCACCCTTGATCGTGTTGTTGTCGCTTCTGACCATCAACAGAAAGCCGCTGTCGTAGTAGCCATCGGAGAAGTCGATGGCCTGTTTGCGTTCTTCCTTGATGGTTATCCCGGCCAGCGCCACATCGACGTTATGGGTTTGCAGCGCGGGAATGATGCCGTTGAAGTCCATGGGCTTGAGCTGGTAGGTAACCCCCATCTCTTTGGCGATCGCCGCCCATAGATCGATATCGAAGCCGACGTATTCGTTGCCCTGTTTGAATTCGAAAGGAACGAATGCAGTGTCCGTTGCCACAAGCAGTTCCTTGCTGGCGGCAAAGGAGCCCGATGCGGTTACCAGTGCCATTGCAGCCAGTGAGACCTTCAGAAAGTTCTTCATGCGTGTTTTCTCTTCAGGGGGAATAAGCCCCGGGCGAGCCTGGGGCGGTTGGGGTAGCGGCAGTCATTTTTTGAGCGATTCACGAAGATTCGCTCCACTGTTCTTGTTGTTGGCCCGGCTAGCCACCTGAAAGAGGAGGCGCACGAAACACATGCTTTGATGCAAAACATACATGCATTTAATTTAAATGCAAATATATTTGCGTTTCGGTGGGGCTGGTTTTTAGGAGGTTTTGCCTGAAAATAGGGGGGATAGGGCCTTTCAGCGGGTCTGGGTGCAATTTTATGGCGCAAAAAAACATTGCATTTAAAATCTCTGCACTTATTATTTGCAAAAAACCGGGAGGGGACCATGAGCCACGTCTTTCATCGCAGCCTTACACAAAGCTACCCCACCGCCGTCCAGGGTGATGGTCCCTATCTGGTCGACAGCAAGGGTCGCCGCTACCTGGACGCCAGCGGTGGTGCTGCCGTGTCCTGCCTGGGTCATAGCGATCCCGACGTGATCGAGGCCGTGCGCAAGCAGGTCGGCCAGTTGGCTTATGCGCACACTTCATTCTTCACCACGCAAGTGATGGAGGAGCTGGCGGACTTTCTCGTCGCTCGGGCTCCTGCAGGGCTTGAATCGGTGTATTTCGTCTCGGGTGGTTCCGAAGCGGTGGAAGCGGCGTTGAAATTGGCCCGCCAGTACTTCATCGAGATTGGCCAGCCACAGCGCCGGCACCTGATCGCCCGTCGGCAGAGTTACCACGGTAATACGCTCGGTGCACTGGCCACTGGCGGCAACGAATGGCGACGCAAGCAGTTTGAACCCCTGCTGATTGGCGTTAGTCATGTCAGCCCCTGCTATGCCTACCGCGAGCAACGACCAGGCGAAACAGCCGAGGCCCTGGGGGTGCGCCTGGCGGCCGAACTTGAAGCGGAGATCCTGCGCCTGGGCGCCGAAAACGTCATGGCGTTTGTTGCCGAGCCTGTGGTCGGGGCGACGCTGGGGGCGGTTGTTGCCGTGCCCGGCTATTTCAAGCGAGTGCGCGAGGTGTGCAACCGCCACGGTGTTCTGTTGATCCTCGACGAGGTCATGTGCGGCATGGGCCGGACCGGCACATTGTTCGCCGCTGAGCAGGAGGGGATCACTGCTGATCTGATAACCATTGCCAAAGGCCTGGGGGCTGGCTACCAGCCCATCGGCGCAACGCTGGTGAGCAAGAAAATTCGCGATGCCATCGCCGGTGGTTCTGGATTCTTTCAGCATGGCCACACCTATATTGGTCATGCCACGGCCTGCGCTGCGGCGCTGGCGGTACAGAAGGCTATCGAATCGCGTGGTTTGCTGGCCCGGGTCAATCAACTGGGGGAGGGGCTGCGCACGCGTCTGCTCGAGCGGTTGGGCAGTCATCCGCATGTCGGTGACATTCGTGGTCGTGGTCTGTTCCAGGGCATTGAGCTGGTCGCCGATCGTGAGAGCAAGGCACCGTTCGATCCAGCACTCAAGTTGCACGCCAAACTCAAGAGCACCGCCATGACTGAAGGTCTGATGTGTTACCCCATGGGGGGAACCATCGACGGGCAATATGGTGATCACATCTTGCTGGCTCCGCCGTTCATTCTTGAGGACTATCACCTGGACGAAATCGCCGACAAGCTCCTGAGCGCCGTGAATATCACGCTCAAAAGTCGCTGAGGTAATACCCTAATGGCTATTCAATCGCGCCTGACCGCGTTGACCGAAGCGCAAATGGATGATGCTCAGCGCACTGTTCTCAAAGAGATTCTCAGTGGCCCGCGAGGCAATCTGGATGGTCCGTTCCTGGCTTGGATTCATAGCCCTGAACTGGCCAATCATGCGCAACGACTCGGGGCATTCTGTCGGTACAACACGCGTTTGGAGTTGCGCCTGACGGAGTTGGCCATTCTGTTTACCGCCGCCTGGTGGCAGTCCCAGGCCGAGTGGCAAATCCACGAACCTATTGCACGCAAGGCGGGTGTTTCCGATTCGGTTATCGAGGCGTTGCGGCAACAGGCTTCACCGGATTTCGAGCGTGAAGACGAGTTTTTGGTGTATCGCGTCGGCAAGGCACTCTATGTCAATCGTCGTGTCGATGATGGGCTGTATGCCGAGGCCATCGAGGCATTTGGCGAGCCGGCGGTTGTCGAGTTGATCGGTGTCTTTGGCTACTACGCACTGGTGGCGATGACGTTGAACGTCTTTGCCGTGCGACGTGATACCGATGTTCCACTTCCATTTGTCGAGCCTCTCGTCTAGACGCGCCCCTTCTTGCCTTCCTACACTGAGGTGCAATCGAAGACCTGGGGCCCGAGATGAACCGCAACGAACTGCGTAAAGCCGACATCAACCTGATGGTGGTGTTCGAAACATTGATGCAAGAACGCAATGTGACGCGGGTGGCGGAGAAGCTGTTTCTCGGCCAGCCGACCATCAGTTCGGCGCTTAATCGCCTACGGGCGATGTTCAATGATCCGCTGTTCATTCGCGTAGGACACCGAATGGAGCCTACCGCGCGGGCCGAGGAGATCATTCAGCACCTGTCTCCGGCGCTGGATTCGCTGTCCAATGCCTTGAGCCTGACCCACGACTTCGACCCGGCCAGCAGCACCATGACCTTTCGCATCGGTCTGTCGGACGATGTCGAGTTCGGTTTGCTGCCCACGTTGCTGCGGGCATTGCGCCAGGAAGCACCGCATGTGGTGATCGTGGTCCAGCACGTCGACTACTGGCGCATTCCCGACCTGCTGGCCTCCGGTGATATTACCGTGGGTATCAGTCAGACCCGAGGCCTGCCGGCCAATGCCAAGCGCAAGCTGTTGCGCCATATCCAGCCGAGGATTCTGCGGGCCGACGCCTCGACGACGTCCTTGAGCCTGGATGAATACTGCGCACGGCCGCATGTGCTGGTGTCCCACACCGCCAATATCAGCAGCCTGGCCGACGAGTGGCTGGCGGAAATCGGCCGCAAGCGCCATGTGGTGCTCTCGGTGCCGCAATACAGTGCCTTGCCGGCCTTGCTGGCGGGCACGGACCTGATCGCCAGCCTGCCGGACTACACGGCCGCGGCCATGGCGGCGTCAGGGCTGCTGTTTGACGAACCACTGCCGTTCAAGGTGCCGAACCTGGACCTGTCGATGGTCTGGCTGGGTATTGTCGATACCGATCCGGCCGAGCGTTGGCTGCGCTCGCGGCTTGAACACTTCATGAGCGATCGGCAGCCCCTGGCACCTTGACGCCTCCGGGCCAGGCGCAGTCGTTGCGCTAATGCACGATCTTTCACGTTCTTTTGCGGTTTTTCCCGAGAGCCGCGTGCTATACCTGTGCGTCTTTCCATTCCGCTGTTTCGGAGCCTGCCAATGCCTCACGTTTTCCTGGAATACACCCCCAACCTGACCGAGTTCGACGCCGACAAGGCGCTGCTGCGCATCAACCATGCGTTGGTGGCATCGGGTCAGTTCGCGGCCGAGTTCGATATCAAGAGCCGGGCCACGAAACTGGAGGCGTTTCGCGTCGGCACGGGGTTGGGCGAGCGGGGCTTCGTACATGTGAAGCTGGCGCTGTTGAGTGGGCGCTCGGCGCAGATCAAGACGCAACTGTCGGAGAGCCTGCTGGCAGGGTTGAAGGATCTCGGTGACTGGCCGGCGGATGTCGAAGTACAGCTGTCGGTGGAAGTGGTGGATCTGGATCGCGAGTCCTACGCCAAGGTTAAGCTCTGATAAGACGACTACATCGACGCTGGGTGTGAATACATAGCTGAAACCTGTAGGAGCCGGCTTGCTGGCGATGGCGGCGGTGAATGTGACATCGCGATCGCTGCGGTGCGACGTCCCGACAAGCCAGCTCCTACAGGTACGGTCTTCAGCTCTAGAACGGTTTGGTCGGCAGGTACTTGCCGTCCAGGGTGATGACCGCGCGCGAGCCGCCTTCCGGATCTTCGACCTTCTTGATGTCCAGCTTGAAGTTGATGGCGCTGATGATGCCGTCGCCGAACTGTTCGTGGACCAGGGCCTTCAAGGTGGTGCCGTAGACCTGGATCATTTCGTAGAAACGATAGATCGTCGGGTCGGTCGGGATCCCGGCGCCCATGCTGCCGCGCAACGGCACGCTTTGCAGCAGGCGACTGGCGTCCTGGTCCAGGCCAAGCTTTTCACACACCACGTTGGCGGCGCTGGCCGGCAGCGGATGCTGGCCGAGCAGGGCGGCGGTGACGAAGGCCAGGCTCAGCCCGGTGCCGTCGGTCAGGTCTTGCCAGGACAGGTTCAGGCGCTGCTTGGTGTCGATGATGGTGTCGGCCAGGGCCAGGCGTGGAGCTTGTGCGAATTGGGACTGCAACATGGGGATTTCCTCGTTTTCGTAGGTAGGGTTCAGGTCAGGCGACCTGTGGCGATTGCGTCGACAGCGCGCAGGCCTGCGGCTGTTCGGCGAGCGGGACAAAACGACCGGTGCTGCCGTCGAGGGCGGCAATGGAACCGCTCTCGATGTCGTACACCCAGCCATGCAGGTTCAGCCGACCTTGTTCCAGCGCCAGGGCGACCGATGGATGAGTCTTGAGGTTGGCCAACTGGGCGATCACGTTTTCCCGGACCAGCGCGTCCAGTCGCGCCTCGGCCGAGGCATGGCTGCGGGCGGCGTTGATGACCTTGGCCGACTCGGCGTGGCGCAGCCAGTTGGCCACCGCCGGGAGGTGGTCGAGGCACTTGCAGGTGGAAATGGCGGTCATCGCACCGCAGTCGGAGTGACCGCAGATCACGATGTCACGCACCCCCAGCACCGCCACCGCGTACTCCACCGTGGCCGAGACGCCGCCCGGTTCCGGGCCGTAGGAAGGCACGATGTTGCCGGCATTGCGAATCACGAACAGGTCGCCAGGCTCTTGCTGGGTCAGCAGTTCCGGTACCACCCGGCTGTCCGAGCAGGTGACGAACAGGGTCGCGGGGTTCTGGGTGGTCGCCAGTTGCTTGAACAGGGCGCTGCGGGTCGGGAAGGCTTCGCGCTGGAACTTCAGGAATCCGTCGATGATGGTTTGCATGGGGCTTCTCCTTGCGGGTGGCTGATGGGGCAAGGATGGAAGTTTTAAGGTATAGCGTCCAAGATCGGCTTATTATGAAAGCTATAAGTGCTACCTATAGTTGAGCGTCCGATGCTGCTGCGTCATATCCGTTATCTGCTGGCTGTCGCCGAGCATCGCAATTTCACCCGGGCCGCCGAGGCCCTGCATGTCTCCCAGCCGACGCTGTCACAGCAGATCAGGCAACTGGAGGACAGCCTGGGGGCCGCGCTGTTCGACCGTTCGGGACGCAGCGTCCGCCTGACCGATGCCGGCGAGGCCTACGTACGTTTCGCCAGGCTGGCCCAGCAGGACCTGGAGGCGGGCAAGCGGGCGATGCACGATGTGCGGGACCTGAGTCGCGGCAGCCTGCGCCTGGCCATGACGCCGACCTTCACGGCCTACCTCATCGCGCCGTTGTTGCATCGTTTCAACAGTCTTTATCCGGGCATCACCCTGAGTGTCGAGGAAATGACCCAGGACCGCCTTGAGGCCGCACTGGCCGAGGATCGGCTGGATATCGGCATTGCCTTTACCGGAATGCACCTGGTGGATATCCAGAGTGAAGCGCTGTTCAGTGAAACCTTGAGCCTGATGGTGGGCGTGGCCCATCCGCAGGCAGGCGCCAAGACTCTCGGTGCCCGCGACCTGGAGCAGCAAGCGCTGGTCCTGCTCAGCCAGGATTTCGCCACGCGCCGGCACATCGACCTCTACTGCCGTCAGCATGGCATCGTGCCGCGCATTGCCATCGAGGCCAATTCCATCAGTGCGATTGTCGAACTGGTCCGTCGTGGCCGGTTGGCGACGATCCTGCCCGCGGCCATTGCCGTCGAGCAGCCGGGGTTGGTCGCGCTGGAGCTGACGCCAGCGTTGCCGCAGCGCACGGTGGCCCTGCTCAGCCGCCGGGGCGCCTGGCGCAGTGCGGCCTGCCAGGCGTTCGCGGCGCTGGTGGGGCAGTCCGCCCGGTAACCTGTTGAACAAGTTGCGTGGGAATTTTTCACGAAATATTGATGTGTGCCTGACTAAGGTTCGAAGCGTTGCCGTTTGGGTGGTCGTGATGCCCGGCAACCCTTCAAACTGGCCCGTGTGTTCGATCAGCCCGGCACAGGTTCACCCCCGAGAGTTCGCGAGTCATGCCTGCGCAACCGCCTTCACCCATTGAGCTTGAGTTTTCCCGCCAGCGCGCGAGCGAGCATGCCCGATCCTGCCTCGAGAAGGGCTCTGGCAGTCTGGCCCGGCGCCTGGGGCTGGCCCGTGAAAAGCAGTGGGTGCGCCAGGCGCTGAAGCTGGCCGGCGAGCCCGGCCTGGTCCTGGACCTGCCCTGCGGTGCCGGGCGCTTCTGGCCGGTGCTGGCCGAGCGGGCCAACCGGGTGATCCTGGCGGCCGATCCCTCACAAGAGATGCTGGACCACTGCGCGGTCCATCACGGCGTTGAGGTGCTCAAGCGGATCAGGACGTTTCAGAGCTCGGTGTTCACCATCGGCTTGCCGGAGAATGCGGTGGACTGCATTTTCTGCATGCAGTTGTTCCAGCAGGTCAGCGACAGCCAGCAGCGGATGGCAATGCTGCGCGAATTCCACCGGGTCAGCCGCGACACCGTGATCCTCTCGTTATGGCTGGACGGCAAGGTCGTGGCCTGGCATCGACGGCGCCAGGCCCGGGCCGGCGACCAGGACGCGCAGCACATCCTGTTCGGCAAGGCGCAGATCGAAGGGGAGTTCCGTCAGGCGGGTTTCGAGATCGTCGGTCATCGGGACTTCTTTCCAGGCTATGCCCTGCGGCGCCTCTATGTGTTGCGCAAGAACACCTGATCCCGATGTGAACACGCCAGCCCCCCGAGTAGGGCTATTCTTGTCACTCAGTCAGGGCTTTCGCTGCTGCACTTGCAGAGTGAGTGCTCGCAAACCCCGGTGGCGAGATATACTGCGTGCCATTCTTCAAGGGAGAGCCGTGTGGCCATCGATATTCACTGGATTCGCGACAACGATAGCCTCGGTCGGCATTGCGCCCAATGGCAACAGTTACCCTTCGTTGCCCTCGACACCGAATTCATGCGGGTCGACACCTTTTATCCGATTGCCGGACTGATCCAGATCGGCGACGGCGAGCGCGCCTACCTGATCGACCCGCTGACCATCGACCAGTGGCAACCCCTGGCGGACTTGCTGGAAGACCCGGCCGTGGTCAAGGTCGTGCACGCCTGCAGTGAAGACCTCGAAGTGCTGTTGCGCCTGACCGGCAGCTTGCCGGTGCCGTTGTTCGACACCCAGCTCGCGGCCGCGTACCTGAACCTCGGGTTCTCCATGGGTTATTCGCGCCTGGTGCAGGAAGTGCTCGGCATCGATCTGCCCAAGGGCGAGACCCGTTCGGACTGGCTGCAGCGGCCCTTGTCCGAGACGCAGGTCAGCTATGCCGCCGAAGATGCCGTGCATCTGGCCGAGGTCTACACGCGCCTGCGCCCGAAGCTGTCGGACGACAAGTACGCCTGGGTCCTGGAGGATGGCGCGGAGCTGGTGGCCAACCTGCGTCGCGAGATCGACCCCTACGAGGTCTATCGCGAGGCGAAGCTGGCCTGGAAGCTGTCCCGTGCGCAATTGGTGG
>JACXTT010004991.1_pt1 | contig 19457 bp, 13 predicted proteins | sample 9270951 | NCBI WGS metagenome assembly JACXTT01 (sample SAMN15532306, study PRJNA645909) | rock metagenome | isolation source: weathered quartz diorite | place: Puerto Rico | collected 2017-06-21 | reverse complement strand
TGATCGCTTCAAGGCCGGTGTGGCCAGACCTTGAAGTGTAAATTGGTGGAGCTAGACGGGATCGAACCGTCGACCTCTTGCATGCCATGCAAGCGCTCTCCCAGCTGAGCTATAGCCCCTCATCGGTGAGGACGGGGCGAATCTTAAGGGCGTATCGGGAAGCTGTCAAACTTATTTTCAAACTTTTTGAAAATTTTTTGTCGGCATAACAACCACTTACCGCCCTGCCCCGGTAAAACCGGGGGTGAAACCCCATCCTTGTGGGAACAGCAGACCCAAAGAACATGCGGTCTTGTGGGAGCGGAGCTTGCCAGCGAAGGCGGCCTCAGGACCGCCAAGAGCTCCGCTCCCACAGAGCACTACAGAAACAGGAAGGCCTCAGGCAATCGCGCCCAGCAGCTTTTCCCATTCCTTGTTTTCTTTCTTCGACACACCACCGAGCAAGTCCAGGGCCTGGCGCAGACGGAAACGCGTGAGGTCCGGCCCGAGGATTTCCATGGCATCGAGCACCGACACCGAACTGGCCTGCCCGGTAATCGCGGCGAACATCAGCGGCATGGCATCGCGCAGCTTCAACTCCAGGGAGTCGACCACCGCCTGGATGGTCGCGGTGATGCTGTCCTTTTCCCACTGGCGCAGGCTTTCCAGCTTCCACAGGAGCAACTGCATCAGCTTGCGCACGTCGTCGGCCGAAAGCTTCTTGTGCTCGAACAGCTTGGCATCCAGCGGCAAGCCACCGGCAAAGAAGAAGTTCGCCAGCGGTGCGACCTGGCTGAAGGTCTCGACCCGGCCCTGGACCAGCGGCGCGATCTTCATCAGGTACTCGGGATTGAACGCCCACTTCTGCAACCGGCTGGCAAACTCCTCCAGCGGCAGGTCGCGCAGCCACTGGCCGTTCAGCCAGGACAGCTTCTCGATGTCGAAGATCGGCCCGCCCAACGAAATACGCGACAGGTCGAAATGCTCGACCATCTCCTCCAGGGAGAACTTCTCGCGCTCGTCGGGCATCGACCAGCCCATGCGCCCCAGGTAGTTGAGCATCGCCTCGGGCATGAAGCCCATGCGCTCGTAGAAGGTCACCGAGGTCGGGTTCTTGCGCTTGGACAGCTTGCTCTTGTCCGGGTTACGCAGCAGCGGCATGTAGCACAGCTGCGGCTTTTCCCAGCCGAAGTATTCATAGAGCAGGATCAGCTTCGGTGCCGACGGCAACCATTCTTCGCCACGCAGCACGTGGGTGATGCCCATCAGATGGTCGTCGACCACGTTGGCCAGGAAGTAGGTCGGCAGGCCATCGGTCTTCATCAGCACCTGCATGTCCATGCGATCCCACGGGATCTCGACCTCGCCACGCAGCATGTCCGGCACCACGCAGACGCCTTCGCTCGGCACCTTCATGCGGATCACATGGGGTTCGCCGGCGGCCAGGCGCCGGGCCACTTCTTCCTTCGACAGCAGCAGCGCGCGACCGTCATAGCGCGGGGTCTCGCCGCGGGCCATCTGCTCGGCACGCATCTGGTCCAGCTCTTCAGCTGTGCAGAAGCATGGGAAGGCATGCCCCATGTCCACCAGTTGCTGGGTGTATTTCTTGTAGATCTCGCTGCGCTCGCTCTGCCGGTACGGACCATGCGGGCCGCCGACATCCGGGCCTTCGGCCCAGGTGATGCCCAGCCAGTTCAGGGCATCGAAAATCTGCTGTTCGGACTCGCGGGTCGAACGCAACTGATCGGTGTCTTCGATCCGCAGGATGAACTCACCGCCGTGCTGCTTGGCAAAGCAGTAGTTGAACAAGGCAATGTAGGCGGTGCCGACGTGGGGATCGCCGGTGGGCGATGGCGCGATGCGCGTGCGAACGGTGGTCATGGGCGGTCTCATTGTCGAGATAAAACAGTCGAGATAAAAACAGGGGCGAATGGTAACAGGCGCAGCCGTCCGGGCTCCAGCACAGGGCATCCGGCAGAGGGCATATAAGCCAAGCTTCGGTCTAAAAATGGCGCCAGGCCGTTAAAACCGGGCTTTCTCGGCTACTGGCATTTACCCATTAGGACTGCTGTGCCAGATTCATCTACCGTAAAACTCACTCACATATTGATGTGTTGCCTGCCCATGCCCGCTCAACTCAAACGTCGACTGTTTATTTTCCTGTTCCTGGTCCTGTTGATCGCCCTGGGGCTTTTCGCCCAGTGGTTCTTCTGGGGACGCTTTTATGAAAGCACCGATAACGCTTATGTCCAGGGCGAGATCACCCGGGTCTCCAGCCAACTGGGCGCGCGCATCGACGAGGTGCTGGTGGCGGACAACCAACACGTGGAACAGGGCCAGTTGCTGGTCCGGCTCGAAGGCGCCGACTTCCAGCTCGCCGTCGACCGCGCCAATGCCGCCCTCGCCACCCGCGAAGCCGAACGCCTGCAAGCCCAGAGCAAGCTGACCCAGCAAGCCAGCCTGATCGCCGCCGCCGACGCCCAGGTGGCGTCCAGCCAAGCCAGCCTCGGCCGTTCGCAGCTCGACCTGAACCGCGCGCAGACCCTGCGCAAGCCCGGCTATGTCTCGGAAGAGCGGGTCACCACGCTCGCCGCCGACAACCATATCGCCCGCTCGCAGGTGGCCAAGGCCCAGGCCGACCTGCAAGGCCAGCGCCAGCAGGTCAGCGCCCTGAGTGCCGAGCTCAAGCGCCTCGATGCGCAGATCGCCAATGCCCGCGCCGACCTGGCCCAGGCCGAACTGAACCTGACCCGCAGCGAAATCCATGCCCCCATCAGCGGCCTGGTCGGCCAGCGCGCGGCGCGCAACGGCCAGTACGTGCAGGCCGGCGCCTACCTGCTGTCGATCGTCCCGGACCAGGACATCTGGGTCCAGGCCAACTTCAAGGAAACCCAGATCGGCCACATGCTGCAGGGCCAGGGCGCGACCCTGACCTTCGATGCCTATGAGGACACGCCGATCCAGGGCAAGGTCGAGAGCCTGTTCGCCGCCTCCGGCGCCCAATTCAGCCTGCTGCCGCCGGACAACGCCACCGGCAACTTCACCAAGGTGGTGCAACGCATTCCGGTCAAGCTGACCTTTGCCGCCGACAATCCGCTGCAGGGCAAGATCCGCCCGGGCATGTCGGTCACCGTCAAGGTCGATCTGCGCGACGCCCAGCATGGCCGGTGATCCACTGATCCGACCGGTGGGCGAGCCGACCCGCCGGGACTGGATCGCGGTGATGAGCGTGATGCTCGGCGCCTTCATGGCGGTGCTCGATATCCAGATCACCAACTCATCGCTCAAGGACATCCAGGGTGCTCTGTCGGCGACCCTGGAAGAGGGCTCGTGGATTTCCACCTCCTACCTGGTGGCGGAAATCATCATGATTCCCCTGACCGCCTGGCTGGTGCAATTGCTCTCGGCGCGGCGGTTGGCGGTCTGGGTTTCGCTGGGCTTCCTCGCCTCGTCGCTGCTCTGCTCCATGGCCTGGAGCCTGGAAAGCATGATCGTGTTCCGGGCGATGCAGGGCTTCACCGGCGGCGCGCTGATCCCCCTGGCGTTCACCCTGACCCTGATCAAGCTGCCGGAGCATCACCGCGCCAAGGGCATGGCCATGTTCGCCATGACCGCCACCTTCGCCCCGTCCATCGGCCCGACCATCGGTGGCTGGCTCACGGAAAACTGGGGCTGGCAGTACATTTTCTACATCAACATCCCGCCCGGCCTGGTCATGATCGCTGGCCTGCTCTACGGCCTGGAAAAGAAAGAGGCCCACTGGGAACTGCTCAAGAGCACCGACTACGCCGGGATCGTCAGCCTCGGCATCGGCCTGGGTTGCCTGCAAGTGTTCCTCGAGGAAGGCCACCGCAAGGACTGGCTGGAGTCGGACCTGATCGTGACGCTGGGCAGCATTGCCCTGCTGAGCCTGATCACCTTCGTGATCCTGCAACTGTCCAAACCCCACCCGTTGATCAACCTGCGCATCCTGCGGAATCGCAACTTCGGCCTGTCCAGCATTGCCAGCCTGGGCATGGGCGTGGGCCTGTATGGTTCGATCTACCTGCTGCCGCTGTACCTGGCGCAGATCCAGAACTACAACGCCCTGCAGATCGGCGAAGTGATCATGTGGATGGGGGTACCGCAGCTGTTCCTGATTCCGCTGGTGCCCAAGCTGATGAAGTTCGTCTCGCCGAAGATCCTCTGCACCCTGGGTTTCGGCCTGTTCGGCCTGGCGAGTTTTTCCTCCGGGGTGCTCAACCCGGACTTTGCCGGCCAGCAGTTCAACCAGATCCAGATCATCCGGGCCCTGGGCCAGCCACTGATCATGGTGACCATCTCGCTGATCGCCACCGCTTATATCCAACCCCAGGACGCAGGGTCGGCGTCGAGCCTGTTCAACATCCTGCGCAACCTCGGCGGAGCCATCGGCATCGCCCTGCTCGCCACCTTGCTGGATGCGCGGACCAAGGTGTATTTCGACTATTTGCGCGAGGCGGTCGTGCCCGGCAACCCGCAGGTGGCCGAACGCTTGGCGCTGCTCGCGGACAAACTGGGCAGCGACGGCGCGGCGCTGGGCAAGCTGAGCGAGATCACCCATCAGCAGGCGTCGATCATGGCCTATAACGACGCCTTCCATTTCGTCGGGATCGCACTGGGGATCAGCATGTTGTCAGTGCTGTTGACCAAGGCGCTACCGGCTGGGGTCAAGCCGGGAGAGGCGCATTGATCCTGATGGTTCCTTCGTCGGAATGCCGCCCAGACCAAGCTTCGCTCCTACCCCGACCCCGCGAGTAAGACTGAAGTCACCTGCATAACACAAGACTTGTGGGAGCGGAGCTTGCCCGCGAAGGGGCCCGAGCGGACAACACACCTCTAGAGCCCCTGCCCGCTACGCTCGCGAATCAACTCGATCAATGCCCGCAACCCCGCCGGCACGTGCCGGCGCCCCGGGTAATACAGCGACAAACCACCGAAAGGCGGCGTCCACTCCTCCAGCACCGACACCAGCGTACCCGCTGCCAGATCGGCAGCAGCACTCCACTGCGAGGCATACGCCAGCCCCAGCCCGGCCCGCGCTGCCTCCAGCACCAGCGTCGACTCGTCCAGGGTCAACACACCCTGCACATCGATCTCGCAGGACTCGCCATGGCGCGCGAATTCCCAGTGATAGATCCGCCCGCTGGGCAGGCGCAGGCGGATGCAGCGGTGGTTCAGCAGGTCCATCGGCGTCTGCGGCAGCGGATGCCGGGAAAAATACTCGGGACTGCCCAGCACCAGCATCCGCAGCGGCCAGCCCAGGGGAATGGCGATCATGTCCTGGGGCACGCTTTCGCTCAGGCGAATCCCGGCATCGAAGCCCTCGACGACGATATCGATCAACTTGCCCTCGGTGACGATATCCACCTTCATGTCCGGATAACGCCGCATGTACTCCAGGAACAACGGCATCGCCTGCTTCACCGCGCCAGCGGCGCTGTTGATGCGCAAGGTCCCCTTCGGCATGTCGCCGTGATTACCCGCCTGCTCCATCGCCTCGCGAATGGTCGACATCGCCGGCGCAATGCTCTCGACAAACTGCGCCCCGGCCTCGGACAGCGCCACGCTGCGGGTGGTGCGATTGAACAGGCGGGCACCGAGGCGCGCCTCCAGCGCCGACACCGCATGGCTCAGCGCCGAGGTCGAGACCTCCAGTTCGGTGGCCGCCGCCCGAAAACTGCGATGCCGGGCCACGGCCAGCACCGCTTCCAACTCTGTCAGGCCTGATGTGCGCATTATCCCGGATCACTCACTAACCCATGCCGTTTAATCCGGCTTATCAGGTCAATCCTAGCCGCTTATCCTGACTGGCACCACAGACACACACCTCGGAGCAGCCATGCAACGCATCGACCAGATCTACATCAATGGCGCCTTTGTCAGCCCCCACGGCCAGGAACTGTTCGACCTGTTCAACCCGGCGACCGGTCAAGTCATCGGCCAGGTGCGCCTGGCGGACGAACAGGACGCCCGCGACGCGATTGCCGCCGCCAAGGCCGCGTTCCCGGCCTTCTCCCGCACAACCAAGACCGAACGCCTGGCCATGTTGCGGCGCATGCACGCGGCCATTGCCGCTCGCGAGGACCAGCTCAACGACGCCTTGATCGAGGAATACGGCGCCCCCGCCTCCCGCTCGCGGTGGATGGCCCAGCATGCCGCCAGCGTGCTGCTGGACGCGGCGAAGATCCTCGAACACTACGATTTCAACCGTCGTGCCGGAACCGCCGAGGTGATCATGCAACCCCTAGGCGTGGCCGGCCTGATCACCCCCTGGAACAACAACGCCGGCTTCATCTGCGCCAAGCTGGCCGCTGCCGTGGCCGCCGGTTGTACCGCGGTGATCAAGCCCAGCGAAATGAGCGCGATCCAGACCCGCATCGTCACCGAAGCCCTGCATGAGGCCGACCTGCCGCCGGGGCTGTTCAATATCGTCACCGGCCGCGGTGAAACCGTCGGCGCCACCCTCAGCAACCACCCGGATATCGCGAAAATCTCCTTCACCGGCTCCACCCCGGTGGGCAAGAGCATCCTGCGCAGCGCCGCCGAGACACTCAAGCGCGTCACCCTGGAGCTGGGCGGTAAATCGCCGGTGGTGATCCTCGACGATGCCGACCTGGCCCAGGCCATCCCCCTGGCCCTGCAAGCCGGCTTCATGAACAACGGCCAGGCGTGCATCGCCGGGACCCGGATACTGGTACCGCAGGAGCGCCTGGCCGAGGTCGAGGCTGCCGTGCTCCAGGCCATCGACGCCGTCAAGGCTGGCGCCCCCCTCGACCCGCAGACCAGCGTCGGGCCGATGGTCAGTGAAAAACAATGGCAGCGGGTGCAACGCTACATCCGCATCGGTATCGACGAGGGCGCGCGCCTGCTGGTCGGCGGCGAAGGCTTGCCCCAGGGCCTGGACAAGGGCTGGTTCGTACGTCCGACCGTGTTCAGCGGCGTGAGCAACGACATGACCATCGCCCGTGAAGAGATCTTCGGCCCGGTGCTGTCGATCATCACCTACCGTGACCAGGAAGAAGCCATCCGCATCGCCAATGACACGCCCTACGGCCTGCAGGCCTATGTGATGTCAGCCGATACCGAACGGGCCCGCCAGGTCGCCGACCGTATCGAGGCCGGACGCGTGCTGATCAACACCCTGGCGCACGAGCCGGCGGCGCCCTTCGGCGGTTTCAAGCAGTCGGGCATCGGCCGGGAATACGGAACCTTCGGGCTTGAGGCGTTCCTGGAGCCGAAATCGATTCTGGGCGGCGCCCGATAACCGACCCGCCACTACCTGCGCGAGAAATGCTTGAGTTCATCCTCCGCAGCGTCGACCATTGAGTTCAATGACCGGCAGGCTGATCCCTTGCCGGTCATTCCTTATTGATACGGCCCGGAGAAACACATGAGCAACGTGGTGCTGGTACTCGTGGAAACCGTCAACGACTACTTGCCGATCATCCAGAAGCACGGCTTCGAGTTGATCCTGGCGCCGACCGGAGCCCTGCGTGCCGAGGCCATCGCCACCCATGGCGAGCGTATCAACGTCGTGCTGACACGCGGCCCGCTGGGGCTGTTCGCCGACGAAATGGCCGCCCTGCCCAAGCTCGAGATCATCTGCGTGCTCGGTGCCGGCTATGAAAAGGTCGACCTGCACGCCGCGGCCCAACGCGGCATTGTCGTGACCAACGGCGCCGGCGCCAACGCCGCGCCCGTGGCCGATCATGCCATGGCCCTGCTGTTGTCGCTGGTCCGCGATATTCCCCGGGCCGATGCCTCGGTGCGCCGCGGCGAATGGCGCAAGCTGACGCGTCCGTCCCTGGGCGGCAAGCGCCTGGGTATCCTCGGCATGGGCGCGGTGGGCCTGGCGATTGCCCAGCGGGCGGCCCTGGGGTTCGACATGACGGTGAGCTATCACAACCGACGTCCGCGCACGGATGTCGATTACCGCTATTGCGCCACGATCACCGAACTGGCACTGGCCTCGGACTTCCTGATCGTCGCCACGCCCGGCGGTGCCGGCACCCACGCCCTGATCGACCGACAGGCCCTTGAAGCCCTGGGCCCGCAAGGCTTCCTGGTCAACATTGCGCGCGCCAGCGTGGTGGCGACCGACGACCTGGTGGACGCGCTCCAGCAAGGTCGCCTCGCCGGTGCGGCGCTGGATGTGTTCGACGACGAACCGAATGTGCCGGACGTCCTCAAGGGACTGCCCAACGTCGTGCTGACACCCCATGTCGCCGGCCTCTCGCCGGAAGCTTCCGAAGCCACGGTGACGCTGATGGTCGAGAATCTGCTGGCGTATTTTTCCGGCAAGCCGGTGCTCACGCCGGTAGCCCTTCCCGGCTGATATCCTTTTCAATCGACCCGATAGCTTGGGGCAAGGGCGGCAAACGTCTAATCTGGAACCCCCTCGCCTGCCGCCCTGGACCGCCGTGTGAAATTCAGCCTGCCGAAAGTTGCCACCGCCCCCTTCTGCCCCTCTGAAGTGAACGGCTCGATTGCAGTCGACAGCGGGGCGCCATTCTTCAAGCGCGTCCTGCGCTTCGCCGGTCCCGGCCTGCTGATTTCCATCGGCTACATGGACCCGGGCAACTGGGCCACGGCCATCGAGGCCGGCTCGCGTTTCGGCTACAGCCTGCTGTTCGTGGTGCTGCTCGCCAGCCTGGCCGGTATGGCCGTGCAGTGTCTTTGCTCGCGCCTGGGGATTGCCACCGGACGGGATCTGGCGCAGCTCTGCCGGGAGCGCTACAGCCCGCGCTCGGCCAAGCTGCAATGGTTGCTGGCGGAGGTCTCGATCATCGCCACGGACCTGGCCGAAGTCCTCGGCTGCGCCCTGGCCTTTCATCTGCTGCTGGGCTGTTCGCTGATCTTCGGCATTGCCCTGACGGCGCTCGACACCTTGCTCGTGCTGGCCCTGCAGAATCGCGGCTTCCGCCGCCTGGAAGCGATCATGCTGGTACTGGTGGCAACCATTGGCGTGTGCTTTTTCATCGAGCTGGTGCTGATCAAGCCTTACTGGCCGCAGGTGCTCCAGGGTTTCAAGCCATCCCTCTCGACCCTCGGCGAAGCCGCCCCGCTGTACTTGGCCATCGGCATTCTCGGGGCCACGGTGATGCCCCATAACCTGTACCTGCACACCTCGGTGGTACAGACCCGGCTGATCGGCACTGACCTGGCCAGCCGCCAGGACGCCGTGCGCCTGGCACGCATCGACACCCTCGGCTCCCTGGCCCTGGCGTTGCTGGTCAATGCGGCGATCCTGATCCTCGCCGCGGCGGCCTTCCACCAGAGCGGGCATAGCGAGGTGGTGGAGATCCAGGACGCCTATCACCTGCTCGACCCGCTGCTGGGCGGCGCCTTTGCCAGCACCTTGTTCGGCATCGCATTGCTGGCGTCCGGGCAGAGCTCGACCTTTACCGGCACCATCGCCGGCCAGGTCATCATGGAGGGCTACCTGAACCTGAAGATTCCCTGCTGGCAGCGCCGCCTGATCACCCGTGGCCTGGCGCTGATCCCGGCCTTCGTCGGGGTCTGGCTGATGGGCGAAGGGGCGGTGGGCAAGCTGCTGGTACTGAGCCAGGTGGTGCTGAGCCTGCAATTGCCCTTTGCCCTCTACCCGTTGATCCGCATGACCAGCGATGAACGCTTGATGGGCGAGTTCGTCAATCGCTGGTACACCAAGGGGCTCGCCTGGGTCCTGTTCGTGGTGATCAGCGCGGCGAATATCTGGCTGATCATGCAGCTGTTTGCCGATTGATCGTGGGGAGGCGACACCCCGACTGAAACCTCACGACCTCAAAGCACACCCAACAACGCCCAGACCCGCCGCGCCTCCGCATCGGAAGAAATCAGCTCCGAAAGCAACTCGTTCAAGGGCTTGTTGCCCCACTCCACCGCCTTCTTGACCACATAGGGCACCGGGCTGTGGGGCTCGGTTTTCGCCAGGTAATCGGCGATCGACAGCAACTGCCGATAAGCCTCTTCCCGGCTTTGCGGCGTCGCCGAACGCGACGCTGGCTCCGGCGACTCGTCGACTGGCGGCGTCGAAACCGTCTCATCCACCTCGATAGCGACCACAGGCGGCTCCGGTTGCTGAGGGTGCATCGCAATAAACTCCCGGGTCAGTGTGCTCAATGCCTGCATGACATCACGCAAGGGCCTGCAAGTCGGCGCCAGCTCCCCCAGATAACGATCGGTCCACTGCTCCAGCGCCTCGAGCTGGCGCAACGACGCCAGCAGCAGATTCTGACTGTGCAGCCACCAGGACAACGGGGTTGCGCGGATCTGCTCGTTGACCTTCTGCTGCTCGAGCCGTGCCGCCTCGACACTGGCCTTGGCGTTCTTGTTGTCCCCGGTCAGCACTTGCCGCCCCTGCAACTGCTGCCAGCCATACAGGCTCAACCCGGAAAACCCGTTCCCGCTGCCCGTGGCAAACAACGGCACCCGCGTATGCAGCACCTCGGCGTAGCGCCGCACCAGCCAGTCCACCGGTGTCACCCGCCAGGACTGGTCGCCCTGTTCGGCTTGCGGATGCACCTGCTCCGGATAGCGCTCGCACAGCCCCAGCAGCAACGCCAATGCCGCCTGCAAACCCTCCTGCCCATGACGATGCAGCCAGGCCTCGCCCAGCCAGGCCGCCACCATCAGGTCCTTGCTGCGGCCCTGCAGGATCTCGCTGGCCAAGGCTTCGACACTCGCCCACTCTGCCCGCTTGATCTCCTTCTCCCAGACGCCGTTGGGCAGGCTGGTGTCATCCTCGCGCCGCAACTCGCGCAGCCGATCATAGTCGGCTTCGTAGCGCAGGCTCTGCCCGCACGGCGCGTCCTCGGAAATCGCCTCGAGCAGAGGCGCCACCAACAGCGACAGCTCGGCGGTCGACTGGCTCATAACGCCCCCTCATTGCTGGTGGCCGTGCTCGCCGTGCCGAAACTCGTAAAGGGTGACAAAGGTGCCCGTACCGGCAGCGGTGTCAGTGACAATGGCAGCTTGCCCCCCTGAGTCATCAACGACAGGCGGATAAACATCGTGGTCTGTGCGTCACCGTTGGTCGAGTCACGTACCGGCAAGCGCAAGGTCAATGGAAAGTCGGTGTAATCGACGTTCGGCTGGCGTACCACCGAAAGGTGCGAACGCATCATCCGCAACAGCGACCAGGGTCCCTCGTACTCCCAGCCTGCCTCCAGGTCGCTCACCGCCAGGCTCGGCTGCACCGGGTCGCTGACCGGACGCTCCGACCCGTTGCGAGCCCAACGCAGAGTCAGCCGGATCGGTTGTCCGACCATCCAGCGTAAACGCTGCTGGGCATCGCCCGGGTAGTTGATCTGTTGGCTACCGGCATTCAGACCCCAGGCAATCACCTGGTTGGCACCGCGCTCCTCCTCCCGGTCGGTGCGCCAGCGCACCTCCATGTCAAAACCGATCATCCCGCTCTGGTCGCGCAGGAACAGGGGCCCGAGCCAGGCCCGGGCCTGTTTCAGGCGATCGAGGAAATCCGCCGCCGCCAACCGATCGGGAGACTGGCTGGATGCCAGGCCGGCCTGGGCCTTGGGCAAGCGAGTGTCGATCAGTTCAAGCAGATGCTGGACCCGCGCGGGCTCGGCATCCACGGCCTGTAATCCATGGGAAAACGGAAAGCGCTCGGCCAGGTACTGGTTGAAGTAGCCCGCCAACTCGTTCCAGGCTCTGACCGCCTGCTCCTGCTGCAACCCCTGGCAGCGGCGCATGGCGCCCTGTTGCAAGGCCTGCGCCCGCAACGCCAACTCCCCCTGGCCGGCAGGCAGGTTGACCGACGAGAGGATCTGCATGCAGGAAGCGGCATCCATGTCGATAAAATCACGACTGACCAGTTGTTCCATCAGCGCCGGCGAACTGGCCGGATTCTGCTCCTTGTACTTGAGCAACTCATCGAACAAGCCGTTCAGACGCGTAAACCGTTCAAAATCGCCCGCCCCCAGGTTCTGCTGCTGGGCCCTGAGCCACTCCAGCGCCGGAGCCCGAGCCTCGGCGATGACCTGCATACTGTTGAACTGCTGCTTGAGATCCAGCTTCAAGTCCTGCACATCGTTGGCCCTGAACAACTGCAGGCCGAGGTTTTTCGAGCCGTCCCAACTGTTGATATCGACTCGCTCATGGAACACCGCCTGGGCATTGATTTGCTCCAACCCGCTGCCGACCTCGGCCAGCGCCCGTCGGTTGAGGGCGTTTTGCAAACTGCTCGCCAGGTCCGTGCGCTTGAGCTCGATAAACGCGCTTTGTAACGCCAGCGCCTGATCGGTCTTGATATTGAACGCCGCCGTCCCCTGCGACGGGTCACGGCTGCTTTCCAGGCTCACCCACATGGCCCTGGCCGCCGCATTTTCAGCCACGCGCAGCATCGGCCCGCGATAGGCCGGCGGGATGCGCGGCATATCTTCGCTGGCGTAGCTCTTGTAACTGGCGAAGTACATGAGGGCACTGTTCAGGCCATCGCTGTCGAGGCTCTGATGGGTGCCACCGGCGCTGTCATCGGCGCGCAGGGCCATGGCCACGAAATCGCGGCGAAACAGTGCCGCGATCGCGTTGTTCAACTGCAGCACATGCTCCTGCAACAGCAGTTGCCCGCTGCCCTGTTGGGTCAGCAGATTGTCCCGGGAGCCGGCCTTGGCGATCCACTGGTCGCGAAAACTCTGTTGCAACTTGGCAGCCTGATCTTCCAGGCTCTGCTGCAGCGGCGCACCGAGCAAGGTGCTCTGACGCACCTTGTCCATCAGCGCGCTGTAGCCGGGGACCAGGTCCTCGCCCTTGCCGCGACTCCAGGCCGAGTTGGTCTGGCTGACCGCCGCCTGCAAGTCATCGATCATCGCCTTGAGGTCTTCCAGCTCGGCGAGCGAACTCACCGCACCGGATTCCAGCTGGTCCAGGTGCAACTTCAAGTAGCCGGCCTGACTCACAAAGTTCTCGGCCAGGTAGTACTGATCCAGCCAGCGCCCCATCAACTCCTTGAAGTTCGCACCAATGATCAGGCCCTCGGCCGGCAGGTCCAGGTGGATCAGGTGGGAGATGTCCATCTTCGCCAGGTGCTGGTTATAGAACGCCGCCCTGTGCAGCGTCCCGGCATTCAGGTTCAGGCCCAGGGCCAGGTTGCTCAGGGACGCCAGGTCGTCCAGAGGCGTCTTGTGATTGTTCATGGCCTTGGTCATCCACTGGTATTGCTGCTCCAGTGCCGTAGCCCGCTCCACCAGCTCCTTGGACTTGATATAGGTCCGCCATTGCGTCGGGTCTTCGCCGCCCAGGTTGGGACGCCGGTTGGTGCTCTGGATCGCCTTGAGCTGCGTCAGGTTGGCCTGCAACAGATCGCGCAGCGGCAACATCATATGGCTCATGGCAACGCCACGCAGCGCCTGGTCACGTTCATGATCGAGGGAAGAGAACCAGGACGTCGGCAACACCAGCGAGGCGAAGTGCCAACGTGGCGATTGCTCCATGAGCTGCCAGAACGTCTGCACATTGCGCCGGGTCGGCCCCAGCCGGTGGCTGTCGTCGATGACCGTGACGTAGTTCTTCTGGGCATCCTGCATCAGGTTCGACAGCTCACGAGCGTCCTTGAGTGAGTCCCGCCAGACCCAGACCATCGCCACCGCCCAGACCAGCCCGACGATCGCCGCCGTCACCCCGACCACCCGCTGCCAGCGCTGACGCAAGTGCAACAGCCGCGGTACCACCTGGGCCAGCCCTTGCTCGGCGATGATCCGGCGTTGCCAGAGCTGCCGGGCGAAGGCGCTTTGCAACAGCGGAATATCGCTGGCGGAAAAAACCGGAGCCGAGGTCGGCGCTTCACTGGCGGTGAAATACACCCCGCGAAAACGCGCCGCCTCATTCTGTGCATTGCCCTGGAAGACCGGATCGAGCAAGGTCTGCAAATTGCGGCGCAGGGCCTCGAAACGCTCCGGCAGGCTATACAGGTCTTCGCTCAGGCGCCCGGACAGCGCACCGACCTCGGTGATCGCCTCCGCCAGTGCCCGGGTAACCTGATCCAGCGCCTGGTCGCTCCACTCCGATTGCCAGAGGGCTTCCGGGGCGTACGGCGAGGTCCAGCCGAGCACCCGTTCATGGGACTCCTTGGGTAGCGCCTCGATCAGTTCCTGGAAGCCGGGAACCTGCTCCATTTCAGTGACCACCACATACACCGGCAGGCTCAAACCCAGGCGCTGCAGCAGGTCGAGAAAGCGCCGGCGCGCGGCGATCCCCAGGCTGGCCGCCTGTTCGTCATCCCACAGCCGACTGGCCGAAACGGTCCAGATCACCCCGTCCAGCGGACGCCGGGCACGCAGGCGCAGGATCAGCCCGAGCAAGCGCCACCAACTGCCACGCTTGAGCTTCAGCCCCTCATCGGGCAGGAACAACGACTCCGGCACCACCAGCACTGCACCATCGGGGTCGGACCACCAGCGTCCGAACCAGGCAGGCTTGTCCGTGGGCAGCAAGTGCCAGCAGGAACAGAGTTGCGCCCCTTGGGCATCATTGCCCAGCATCAACAGCCAGGGCGACTGATAACGGTCCTGTACCCCCTGCTCCTGCTCCATGTTCCGCACGGCGGCGTAGAAACCGCGAATCGCCGCGCCGCTTTGAGTGCGCAACCACCAGATCGCCGCGGCCAGCAATGCCAGCACCAGCAACACACCGACCACCCACGCGAGAATCGCCAGCGGACTCATGGGTTCTGCTCCACAGGTTCGTCGGGATTGGCCTGGTGTATCACCGATTGGGCCTCCTGGTTGATGTCATACCAGAAGTAGTGACTGATGCCGATCAGCACCAGCGTGACGCTTAGAATCACCAGGCCCAGCCTCCAGCCGTCCGGCAGCGACTGGCGAATCGGCAGGCGTCGCGCGGGCACATTGCTGGGTCGTTCGAGGCAATCGCTGACATCCACATAGTCCGGATCGCGCTGCCAGGCGAAGGCGAACAGCGCGTGACGCCATTTCTCATGCTGCGCCAGCCCGGCTTCCCCACGCAGGCGTCCGTGGAAACCGAGGACCAGGCATTGCAGGTAGACATTGGCCAGGTCTCGACTGGCCGGAATCTCATCGGCCAGCAGTTTCTCGATCGCCTGGGGCAGGTGCTCGCCGGCATGGCGCGAGGCATACAGCAGCGACTCCAGGGGATCGCTCTGCCAGGTCGGCTGCCCCGGCCAGACGGCATACAACAGGGTTTCGTCGACGAGCGCGACAAAGGCATACACCGTGGCCTTGACCTGATGTTCCGCCGAGTCGCCGACACTGGCAAAGGCACTACGCCAGAGTTTGCGGCTGATTTTCGTGGAGAACTCCACCACTGTGCCGACCTGCCGCACCACGTCCTCGTCGTCCTTGTTCAGCCCGTTCCAGGCCACCAGCCACTCCAACCAGGCCTGGCGAAAGGCGTTGCTCAACGGTGACTGCTGCAACCCCGCTCCGACGCTCCCATCTGGCATTGCCTTCCCCTTCCTTGACTACAGTGTTTCACTGGCCTGCTCGACAAACAGGACGATCTGCCATGGGTTGATGGCCAGCTTCGAGGCCGGCGCGATAATGTGCAGCGGTTGCTCGGGGTCGAACCACTCGCCCCGTGCCTCGACGATAAACAGTCGAGTGTCGCTGCCGACGCTATAGGCCACCTGTTCCTGACGCCCCATGATCTGGTGCCGCAGGCCGGGCATGCGCTGGCGGGCCAGCACGGTCAGGTTGCTGTCGGAGGCGATGATGGTGCGTTCCAGCCATTCGATCGCATCGCTTTCGCCGGCCCCGGCGGGCATCCGCAGGCCGATCACCAGGCGCTGTTCGGGCTGGCGCTCGGGCAATTGCAGGGAGAACAGTTCGCCGGTCTGCACGAACGGTAGGCAGCGATAACCGACGCGGATCAGTTCGAGGTCCAGTTCGAGCCAGTTCAGCACTTCCTCATAACCGCGTTGCAGATCCAGATAGTCCAGCGGCATGAAGGCCGGCACCCCAGCCAAAGGATCGAGCACCGACCAGCTGCCGGCCATCCCGAGCAGCAACCCATGCAGGCCCTGGGGGGTGGCGACACGACTATTGAGCAAGCCTTCGACTTCCGGCAGGCGGGCCCAGAGCGCACCGAGCTGGCGGCGGATTTCGGTCGCATCCTCCTGGCTGCCCGCCTGCTGCGCCTGGCGCAGGCGGCCGGCGAGAAACAGGCACTTTTCCCGAGTCCGCGCGCACAGCGCCGCGACCCGCCGTCCCAACGGCGACTCCGGCAGCAACCTCGGGGTCGGCGGTACATAAGGCACCTGGACAAAGCCGCCGCCCTCCTTGCGGATGCGCAGCAGCGGCAGGCAGATCGAGTCGGCCTTGTTGGTGTCCGTACACAGGTGCGGATTCGGCCGCCAGACCGTGACCGGTTGCGGATTCTGGCCGCTGGTGAGGTCCATCAACGCCTCGCTGGTCAGCGACTGCAGGCGGCCCTTGAGCTCACGCAACTGCCCCGCGCGCCACAGCGGGTTGACCGCCAGGTACACCGTGACCATCGAATGAGTCGAGGCCTCGATGGCATCGCCCACCTGCAGCTCAAGCCGCGCACCGTCGGCGGCATCGAGACTCACCGGCAGGCCGTCGGGCATGGTGGCTTGCAGGGAGAGGATACGGACTTGCCCGGCGCACAGTGCCGAAGGATCGATCTCCAGTTGCTCGACCCCCCAGAACCAGGGACTGCCCGCCTGGGCCAGATGCGCGGCCAGGGCCTCGGCCCGCAAGCCCTGCAACTGGAAATGCTGGGGCAGCAGTTGCATGCCCTCGTACCAGCAAACAGCATCAGGTAACAGACTCATACGACTCCCTTCGACCCTTGAAAACAGCGCCCTGCACCTGTAGGAGCGAGCTTGCTCGCTCCTACACACAAGAGCCTAGCGATCGCTGGCATTGACCAGACGCATTTCCCGACTGGTGAACTTCAGCCAGGCTTCATGCTGATCATCCAGCCTGAGCCGGTGCGCACCGGGAGTGTTATAGCTGGCGAACACCAAAAGTCCAGCCGCGCTCTGGCCCTTCAACGGAAAGTCCTGCTTGGCGACAAACTGCCCGGGGACCAGCTCCAGTCCCCACACGCTCAATTGCTGACGATAGTCGCGCTGGAACTGCTCACGCTCGCCGAACCACTGTTTCGCGCTCATCCCGGCCAGTTGCTTGAACAGGTCGGGGTCCTTCACCGCGACGAAATCCACGGCAATCGGTGTGTTGTCGTTGGCCAGGGGCGCCACGTCCAGCGTCAGACTCGCCACCTCGACCTTGGGCCCGAAAAATGAGCACCCCGACAGGATCAGCACCGCCACATATGTAAGTATTTTCTTACACAAATTGAATTTTCCTTTTCTCATGTCGGTCAAATGGCCTTTTGCCTTGCTTTTTTATAGACCTGTTCTAGCGTCTTGGGTAGTTCGTCGACATGACGAATGGGAGGGACCGTCGAAGGATTGGCAGGATCGCATTCTCCACCCCCTGTCTGGCTTCGCGGTTCGGCAAGGGATGCGATCACGGGTAACCGATGCATTGCGCCCGCTCAACGCATCGGAGTCAGCCAACATGGCAGAAAGTACCCAGCACAAGCTCGATCGGGTTCGCCCGCCGCGCGTCCAGATCACCTATGACGTGGAGACCGGCGGCGCCATCGAGAAAAAGGAACTGCCCCTGGTGGTCGGTATCCTCGCCGACCTGTCCGGCAAGCCGGAAAAAGCCCCGGCGAAACTCAGTGATCGACGCTTCGTCGAAATCGACCGCGACAACTTCAACGAAGTCCTCGCCTCCATCGCCCCGCGCTCGGTGCTGCAAGTCAGGAACACCTTCGCCAAGGACGACAGCAAGCTCAACATCGAGCTCAAGTTCAACCACATCGACGACTTCGACCCGGTCAAGGTAGTGGAACAGGTCACCCCGCTGCGCCGCCTGTTCGAGGCCCGCCAGCGCCTGCGCGACCTGCTGACCAAACTCGACGGCAACGATGACCTGGACAAGCTGTTGCGCGATGTGATCGCCAACACCGAAGGCTTGCAGCAGATCAAATCGTCTGCCCGCGCGCAGGACATCCCGGCCGCCAACGAAAGCGGCGACACCCCTGCCGAAGAACCACAAGCCTGATCGCCCATCCATTCACGGAGGATTTGTCATGCCCAGTTCAGCCAGTGCCGAAAGCTCAAGCAGCGAGAGCAGTACCCAAACCTTGTCCCTGCTGGACCAGATCATCGCCGATGGGCGCATGGCCCATGACGACAGCCAACAGGAATATGCCCGCGACATGCTCGCGGAGTTCGCCACCCAGGTCCTCGACGAAGGCATGGCGATCGACAAAGACACCGTGGCGATGATCAACGACCGCATCAGCCAGATCGACAAGCTGATCAGCGCCCAGCTCAACGAGATCTATCACCACCCGGACATGCAGAAGCTGGAGTCTTCCTGGCGCGGCCTGCACATGCTGGTGCAGAACACCGAGACCAGTTCGCGGTTGAAACTGCGCTTGCTCAATGTCAGCCAGAAAGAGCTGCAGAACGACCTGGAGAAAGCCGTCGAGTTCGACCAGAGCACGCTGTTCAAGAAGATCTACGAAGACGAGTACGGCACCCTCGGCGGACACCCCTACAGCCTGCTGGTGGGTGACTACACCTTCGGTCGTCACCCGCAGGACATCGGTCTGCTGGAGAAACTCTCGAATGTCGCCGCCGCGGCCCACGCGCCGTTCATCGCCGCCGCCAGCCCGAAACTGTTCGATATGACCAGCTTCACCGAACTGGCCGTGCCCCGTGACCTGTCGAAAATCTTCGAGAGCCAGGAACTGATCAAGTGGCGCTCCTTCCGCGAAAGCGAAGACTCGCGCTATGTGTCCCTGGTACTGCCACACACCCTGCTGCGCCTGCCGTACGGTCCGGACACCAAGCCGGTGGAAGGCATCAACTATGTCGAGGACGTGAACGGCTCCGACCACAGCAAATACCTCTGGGGCAACGCGGCCTGGGCCCTGGCCCAGCGCATTACCGAAGCCTTCGCCAAGTACGGCTGGTGCGCGGCGATCCGTGGCGCCGAGGGCGGCGGCGCGGTGGAGGGGCTGCCGGCCCATACCTTCCGCACGAGCTCAGGCGACCTGTCGCTCAAGTGCCCGACCGAAGTGGCGATCACCGACCGACGCGAGAAGGAGCTCAACGACCTCGGCTTCATCGCCCTGTGCCACAAGAAGAACAGCGACGTGGCGGTGTTCTTCGGCGGCCAGACCACCAATAAATCGAAGCTCTACAACACCAACGAGGCCAACGCCAATGCGCGGATCTCGGCAATGTTGCCCTACGTGCTGGCGGCGTCGCGTTTCGCTCACTACCTGAAAGTGATCATGCGCGACAAGGTCGGCAGCTTCATGACCCGCGACAACGTGCAGACCTACCTCAACAACTGGATCGCCGACTACGTGCTGATCAACGACAACGCGCCCCAGGAGATCAAGGCGCAATATCC